>Ga0209048_10000766_pt1 | contig 33976 bp, 33 predicted proteins | sample FrelakmetCRP12CR_FD_187146 | JGI IMG/M metagenome (GOLD analysis project Ga0209048, IMG submission 187146) | Freshwater lake sediment microbial communities from the University of Notre Dame, USA, for methane emissions studies - CRP12 CR (SPAdes)... | ecosystem: Environmental > Aquatic >...
GCCCTTCGTCTGGACCGCCAAGGCTCACGACATCCTCGCCAAGGTGATTCGCGCCAATCGCAATTTAAGTTCCAAACAGAACGAAGCACTACACTAGCAATATTGCCCATCAGCAACTAACGGCCAACCGGCGGCGACGCAAGCTTCTCGTTCCGGACCACGCCGCGGCACTACAATGGCAGACGTGTCCAGTGCCGCGCGAGCACGCCGCAGCGTCCGCGCCCGGTACCATCGATCCATGCCGTCATTGCCCGGTTGGTCTTCATGCTCAAGCCCGGCCCCGCCGATGCCCCCGTCGTGCCTGCTCTCTCAAGCCTGATCCATGCCGGCGAGCGGTCCTTCGCGCTGCGCTCGCTGGCCGCACCCAATCCGGCGATTGCGTTATGGCTCTGCGATCTGGAGCGTGATCGGGCAGCAGTCGATGCATTCGCCCAATGCCTTTCGGTGGAGGAACGCGCGCGCGCGGCACGCTTCGGCACCGAATTGCTGCGCCACCGCTGGATCGTCGGCCGCGCGTCGCTGCGCCTCCTGCTCGGCAGTGCCACCGGCGTCGATCCCGCCGACATACGCATCGCGCGTGGCGTTCGCGGTCGCCCCGAACTCGTGGGCCCGACACGACTCGACTTCAACGTCTCGCACACCGATGGCGTCGCGTTGATCGCGATCGGTCACGCGCTGCCGCCGGCCGCGCGCATCGGCGTCGACATCGAGCGGCGCGACCGGCGCGTGAATGCCGACGGACTCGCGCGCAAATTCCTGACCGGGCGCGAACGAGTGCTGCTTGCACCGCTTGCCGCGGACGAGCGGCGCCAGGCGTTCCTGCGCCTGTGGACGTGCAAGGAAGCGACGAGCAAGGCCACCGGCGACGCGCTCTCGGCGCCGTTTCGGGACATCGACGTGGACCTCGAAGGCGGCCCGCGTCTGCGTGCCGGACCGCCGCCCTACACTCCGGCGGATTGGCGGCTGTTCGCCGCCGACGTCAACGACGACGGGCTGGTCGGAACCGTCGCGGTCTGGCGCGCGACGTAGACGTTCATCCCCGCCGCCCTCCCGGGGGCACCGGCGCGACCGTGTCGGCAGGTGCCGGCGGCTTGGCGACCTTCCACTTGTTCTGGTGCCACAACCAGTCCGCCGGACTTTCGCGGATGTCCTGCTCGAGGCTTTGCGCGTAGCGCTCGACGATCATTTCGTTGGCGTCGAAATCGTATGGCGGCGCGGCCAGTTCCAGCAGGCGCACCGAGTAGTACCCGCGGCGCACGCGCCGCATCGATACGTAGATGACCTTGGCTTCGAGGAACTGGGCGATCTTTCCGGCGCCCTTGAAGAAGGCTGTGTCCTGCCCTAGGAAGCGCGTCCAGTGCCGCGGGTCGTTCTTGTGCTTGGGCGTCTGATCGGCGATCAACGCGTACGCACGCGGCTCGCCGGCGCGATTCATCATGTCGAAGATGAATTCTTCGCGCGGAATGAAGCGGCTGCCGAAGCGCGCCCGTGCTTCGCGCAGGAAGGCATCGATGGCCTCGACGCGCTGGCGCTGGTAGACGACGTCGATGGTGATGCCGAAGCGCACGCTCGCGGCGAGCGACAGCCATTCCCAGTTGCCGTAGTGCGCGGTGAGCAGCACCACCGACTGCTTCTCGGCGACGCAACGTTCCACCAGCTCCGGATTCTCGAATGCCACCCGCCGCGAAAGCGCCTCGGCACTGGCGCCGAAGCCCCAGAACGCCTCGACCAGGGTATCGGCGAGGTTGCGATAGGCATCGCGAACGATGCGCGCGCGCTCCGCTGCACTGCGGTCGGGAAAGGCATTGGCGATGTCGCGCTCGGCGCGTTCACGGCGCCAGCGCATGATCCGGAACGCCACGAAATAGGTCAGCCACGCGCAGCCGTACAGGGCGGGCAGCGGGAGGCGCGTCAGCGCTTTCAGTATGGCTTGCATGAGGTCAGGGGCCAGGGGCGCGGGTGGTGCCTTGCCAATCGACGCACGCCCGCGCAAGGCTCAGGTCGCGACAGCCACCAGCCGATCCAGCGTTGCCGGATCGCGCATGAGCGCCTCGCTCGTCGAGCGATGCACGACCCTGCCCCGATCGAGCACGATCGCCTGCTGCGTCAGCTGCAGCGCAAGGCGCGCGTGCTGTTCGACGACGATAACCGCGAACTCGCCGGCGCGCACGATTTCGCCGATCACCTTCATCAGCTCCTGGACGATGATCGGCGCCAGGCCTTCCATCGGCTCGTCGAGCAGAAGGAGCTTCGGATTGGTCACAAGAGCGCGGGCGATCGCCAGCATCTGCTGCTCGCCTCCGGAGAGCTGGTTGCCGAAATTGCGTCGGCGCTCTTCCAGCCGCGGAAACATGCGGTACGCGCGCTCCAGGCCCCAGGGGCCCGGGCGAGCGACCACCGTGAGATGTTCCTCGACCGTGAGCGAAGGGAACATCAATCGCTCCTGCGGCACCCAGGCCAGACCGGCGTGCGCGCGGCGATGGGTCGGCATGCCCGTGAGGTCGTCGCCGTTGAACACGACGCGGCCCTTGTGCCGCTGGGTGAGTCCCATGAGCGTGAGCAGGAGCGTGGTCTTGCCGACGCCGTTGCGGCCCAGCAGCGCGAGGCTCTCGCCCGGCGCCAGCCTGACCCCGACATTCTCGAGGACGATCGAATCGCCGTAGCCGGCGGTGAGTTCTTCGGCGAGCAGCAAGTCAGCCATGCGCCGCCTCGCCGAGATACACCTCGCGCACGCGGCGGTCGCGGGCGATTTCGTCGGGCGTACCTTCGACCAGCACCGTCCCGCCGACCATGACCGTGATCCGCTCGGCGAACCTGAACACGATGTCCATGTCGTGCTCGATGAACACGATGGTGACCTGGCGCGGCAAGCCGGCAATGACCGCGAACAGCTCGGCGCTTTCCGCCGAGGGTATGCCTGCGGCGGGTTCGTCGAGCAGCAGCACCTTGGGCCGCGTCGCCAGCGCCAGCGCGATCTCCAGCAGGCGCTGCTTGCCGTACGGCAACTCGCGGGTGACGGTGTGCGCATCGCGGTCAAGCTTCAGGCGCGAGAGGATTTCGCCGGCCTCGTCGATGGCCGCGCGCTCCGCAAGCGCGGGCCGCCACCACACTCCTCCCCGGCCGCTGCGCTCGCAGCACGCCAGTACCACCGACTCGAGCGCGGTCAACCCGGGAAACAGCGTGTTGATCTGGAAGGTGCGGGTCATGCCGAGTTTCACGCGCGCATGCTGCGGCAGCGTTGAGACCTTCTCGTCGCCCAGATAGACCTCGCCGGAGCTCGCCGGCAGCACACCGGTCAACAGATTGATGAACGTCGTCTTGCCGGCGCCGTTGGGGCCGATCAGCGCGTGCCGCGCGCCCGCCGCGAAGGACAGGCTTACGTCGGCATTGGCGCGAAATGCCCCGAAGGACTTGCTCAGGCCGATGGTGCGCAGCGCGACGCTCACCGGCGCCCCCGCTTGATGCGGGCGCGCAGTGCGGCCAGTGCGCCGAGGATGCCGCCGCGTGCGAACAGCACGATGACGACCAGCAGCAGGCCGAGCCAGAATTGCCAGTAAACCGGATTGAGGCTGGACAGGTACGACTGCAGCAGCATGAATACCGCGGTGCCGATCAACCCGCCATACAGATAACCGGTGCCGCCCAGCACCAGCATGATCATGAGGTCGGCCGAGCGGTGGAAGGCGAAGGAGTCGATGCCGACGAATTGCGTGGTCTGCGCGAGCAGCGCGCCGGCGATGCCGGCAATGCCCGCGCCGACGGTGTAAACCGCGACGAGCTTGCGCGATACCGAGGCTCCGATGGCAGGCATGCGCTTCTCGCCCTCGCGGATGCCGCGCAGCGACAGGCCGAAAGGCGAGCGCACGAGCGTGCGGGCGAACAGAAAGACGACGAACAGCACCACCAAGCAATAGACGTACGCGGTCCTGCCGTCGAGGCCGAACGAGAACACGCCGAACAGCTTGCCCATTTCGACACCGGACAGCCCGTCGACGCCGCCGGTGATCGACGACGCCTGGTTGGCCGTTTCGTACAGCATCAGCCCGATCCCCAGCGTGACCATCAGCCGCGCCAGATCCTGCCCGCGAACGACCAGGAAGCTGGTCAGCAGTCCGGCCAGTGTCGCCACTGCGGTCGCCAGCAGCAATCCGCTCAACGGCTCGCCCCAGCCGTACTTGGCCAGCAGGCCCGCGGTATACGCGCCCAGCCCGAAGAACGCCGCGTGGCCCAGCGAAATGATGCGCGCGTAGCCCAAGATCAGGTCGAGCGACAGCGCGAACAGCGCCGTGATCAGGATCTGGCTGCCGAGCGTCAGATATTTCGGGAACAGGAAAAAAGCCGCGATCGGAAGCAACCAGAAAGCGATCTCGAGCCGGGAGAACTTCCAGGTTGCGAGCGGGCTCACGCGCGCCTTCCCGCCAAGCCGTTCGGAAACAGCAGCAGCATCACCACCATCACCACGTAGATGATGAACGAGCCGACTTGTGGCGCGTAGTACTTGCCGGCGACGTCGAACACCCCGAGGATCACCGCCGCGAACAACGGTCCCTTGATCGTGCCCGCGCCACCGACGGCGACGACGAGCAGGAAGTACACCATGAACTTCAGCGGAAACGTTGGATCGAGGCCGAGCACGTCGATGCCCAGCCCGCCTCCGAGTCCGGCGAGTCCCGAGCCGAGCGCAAAGGTTAGGCTGAACACGCGATCGACGTTGATTCCCAGGCCGGCGGATGCCTGCTGGTTGTCGACCGAAGCGCGAATCTCGGCGCCGAAGCGCGTGCGCTCGATCAGCCAGGTCAACGCCAGCGTCACGGCGACGACCACGCCGATAAGGAAAAGGCGATACGCGCCGAAATCCAGACCGAGCAGGTGGACCTGGCCGCGCAGCAAGGACGGCAACTTCACCGGCTGCTGCTGAGGGCCGAAAAAGTACGTGGCCGCCGCGATCGACATGAACACGAGTCCGATGCTGAACAGCACCTGGTCGAGGTGCGTCGCCTTGTAGAGGCGGCGGTAGAGCGTGCCCTCGAGCACGCTGCCGGCGACGGCCGAGACGACGAAGGCAATCGGCAACGACGCCAGGAACGGGACGCCCAGCCGCGTCATCGCCATCACGCAGGCGTATCCGCCGAGCATCGCGAACGCGCCGTGCGCCAGATTGACGAAGTTCATCAGGCCCATCGTCACCGACAGGCCGATGCTTATCACGAACAGCAGGCTGCCGTAGGCAATGCCATCGAACAGCACGCCGATCAGGTTGCCCAGCATGTCGATTTCCCCCGGTTCCCGGCGCGCCCCGCGATCTCGCCCACGCTCGCCGCGCCTCGCCTGCGCGGCCACTCGAAGGCGTCAGAAACGCTTTGACGAACCACGCTGCGACCCGGATGATAGCGTACGCAATCGCCCCAACCCCGCCCCGAGGAATCACGCCGATGTCTGCCCGCACCAAGCCGCCGTTTCGCGCCGACCACGTCGGCAGCTTCCTGCGTCCGCAGACCTTGCTCGACGCCCGCGACCGGCGCAAGAAGGGCGAGATTTCGCCCGCCGCGCTGCGCGCCGTCGAAGACACGGCGATCCGCGACGTCGTGCGCTTCCAGGAAGACTTGGGACTCCAAGGCATCACCGACGGCGAGTTCCGGCGCACCTATTTCCACATAGACTTCCTCGAACAGCTGGAAGGCATCGAAACCAAGGGCGGCATCGCGGTGCAGTTTCACAGCGCCGCGGGAAATGTCGATTTCGCGCCGCCGGTGATGCACGTCACGGGCAAGGTGCGCCACGTCATGCCGATCCAGGTCGACGACTTCAGGTTCCTGCAATCGGTGACCAAGCGCACACCCAAGGTGACGATTCCGTCGCCGACGATGCTGCATTTTCGCGGTGGCCGCGAGGCGATCAGCCGCGAAGCGTATCCGGAATTGGAAACGTTCTTCGCCGATGTGGCGACTGCTTACCGCGCCGAAATCCGCGCGCTCGCCGACGCCGGCTGCCGCTACCTGCAGCTCGACGACACCAATCTCGCGTACCTGTGCGACGAGAAGATGCGCGAAGGAGCCCGAAAGCGCGGCGACGACCCCAACGAACTGCCGCGGCGCTACGCGCGGTTGATCAACGCCGCGATCGCCGAGCGACCGGCGGACATGGCGATCTGCGTGCATTTGTGCAGGGGCAATTTCAAGAGCGCGTGGGTGGCGGAAGGCGGGTACGAACCGGTCGCCGAGGTGCTGTTCAACGAGCTCGCGGTGGACGGCTACTTTCTCGAGTACGACGACGCGCGCTCGGGTGATTTCGCGCCGCTGCGCTTCGTGCCCAAGGGCAAGACCGTCGTGCTCGGGCTGGTCACGACCAAGCTGGACGCGCTCGAAACCAAGGACGCACTCAAGCGCAAGATCGGCGAAGCCGCCCGCGTGATTCCGCTCGATCAGCTGTGCCTTTCTCCGCAATGCGGCTTTTCCAGCACGGTGCACGGCAACGCCATTGCGATGGAGGCGCAGGCGGCGAAACTGCGGCTCGTGGTCGAGACGGCGCGCGAAGTCTGGGGCGGCGCGTGACCTGAGCTGTGTGGCCGGCACCGCCCGGACACGGGCGCGATTCATGCGAAGGGCAGGCCGACGTAGTTTTCCGCCAGCGACGCCGCCGCGACCCGCGACGAGACGACATAGTCCAGCTGCGAGCGCTGCAGGCGCTGCTGGAATCCGTCGTCGCCGGGAAAGCGATGGAGCATCGACGTCATCCACCACGAAAAGTGTTCGGCGCGCCAGACGCGCTTCAGGCAAGTCGCCGAGTAGGCCTCGAGCAGATCGGTGCGCCGTGCCTTGAAAAAGCCGATCAACGCACCCGCGAGAACGCGCACGTCGGCGATGGCCAGGTTCATCCCCTTGGCGCCGGTGGGTGGCACGATGTGCGCCGCATCGCCAGCAAGGTAGAGCCGGCCGTACTGCATCGGCTCGGCGACGAAGCTGCGCATACCGGTGACACCCTTCTCGAGCACCGGCCCCTCGCGCAGCTTCCAGCCGTCGCTGGTTTCCAGGCGGGCGTGCAACTCCTGCCAGATCCGCTCGTCCGGCCAGTCGGCGATGTCCTCATCGGGCGCAACCTGGATATAGAGGCGGGTGATTTCCGGCGAGCGCATGCTGTACAGCGCGAAGCCGCGCTCGTGATAGGCGTAGATGAGTTCGTCGTGGGTCGGCGGCGCCGCAGCCAGGATGCCCAGCCACGCGAACGGGTAGACCCGCTCGAACACGCTGAGATTCGCCGTTGGAATGGCCTGACGGCAGATGCCGTGGAAACCGTCGCATCCCGCAACGACGTCGCAGGCGAGCTCGAACTCGTCCGCGCCGTCGCGAAAGCTGATGCGCGGAGCATCCGATTCGACGTCGTGCACCGCCACGTCGCCGACTCCGAAGCGCAGCTCGCAGCCCGCCGCGATGCGTGCCGCGACAAGGTCCTTGACGACCTCCTGCTGGCCGTACACCGTGATCGAGCGCCCGCCGGTGAGTTCCGGAAAGTCGATGCGATGTCCGGCGCCGCCGAAGCGCACCTCGATGCCGTGATGCACCAGGCCTTCACGCCGCATCCGCTCCCCGACGCCGGATTCGTTGAGCAGCTCGACGCTGCCCTGCTCGAGCACACCGGCGCGCACGCGGCGCTCGACATAGTCGCGGCTGCGACTCTCGAGGACGACCGAGTCGATGGCTTCGAGATGCAGCAGGTGCGCGAGCAGCAGTCCGGCTGGACCGGCGCCGACGATACCGACCTGGGTACGCAGTTTCCGCACGGCGAATGCCCCAAGCCGTGGTGCGCTAGCGCGCGCCCTGCTCCATCTGCGCGAACACGTCCTCGGCGAGATGGAACGCGGTGTTCGCTGCGGGAACGCCGCAATAGATCGCGGCCTGCAGCAGCACTTCCTTGATCTCGTCGCGCGTCACGCCATTGCTGAACGCCCCACGCACGTGCAGCTTGAACTCGTCGGCGCGGTTGAGCGCGACCATCATCGCGATCGTGAGGAGGCTGCGCGTGTGCCGCGGCAAGCCAGGCCGAGTCCAGATCTCGCCCCAAGCGTAGCGCGTGATCAGGTCCTGGAACTCGCCGTTGAAATCGTTGCGGCGCGTGACGGTGCGATCCACATGCGCGTCGCCCAGCACTGCTCGCCGCACCTTCATTCCGTTGTCGTGGCGCTCGCGCTCGTCCATGGCCGTTCCTCCTATCTGGTCAGAAAATCCAAGATCGCTGTCGTAAATGCGCTCGCCGCCTCGACATTCGAGATGTGTCCCGCATCGAGTTCGACATAGCACGCCTGCGCAATCGCCTGCGCCATCCGGCGGCCCTCGGCGGGCGGTGTCGCCACGTCGTGGGCGCCGGCGATCACCAGCGTCGGTCGCCGGATCGCGTCCAGCAATTCCCATTGGTCCATGTCGCGCACCGCCGCGCAGGACTCGGCGTAGCCCTCGACCGGGGTCGCAACCAGCATTGCGCGCAGCCGCGCGAGCGCCACCGGATCGCGCGCCCGAAACGGCGCGCTCAGCCAGCGCTCGACGACCGCGTCCGCGATGCTCGACAGCCCGTCCTTGCGCACCTTGTCGATGCGCGCGTCATAGAGTTCGGCCGAGCCGATTTTCGGCGCGGTGTTGCAAAGGATCAGGCGATCGATCCGCTCGGGTGCGTTGGCGCCCAGCCACATGCCGACCATGCCGCCCATCGACAGACCGCAAAAATGCGCGCGCGCAATCCGTAGCGCGTCGAGCAGCCCGATGACGTCCGCCGCGAGCTGCGCGATGGTGTACGGCCCGGGCGACGCCGTCGACGCGCCGTGCCCGCGGCTGTCGTAGCGCAGCACGCGAAATTTCGCGGTCAACGCCGCCATCTGCGGCTCCCATATCGTCAGGTTCGTACCCAGCGAGTTGGAGAGCACGACGACGGGCGCATCCACGGGACCGTCGATGCGCCAGTTGAGGCGCGCGCCGCGATGTTCAATGACGGGCGTCACGGCGGCGTCCTCGGGTTGCACTCGGATCGTGCTCAGAAATCGAAAAACACCGTCTCGTTCGGACCCTGCATGTGCACGTTCCATTCCAGTACACCTGGTTTCAAGGTCCGCGTGATCAGAGTTGAACGCCGCTCGGCCGGTACCAGCTTGAGCACTGGATCTTCCGCGTTGGCGGGGTCGTCGGCAAAGTAGATCCGCGTCAGCAAATGCTTGAGGCTGCCGCGCATGAACAGGACGACGGCAAGGTGCGGCGCCTGCAGCGCGCCACCCGGCCCGGGAACGCGCCCCGGCTTGATGGTCGTGAAGCGGAACGCTCCGTCGGCGTCGGTCAGCATCCGGCCGAAGCCGCGGAACCCGGGTTCGACCGCCTTGTCCTGCGTGTCTTCGGGACTGGCGTACTTGCCCTGGGCATCGGCCTGCCAGATTTCGATCGAGCCGTCGTTCACCGGCTTGCCGTCGCCGTCGAGCACGCGGCCCTGGATGGCGAGGTGCTCGCCCTTGGCACTCTTGGCAGCGAGCGCGTCGAAGACGAGCGTGGAAAAACCGATCTTCAGATACGGCCCTACGGTCTGCGATGCGGTGGTCAGGAGACTCATTCGATGCTCCTAGGAACGGCGGGTGTCCATGGGGGTTTCATCGCGTCCGCGCAGGACGATGTCGAAGCGGAACGCGAGGGCGATGTCGGGAATGGTGCGCTCCCAGTCGAACTGCGAGATCAGCCGCGCCCGCGCCTTCTCGTCCGGAATGCTGTTGTACATCGGATCGTAGGCGTGCAATGGGTCGCCGGGAAAGTACATCTGCGTCACCAGCCGCTGCACGAGGCCGAGGCCGAAGATCGAGAAATGCAGATGCGCAGGACGCCACGCGTTGTAGTGGTTGCGCCACGGATACGCGCCCGGCTTGATGGTCATGAACCGGTAGTTGCCTTGCGCGTCGGTGAGCACCCTGCCCCAGCCCGTGAAATTGGGATCGAGCGGGGCGTCGTGATCGTCGACGACATGGCGGTAGCGTCCGGCCGAATTGCACTGCCACATCTCGATCAACGCGTTGGCGACCGGCTTGCTGTTTTCGTCGAGCAGGCGGCCGGAGACGACGATGCGTTCGCCCAACGGATCGCCATCGTGCTGATTGGTGAGGTCGCTGTCGCCGGGCTTCACGTCGTCCCGACCGAATACCGGCCCGGTGACCTCGGTCAGCGTGTGCGGCAGCATCACCAGCGGCTTGGTCGGCGAGCGCTTGACGGTCGACCGGTACGGCGGGTAGAGATAGTCCGGCTGGGTCTTGAAATAGGGGCGCCGGTAACCCGAAACGTCGCTCATCGGTTGCTCCTCCTGGGGTGGTACTTCAGACGCGTTCGATGATCATGGCGATGCCCTGCCCGACCCCGATGCACATCGTGCACAGGGCGCGCCGGCCGCCGCTGCGCTCAAGCTGATAGAGCGCGGTGGTGACAAGCCGGGCGCCACTGGCCCCCAGCGGATGCCCCAGCGCGATCGCGCCTCCGTTGGGATTGACGTAGGCAGCGTCGTCGGCGATACCCTGGTCGCGCAGCACGGCGAGTGCCTGCGCCGCGAATGCCTCGTTCAATTCGATGACATCGATGTCGGCGAGCGCCAGGCCGGCCTTGGCGAGCACCTTGCGCATCGACGGCGCCGGTCCGAAGCCCATGATACGCGGCGCGACGCCGGCGACTGCCGTCGCCACCACCCGCGCGCGCGGCTTCAGGCGATGCTTTCTTGCGGCGTCCGCCGATGCCAGCAGCAGGGCGCACGCGCCGTCGTTGACGCCGGACGCATTGCCCGCGGTCACGCTGCCGTCGGGGCGCACCACGCCCTTGAGCTTGCCCAGTGCTTCGAGCGTCGTCTCGCGCGGATGCTCATCGCGCTCGACCTTGAGCGGCTCGCCTTTCTTCTGCGGGATCGTCACGGCAACGATTTCTTCCGCGAGTCGGCCGGCGGCGATCGCCGCTGCCGCGCGCTGCTGGCTGCGCAAGGCGAACGCATCCTGATCGGCGCGCGAGACCTTGAAATCGGCGGCGACGTTCTCCGCCGTCTCCGGCATCGAATCGATGCCGTGCATCGACTTCATCGCTGGATTGACGAACCGCCAGCCGATGGTCGTATCCTCGATCTTCGCGGCGCGCGAGTATGCCGACTCGGCCTTGGCCACAACGAAGGGCGCGCGCGACATGCTCTCGACACCCCCCGCGATCATCAGGCTGGTCTCGCCGCTCTTGATGGCGCGGGCGGCGATGCCGATCGCGTCCATGCTCGATCCGCACAGGCGATTGATCGTCGCGCCGGGAACGCCGACCGGCAGTCCCGCGAGCAACAGTGCCATGCGCGCGACGTTGCGATTGTCCTCGCCGGCCTGGTTGGCGCAGCCGTAGACGACGTCGTCGATCGCGGCCCAGTCGACACCCCTGTTGCGCGCCATCAGCGCGCGTAGCGGGATCGCCGCAAGATCGTCGGTGCGGACGGCGGCAAGCGCTCCGCCATAGCGCCCGATGGGGGTGCGCAGCGCGTCGCAGATATATGCTTCTAGCATCGATTGCTCCGGTCGAGGATAAGTTCGGGGGGGTTTAGGCAGTGACGGTTGCCGCCGCGCTGTGCAGTGGCGCCCCGGAGATTTCTCGCAGCTCGTCGAACGTCAGGCCGTCGACAATCTCGACCACCATCAATCCCTTGCGCGTGACGTCGAGCACCGCCAAGTCGGTATAGATGCGGTGCACGCAAGCGATTCCGGTCAACGGATAGGTGCAGCGCGCGACGATCTTGGATTCGCCACTCCTGGTCTGGTGCTCCATCATGACGCAGACACGCTTGGCGCCGATCGCCAGGTCCATGGCGCCGCCTACGGCTGGAATCGCGTCGGGCTCGCCGGTGTGCCAATTGGCGAGATCGCCAGTCACCGAAACCTGGAAGGCACCGAGCACGCAAATGTCGAGGTGGCCGCCGCGCATCATCGCAAACGAGTCGCCGTGATGAAAATACGCACCGCCAGTGAGCAGCGTCACCGGCTGCTTGCCGGCGTTGATCAGGTCGGGGTCTTCCTGCCCAGGTGGCGGCGCGGGACCCATGCCCAGCAGCCCGTTTTCGCTCTGCAGGAAAATGTCGCGGTCCCTGGGCAGGTGATTGGCGACCATGGTCGGCAGGCCGATGCCCAGGTTGACGTAGGCACCTTCGGGAATGTCGCGCGCGACGCGAGCGGCCATCTGATCGCGGGTGAGACGTTTCATCGTCGATCCTTGTCTCTAGGCCGCGGCGTGCAACGGTGTCGCGACTTGCACGACGTGCTTGACGAAGATGCCGGGCGTGACGATCACCTCGGGGTCGAGCGCGCCCAGCGGCACGATTTCGCGCACCTGCGCGATGGTGCACCTGGCCGCGGCAGCCATGATCGGACCGAAATTGCGCGCCGTCTTGCGATAGACGAGGTTGCCCCAGCGGTCGCCGCGCTCGGCCTTGATGAGCGCGAAGTCGGCGCTGATCGGGTATTCGAGGACGTAGTTGCGGCCGTCGATGGTGCGCGTTTCCTTGCCCTCGGCAAGCAGCGTGCCGTAGCCGGTCGGCGTGAAGACGGCGCCGAGCCCCGCACCCGCCGCCTGGATGCGCACCGCGAGGTTGCCCTGCGGCACGAGTTCGAGTTCGATTTCGCCGGCGCGATACAAGGCATCGAACACGTGGGAATCGGCCTGTCGCGGAAATGAGCAGAAGATCTTGCGCACGCGGCGCGCGTTGAGCAGCGCCGCGAGGCCGGTGTCGCCGTTGCCGGCGTTGTTGTTGACGATGGTGAGTTCGCGCGCGCCGCGAGCGATGAGTGCATCGATGAGTTCGGAAGGCATGCCGGCGGTGCCGAATCCGCCGATCATGACGGTGGCGCCGTCGAAGACATCGGCGACCGCGGCTTCGACTGATGCGACAGTCTTGTCGATCACTGAGTACTCCTCCTTCGGTACCGTGGCGCCCAGTCGAGCCGGTCGCAGTCCGGACGTCGGACATTTCGTGCGGTTATCGCACTTACGTGCGCTTATAGGACAGATGCTGCATGCCGGGCGCTGGCGTGTCAAGGGCGATAAGCGAATTTATGTGCGTTAATCGCACCGGCCGGCTATACTTCGCGCGATCGGCAGGATCACGAGAGAACGTCCGATGGCCAATTTCAAGCCCGCGTCCGCTGCGGGCCCCGCTCGGGTTCGTGGCGCCCCTGGACCGCGCCGCGATCCGCGGGCAGCTAGTGCGGCGCCCAGCGTCGACGCCGCCGACGGCGATCCGAATTTCATGACTTCGCTCGCGCGCGGGCTGGCGGTGATCCGGGCCTTTTCCCGGCAGCGCGAAAAGATGTCGATCGCGCAGGTCAGCCACCAGACCGGCATCCCGCGCGCCGCCGTGCGCCGCTGCCTGCACACGCTCGCGCGCCTGGGCTACGTCAGCGTCAACGAGCGCGATTTCGCGCTGAGCCCCAAGATCCTGACGCTGGGTCATGCCTACCTGTCGTCCACGCCGCTGTCGGCGTCGGCCCAGCCGCTGCTCGACCGCATCACCGCGACGGTCCACGAGTCGTGCTCGATGGCGATCCTGGAAGACGACGAGATACTCTACGTCGCGCGCTCCGCGGCGACGATCCGCATCATGTCGGTGGACCTGTCGATCGGCAGCCGGCTGCCCGCGTATTGCACGTCGATGGGCCGGGTGCTGCTCGCGTCGCTCGCGCCCAGGGAACTCGCCGCATACTTCGAGCGCGTCAAACCGGTCGCGCATACACAGTACACGCTGACCTCGCGCGAAAAGCTCGGTAAGGCGCTCGACCTGGTTCGCGAGCAGGGCTATTCGGTCGTCGATCAGGAGCTCGAAATCGGTCTGCGCTCGATCGCCGTAGCGGTTATCGATTCGCAGGGATCGGCGGTGGCCGCGATCAACATCGGCGCACAGGCGTCGCGCGCGAGCGGCCGGCGCATGCAGCAGGAATTCCTGCCGCCGCTGAAGGCCGCCGCGCGCGAGCTCTCGCTGCTGCTCGCCTGAGCGCCGGCCCCGGCGCCCGGTGTGACGACCAGTGGCACCTTAGGCCGCGCCGCGGCGCGCCCGGGCCGCCGTTCCCGCGGCCCACGTCTGGCATGAAGCTTGCTGCCAAGCAGCTTACGCACGCTACGTGCGGTGTTTGGCGTGCCCCCTCCATCCGAACGGTGCCTGGTTTGCGGGGCGCTTCCAAGACGAGGCGAATGTGGAAGTGGCAGCAAGTCCTGAGCAGCAAAAGACCTTGTCTCACGCGGGCTTTCGCGCGCGTCGCGGATGGCGGCGCATGCACCTTGCGCTCGCCGACCGTCTCATGGTGCAGATGGTCGCCGCGGTGACGCTTGCGCACGCGGCCGCCCTGCCTCTGCTTGCGGTCGGCGCGTTGAGCGGACTTGGTTACTCCCTGCTCGCGCTGACTCTTTCCTGTGGGGCGCTGGCGGTAGTGGACAGGCGCTGGTCGCGTGCGCTCGCCGGCCTGCACGCAACGCTGCTCCAGTTCACCCCGCCGCGCGACGGTGAATCGGCCGAGGTCGCGCCGACCGCCGCCGGCCTTTGGCAACTTCAGGCCGGCTACGAGGGCGCGCACCGGCGCACGCTGCGGCGCGTGCACAAGCTCAAGGCCGAGCGCGACGCGGCGGAGAGCGACGCCAGCACCCACCGCGAACTCGTGGCGCACCTGACCCGCGCGCAGCGCATCGCCCGCGTCGGCAGCTGGCAATGGCAGAGAAATCCCGTCGCGGTTTCGTGCTCGGACGAGGTGTGCAACATCCTCGGATTCGACCCTGCGGCGCTCGAATCGCGGCCGGCGGCCATCGAGGCCCTCGTCCATCGCGAAGACCGCCACGCGTTCCGGCGCTGGCTCATCAAGCTCGCGCGTGGCGGAACTGCCGATGGCATCGACCTGCGCGTGCTTTCGCGTAAAGGCGACCTGCGGCACGTGCACCTGCTCGGCGAGGGCATCGTCAACGATCTCGGGCGCTGCACTGGCGTCGCCGGCACGATCCAGGATTCGACCGAACGCACGCATGCCATCCAGCAGATCCATCGCCTGGCGTATTTCGACGTGCTGACCGAGCTGCCCAACCGGTCGCGCTTCCACGAGAAGCTCGCGGAGACGCTGGAAGCGGCGGGAAGAAACGGGCGTTCATTCGCGATCATGTTCCTCGACCTCGATCACTTCAAGCGCATCAACGATACCCTCGGCCACGCGGTCGGCGACGACCTGCTGCGCATTGTCGCGCAGCGTCTCACCCGCAGCCTGCGTTCCGACGACATGGCGGGGATGACGCACGCCAAGTCGGTCGAGCGCGACGTGTGCCGGCAGGGTGGCGACGAGTTCATCGTGCTGCTCAACGGCGTCACCAACGAACAGGAGGCAGCGCGCGCGGCGACGCGCCTGCTGGCGACGCTGGCGCAGCCGATCGTGCTCGGCGAGCAGGAGCTGTTCGTCTCGGCGTCCGTCGGCATCGCGCTCTACCCGCGTGATGGCGAAGACCTGGACACGCTGCTCAAGAATGCCGACGTGGCGATGTACCACGCCAAGGGCGAGGGCCGGAACCGCTTCTTCTTCTATCGCGAGGCGATGCGCGCGGCGACCGCGGAGCGCTTGGCATTGGAGCACGACCTGCGCAAGGCGCTCGAGGGTGGCCAATTCGAACTGCACTACCAGCCGCAGGTTGAAGTGCGCACTGGCGTCATCGTCGGCATCGAGGCGCTGATCCGCTGGAACCATCCGACGCTGGGACTGCTCACCCCGGGCCACTTCATCGGCGTTGCCGAGGAAGCCGGGTTGATCATGGACATCTGGGAGTGGGTAATGGTCACGGCGCTCATCCAGCACAACGCCTGGCTCGAGCAGGGGCTTCCCGCGGTAACCATCGCCGTCAATCTCTCCAGTGTCCAGTTCGACGACGCCGGTCTCGCCGGGCGCGTGCAGGAAAGCGCGCGCCTGGTCGGCGTGCCGCTCGACTATCTCGAGCTCGAGGTCACCGAGTCGATGCTGATGCGCGACTTCGAATCCACGCTGGACACGCTGAAGGCGTTGCGTGCGATGGGCGTGAAGATCGCGATCGACGATTTCGGCACGGGCTATTCGTCGCTCGCGTACCTGCGCCGGCTGCCGGTGGACAAGCTAAAGCTCGACCAGTCGTTCACGCGCGACGTCGGCAACAGCGAAGGCGACGGCGTCATCATCAAGGCGGTGATGGCGATCGCGCAAAGCCTGCAGCTCGCCGTCGTCGCCGAAGGCGTCGAGACGCAGGCGCAGATCGATTTCCTGGTCGGCCTTGGCTGCACGACAGTACAGGGCTACATGCTCGGCCGGCCCCTGCCCGCGGCGGCGACCGCCGAACTGCTGCGCCAGAGCATGAGGCACAAGCTGGATGCCGAGGCGCCTGTCCGCGATGAGAGCTGGGATTCGATCATGCAGTCGCGTGCGGGCAGCGTTGCCAAGACGGCGCAGCGCGACGTCGACATGGCGCAGTGACCACTCCGGGTCAGGTCGCGACGCTCCGCCGCACCGGCAGGCTGCGTCGGGACACGTGGTCGGTGATCCACTGCACCGACCGCCGCGCGCGTTCGGCAACGCGTGCGGGCGGCATCTGGATGTAGTCGTCGTTGAACACCTCGAAACTGTAATCGCGGGCATAACCGAGGTTGTCGAGGCCGCGAATCAGGTCGCCCAGTGGCTCGCTGTGCGCGCCCTCGCCGGGAAACACGCGCGAATGCCGCGCCGTTTCCAGCCGTTCCTGCGGCGTCGACGGCGCGCTCCACATGAAATCCGAAAGCTGCACGAAGAAGATCTTGGCCGGATTGATGGCGTCGAGCGCTTCCAGCGGCGTCTCGCGCGCGAGCATGTGGAAGGAATCGATGCCCAGGCCGAGATTGGCGACATTGGCCGCGTTCACCAGTGCCCAGGCATCGGTCAGGTCGTCGACGCGCCTGCCCCAGGACAGCGCTTCATAGGCGACGCGGATGCCCAGCGGCACGCCGAGCATCGCCAATTTGCGCAAGTCGGCGACCTGGGCATCGAAGTCGCCGTCGGCGTGCGCGGAGGTGCTCGAGCACGCGAGGATCAGTGGTGCGCCGACCTCGTGCGCGAGTCTGAGCATCGCCTTGGCGACGTCGACCTTGTAGGCGTGCAGCTGCCCGGACAGTCCCTCGAAGTCGCGCAGCACCTGCAGACCCGTCACGCGCAGGCCGCTCCTGCGCACCGCTTCGACTGCGGCGGACTCGCCATCGGGGTGTCCGACCAGATCGCGCGCCGAAAGCATGATCTGGGTGAATCCGGCGTCGCGCACGGCGCACAGCTTGGCCTCGATCGGGCCCGCCAGCGTGATCGTGTCCATGCCGAAGTCTTCGAGCTTCACGGCAGGCCTTCAGGCGCTGCCCGCGACCGAGCTCACGACGAGCTCGACGCAGAAGCCGCCGAGGTAGATCTGCGTCAGCGCGCCCTTCTCGGAAGGCCGCACCGGCTCGCGATCGACGAAGACCAGCCCTCGCGCCTCCAGCGCGCGCACCGCGCCGAGCACGTCGGCGGTACCGAGGCCGACGCGCAAGAGCGCCTCGTTCCATTCGACGAAATCGGCGCCGGCAGGCGGCTCGACGAGCTGAAAATAGAAGCCGCCGTCGGGACTGCGCAACAACGTGCCCTTGGGCAGCACCCCGAAATACTGTCCGCGGCGCAGCGGCTCGAAGCCGAACAGCGTCCGGTAGAAATCGATCCAGGCGTCGATGCGGTCCGATTGCACCGCCTGCACCAGGCCGAACCAGTGCAGTCCGGCCAAGGCCGGCGGCGCGCGGTCGACGCCCTCTAGATAGACGAAATCGACATCGTATATCGACAGTTCGTCGTGGCGGTCGACGAAATAGATCAGGCTGTCGCCCACGCCGTGTACGCCGGGAATGAGCAACTCCATCGCGGCGGCGCGCGTCGGCATGTCCCAGGCGCCGAGTTCCAGCGCACGGCGGTGCGCAAGAGCGGCGTCACGCACGCGGAAGGCGACCGCGGCGATGGCGGGCGCGCTGCCGCGCGAAACCTCGCGCACGCTTTCCGGATGCGCATCGACGATGATGTTCATGCCCCCCTGACGGTAGAGCATGACTTCACGCGAGCGGTGGCGCGCAATCGGCCGGAAACCCAGCTGCTGCAGCAGCGCTCCGAGCGCCAGTGGTTCACGGGTGGTGTATTCGATGAACTCGACGCCTTGCATTCCGAGCGGATTCGACGGCGCTGGCAACTGCTCTTGGTCCATGGGTTGCTCGTCAAGCCTGGGTTGGGGTTGCGCATCCATTCTACCAGCGGCGTCGGCACGAGACGGGCACGGGCGCGCGCCTCGGCAGCTGCGGAAGCCGCGACGCTCGTGACCGCCGCCACGGACCCATTGCGTGAACGGCGCCGCGAAAGGCATAGTGCGTCATTGCCACGCCGCCGAGGCGACGATGACCGACCGCATTCCCGCACTGCGCCCGCAGACCCTCGCCGCCCAGGGCATGGGTCGCGTCGCGGAACCGTATCGAGACATCGTGCCGCCGATCCACGTCGCAACGACGTACGAGCGCGGCGCCGACCTCGCGTTCCCGGGAGGACGCGTCTACTCGCGCGCCGACAATCCCAGTTACGACCAGGCCGAAGCGCTGCTCGCGTCGCTGGAAGGCGCGGCTTCGGCGCTGCTGTTCGCGTCGGGCCAAGCCGCCGCGGCGGCGGTGTTCCAGTCGCTCACCCCCGGCGACGGCGTGCTCGCGCCGCGCAACATGTACTGGGCGCTGCGCAAGTGGCTGCTGGATTTCATGGTGCCATGGGGCGTCGCGGTCGACTTCTACGACAACGCATCGCTCGACAGTCTGGCGCAGAAGGTCCGCGCGCGCCGGCCGCGCCTGATCTGGATCGAGTCACCGGCCAATCCGACCTGGGACATCACCGACATCGCCGCGGCGGCCGCGCTGGCGCGCGAAGTCGGTGCGATCGTCGCGGTCGACTCGACCGTGGCGACCCCGCTTCTGACCCGGCCGCTCGAACTCGGCGCGCAACTGGTGATGCATTCGGCGACCAAGTACCTCAACGGCCACTCCGACGTGATCGCCGGTGCGCTCGCGACGGCGCGCGACGACGCCGCCTGGCAGCGCATCCGTTACGCGCGCGGCGGCGGCGGTGCCGTACTCGGCCCCTTCGAGGCGTGGCTGCTGCTGCGCGGCATGCGCACGCTGCACTTGCGCGTCGCCGCGGCGTGCGCCAACGCGCAGGCGATCGCCGAGCGCTTCCACGGCCATGCCGCGCTGGCGCAGGTGCTGTACCCGGGCCTGCGCTCGCATCCGGGCCATGTCGTAGCCGCGAGGCAGATGCATGGCGGCTTCGGCGGCATGCTGTCGCTGCGGCTCGCGCGCGGCGAAGCGGCAGCCGTGGCGTTCACTGCCAGGCTGCGCGTGTTCAAGCGCGCCACGTCGCTCGGATCGGTGGAAAGCCTCGCCGAGCATCGCGCCAGCATCGAAGGTCCCGGCACGGCCTGCCCGACCGATCTGGTGCGACTGTCGATCGGCGTCGAGCACGTCGACGACCTGATCTCCGACATCGAGCAGGCGCTCGCGTGACACGAACAAGCGCGCCGCAGGTGCGGCACAGCGGCATGTCGCTCATCGAAATTGCGGTGATCCTCGCCATCGTCGGGATCCTCGCGTTGATGACCATACCGGGACTGCAGGAACGCATCGTCCGCGATCAGATCGTCGCGGCGGTGCCGCTGGCAGAGATCGCCAAGCCCCCGATCGCCGCGGCGTGGCTGGCAACGCAGACATTTCCGGCCGACAACGCCGAGGCGGGCTTGCCGCCAGCCATCAAGATCGTCAGCAACTACGTCAGCTCGGTAGCCGTCGAGAACGGCGCCATCCACATCACTTTCGGCAACAGCGCCAGTAGCGCGATCGGCGGCAAGGTCCTCACGCTGCGCCCCGCGGTGGTCGCCGACGCACCGATCGTGCCGATCACCTGGGTCTGCGGCAACGGCACGTGGCCCGCGGCAATGACCGTCAGGGGCGAGAACAGGACCAACATCGCGGCGAGCTACCTGCCGGTGAATTGCCGCGGCTAGCGCGGGCGCGCCCGGCGCCGGCTTGCCGACGTCAGCGGCAGGCGCCGCGCGCCGTGATCGGCCACAGCGCTTCAACGCGCCCATTGCGCACCACGACGTACTCGTCGTGGAGGTTGATGGTCGGATCGCAATGGCCGGGGATGAGCATCAGCTTGTCGCCCAAACGCAGGCGTTGCGCCTTCGCGCCGAGATGAAGCTTGCCATGCTCGTCGGACATGCCGACGACGGCGATGTCGTCGCGAGCGTGCACCCACGGTGGGCCTTTTTCGCCGCTGTAGGACTTGAGCCCCGCGTCGACGATGGCACGATCGGCGGCGGGCACGCTCATCACTGTCGAGAGCACGAACAGGCTGTGACTGAAATCGGCGTAGTGGCCGCCGTCGGCGTCGCCTATGCGAGCGTATTCGGTGTCCATGAACAGGTACGAGCCGGCCTGCAATTCATTCCACAGGCCGCTCATGCCCTCCATGCGATAGGTGCCGGTACCGGCTCCGCTGACGAATTCGCAGGCCAATCCGGCGCGCTGCAATGCCGCGATGCTTTCCCGAACCGCGTCCGCTGCGCCCTGTATCGCGCGCCGGCGTTCGGCAAGCGTGAGCAGATGCTGCGCGGCGCCGTGGTACGCCTGCAGGCCGCGAAACTTCAGTCCCGGTGCATCGGCAATCCGGCGCGCGAGGTCGGCGGCAGGCTGCCCTGCCCCGACTCCGCAGCGTTCCATGCCGACCTCGATCTCCACCAGCGCGCCCAGCTCGACACCGAAGTCGCGCGCCGCGCGCGACGCCGCGTCGACCTGTTCCGCGGAATCGAAGCACAGCCCGATGGTCGCGTCCGTCGCAAGCGCCGCCAGGCGGCGGAGCTTGTGCGTACCTACGATCTCGTTGCTGACCAGGACGTCGCGAATGCCGCCGCGCACCAGCGCCTCGGCTTCACCGACCTTCTGGCAACACTGTCCCACCGCGCCCGCCGCCACCTGCATTCGCGCGATCGTCGGGCACTTGTGCGTCTTCGCGTGCGGCCGCAGGCGCACGCCCGCCGACCTGGCGAAACTCGCCATCGCCCGCAGGTTGTGCTCAAAGGCGTCGAGGTCGACGATGAGGGCAGGCGTGTCGATTTCGTCGATCGCCGCACCGATGCGGGCAGGAGCCTCGTTCATCGATTCAGGCACTGACGTTGTTGCGCCACCGCGCGGCAAACCGGCGCCGTGTCAGCCGCTCGACCAGGATGCGCTCGCAGACCTTGAAGATCATGTAGAACATCATGCTCAGGTACGCCATCCCGAGCAGCTCGAAGAGCTGATCCAGCGCGCCGTCGTCGATGACCATCAGCCCGTAGTCGATGAACAGGGTGATGTTGGCCTTGAGGAGGAAAAAAAGGTTGATGGAAGTGATTCCGAACATGACGAAGCACCCACCCATGAGCGCAAAGGTCAGCAGGGGATTGCGGAAGAGAAAGTAGATCCAGTCGGCTCGAATCGTTTTCATCGGTCGCCCTCGGGCGCGCACGGACGCATGCCCGGATGCTCTAGGTCCGGGCTCGCGTTGTCAACTGCGCTCGGGGTCGCGCATGTCTTGCCGCAGCGCATTGGCGCTCCTTATGGCACTGGCGCTACAATGTCGTCACTCCGGCATTGGTCGTTTCAGCATGGAATTTGGTCCATCCCCGCGCACGGCTGCAAAATGACCGCTGCCCTGGCGTCCACCCCGCTGGCGGCGCGACATGCGTTCCAGCGCTAGTCGCCAGTGTTCAGCCTGATCCATCTCGTTGTCGCCGCGATCGTCGCCTGGCTGGCGATCGGGTTGCTGGGAATCCTGCGCCCGCGGAGCACCCCCTACATCGCCCATGTCCTGTTCGTCGCCGGGGCGATCGTCGGCTTGGCGCTCGCGGTCGTTGCATTTCTCGCCCTGGGCCAGTCAGCGCAGGTAATCGTGCTGCCGTTGGGCTTGCCCGATCTCCCGTTCCACTTTCGGCTGGATTCGCTGTCGGCCGTCTTCCTGCTCCTGCTGGGCGCGACCGCTGCGGGCATCTCGCTATTCTCGGCGGGGTACTTCCGCGCGGGCGCCGGCACCGCGCCCGGACTCATGTGCCTTCAGTACCACACCTTTCTTGCCGCCATGGCAACGGTGCTGGTCGCCGACGATGCCTATGCGTTCATGCTCGCATGGGAGACGATGGCGCTGGCGTCGTTTTTCCTGGTGACGACCGACCACCGCATCCCCGAGATTCGCCACGCGGGGTTCCTGTACCTGCTGATCGCGCACATCGGAGCGCTCGCGATCCTGCTCTGCTTTGGCGTCCTGCAGGGCGGGAGCGGCGATTACAGCTTCGAGGGCATGCGCGCGGTAAGACTGCCCGGTGCATGGGGATCGATCGCGTTCCTGCTGGCGCTGTGCGGATTCGGTGCCAAGGCGGGCCTGCTGCCGTTGCACGTCTGGCTGCCGGAGGCGCATCCGGCCGCCCCGTCACCGGTGTCGGCGCTGATGAGCGGCGTAATGCTCAAGACCGCCATCTACGGACTCCTGCGCGTGACCTTCGACCTGCTGCACGTCCAGCTGTGGTGGTGGGGCGTCGTCGCGCTCGTGCTCGGTCTGGCGACCGCCCTGTACGGCGTGATCTTCGCGGCCGTGCAGTCCGACATGAAGCGGCTGCTGGCATACTCTTCGATCGAGAACATCGGCATCATCGTCGCCGGCATCGGCCTGGCGATCCTGTTCAAGTCCTACGGCAAGACGCTGCTCGCCGCGGTTGCCATGACTGCGGTGCTGTATCACTCGTTGAACCACGCGCTGTTCAAGAGCCTGCTGTTCCTGGCGACAGGATCGGTGCTGCATGCGACGCACGAACGCAATCTCGGCAAACTCGGCGGCCTGATCCATCGCATGCCCTGGGTCGCGTGGCTCGCGCTGGTCGGCACGCTGGCGATCGCGGGCTTGCCGCCGCTCAATGGATTCGTCTCGGAATGGCTGCTGCTGCAGGCGTTCCTGTTCACCCCGAGCCTGCCGCAATCGTTCATCAACATGCTGGTACCGCTCGCCGCGGCCGCACTGGTGCTCGCGGTGGCGCTGGCGGCCTTCGTCATGGTCAAGTTCTACGGCGTGATCTTCCTCGGCCGGCCGCGCGAACCGAACCTCGCCTACGCCAAGGATGCGGGCTACCTGGAACGCGCGGCGCTGGTCTGGTTCGCGCTGGGCTGCGTCGTGCTGGGCCTGTTCCCGGTGAACGTGATCGCCATGCTCGACGCGGTGAATGCGACGCTGATCGGTTCGACCGTGGGCGGGCACGGTGGCAGCTGGCTGCTGCTCGCGCCGATCAACGCCGGGCGGTCGAGCTACAGCCCGATGATCTTTCTGCTCGTCATCGTCGCGGTGCTGCTGCTGACCGTCCAGATCGTGCATCGCCATTATCGCGGCGGTTTGCGCGAAGGGCCGGCGTGGGACTGCGGTTTCCCGAAGCAGACGCCGCGCATGCAGGACACGGCGGAGGGCTTCGGCCAGCCGATCCGGCAGATATTCGAACAGTTCTTTCGCATGCAGCGCAGTCTGCCGTCGCCGTTCGATTCCGCGCCTCGCTACAAGGTGAGCATCGAGGACCACTTCTGGTACTGGCTGTACCTGCCGGTCGCGCGCGGCGCCGAACGACTCGCACGGCTCATCGGGCTGATCCAGCAGGGCCGGATCTCGGTGTACCTGACGTACAGCTTCTTCACGCTGCTGGCGCTGCTGCTCTTTGTCAGGTGAAGCCGCAATGAGTCCCGCCGCCCTGCTCTCGCAACTGCTGCAACTCGCCATCGCGATGCTGCTTGCGCCCTTGCTGCTGGGGTGGGTCAATCAGTGCCGCGCCTGGCTGCAGAACAAGAGCGCGCCGTCGATATTGCTGCCCTATCGGCTGATTCGCAAACTATTCCACAAGGACGCGGTCGTCGCCGTGAACGCGTCGCCGATTTTCCGCATTACGCCCTACATCGTGTTCGCGGCGATGGCGCTCGCCGCGGCAATCGTGCCTTCGCTTGCGACCGATCTTCCCTTCGCCCGCGTCGCCGATGCGATCGCGCTGGTCGGCCTGTTCGCGCTGGCGCGCGTGTTCATCGCGCTCGCCGCCATGGACATCGGAACGGCATTCGGCAGCATGGGCGCGCGCCGCGAGATGTTCGTGGGCTTTCTCGCCGAGCCTGCGCTACTGATGGTGCTGTTCACCGCGTCGCTCATTTCGGGTTCGACCTCGCTGCCCACCATCGTCGACAGCCTGGCGCACAGCGAAATCGCGATCTACCCCAGCCTAGCCTTCGCCGGCGTGGCGTTCACGATGGTGTCGCTGGCCGAGAACGCACGCATTCCCATCGACAATCCGGCGACGCACCTCGAACTGACGATGGTCCACGAGGCTATGCTTCTCGAATACTCGGCGCGCCACCTGGCGCTGATCGAGTGGGCCTCGGCGCTCAAGCTGTTCAATTACTCGTGCATCGGCCTAGCGCTGTTCTTTCCCTTCGGGATCGCCGAGGGCAGCGCCGACTGGCTGGCGATAATCGGGGCGACGCCGGTGCTGATCGCCAAGCTGGCCTTCGGCGGGTTCGCTCTGGCGCTGATCGAGACGCTCTCCGCCAAGCTGCGCATCTTCCGCGCGCCAGAGTTTCTCGGCACGGCGTTCCTGCTCGCGGTGCTCGGGATGCTGGTCAATCAGCTGCTGGGCGGCTAGAGGCGGCAATGGCGAACGTTCCGCTCTGGGCACAACTCATCAACCTGTTCGCGGCGGTGCTGCTGCTGCTTGCCTTCGCGATGCTCGCGCAACGCCGCGTGCTGACACTGATCGACCTGTTCGCCGCGCAGGGCTTCGCGCTGGCCTGTTCCACCGCGATCGTCGCCTACGCGACACACCAGGCGCACCTGTACTGGTCGGCGGGCATCACCCTGCTGCTCAAGGTGCTGCTGCTGCCGTGGCTGCTGCACCGCCTGATCCGCAAACTCGACGTCAAATGGGACGTCGAAGGGTTGATCAACATTCCGACGACGATGCTCTTCGGTATCGTGCTGGTGGTGTTTTCCTTCAACCTGGCGCTGCCGATCGCGCAACTCGCCAGCACCGTGAGTCGGGCGACGCTGGGCATCGCGATGGCGAGCGTGATGCTGTCGTTCCTGATGATGATCACGCGGCGCAAGGCGATTCCGCAGGTCATCGGCTTCCTGTCGATGGAAAACGGACTGTTCTTCGCCGCGACCAGCGCGACCTACGGCATGCCGATGGTCGTCGAGCTGGGCATCGCGCTCGACGTGCTGGTGGCGATGCTCATCCTGGGCGTGTTCTTCTTTCAGATCCGCGAGCAGTTCGACAGCCTGGATTTGCAGCACTTGGAGAAACTCAAGGAAAGCGAGTGATAGAGATACTCGCCGTCCTCGGCTTGCCGGTTGCTGGCGCGCTATTGCTCGCCGCCATCGGTGAACGCGAGCAGGCGCCGGCGGTGAACGTCGGCGTGTGCTTCCTGACGCTCGTGGCGGCCGTCGCGCTCACGCTCAAGGTGGTATCCAACGGCCCGCTGCTCGTGTTAGACAAGCTCTTCTTCGTCGACTCCTTCAACGTGTTCCTGGTGGCGCTGACTGCGTTCGTGGGCTTCACGACGTCGATCTTTTCGCGGCCTTACATGCGCATCGAGCAGGAGCGCGGCCGCCTCACGGCCGGGCGTCTCCGCCTCTACCACAGCATGTACCAGCTGTTCAATTCCACGATGCTCGTCGCGCTGCTCACCAACAACATGGGCATCCTGTGGGTCGCCATGGAAGCGGCGACGCTGACCACGGTGCTGCTCGTGTCACTGTACCGCACGCCGGAGAGCCTGGAAGCCGCGTGGAAATACTTCATCCTCTGTGGCGTCGGCATTGCGCAGGCGCTGTTCGGCACGATCCTGCTGTACTTCGCCGCGGAGAAGCTTTTGGGCGCCGAAGGCGGCGCGCTCCTGTGGACCGAACTAAATGGCGTCAAGGCACACCTCGAGCCGACGGTCCTGTCGCTGGCTTTCGTGTTCCTGCTGGTCGGCTACGGGACCAAGGTCGGCCTCGTTCCGCTGCACAACTGGCTCCCCGACGCGCACGCCGAGGGTCCGACGCCGGTGTCGGCGGTACTCTCGGGATTGTTGCTGAACGTCGCGCTGTACGCGGTCATACGCTGCAAGGTCCTTGTCGAAGGCTCGCTGCAGAATGCCTTCGCCAAGGAGCTGATGATGGGCTTCGGGCTGCTGTCGGTCGTGGTGGCGGCGTTCCTCCTGTCGCGCCAGAAGGACATCAAGCGACTGTTCGCCTATTCGTCGATCGAGCACATGGGCATCATCACCTTCGCCTTCGGCATGGGCGGCCCGATCGCGAATTTCGCCGGCCTGCTGCACATGACGGTGCACTCGCTGACCAAATCGGCGATATTCTTCGCCGTCGGTCATGCGGCGCAGAAGGCCGGCACGCAACTCATCGAGGGCATCCGCGGCCTGATCACGATCAGCCCGACGATCGGTTGGGGGCTCGCACTCGGATCGCTGGCCATACTGGGGATGCCGCCGTTCGCCGTATTCACAAGCGAGTTTCTCATTCTGACCACCGCTATGCGCGAACAACCGTGGGCGACGCCGCTGCTGCTGCTCTCGCTCGGGGTGGCGTTCGCGGCGGTGTTCTCGAAGGTGCAGCCGATGGTCTTCGGCGAAACAACCGTGCAGCGCCTGCCGCACCGGCCGGCGATGCTGCCCGTGTTCGTCCATCTCGCGATCGTGCTGATGCTGGGTCTATGGATTCCGCCGTTCCTCGCCGACTGGTACCGGCAGGCGGCGAAATTGATCGGATAAGACGCCGTGGATGTTGCGCCTCTCGGAATCTCCGCCGCGACGCTCAAGTCTGCGGTGCCCGCCCGACGGTGTCCCGTCAACTCGGGACAGCTGCTGGCTGCGTGCCGGCTGGCGTGGGAACAAGGCGGGCAGCTCGTCGCGCTCTGGGCGACCGACGATCGTGATTTGCAGCGCGGCTTCTGCGTGCGCGTACTGCTGCGCGACGCCGACGGCTTTACCCTGCTCGAGCACACGCTGCCCGACGAGCTTGCGCACTACCCCGACATTTCGCCGATCTTCCCGGTCGCCAATCGCATGCAGCGCGCGGCCTTCGACATGGTCGGCGTGCAGTGCGATGCTGACGACCAGCGCCCGTGGACCTGGCAGGCGGCGTGGCCGATCGATCGCTTTCCGCTGCGGCGCGAATTCGAAGCCTCGCCGAAATGGGAACCCGGGCAGGAAGACTACGCGTTCGTCCAGGTGACCGGCGACGGCGTGCACGAGATTCCGGTCGGCCCGATTCACGCCGGCATCATCGAGCCCGGGCATTTCCGCTTTCAGATCGTCGGCGAAAAGGTGCTGCGGCTGGAGGAACGGCTGGGCTACACGCACAAGGGCGTCGAGAAGCGTTTCGAGGCAATGCCGATCGTCGAGGCGCATCGGCTCGCCGGCCGCATATCCGGCGACAGCACCGTCGCCTACGCTTGGGCCTATGCGCAGGCGGTCGAAGCGATCGCAGGCGTGGCGGCGCCACCGCGCGCCGCCTGGCTGCGCGCGCTGCTGCTCGAGCGCGAACGCCTGGGCAACCATCTCGGCGATTTGGGCTACATCGGCAACGACGCCGGGCTCGCGTTCGGCCTCGCGCAATTCTCGCGCCTGAAGGAAGACGTGCTGCGCCTGAACCAGCGACTGTTCGGCCATCGGCTGCTGATGGATGCCGTCGTCCCGGGAGGCTGCGCGCGCGACCTCCCACCCGGCGCGGCAAGCGAACTCCGCGCGCAATGCGCATCGCTCGCGCGCGAGCTGCGCGTCCTGCGCGACATCTACGACGAGCACGCCGGATTGCAGGACCGGTTCCGCAACTGCGGCTGCGTGCCGCGCGAACTCGCAGTCAAGCTTGGCCTGACCGGCTTCGCCGCCCGGGCAAGCGGCCTGCCCGAGGATCTGCGCTGCGATTTCGCGGACACGGCCTACGCCACGCTCAACGTGCGGCGGGCGACGCGCCAGCAGGGCGACGTCGCGGCCCGCGTCGCGGTGCGTTTCGACGAAGCGCAGGAATCGCTGCGGCTGACCGATCTCATGGTCGAGGCGATGCCGGATGGCGACGTCGCGTTGTCGCTTCCCCCCATTACTGCGTCATCGATCGCGCTGGGCGCGGTCGAGGGCTGGCGCGGCGCGGTCGTGATCGCGCTGGAGAGCGGGCCCAACGGCACGATTCGCCGCTGTCATGCGCACGATCCCTCGTGGCAGAACTGGCCGGTGCTCGAGCACGCGGTGATAGGCAACATCGTCCCGGACTTTCCGCTGATCAACAAGTCGTTCAACTTGTCGTACAGCGGCCACGACCTCTAGCCATGCTGCACCTCCTGCGCCAGATCGTCGTCACCGGAATCAAGACCGAGCCGGCCCCATCAGCGGCCGAGGACATGATCGTGGTCAGGCGGCTGCAGAAGGATATCCTGCGCACGCTCGGCCGCGCGCTGACGATCCGTCACGTCGATGCCGGCTCGTGCAACGGCTGCGAGCTGGAAATCCATGCCCTCGGCAACCCCTACTACAACATCGAAGGGCTCGGCATCCGGTTCGTAGCGAGTCCCCGGCACGCCGACATGCTGCTGGTCACCGGCCCGGTGTCGAAGCACATGGCCATTGCCGTGCAACGCGCCTATGACGCCACGCCCGATCCAAAACTGGTCGTCGCGGTCGGCGACTGCGGATGCACGGGCGGCATCTTCGGCGAGAGTTACGCGAGTCTTGGCCGCGTCGCCAACGTCATCCCCGTCGACGTCGAGATTCCCGGCTGCCCGCCGCCGCCCACGGCACTGCTGCGAGGAATACGTGCCGCGCTGACCGCGCACGCAGCGGCAGGCGAGAACGCGAAGGAGTGAAGGAGTGAAGCGCGCCGGCGTGCGCTGAATGTTCGATTTTGCATGCATTCGCTCCCGCCTCCACAATCGCACCGCATGCGCGATAGGCCCGGGCGGGTCGAAACCGTGTACCCTGCGCGAGACTGTGCCGCGACGCGCGAGCTGCACCCCCCTCGATACGCCCGCCCATGCTGTTGCTTACCCTGCAGGATGCCGAGATCGCCTTTGGCGCGCATCCCCTCCTCGACCGCGCCAACCTCGCGGTGAACGACGGCGAGCGCATCGGCCTCATCGGTCGCAACGGCACCGGCAAGTCGTCGCTGCTCAAGGCCATCGCCGGGCAGATCGATCTCGATGACGGCGCGATCCAGCGCCGCGACGGCCTGCGCATCGCCCAGGTCGAGCAGGAGCCCGTGCTGCCGCGCGCGTCGTCTTTGCGCGAGAGCCTGGCAGTGCGTGGCGGAATCGCCGAGACGAGCGAGCGGTTCCACGATGAGCGCGAACGCTGGCGCGTGGAGACGCGGCTCGTCGAGTTCCTGCACCGCTTCGGCCTCGACGAGGCGACGGCGCCCGAATCGGCTTCGGGTGGAGAAACCAAACGTGCTGCGCTGGCGCTGGCGCTCGCGCTGTCTCCGGACCTGCTGCTGCTCGACGAACCCACCAACCATCTCGACATCGACGGCATCACGCTGCTCGAGGACCTGGTGCGCAAGGTGCCCGCGTCGATCGTGATTACCCATGACCGCGCGTTCCTGGATCGCGTAGCCACGCGCATCGTCGAACTCGATCGCGGGCTGTTGCGCTCCTATCCGGGCAACTTCGCCGCGTACGAGTTGCGCAAAGCCAGCGAGCTCGCGGCCGAGGCGACCGCGCGGCGCAAATTCGATCAGTTCTGGGCGCAGGAAGAAGCGTGGATCCGCAAGGGCATCGAGGCTCGCCGCACGCGCAATGAGGGTCGCGTGCGCCGGCTGGAATCGCTACGCAGCGAGCGCGCCGAACGCCGCGAGCGCCTGGGTAAGGTCAGGCTCGCGGTCGACTCGGGTCAGCGTTCCGGCAGGCTGGTGGCGGAATTGAAGAATGTCGGCAAGCGCCTGGGAAAGCGCACGCTGGTGCGAGACCTGACGTTGCGCATCATGCGCGGCGACCGGATCGGGCTGATCGGACCCAACGGCGCGGGCAAGTCGACGCTGCTCAAGCTCATCCTGGGCGAGCTGCCGCCGGATTCGGGCACGGTAACGCTTGGCACCAAGCTGGACATCGCGTACTTCGACCAGATGCGGCAGCAGCTCGACCCCGAGCGTACGCTGGCCCAGACGATTGCGCCGGGCTCGGAGTGGATCGAAACCGCAGGCGGGCGCAAACACGTGCTCTCCTACCTCGGCGACTTCCTGTTCCCGCCGGAGCGCGCCAGCGTACCGGTCGCGGCACTGTCCGGAGGCGAGCGTAACCGCCTGCTGCTCGCCCGCCTGTTCGCGCAGCCGGCCAACCTGCTGGTACTCGACGAGCCGACCAACGATCTGGACATCGAATCGCTGGAATTGCTCGAAGCGACGCTGCAAATGTATCCCGGGACGCTGCTGCTCGTGAGCCACGACCGGACTTTTCTCGACAACGTCGTGACCCAGACGCTGGTCGCGGAAGCCACCGAGGGTGCCGAAGGGACCTGGAAGGAATACGTCGGCGGCTACAGCGATTGGCTGGCGCAGCGGCAGCGCATCGACGCAACCATCGCCACTGCACGCGGCGCCGGATCCGGCCGTGCTGCGAACGCGGCGGCGCGTGGCGCCATCCCCGCGCGTGCCAAGCTCACTTTCAAGGAGCAGCGCGAGCTGGACGCTTTGCCTGCGCAGCTGGAAGCGCTGGAGCGTGAGCAGCACGCGCTCACGCAGAGCATGTCTGCCCCGGACTATTACGCACGAGGCGCAGCGGCAATCAAGGCCGACCGGCTGCGCGCGGAGGAAATCGAACGCGCGCTCGCGACCCAACTCGAGCGCTGGGTCGAGCTCGACGCACGGGCGCAGGAGACGCAGGCGGCCGCGGGCGTTCCGGCGCGGCGCGAATCCTGACGCGCCACTGCGGCGCGGGCAATCCATGCAAGAATCCACAAAGTAGGCGAGCTACCCGCCATGCAACGAGATCCTGCGCGCATGAAGGCACGACTGCTACAGAGCCAGATCAGCGAATGGATCGTGCGCGCCGCGCTGGCCGGCACCAGCGAGAAGGAAATCCTGACGGGAGCCTGCGAGCGGCTTGCTGCCGCGGGCGTGGCGGTCGTACGCGGAGTCATCGCCAGCAGCCTGCTCGACCCGACAATCGGTGGACGTGGCATACGCTGGAACCGCGGCCAGGGAGGGACCGAGGAAACGTTTCCGCGCGTGGCTGCGACCGTCGTCAGCGACAACTGGCTCCGCAGTCCGTTCTTCGCGCTGGTCGAGAGCGGCAAGGACCGACTGCGGCGACGTCTCGATGCGACCTACCGGCGTGGCGAGTTCCCGCTGCTCGATACCTTTCAGGACCTCGGTGTCACGGACTACATCGCGTTCTTGCTGCCAATCGGAAAAAGCGTGCGCATCGGCGACTTCGACGGCATGACATCTTCCTGGACAACCGACGCCAGCGGTGGCTTCAGCGAGGCGCAGATCGAGTTGCTCGCCGCCATCGCGCCCGCGCTGGCGCTAGCCTACCTGCAGCGGACGATTGACCGTACCGCGCGCACGCTCATCACGACCTACCTGGGCAGCGACGCCGCCGAGCGCGTGCTTGCCGGCAACATCGTGCGTGGCCAAGCCGATCCGATTCGGGCGGTGGTCTGGTACAGCGACCTGATCGGCTTTACACGCATTTCCGATGCTGCCGACCGGGCGGGCGTGCTCGCCATGCTCAACGACTATGCCGAAGCCCAGGTCGAGGCGATCGAGGCATACGGCGGTCATGTGTTGAAATTCATCGGCGACGGCATTCTGGCGATTTTCCCGGATGGCGATACGGCGAACGCCTGCGCGCGCGCGCTCGACGCCGCAGTCGACCAGCGCCGCCGCATCGCCAATCTGAACGAGCGGCGGGTCGCCGCCGGCGCGCCGGTGACCGACACGCATCTGGCGCTGCACATGGGCGAACTGCTCTACGGCAACGTCGGCAGCCCGCGGCGGCTCGACTTCACCGTGCTCGGGCCGGCGGTCAACGAGGCGGCGCGGATCGAAGCGCTCTGTGGCTCTCTCGAGCAAGCCGTGATCGTGTCTTCGTCGTTCGCCGACGCCGCCGGCACGGCGCGCTCGCGGCTGGTCAGTCTTGGGCGCTATGCGATGAAGGGCGTCGCGCGGCCACAGGAATTATTCACGCTGGATCGCGACTGACCGGCAGTTCGCCGATGGCGCACGAACTCATCACTCTGCTCGGCCGCTACGGATTGTGGATCGTATTCGGCAACGTGCTGGTCAAGCAGCTCGGCGTGCCCGTGCCGGCGCTCCCAACGCTGGTCATCGCGGGTGCGCTGGTCGCGGCCGGCAAGCTGCCGGCACCGGCGCTGATCGCTGTCGCGGTGCTGGCCTGCCTCATCGCCGACAGTGCGTGGTTCGCCGCGGGCCGGCGCTACGGCAACGGCGTCATGAAAACGTTGTGCCGGCTGTCGCTGACGCCCGATTCGTGCGTGAGCGACACCCAGGACCGCTTTGAACGGTGGGGAACGAGCGCGCTCGTCGTCGCGAAGTTCGTGCCCGGCCTCGCGGTCATTGCCGCGCCATTGGCCGGTGCCGCGCGCGTTCGCTGGCCGTCGTTCCTGTTCTTCGACAGCCTGGGATCTACGCTGTGGGTCGGCGCGGAAGTGATCTGCGGGATGCTCCTCGGCGAGCAGATAGAGCTCCTGCTCGCCCGCGTGGGCAGCGTCGGCCTGTCAGCGGCGATCGTGCTCGGCTTGCTTCTTGCCGCGTACGTGGCCTTCAAGTGGTGGCAGCGCTGGCACTTTTTCCGCAGGTTGCGGATGGCGAGAATCAGCGTGAACGAACTGTATCGCCTGATGGCTGCGGACCCGGCGCCGGTGATCGTCGACGTGCGTTCCGCCCTTGCGCGCAGCCTGCAGCCGCAGCGGATTCCGGGCGCCGTGCAGGTCGTGCCGCACGCTTTCGAGCGCCCGGCGCAGGAGCTTCCACGCGATCGCGACATCGGTGTCTATTGTTCGTGCCCCAACGAGGCCTCGGCGGCACAGGTCGCGAAGCTCCTGATCGACAATGGGTTCACGCGGGTGCGCCCGTTGCTGGGCGGGCTCGACGCCTGGATCGCCGCAGGTTACTCGGTCGAGACGCTGGCTGCGGGTGAGGCCGCGGTGGACGTCGTCACAGCGCCGCTCGAACACCCCATCCCGCGCATCTGACGCCAGGGCGGCGACCCAACCTGTCGGATGTGCCGCCTCGCGCGTATCACCCTGTCGTCGGTATCGGGCGGCAACATTTCATTTCTTCGCCGCGACCTCCGCGCGCATGCGCGCCTCCTGCTCGCGCAGCTCGGCGTGAATTCCGCGCCGAAGTCCTCCGCCTCGAACACCTGGCGGATCTCGATCTCGGAATCGACGCCGGGAAAGGGATTCGGGCAGCGCTTGATCCAGTCGATCGCCTCCTGCTTCGACTTGACCTGGATCATCCAGAATCCGGCGATCAGTTCCTTGGTCTGCGCGAACGGCCCATCGACCACGGTCCGCTGCGCACCGGAAAACCTGACGCGCGCTCCCTTTGGGCTCGGATGCAGCCCCTCGCCCGCCAGCATGACGCCCGCCTTTACCATTTCCTCGTTGAACTTCCCCATGTCGGCGAGGAGTTTCTCGTTCGGCATGACGCCCGCCTCGGAGTCCTTGGTCGCCTTCACCATCACCATGAAGCGCATTGTCTTGTCTCCTTGAAGTTGTCGGTTTGGGAGCAAGAAACCCGCACCGCGTCGCGCTCACGGGTCGTCTTTCGGCGCCTGCATGCTTGTCGCTGACTCCGCACACCCGGCTGCGGGCGCCACGGCAGTTCCGTTCCTAG
>Ga0209048_10000767_pt1 | contig 33938 bp, 39 predicted proteins | sample FrelakmetCRP12CR_FD_187146 | JGI IMG/M metagenome (GOLD analysis project Ga0209048, IMG submission 187146) | Freshwater lake sediment microbial communities from the University of Notre Dame, USA, for methane emissions studies - CRP12 CR (SPAdes)... | ecosystem: Environmental > Aquatic >...
GGCCAGGCCGCTGGAGGCCACGCACTGTTCCTGACTGGCGCGGTCCTGCACCAGGGTGGGTTGTTGTTTCTGGTACGAGTTCTTCATGCTGCGCATGAACCACGAGAGGTGGGGATAGTCGCCAATCATCGCGCCGGTCTGGCAGATGAGGCGGCGCACGCCCTGCGTTTTCATCGTCTCGATGATGTTCTGGGTGGCCTCGGCGCAGAAAACATCCGGCGAGTTGAGGCGCGCCCCGATGGCGATGATGACGGCTTCCGTCCCGGCGATGGCGCGTTCCACGTCCGCGCGGTCGAGAAGGTTGCCGACCACGACCGTCACGCCCGGCGGCAGTTTCTCCTTCGCGGCCTCGTTGCGGACGAAGGCTGTCACCGCGAGACCGTGCTGCAAGGCTTGTTGAGTCAAGGCCAGACCTGTCGCACCGCTGGCACCAAAGATACAGATCTTGCTGGTCATTTTTCACCTCCGAATTGTGCTGTTTGCTTCTCGACCGGGGCGAGATTCGCCGCCCCGTAGCGGATCATCACGAAGACTGCCCAGGCGATTGCCGTGGCACCCATGATCATGGCTGCATACTGCCCGCCTGCATCCGATACTGAGAGCCAATCGAAGAAGGCGTGGAAGATGATCACCATCAACAGGCTGCCGCGGGTGCCATTGTATAACCAGGTTAGGAGAATGGAAGCGAAGATCATGTTGACAAGAAAAAGCGGGAACCCCAGCAAGCCGAGGGTCTGATAGGTATCACGGAAGAAAAAAGCCGGCAGGTGCCATAGCGCCCAGAAGACCGCCAGGATCACCGAGGCAGTGCGAGCGCTGGATTTAGTCTGCATGTGCGGTAGAGCAAAGCCGCGCCAGCCCATCTCCTCACCGAAACCGTAAGTCAACAGCCAGAGGGCCATAACCGCCGGGATCCCCAGATAAGGGAAGTAATCCGCTTTCCCCAGCAGGCTCAAGTCCGGCCAGGTGCCGGTCGTCAGTCGCGCCGCAACCCGGGCAATGACCAAAAGGACGAACGGCGCGACGACACTGAAGGCGAAGTAAACAAAGTGTACCCGCCACTTGAGTAGCCCACCAAACAGGGTGCGCAGTCCCGCGCCTCCCCCGGTTAACGCTGTGACAATGATCGCCGAGAGCATTGGGCCGAACGAGCCGAGGTAATAGAGCGAAAAGGGGACATTCCATTTCGCCCAGCCCTGGGCTGTGGCAACGATGGGTGCCCAGATCGTCCAGGTGATGAGATAGGTGAGGACGAAATACAGGACGATGGAATTGCGCTTGATCCAGGTTGAAACATTGGTATTCATGCTACACATCCTTTCTTGCTATTAATGATGGTTGCTTGCTGTAATCCGCAGACGACCAGTGTTCAGGCTTCATACGAATGGTAACCATTTCTTCGGTAGTTTTGACTTCTTCGGTGTACTGGTCGCCTTTATCCACGCCCAGATACCGGCGGGCAATCGGTCGCTGATCGCGCTCAAGATCACACGGCTCGATGGAGATAAGCACGCCCTCCACGCTCACATATTTTGACGGCGGTTTTTCGATTACGACACAGACAGTTAACCTGCCCGCGGAGCGGATCATTTCAACTTTGCGTCCGCTCTTGACCGAGCAGAAGAACAATTCGCCTCCCGGTTGGTAGATATACCAGATGGGAACCGAGACCGGTCCCCGATCCGGTGTGACTACGCTCAAGATACCGACATGCAAATCCGCCAGAAATGCTTCACGCTCCTCTTTCGTCATTATGTAGGACATTTCAATTCCCTTCTACTTATTGGTCACCCGGACCGGTGTCAATTGCACAAGGTAACTCCAGGCTTCCATCAGCGGTCCTGAAGTTGTGATCGCATCGGCATCGATTGCCAGGGTTTTACCATCCACTTCCATATATTTTATGGAAAGACCGGACCCTTCCAGCAGGAGCATGAAATCAACCGGGGTATAGCAGCGGATGGATTGCGCCAGGGCTTTGTCTGGCTCGGCTAAAGGTTGCCATTCGTCGATCCAGCGGCAGTGCACCGGATCAAAGGTGCAGCGGTTGATCATTTCTACCGAACCCGGTACGCCTTTCAATGGTTTTAATCGCCTCTCCAAACCGGCCTCCCGCATGGGCCGGATCGGATTGTATACATCCATCAAGACACAGCCGTTTTTGTCAAGCCAGTCGCGGGCAATGCGTTCGAGCAGGCGACGCTGGTCAACATCACTTCCAATACCGAAAGTCTCCCAACAGCAAACAACATCGAAGAGGTCGTCCATTTCCACAGTGTAGAAATCGGCTTCCAAGATAGTCAGTGATCCCAGATGTGTTATTTTGGCCAATTCACGGGCATATTGAGCGCGGGTGGAGCTGAGTTCGATGGCAACGACGGAATGACCAGCATCTGCCATGGCAGCTGCGGTTGCGCCAGGGCCAGCGCCCAGTTCGAGTATACGTTTCGGACCAGACCCGCATAAACGTTCGATGGTTTCCACCCGGGTCTCGTGGACACCCCGTTCTTGCGGGTCAGGTCCCCACCAGATGCCAGCCTGATCGTAGAAATCCTTGACCCATTCCAGTGAGTAGTGACCAAGTTCAAAAAGGGATTCAGGTTTCATCATGACCTCTCATCAAACTTATACAATGGTTATCTCTTTATAAAGAAAGCCACTATTTCGCACTGAAGTCAGGCACAGCGGCATGTTTGGGATTTGAGAGCTGCTCGCGTTCCCGTAGCAGGTCTTTGCCGCCCAGGTCGAAGCTGAAGGATAGTTTCAACGCGTCCTGTGCGCAGACGGTGATGCAGGTCTGGCACAAACTGCACTCGGTGGAAAGCACACGCTTACCATCCAGGATGTATTCCGGGATGCGCACGTCCATCGGGCACATCTTGACGCACGCGCCGCAGTCATTGCACTGGCCCGCGCCCTGTCCGATCTTGATCAGGGAGAAGCGCGAGGTGAGTTTGAGCGGCACGCTGACCGGGCAGACGTATTTGCAGAAGGCACGGTTGTCCTTGAGCGCATACGCAAGGATGATGCCGATAGCGTAGTAGAGCAGGTTGCCAGTGATGAACCAGATGACTGCCTGCGAGCCGGCCGCGCCATCACGGTAGTGAAAGACGAGAACGAGCGCCAGAACCAGCGCTAGGCTGAGACCAAAGTGCAGGTATCGCAGCCAGCCCCAGCGTCCGGGTAGGCGGCCGGCGGGCTGTTTGAATGGCAATAAGTCGAGCACCATCACGGTCCAGCAGGCCCATCCGCACCACAGGCGTCCGAATAGCAGTGGGCCGAAGATCTTGGCAATTAAGTAATGCATGACGCCCATCTGGATCACGCCCAGCAGCAGGCCGAAGAAAAAACCTTCGAGTTGGGAGTTCTCATGTCCCATGGAGGAGATGGAAAATCCGATCAGGAACGCGCCGACCAGGAACAGGGTCAGCCGGCGGCCAATCGGCTTCTGCTTTTTGGGCAACACGGCGTACAATCCCAGCCCGAGCCCCACCGACGTGCCGATATAGCCGAACATGATGAGCGGTTGGGTGAGATGCACGGACAGGTAGCCCCAGATGGCAAGGCCCCAGAAGGCCAGCATGACGACGATGGGGACGATCAGGTTCTTGAGCTTCAATTCACTTTTCATGATTTCCTCCAGTTGGCAGATCCAATGAATCGATTTTTTTAACGGAAAGCAGGGTGAGGTTCAGTTCACCGATCATGGCGAGCAAGCCATGTAATGCCGATTTGTCCACAACCAGCCCGGCTATGATCGTTTCCCCATTTTCTTCCTGGCTGATGGTTAATCCATCAAACCATGCAACCCAGTGGGGATCGATGGGCTCCCTGACATGAATTTCGTAGGAGCTTGGTTCTGTTTGCCGCCTTGCGTTTTCTGAGGTTTTTGTCATTCAATCGTCTCCCATGGTCAAAGTATACGAACAAGTGGATCATTTGGCATGTGTCCAAAGTTGTATTTCGGGTGTATCTTAAGTTGGGGAACAGGAGGAAGAAACCATCGTCCGGAATTCACGTTTGGGGCTAAGGGCTTGAATCTCCTTTTTACAGGAACGGCAATACCACCGAGGCAATCGCCTGCGGCAGGCCATGCAGCAGCGCTGGGACATAGATGCTACCGGTCTTTTCACGCAAGAAACTGAAGACCAGCCCGCTAAACATTGTCCAGCAGCCCCATGCCAGGGTGACGTCGTAGTTGATGCCAAGGATCCAGCGTATGACGCCGACATGCATCAGGCCGAAGAGAAGATTGGTGACCAGAACACTCCAGCCGAAGGATACGCCGAAGAATTTGAATGGTCGGTCGAAGACCTCGTTCAGGCGCGACTCCGTATAACCTCGGAACAGTATCTCCTCACCAAAGCCGACGAAGACGGCATAATTCAGGAAAAGCGACAACGCTTTCCCAACTGTAGGATCGGCCGCCCGCGCCAGGCCTGGTGCCAGGATTATCCCCATGCCGAGAATGCCAGCCGCTTTGGCGGACGGCTTCCTGCGAAGAAGCCAGGCCAGGGTAAACAACAGGAACAGTTGGACAGTGATCTGGATCGGAGCAGCCATCCAGGAATTGGCAGTGAAAACCACATTCAATGTGTCAGCTAGTGCGACAGGGATAAAACAAGTCAGCATCACATCCAGGTGGTATTTAGCATTATGAAAGTCGATCCCGTACTCCGCTGGGCTTTTCCGTCTAACATAGGCCAGCAGGAGCGGGACAGCCATGGCTATGATATAGAAAAAAATCGGTACATTGAACCCGGCCTGTGTCTGCCATGTCTCCAGAGCGGGGAAAAGGCGATAGACACCTAGAGAAAGCAGCGGCACAAGGGCGAAGGTAACGAAGGTGACTTCGACGACAACCAGGGATTTGGAGAGTATGGGCTTCATATTGATTTCCCTTTACGGATCAGCCATTCAATAGCGCTGCTATAAAACGGACGAGGTCGATCAGAAAGTGGTAACCGACGGCATGTTCGAAATCTTTCTTGATGAACAATAATGCGGTTGGGAACCCATACAGCAGGCTGCCGATGACCAGACCGAACGGATTGATCCCGGTATGGCCAAACCCGTGCACGAAGGCTCCAACCAGGATTGCCACTCCCACTGCCCGGCGAGGGTGCTGGTTGCTAACTGGGCGCAGCACGGCATAACACAGCGTCGTAAGGAATAAACGTGCCCAGGTCTCTTCTGCGAATGCCGGAACGAGGGCATAGATCGGTTGCCAGATATGCTGCACCCAGGTATCGCCTCCCTGCAGGTTGCCGAGAAGGTTAAGCAGAGCAGCCGGCAGCGCTAGGACACAGCCCCACAGGAAACTGCGCATACCTGAGACAAACCCACCTTCCATCCCGCGGCTGCGGCTCAGCCCGGTCCGGCGGAGCAGCAGCATCCCACCGATAAAAGAGGGAGGCAAACACAGCCCGTTGAAGATTGCCCAAGTCAGATCGCTGTTGCCTAACAAGGCAATTCCCAGCCCGGACAACAAACCGACCACCACACCAGTGAGGAGCAGGCGATAATCCAGGCTGCGCCGCCAGGCCAGAGTCAGGCCCAAGCCGACCAGACCAGTCACCAGCACGGGGCCTGCGCCGGTACCGATCATCAACCCGATCATAAAAGTTATCAGAACCGCCCCCAGGATTAGAAGTGTTCGAACACCAAAGCTGAGGAGAGGCTTCCCCGCTCCGGTGATAACAGGGAAATCTTCCGCTCGAGGCCTGGCACGCGCCAATACCCAGATCAGCGCAACGATGAATGAGAAACTTGCCAAGCTAAATACCGCCGAAATCATCGTCAGTTGGAGAAACCAATCCAGTAATGCCCCAACAGCAGATACAAACCAGAGAATCGCCAACACAAAAACAGAGAGATTGATTCGCTTTCGTGAATCCGATGAATGAACTATTTGTTGTTTCATTTGATCAATGGGATTTGTGGTCATGTTTTTCTCCAAATGCACTCAGACGCGTGCAATCAACCGCCCGCGCTGAAAGGTGCGGTTACCAAGCCAGAGCAGGATGCCATTCAAGAACCAGACGCCAAGGCCGAGCAGCAACACGACCTGGATGCTGAAAACCATGATGCCTGAAACCTGACCGAACACCAGCAGGAGGACCGGAACCACGACAACACTTCCCAACTGATAGGCATCCTGGAATCCCTGCGCCCGGACGGAGACCAGGACCATCACCCCCAGTCCAAGGCCGGCCACTGCCGGTACCACCCAGAACACCAGCACCAGCCACATCAGGTTGGGGAAGAAGAGTCGTCCCATGACCAACCAGCCAGCAGCATTGGCCATGATCGCATACATAAGGAACCCGACCAGGGCCACGCCAACTGCCGGCAGCCAGGCTGATAAAAGCTTTGCCAGGAAGAGCTCACGGTCGGTGGTGGGGGAATAAAGCAGTGCTTCCAGGGTTTTCCGCTCCCGCTCGCCGGCGAAACTATCCGCGGCAATGACAGACGCCACCATCAGCGGGAGGATCAAGAATATCGGGGCAAGCATATAAACCAAGAAGAACACGATCACCTTTTGATTCAAATTGAGGCCGGCCAGAGATGCCTGGAAGCCGGATGGCATACGGGCGATCAATTCTTCGAGCTGGTTGAAGGATACCCCAGCGATGTTCACCAGGTGCGGCGCAAACGCCACCATCCAGGGCAGCACGCCAAAGAGCACCAGCGGGATGATCACGATCGGCAGGATAACGCTCTTATTTTGCAGGACAACTTTCAGATCCTTCCGGACAATGGCCAGGACGGCACGCCAGTTCATTTTTCACTCTCCCTTATTTGATGGATGCTGAAATACACCTCTTCCAGGTCAGACTCGTGGGCTGCCAGGCGATAGAGCCGGATCCCTGAGCCGGTTAACCAGCCAGCCAGTTGGGGGATTGCCTCCCGCCCGCCCAAGGTGACCAGCAGGGTTTCTTTTTCCCGGTGGGCCTCGAGGGCATGTTTTTTAAGCAGCTCCTGGCAGTCACCAACCTGTTCTTCACTGACATCCACTTCCACGACCAGCCGTTTGACAAACTGTCTGGTCAATTCACGCGGGGTACCGAGGGCTGCCAGGCGACCATGGTCAAGGACCGCCACACGGTCGCACAGCCTCTCCGCTTCGGTCAGGTTATGGGTACAGAGAAACACTGTACACCCGTCCCGGCCGGCAAGACGGAGCACCAGGTCGTGAACATGCTGGGCAGCCAGCGGATCCAGACCGGCTGTAGGTTCGTCAAGGAAAAGCAGCTCCGGCTTATGGAGCAAGGCCCGGGCAATTGCCAGCCGTTGCTTCATTCCCTTGCTGTAGCCCGCCACCTTCTCTTTGGCCCGGTCGAGGAGCTCGAATTCCTCCAGGAGTTCTTCCACCCGCCTCCCCACCTCGGGCTTTGCAACCCCATAGAGGTCAGCAAAGATGGAAAGGTTGTCGTATGCGGACAGCCTTTCATCCAATGAGGGGGTCTCGGTCAGGACACCGGTATGGGCACGCAGGGCCGGCCCGTCCTGCAGCGGGTTGAACCTCAGCACACGCATCTCCCCTGAAGAAGGGGTCAACAGGCCGTTCAAGAGGCGGATGGTTGTGGTTTTTCCGGCGCCGTTATGACCCAGGAAACCAAAGATCTCTCCAGACCGGACTTCCAGCGTCAAATCGTCGACAGCAATGTGTTCGCCGAACCTGTGGGTCAGGTTGGTAATGGCAATAACCGGCTGGTTCATAGGGGCCTCACTATGATCACGCGCGTCCCGGCAACCCGGTCACCGAAGCGAGCCTTCTCCCTGGATCTCAGGATGAGGATCACACCCAGGATGTTCAGGGTTGGCAGGCTGTCAACGGATCGCGAGAAATTGCGGAGAAGACTTCTCCACAGTCCTGGCCGCCTGCCATCCGGGCCGACCACCTGCAAGCCGAGCAGCCGCTTTCCCAGGGTCGTTCCGAGCATGCCTTCCAGCAGGACCATGTAGAGGACAATGACCACGAGAAAAGCCAGGCAGATTGGATCAAAAATGAACAGCCCATTGACCCATCCATGATCCATGGGAGACATCAGCCAAACTCCCTTGACCAGTCGTGTGACCGGGAAGAAGCAGACACAAAAGAGGACGAAATCCACGAGGAGAGCCAGGAAGCGCCTCCCCAGCCCAGCGTAACGAGTTTCTTTCGTCATATAAACCTCCTTAGTCTTAACGGCTATCATCAATTCTGCTGCAGGAACTCCCGGATGAGGGCGACATACTCCTCATGCCGAGTGATCAGCGGGATATGTCCAGCATTGTGAAAGGTGTGGAAGCGCGCCCCGGGATACAGCTCATGCAGTACCGCTCCCAGTTCCGGGCGGATGGCTAGGTCGTCGTCCGATTCGATTATCAGGATTCGATCTTCCATGCCGGCCAATTCGCCAGGCCTGAATTCGTAGTTGCGGGCATAGTCCACGGTGCACTGGCTCTGACAGCTGATACTCTTACGGTCCCATTGGGTATAGATAGATTCTTTGAAGTAAGCCTTCCAAAACTTGGACTCTCCAACAGGGATGGCAGTCATGTGCTTGTCCAGTGAGCGGACGGAAGCCCAGCGGATCAACCACATCGGATATTTGAGCGCGCTCTGGTTGTGCTGTTCCAAGTGGTCGGCGATCGCCCGGTCCGGGGCAGCGGTATTTGCCAGGATCAAATGGTCGACTCTGTCCGGATGAAGGCGCACGAAACATTGGGCCAGCATCCCGCCCATCGAGGTGCCGAGGAAATGGGCTTGCTGGATGCCTTCTGCGTGCAGAATGGCAGCAATGCCATCTGCCAGCTCTTTCATCGTAGAGACGGGCGGATAGGTAACCGCCAGTGTGCGGTAGTCCCGATCAAAGGCTGCGATCATCTGGAACCAAGCCTCGGCCAGCCCCAACCCACCTGGGAGGAAAATGAGTGTTTGAGTCCCTTGCCCACCGATCAGGTAGGTCCAACTCGCGCCATGCAATAGCAGTCGTTTCTGGGAATGGTTCTCCCGAAACTGCTGGAGAATCTCGATCTGTTCAGACGGTACATGAAGATAGTATTTCGGAGAAGAGTTCGTTTTCATGCGTCACCTTCGATATATTTTTATAACGCCTTTTTTACCTGCACCAGAGTTAAGGCATTACCAATTTCAATCGGATATGGACCTGGCAGTTATTCCGGGTCTGCATCGCTTCCAGCCAGACATCTTTCTTGCCAGACGCTTTAAAGGACAGGGCTGCTTGGTCAATCTCAATTTCGCTGCCGGCTTGTTCGGTATAGCCTTCTTGGGTGTAAGCATCTCGATAGAAAGCGACCACTTCGGCAACACTCATTTCGGTCGCATATCGCAAATCGTCACCGATATGCGATTGTATGGTAATCTGCTCCGGCAGCGGAAAATCTTTCTCAACTGAATCACGAACCTGTTGTTCGATCTTTATCCAATCTTTTACGTTCAGTGGGTTTTGAAGGCAGAAGCATCCTGTAAGCAAGAACGTCAAAAGACCAGCCAACCAGACGATGGATTTGGCCTGCTTAAGGCAGATTACTGCCAAAATGAGGAGGAATGATGCAACGATAAAGGATAGGGTGATCATGATATCGAATCTCCCCTGGGCAGCGAACTCACCGATTATGTCAAATACTGCTTCGGGCATGGGTTCTCCTCGCGATCTTTTTAGAATCGCCGCGAAGTGGCAACTAAAATCTGCAGGGTCAGCAAGGCAAGGGCGCGTTCATCGCGGGCAAGCATCGGATCGGTGTGCGCCCACCAGGGAATGTATATGTCTCGATGACGGGAATTTTCCCTGCATGCTGTTCGCCGGTTCAATTGGCAGGGGTCTAACAAAATAACGTTCTTTTTTTGAAGGTTAAAAGTAGCAGACATTTTTCGCTCCTTGGCAATTTTGGTCTTGCCGAACCATAAAACGATTTTTTCCTGCCTACAGTTTACGCTCTGATAGTTTTCTTATCATCCAACCAAAGTGACATGTGAGTTGTATTTATCGGTTGTATTAACAAAAAAACTTCCGAAGTTTTTCAACTTCGGAAGTCGGTCGGAAAGGGGCTGTTTATAGAAGTTTCAGTTCCCGCGCTTTCGCTACCGCCTCGGTTCGGTTCTTAACGTCCAGTTTATTGAAGATGTTGACCGTATGTCGCTTGACGGTTCCAAGTGTGATGAATAGTTCGGCCGCAATCTCCTTATTAGCGTATCCAGTGGCAATCAGGCTTAGCAATTCCAGTTCGCGAATGCTTAGAATCTCGATCGGAGGCTGTGTTGGCTTGACTTCATTGTCAAGCGGAACCACACCAGAAAGGAGTTGTCTGACATAAGCGGGGTGAACACCTTTCGATGCAGCCCGCCGAAGCAGGTCCTGCATCGGCTTGTCTTCATCTAGGAAAACTCGAATATATCCTTCCGGTTCTGCCAGAGCAAGAGCGCGATCAAGAACTTCGATGGCAGGTTTCAATTTCCCTTGGGCTTGCTTAACCAGAGACAGTACAATCAGTATCTCAATGACCCGACCCATGCGCCCGCCCGCTTCGGCGGCTTGAATTAGTCGCTTCAAGAGCCGTTCCGCCTCGGGCAGGTTTCCCTTCAAAAGGAACACTCTCGCCAAGCACAAATGACCAAACTCGTTCAAGAAGCTCAGGTCATCATCCACGCTCAAGCCACAACCCTGAGCCCAATTAATGGCTGCCTGTGTATTGCCATAAGCCAGTTGCAGGCGCGCCCGACAGGCCTGGACGAATCCGATGTCAACCGATTCTGGGTTACGCCTCACTACCTGTTCTGCCTTATAGACGAAGTCCTGAGCCTTCTCCCAATCTCTTTGTGAGAGTGCCAACCGGGAAGCAGCCAGATAAGCATCCCGCAAGAAAAAGATGTCGTCCGCTGCCTCTGCCAGATAGACTCCTTGGCAAATCTCTTCTACAGCGGCTGCTATGTCATTCCATTCCCTCTTCAAGTCACCCATGCCTGTATGCTCTACGCCTACAAAAACAGGTTGGCTTTGTCCTTCTGAAAATTCTATGGCTTGTTGGTAAACCTCCTTTGCTTCATGAAGCCGCGCTTGCAAGACACGTAACTGAGCCAGGTGGTGATAAGCGTTCAAGCAGGCTGCAACATGGCCGGAGGCCAGGTTTGTTTGGATGGCCTTCAGAAGGGTCTTCTCGGCCATGTTTGTATCCCCGGCGTAAAAATAGGCATGGCTGAGAAAGAGAGTCGCAATACCCTCACCCCGCAGATTCTTCCCAGGGAGAAGTTCTATACCGCGCTGGCTGAATGTAACCGCATCTGAAAAGTTGCCTCGAAACCGGGCGCCCACTGACCGGTAAATGAAAATTTCCGCCGGCATGAGCCTCTCGCGTTCGCTCGGCGTCTTCACTGTGTGAAGATGATCTTCCACCACTTGCAGCCATTTTTCAGCCTCATCGGTATAACCGGTTATCGTCAGGCCGGCTGCATAGGACATACAGTATTGTGGATGAGAACGGGTGAACTCTTCCGGCAACATTTTCATCCATTCCAGCATGGTTCGAGCGGCTCCTGTTCCCCAAATACGGTCTTTGACTTGACTTATGAGCCGGGCGGAGAGTTCGTAATCGCGGGCGGCTAGAGCATAATGGACTGCCTCTTCTAGATAATCATTGTGCTCACACCAATTAGCTGCCTGGATATACAACTCATTCAGCGAATCAATTCTCGCTTGCTTCAAGTGCATGAGAAGCAAATCAGCCAAGAGATGATGGTAACGATACCAGCGTCGTTCGTCATCCAGCGAGACAATAAAAAGATTTCGGCGTTCTAACTCTGCCAGTGTTAGTTCGCCATCCTGCTGACCAGTGACGGCATCGCAAAGCGGTCCGGTTAAACGTTCCAGGATGGAGGTGCGCAATAGAAAAGTCCGGATAACTTCGGGTTGCTGTTGCAGGACTTCCTCAGCCAGGTAGTCCATCACATAACGGTTATTTCCTGTGAAGGCTTTAATAAAGCCGTAAACATCATCCTTGCCTTGCATGGACAGGGCAGCCATCTGTAATCCGGCGATCCAGCCTTCGGTGCGCTGTTCAAGCGCGCTGATATTCTCTGCGTTAAGATTCAGCCCCATCGCCGTGTTAAAAAACTGAGTCAGCTCTTCATTTTTGAAACGCAAGTCGTCTGCGCGTAATTCAATCAATTGACCACTGGCACGTAAACGTGCCAGTGGAAGGAGTGGATCAGTTCGCGTCAACAGAACGAGGTGCATCTGCGGCGGTATATGGTCCACCAGGCAGGTCAGATATTGGTGGATCTCAGGTGATGTGATAGTGTGGTAATCGTCCAGTATCAAGGCGAAATTTTTCGGAAAACCACTGACGCTGTTGACAATGGCTGTGATCAACTCTTCAGCAGGCGGGAATTGAGACAATTGAAGCAAGGAGGCAACATTGCCGGTCAATCCTTGATCCAAGGTTTCCAGAGCTGCTGCAACATACCCCCAGAAGCGGAACTGGTTATTGTCTCCGCTATCAATCGAAAACCAAGTTGCAGGATAATTGCTTCCAGTCCCGGCGTGCCACTCGCTCATCAAGGTGGTTTTACCATATCCGGCTGGGGCGGAGATCAAGGTTAGGGGGCAAGATAGGCCCTTCTCTAGCCGTTCTACGAGCCGCGGACGCGGCACAAGGTTGAGACGGGGCGAAGGAAAGTAGAGCTTGGTGTTCAGCAGGTAATTCGGCACAGGAGAATCCTGGGCAAGATTATTCTTTCAATGATAGCATAAATAAAACAAAAAACTTTGGTTCATTCAAAGCTTTTTTGTCCCGTTATGGTTGCTTGTGGGTCCGGCAGGATTCGGACCAGCGACCAAGATTATTTTGGCTCAAATCTTATTCTGCTAAAGATTTGCCGCTATTTGAATTTTTGGGATATGCTGTATACTGGATTCATGTCTGCGCCAATTCTGGCCACGAAGCTTTATATTCCCCCACCTCGGTCTAAAATTGTTCCCCGCCCGCGCCTGATCGAGCGGCTAAACGAGGGTCTCTCCGCGAGCCGCAAGCTGACCCTCATCTCCGCTTCCGCCGGCTTTGGCAAGACCACCCTGGTCAGCGAATGGGTTGTTGATTGTGGGAGGCCGGTTGCCTGGCTGTCGCTGGATGAAGGGGATAACGACTCAGCACGCTTTTTGATTTACCTGGTCGCTGCTTTACAGACGATCATGGCGAACATCGGAAAGGGGGTGTTGGGAGCGCTTCAATCCCCTAAGCCACCGTCCACTGAATCGATTCTGACAGCTCTGCTCAATGAAATCACCGCCATCCAGGACCAATTCGTCCTTGTCCTGGACGACTATCATGTAATCGATTCCAAACCGGTTGACGAAGCCCTCACCTTTCTACTAAAGCACTTGCCGCCACAGATGCACTTGGTCATCACCACCCGAGAGGATCCACATCTCCCCCTGGCCCGGCTACGCGCCCGGGGCCAACTGACCGAATTGCGCGCCGCCGACCTGCGCTTCACCCCCGCCGAAGCCGCCGAGTTTCTCAACCAGGTGATGGGACTGAATCTATCCGAGGAAGACATCGCCGCACTGGAAACCCGCACCGAGGGCTGGATTGCCGGCCTGCAATTAGCCGCGATTTCCATGCAGGGACATCAAGATACTGCCAGTTTCATCAAATCTTTCACCGGCAGCCACCATTTCGTGCTGGACTATCTGATTGAAGAAGTCCTGCAACGGCAGTCCGAAAGCATCCAAACTTTCTTGCTGCGAACATCCATCCTTAACCGCATGTGCGGACCGCTGTGTGATGCTGTTTTGGATTCTCCTTCCGCTTCCGGGCAGGAAACCCTGGAATATCTTGAACGCGCCAACCTGTTCATTGTCCCATTGGACAACGAGCGGCGCTGGTACCGCTATCACCATCTCTTTGCCGAACTGCTGCGGCAGCGGTTGCACCAAAGTGCATCTTCAGCGAATGAAGAGGGAGGCGTAACCGAATACCACATCCGTGCCAGCGTGTGGTATGAAGACAATGGCCTGGAGATTGAAGCTTTTCAGCATGCGGTTGCGGCCAATGATATTGAGCGCGCCGAGCGCCTGATCGATGGAAAGGGTCTGTACCTGCCTTTTCGTGGAGTGGCTGATATGCTGGACTGGCTGGAGTCGCTGCCGACAACCGTGCTGGATGCCAGGCCATCGTTGTGGGTGAGGTCAGCCCTGTCGTCACTGTTTGCAGGACAAACGACTGGTGTCGCAGAGAAACTACAAGCTGCTGAAGACTCTCTACGAAGCGTCGAGGCGGGCGACAAGACCCGTAACCTTTTCGGACAAATTGCCAGTGCTAGAGCGGTATTGGCTCTAACTCAGTATCAGATAGAAACCATACTATCCCAATCGCGCCGAGCGTTGGAGTATCTACACCCTAGAAACCTGTCTTCTCGCGCTACCGCTAACTGGACGCTGGGGTTTGCTTACATCTTGCAGGGTGACCGCACCGCCGCCCGTCAGTCCTATATGGAATCCATAAAGCTTGGCCAGGAGTGCGGCAATATCTTCACCACTAGTTTGGCGACCAACGACCTGGGATACGTACAGGAAATTGAAAATCAGCTCCCTCAGGCGGCTAAAACTTACCAGCACGCCCTGCAACTTTTTAGCGATCAACCGCAGCTCCACGCTTGGCAAACCTATCTTGGCTTGGCGCGTATTTCCTACGAATGGAACGACCTGGATGCTGCCGAACAGCATGGACAACAAAGCCTGCAATTGGCGCGGCAATATGAGGGCACAATTGACCGGTTCGTTATCTCTGAGGTGTTTCTCGCCCGCCTGAAACTGGCCAGGGGAGATGTAGGTGGTGCGGCGACAATGTTGGCCCAGACTGAACAATCTGCGCGTCAGAATAACTTCATCCTGCGGCTGCCGGAGATTGCCGCCATCCAGGCCTTGACTCTGATTCGTCAAGGCCAAGTAGCCACAGCCGCTCAATTGGCCCGGCAATATGAACTTCCGCTCAGTCAGGCGCGGGTGCTCATCGCGCAGGACGACCCGTCCGCGGCGCTGGCATTGCTGGAGCCATTGCGCCAACAGATGGAAGCAAAAGGATGGGCGGATGAACTGCTCAAGGTGATGGTTCTACAGACGATCGCTCTGTACGCGCATGGCGAAAAGGACAAGGTTGTGCAACTGCTGAGTGACGCGCTGGCTCTGGCAGAGCCGGGCGGCTATGTTCGCATCTTTGTGGACGAAGGCGAAGCGATGCGATTGTTGATTGAAAAACAATCGCGCAATCGAGACCATCCGCTGAGCGGTTATACGGATAAACTCCTGGCTGCCTTTACACAACCAGTGGCTGCGCCAAAATCAGCAATCATCCATCAAAAATCAGACATGATAGAGCCTTTGAGCGAACGCGAGCTGGAAGTGCTGAAGCTGCTCCGCAGCGAATTAAGCGGCCCGGAAATTGCCCAACAACTGATCGTGTCGCTCAACACCTTGCGCACCCATACCAATAACATTTACAACAAGCTGGGTGTGAACAACCGCCGGGCAGCCGTCCGCCGCGCTGAGGAACTCAATTTGTTATAGCGGATACGCAATCATCAACTCCGGTCCTGGCAGGTAGTTCGAACCACCTGCCAGGGCTTTTTATTTCCATCACAACCTCCCGGTTAAAAATCATCACATCAATCAACACATGTAGTGATGACGCCTCACCACATCGGGCGGTATCCTTTGGATAGATAAACAACGAAAGGAAAAACGTGAGGCGCATGATGAATGACAAACAAACATTCAACGAAAAACATAACCAGCATCAATGCTATGAAATTCGCCTCAAGGGACACCTGGATGACCAGTGGGCTGAATGGTTTGAGGGCCTGACCATAACGCTGGAAGAGAACGGCGACACGTTTTTATCTGGTCCGGTGATCGATCAGGCCGCGTTGCACGGATTGCTAAAAAAAGTGCGTGATTTAGGAATGCCATTGGTCTCGGTCAATCTGGTCCAATTCAATGAAACTCATTCATATCGTTCAAAAAAGGAGAAAAAATGAACAAAATCAATAAGACCACGAACCTGGAAGATGTGAAGGTAAATATAAAGATGAAGCTTTCAGCATTATGGGTAGTCCTGATGTTTTTGTACGTATATGCTGACATCTTCAAATTATTTATGCCAGGAGAGATCGAGAGAATCATATCAGGACGACAAGGTCCTGTTCCAACGACTCAAGGTTCGTTGTTAACAGCCTCAGTATTAATGATCTTTCCCGCCGTTATGATTTTTCTATCCTTGGTATTGAGGCCGCAAGTGAATCGCTGGGCAAACATCATCCTGGGTGTCCTGTATACGTTCGTCAATATCAGCAATTTGATCGGGGAGACCTGGGCTTTTTATGTTTTGTTTGGGATTGTTGAAATTGCGCTGACTGCTCTGATTGTCGGGTATGCATGGAAGTGGCGCAACCCGGCCGGGGCTGCAAAAACGGAGACAAACGTGCCTTTGAACATGCCATAGATTTGCACGCTCGGGGAGAGGGAGGGCCTTCAGACTCCCTCTCCCCGCTCAGCCACATGTAAATGCTCGTCGAATAGACCTGAAAAAGCAGACATAACAATTCACAAGGAGAAAATAAAATGAACGGAAATATATTATTAAATCAAATTGAACAGATCGGTGTCGGCCTGGCCCTCATCATCTTCCCAATGCTGTTTATCTTTGCCTTTGCGGTCCACCCTGGTTTACTAAAACCTCGTCTGCTTAATCCAAAAGAGCTCATTCTCAGAGCCCACGGTAATAAACTCTTGCAGTTCGGACACGTGTTAGTCACGTTAAACACGGGCCTTCTGATTGTGGTTGCCCTGCATTTTATGAAACTGCTGGACAGCAGCTCTGGTGCCTGGGCTGGTTTTATTGGTGCCGCGATCGCCATTTTAGGCGCAATTTTTCTGGCAGCGGATAAAGGTGCGCTATGCCTGACCTTGAGTGCTTTTGACACATTGCCAGAAAAAGTATTTTCCCAAATCATGCCAGGTGTAATGGCTATGTTTACAAAACGAGGCTGGTTGGTGTTGTTGTGGGGCGTGTTATGCCTGCCCATCGGCTTTGCCATTCAATCCATTGGCTTACTCGCGACCCATACAATTCCTCTCTGGCAGAGCCTATTGTTCTTGATCGGCGTGTTACTGGTGGGCACTCCTGATGGTCTTGAAATCATTAATTTGAGTGCCTCGATCCTGATGGCAATTTCACTCGTCCCTTACGGGATACAGATCATCGCAAAAGTATTGTAACTATTATCTTTAATAGTTGGCAGGTCAGGTATTCTCCTCGCGGATACCGCACCAACTAGGAGGTAAAGGATTAATGAATAAGACTGAACATAACTTCTGGCTCGATGTGACCATCTTTGTGGCCCTTCTGATAACAACCATAACTGGCTTCTTATTATGGCTCGGTATCCCCCACGAATTGGATGTCGTCTTCCTAGGGTTTTCCCGCAACATGTGGGTAGCTGCACATATCTGTTTTGGGGTGGTGGGTCTTGTCGGGATTGTTATACACATTGTCATGCACCGGGGTTGGCTCAAGGCTTTGCGCGGACGCTCTCTCAGCGGGATGTCGGAAAAGCTACGCGCCAATCGCGTTGTAGATAGGATCATGTGGTTTACCTTTATCGCAACCAATGTATTCGGTGCGATAGCATGGGCGCTCCACTTTGGCGATGATATTTATATCGTGAGGGTTCCGGATCGTCTGCATGTCGTGTTTGGAGTAGTGTGCACTGTCCTTATGATTGTGCATCTTGCGTTGCACTTGAAGTGGATTGCATCCTCTGCCAAGCGCTTTATACATGTCGATATAAAAGGTACCAACGACCTTCAGGGGCAAGAAAATATCTAGAATGATCCACTGCACACTAGCAAGATGAAAAGGAGTGTAAAAAATGACTGATCGAAGAAAAACCGCATTGATTTTAGGTATGACCTCATTATTTATGTTCAGCCCGCTGGCGATGAGTCTTTTTTGGCATCCAATCCCCCTTTTTCAAAATCTCGGCTTCGAGAGGGAATCAATAGCTCCTCCATTGGCGTGGATACTGGCTACGATCACAGCAATCGCCTATGTTTTCTATACAATGAAAGTCATTCCTTTGGTCTTAGCTAAACAGAGAGAAATCTCGCTGTTTAAACTCCTGGGGATTCTCTCAGCAGTGGTCGGCGGTATCGTAGAAGAAGTCTTTTTTCGACGTTGGACCATGGATATGTTCATGAAGGGTGGTTTTAATCCCATCCTCCAGGTCATCATTTCCGGCGTCGCATTTGGTTTGGCACATACCAGTTGGACACTACTCACAAAGCGCGACTTCAAGGTTACGCTTCCGGCGATCCTATCGACGTCAATTCTAGGGATCTTTCTGGCTATCATCTATCTCGCGGGCGGGCGCAACTTGGGGCCCTGTATATTTGCCCATGTACTGATCAATATTGTTATCGAACCGTGGCTGATGTTATCTGCAGTTTCAGGTAAGTGGCGTACCTAATAGATGGGCTCAGCGGCAGCGGGTGGACTTGGCTGGACTCTATTGGGTGCTAGGAAATAATTCAAAAGAATTGGAGGTATATCAAAGATGCTCAGAGGACAAAAAACCCTTTTACGGGCCATCACCAGAGATGATTTAGAGTGCCTGTGGCAATTCAACAATGATGTTGAAGTCGAATTGGCTAGCGGTGGAGATCCTCCCATTCCACAATCGTTAGCACGCCTCCAAGCAGAATATGAAAACGACATTGTAAAAGGAGGAAGAGATGGAGCAAGATTTGCGATAGAGGCAGATGAGAAGTGTATTGGGCAATGTGCATTATTTAACTTCAATGAGACCGCCCAAACTTGTGAACTGGGTATCACGATTGGCGATAAGGCATATTGGGGACGCGGCTATGGGCGCGATGCAGTTCAGAGTTTACTTGATTATGCATTTCGGCTCCGGAATATTCGTCGCGTGCATCTTTCTGTAAATGGAAACAATCCGCGTGCCATCCAATCGTACAAATCTTGCGGTTTTATACGAGAAGGGTGCTTACGAGCACATGTTTGGAACAATGGGGAATATATAGATTTAGTAATTATGGGTGTTTTGCGAGAAGAGTGGCTGAAATTAAAAAGTGATACCAAGTAGAAATTACTCCACTCAAGGCTCGGTCAACCAATGCAATTTGCCTATTAGTTTATCCGCTATCGCCAAAGCGAATAAGGAACATCTGCAATGAAAATAATTGTACTAAACGGAAGCCCTAAAGGCGAAGACAGCATCACCCTACAATACGTCGGGTACATTCGAAAACATTTCCCTGAACACGATTTCAGAATCATCCACGTATCCCAGCAAATCAAAAAGATAGAGAGAGACCTGGAAGCTTTTCAGGAAATCATTGATGAGGTTCGATCTGCCGATGGCGTTTTGTGGTCTTTCGGACTTTGGGTTCTATGTGTCCCCGCTCAGTATATGCGGTTCATCGAACTGATTTCTGAGAGGGGGATGGAAGACGCTTTCGAGAACAAGTATGCCGCTGTTATTACCACTTCCATCCATTTCTACGACCACACCGCCCACAATTACATGCGAGCTGTCTGTGACGACCTTAATATGAAATACGTTGATGCAATCTCTTTGGACATCATTGACATGATGATAGAGGAAAGAAGACGGGAGATTACAACTTTCGCTGAGGGTTTCATCAAAGCTATTCGAGAGCAATTTGCGACCTCAAGGCTTTTCAACCCATTTACTTTCAGTGACTTTGCGTACCAGCCGACCGAGCCGAAAACGAGAATAGATACCAGAGACAAAAAGGTTTTGGTCTTGACAGACGCGTACGACAGCATTACCAACCTGGGAAAGATGATAGCGCGATTCAAGCAGTCTTTTGCAGATGAGATTGACGTGATTAACCTGAACAACGTTGACATACGAGGCGCTTGTCTGGGTTGTATGCGCTGTGGATATGATTACATCTGTACGTATCAGGACGGGTTTGTTGACTTCTACAACCAGCGCGTGAGAACTGCGGATATTATCGTCTTTGCTGGGACCGTCAAGGGCCGGTATCTGTCCTCCACGTGGAAAACGTTCTATGACCGGGCTTACTTTTGGAACCATACGCCGTCCCTTGCTGGAAAACAGTTGGGATATATCATTTCGGGGCCTTTGAGACAAAACCCTAATCTCATTCAGATACTCGAAGCCTCGTCCACTGCACGGCAACACGCCAATCACGTGGACATCATCACCGACGAAGGTGGAAACTCAGCAGAGATTGACGCTTTGTTACAGGGTTTTGCGCAGCGTCTGGTCAGTTTTGCTGAAAAAGGGTACATCAGACCGCAGAACTTTCTCAGTGTAGGGGGGCACAAGGTATTTAGAGACAACATTTGGGGAAGGCTTCGGCCCCTGTGGCAAGCAGATTACAGGTATTTCAAGAAGCACGGGCTGTTCGACTTTCCGCAGAAAGACTACAGAATCAGGGTGCTGACACCGATCTTGATGTTGCTCACCAAGATCCCAGTCGTCAGAAAAAAGTATTACGCCAATGTAAAGGCCTTCCCCTCTGGAAGATTGAAGCAGCTCATCGAGCATGTAGATTAGCACATACCACAATCGGTTTACTATCGTTTCACATCGTCATTCAAAACAAAAGTAATTATCACGCAATTTTAATGGAGAGAAAATTATGTTTCGAAAAATTACAAACCGGATTGGGTTTCTACCATCCACGAATACATTGTTAAATACTTGTCAATCCAAATTGAAAACCACAAGGACAAATATGGAGAAGAAGAAAATTGTATTGTTCACAATAATCACTTTCGCAATTTCCTGGATTGCCTGGTGGAGTTTGGTTTTTATAAAGAAAGACATTTCATGGATTTACCAAAATCCACTTTACTTCTTTCTATTTATTGTTGGTGGGATTGCCCCGACATTAGCTCCATTTTTGGCGATAAAACTCTCCGATCATGAATTCAAGGAGTTTATTCAATCCGTTTTTAATTACCGAGTCAAAATTTATTATTACTTACTGGGCATATTCTTAATCCTTGGCATTAACTGCCTGGGTATATGGATCTATGGGCTCTATAAAGGCACTATCTGGTCAGTTTCCTTGCCTAATTTCAATTCTTTAATGCGTTTGTTTCTGATGATGATCGTTTTTGGTGGGCTGGAGGAATTGGGCTGGCGAGGCCTGCTCCTGCCCGTATTGTCAAAAATGATTAAGTTTCATCTTGCGGCTCTGGGCGTCGGAGTCATCTGGGCCATTTGGCATCTACCTTTGTTTTTTATGCGCGGGGCAGCTCAATATCACTCTGACTTTTTAGAATTTGCGCTTCAAGTCATTGGAATGGGGTTCGTATTAGCCTGGTTCTACGGAAGGACGAAGAGCATTTTTATTTGTGCTCTTTTCCATGCCTTCGCGAATGCTGTTCCTTCCAGCGGGTTAAGCAGCCCATCCGGCAATGGATATGTCTTAGCACTGATTTGGCTTGTCATCGGATTGGGTTTGGTGCTATTGGACAGGAAATACTTGAACCGAAATACCACCTTATACGAGAAAAAATCAGGAGAGAAAAATGAATGATCGAGCGAAGACTGCTTTGATTTTGGGCATGACCACATTATTTATGTTCAGCCCATTGGCGATGAGCCTTTTTTGGCATCCAATCCCCCTTTTTCAAAATCTCGGCTTCGAGAGAGAGACAATAGCTCCACCGTTAGCGTGGATACTCGCCACGATCACAGCAATCGCCTATGTTTTATACACAATGAAAGCCATCCCTTTGGTTTTAGCTATACAGAAAGAAATCTCATTGTTTAAACTCCTGGGGATTCTCTCGGGTCTGGTCGGCGGCATCGTCGAAGAAGTTTTCTTTCGACGTTGGACCATGGATATGTTCATGAAGGGTGGTTTTAATCCCATCCTCCAGGTCATCATTTCCGGCGTCGCATTTGGTTTGGCACATGCCAGTTGGACATTCCTCACAAAGCGCGACTTCAAGGCTACGCTTCCGGCGATCCTATCGACGTCAATTCTAGGGATCTTTCTGGCTATCATCTATCTCGCGGGCGGACGCAACTTGGGGCCTTGTATATTTGCCCACGTACTGATCAATATTGTTATCGAACCGTGGCTAATGTTGTCTGCAGTTTCTGGTAAGTGGCGCACCCAACACCGGCTTCAGATAGCAGCTCCGCTACCTTAAGTTTTGCAGCAAAAGCAGGGCGAGAGAATGCAAATAGGCTGGGCCGACCTAAAGGCCCATACTCCAGTATGGCGCTCACCCTGCGCCAGGAGTGAATCTTCAAGAAACCATAATATAAGGGAACATATTTATATATCCATCGTCTGTGTGTGAGATAGTTCACAAAATAAACTGTCTCCATAAACCACCAAGACTGGTGAATATCTCTGCAACAGAAAGAAGGAAAGAAATGAAAAGGATCTTTACATTCACAATCATCATGATGGCACTGACGGCCTGTACGTCGCTTCGGGTTCAGACATCTGACCCTGCAGCGACGGAAATACTGCCAAATATGCCGAATCCTGCCTCGGTCTATTGCGAGCAGAACGGCAACACGCACGAAATTCGCACAGCAGCCGATGGCAGCCAATCCGGAGTATGTATATTTCCGGACGGCAGCACCTGCGACGAGTGGGCCTATTTCCGCGGAGGGTGTGGCCCTACCCCGGCCACGACCGCTGAGGCAACTGTAAATGCCAGCGGTGGTGGCCCAGGAGGAGGCGGCACAGAAGGGGGTGGCTCGGGTGGTTACATGCCACCCGGTTCCACGGAAGAGATAGCTGATTGGCGGGGTGTCATCAAGAGTACGGGACCCGGCGCACAGTATGATGACTACTTTGAGTTGTGGACCAACGGGCAGATAATCTATTTTGGCATCGATTCGATGGACCCGGCGGTACAGGTGCAGATCGAGGCGTTGCGTGACAGTGGCAAGATCGTTCATCTCTATGGCACATTATTCAGTAATGTGCCTGACTACAACGGCTCGCAGGTTCAGGTGGATCGCATCGAAGTTGAAGGGTAACGGTCTATCACATTCGGAGTAATCAGCCTCCCGGATAAATAAGATCTCCTGACCAAAGTAACAGTCAGGAGGTCTTTCATTTATGAGCCCGGCAGGAGTCGGACCTGTGACCAAGTTTATTCAGGCTCAAAGCCAATTCAGCTAAGAATTGACCGCTTTTTGAATTTTGGGGATGTGCTGTATACTTGGTTTATGCCAGTCCCGATCTTGACCACGAAACTGTACATCCCACCGCCGCGGCCCGGCATTGTCCCGCGCCCACGGCTGGTTGAGCGGCTGAACAAGTGCCTGGAGACGGGCTGCAGGCTGACGCTCATTTCCGCTCCGGCCGGCTTTGGCAAGACCACGCTGGTCAGCGAATGGATTATTGGCTGCGGGAGGCCGGTTGCCTGGCTGTCGCTGGACGAAGGGGATAACAACCCCACATCCTTTCTGGCATACCTCGTCGCGGCTTTACAGACGATTATGGCGAATATCGGAGCCGGGGTGTTGAGAACGCTCCAATCCCCTCAGCCACCGCCAATTGAATCGATTCTGACAATCCTGCTCAACGAGATCACCACCATCCCGGACAATTTCATCCTTATTCTGGATGACTACCACGTACTTGATTCCAAACCGGTTGACGAAGCCCTCACCTTTCTGCTCGAGCACCTGCCACCCCGGATGCACCTGGTCATCACCACCCGTGAGGATCCCCATCTGCCCCTGGCCCGGTTACGCGCCCGGGGTCAATTAGCCGAGTTGCGCGCCGCTGACCTGCGTTTTACCCCCTCCGAAGCTGCCGAGTTTCTTAACCAGGTGATGGGCCTGAACCTCTCAGCGGAAGACATCACCGCATTGGAGACCCGCACCGAGGGCTGGATTGTCGGCCTGCAATTAGCCGCGATCTCAATGCTGGGACATCAAGATGCCGCCAGTTTCATCAAATCTTTCACCGGCAGCCACCATTTCGTGCTGGACTATCTGGTGGAAGAAGTTCTGGGACAGCAGTCCGAAAGCATCCAGACCTTCCTGCTGCGCACATCGATCCTTGACCGCATGTGCGGCCCGCTGTGTGACGCTGTTTTGGGTTCTCCTTCTGCTTCAGGACAGGAAACCCTGGAATATCTCGAAAGCAATAACCTGTTCATTGTCCCATTGGACAACGAGCGGCGCTGGTATCGCTATCACCATCTCTTTGCCGATGTTCTTCGTATGCACTTGATGTTAGAGCAACCTGAGCAGGTATCCAGCCTGCATCAGCAGGCAAGCGCTTGGTATGAACAGAACGGATTGCCGCCCGATGCCATCCGCCACGCCCTGGCTGCCGAGGACTTTGAGCGCGCCGCGGGATTGATCGAACTGGCCTGGTCAGCAATGGCCCTCAGTTACCAATCCTCCACATGGCTTGGCTGGGTCAAAGCGCTACCCGACGAGTTGATCCACCTCCGGCCGGTGCTTAGTGTGGGCTATGCCTGGGCGTTGCTGGATGGCGGCGAGTTGGAGGCGAGCGAGGCCCGTTTGCATGACGCTGAGCGCTGGCTGGACATGCCGACGGACAAGATGGTCGTTGTGGATCAAGAACAATTTCGCTCGCTGCCAGCTTCGATCGCCACCGCCCGGGCCTATCGCTCCCTGGCGCTTGGCGATGTCCCCGGCACCGTAAAGTCTGCCCGGCGGGCGCTCGAACTCACCCCCGCAGATGACCAGGTCAGGCACATGCAGGCCACCTCGCTCCTGGGGCTTGCCCAGTATGCAAGCGGAGATCTGGTGGCCGCCGAGCGATCCCTGGCCGATTTCCAGGCGAACCTGCGGAAAACCGGCGAAATCCCGACCCTGATCGGGATCACATTTCTTCTGGCCGACATCAGGGTGGCGCTGGGCCGCCTCCATGAGGCGGAAAGCAGCTATCAGCAATCAATACGCCTCGCGACAGGCCAGGGCGAGGCCATGCCCCTCGGAACGGCAGACTTGTATCGCGGCCTCGGTGAGCTTTGCGTTGAACGGGGCGACCTGGAAGCCGCCGCGCGACACTTGCTGACCAGCCAGAAGCTAGGCGAGCAGACCACGCTGACGGATTGGCCGTATCGCCTGTGCGTTTCCCAGGCGCGCCTGAAAGAGGCGCAGGGAGACCTGGATGGCGCGCTCGCTCTGCTTGATGAGGCGGAGCGCGTGTATGTTCGAGGCCCTCTGCCAGAAGTGCGTCCCGTCGCGGCTTTGAAAGCGGGTGTCCGGCTCAAGCAGGGCAGGCTGGCCGAAGCCCAGGGGTGGGCGCGTGAGCAAGGGCTATCGGTGGATGATGACATCCGCTACACGCGCGAGTTCGAGCACATCACACTGGCCCGGGTGCTGATCGCCGCCGGTAAAAGCGATCGGGCGGCTTGTTCCCTCGACGAGGCCACCCGTCTGCTGGAGCGTCTCCTGCAAGCGGCAGAAACTGGTGGTCGGCTGGGCAGTGCCATCCAGATCCTGCTGCTGCAAGCCCTCGCTTTCCAGGCGCTAGGCGACCTCCCTCACGCCCTCGCACCACTGGAACGCGCCCTGGCCCTGGCCGAGCCGGAAGGCTATGTTCGCATATTCGTAGATGAAGGTGAAGGGATGCGATTGTTGATTGAAAAACAATCGCGCAATCGAGATCATCCAATGAGCGGTTATGAAGACAAACTCCTGGCTGCCTTTGCACAACCGGCGGCTGCGCCAAAATCAGTCCGTCCTGGCCGGGCCAAAGCAATCATCCATCAAAAATCAGACATGATAGAGCCTTTGAGCGAACGCGAGCTGGAAGTGCTCAAGCTGCTCCGCAGCGAATTAAGCGGCCCGGAAATTGCCCAACAACTGATCGTGTCGCTCCACACTTTGCGCACCCATACCAACAACATTTTCAAAAAGTTGGGGGTGAACAACCGCCGGGCGGCCGTCCGCCGCGCTGAGGAACTCGATTTGTTATAGAGGATATGCAATCATCAACTCTGGCTCTGGCATGTGGTTCGAACCACCTGCCAGGGCTTTTTATTTCTATCACAACCTCCTGATTAAAAATCAACACATCAATCAACACATGTAGTGATGACGCCTCACTACATTATCTATTATTCTTTGGTCGAAGAAAAGAATGAAACCAACTATGTGGAGATTCATCCATATCAAGGCAAACGCATGAGGCGCAGAATGAGTGAAACACTCGCATCAAGGAAAGATCATTACAAGCCTCAACTTTACGAGATCCGCATCAAGGGACACCTGGATGACCGGTGGACCGAATGGTTTGAGGGCCTGACCATCACGCTGGAAGAAAACGGTGACACGCTTTTAACAGGCCCGGTGGTCGATCAGGCCGCGTTGCATGGTTTGCTCAAAAAAGTGCGTGATCTGGGTTTGCCATTGGTCTCAGTCAGTCCTGTTGAACCCAGCCCCTCGACTACGCTCGGGACAGGCCAAGCGGATCAGTCAGACGTCAAATAGAAAATGGATATAAGCTACTTGGAAGAAGGTTCGCCTTTGATAACATTTCCAGCCCATTTCAACCTCCGGTACCCGGGCGCCGGCCACAGTTATATTCAAGTCCAATTCAATGAAAATCATCCATATCGATTAAAAAAGGAGAAAAAGATGAAAATCTGCATTATTGGGGCATCTGGAAAGCTCGGTACTTACATGGTACAGCAAGCTCTGGATCGGGGGCATGAGGTGGTCGGAGTCTGCCGGGAGCGCAGCGTGAGCAAACTCGAGGGGTTCAAAGGGCGCATCACAGTCATTCCCGGTGCGACAAACGACCGTCAGGTGATTCAGCAGGCTGTCGCTGGCTGCGACGGTGTCCTCACTGTGTTGGTCCCTTGGGGGATTCAACAGTATTCATCGGGAACAGCCCAGGCAGTACTCGACTACGCCCAACCGGGAGCACGCTTGATTTTTTCCTGCGGTTGGCATATCACCCGCGATGGACAGGATGTTTATTCCAGCTCGTTTAAGGCAGCCCTCAAGGCTTCTGCAGTGATTGGAAAGTTGCTGCGCGCAGTGGAAATTGATGACCAGGTAGAAGCCTGCCAACGGGTATTTGCCAGCCCAACCCGCTGGACGGTCGTGCGTGGGAGCGATCTTGAAGAGGGTGAGAGCCAGGGCCTGCCGGTATGGAGTCGGCACATCGGTGATCCCATTCTCGCGAGCAATATGACACGTCGCGTGGACTTCGCCTTGTTCATGGTAGCCGCGCTTGAGAACGACTCGTTAATTCACGAAGCCCCAGCGATTGTTGGATGCTGCACCCCCTCGGCGCTCGCACACATCGCTGAAGCTGGGCCGGGCCAATGATCATGAATGTCCTGGAAACCATTCGCAGATGTAAGTCAAAGAGGAACACAATGAATTCAAAAGGAGATGAGACTGTGAATTCAATGGATTTGTTGTGACTTCTTCAAAGATATCTCAAAAAAGAATTGCGAATTCTCAACTGATATAAAAGGATCAAAAAAATGGAACAAGATCAAATCGAGAAACATTCAACGACACAATCAGTCATTTTGCATTTACTCCCTGGGATCCTGGTCGGGTGTTTTTACTTCCTCGCACGACAGCCAGTTGCCAATCTGGGATATCCCTCGATTGTTGCCTTAACACTTGCATTCGCCTTTATCCTTATTCCTGTCGAGCTGGGATACCTGTTATTTCAGGGGAAGAAAAAGACGGGGCGCTTTACATTACAGGGGATCATCAGCTATCGTAATTCGATCCCGTGGTGGCAGTACCTTGTTTGGGTATTCGTCATTTTTATTGCTGTTGGCGCCATATTTACTTTGTTAAAACCTGTTGATGCTTTTCTGCAGGGAAAGTTATTTTTCTGGATACCGGAACCAAATTCCGGACTAGATGGGAATTATTCCAGGACAATATTGATCGTCACATACTCGATATCCTTAATTTTTAGTGTAACATTAGCTCCATTGGTTGAAGAATTGTATTTTCGGGGATATTTGTTGCCCAGAATGAAAGGGAAGTTCGCCACATTGTTCCACAGCTTCCTGTTTGCGGCTCAGCATGTCTTTACACCATGGATGATTATCACGAGAACCCTGGGATTATTGCCTTTGGTCTTTGGGGTAAAAAAGAAGAATATCTACGTTGGAATGATCGTCCATATTCTGTGTGACATGGTAAATGTAGTAACAGCCATCGCATTTATTGTTAAGATGACGTAAGTAGACAAAGTCCCATTTATTCTTACATTGACAAAGAGATTTCCAAACAAATAATAAGGTGATCGATTTGACCAAGCAGGGCATTTTTAATCATCATGGAGGCCAAAATGAAAAGCGTAAAAACAGTGAAAGAAGCTTATGTCTTTTTAGGATTAACTCTTGTATTTTCATATTTAGTTTTCTGGGGTCCCCTGGCTCTTTTTAAGATCCCGGCTATTAGTTTCGTGAGTGATATTAAAGGTCCCGCCTGGGCGATCGCGCTATATGTCGTCGGAGGATTTGTGCCCTCCCTGTTGGCGATTTTTCTGACCTGGAAGAAGGAAGGGTTATCTGGATTACGTATATTAGGCCAGCGTATTATTCAATTCAAGTTAGGCTGGCGTTGGTACGGGTATACCCTCCTGATTGTTTTCGCTGGCACGACCGGGCAATTGATCATTAGCAAACTCCTCGGCAATAAACTTAATGGGTTTATTTTTTTGACGCAGTTGGGCAGTTTTTTGCCGTTACTGGTTCTAGGTCCGCTGTCAGAAGAAATCGGTTGGCGCGGATATGCACTGGGAAGACTTCAGACGCGGTGGAATGCGTTGACTTCATCCTTGATTGTCGGCCTGGTTTGGGGATTGTGGCATCTACCGTTGTTTATGATGGTGGGCACTTCTCAACATGAGATGGGAGTCCCATTCATTGGCTTTCTGATTAAGATGGTGGCCAGTTCGATTTTATATACCTGTCTTTACAACAACACCAAACAGAGTCTCTGGTCAGCGATCCTGCTTCACTGGTTATATACATACGCTGCCCAAGTGTTGTCTTCCGGGGTAACCCGGTCACCCCTCTATAACTGGCTGGAAGTTTTACCCTATGTGCTCATGGCTGCCATCGTGGTCGTGATTTGGAGACCGCAAACATTGAGCAGATCGCAGAAAACTGTAGATTTAAGAAATCCTGCCACTGATCGTTTTCATTAAATGCACATGAGCAAGAAAGAAGGCGTGTAATCACAATGATTGATCGAGGAAGAATTGCATTGATTTTAAGCCTGACCTCATTATTTATGTTCAGCCCATTGGCAATGAGTCTTTTCTGGCATCCGATCCCTATGTTTCAAGACCTCGGCTCTGAGAAAAAGACGGAATCATAGACAACAGATCGATACCTATGAATATGATAACAGTACATGTTTACATCTTTTAATTTGAACAAGGGCACAAAAAGGGCAATGTCGTCATTACGGTGGATCATTATAAATAGATCTACCAAGTTTCCAATGCAGGCAAAAAGGAGATAACGAAGTGTATCGATCTGATCAAGCATAACTGGGTAAACATCAAGGAGATTAAAGTGAAAAGTACAAATCTCAACAGATCTTCCTTCAACCAAGTACGAGTGACATTCGTTGGCAATTCAGGTTTCCTCATCACTGTCGGAGACAAGAAAGTGCTGATTGACGCATTCTTCGAAGGATTCCCACCGGGATATACACTCCCGGCCAATGTCCGGGATCTGCTCGTGAAAGCCCAACCGCCTTTCGATAGCGTGGACCTGATCCTTACCACCCACGCCCATGGCGACCACTTCAGCGCGGCCATGGTAAGACAATACCTGCAAACCTGTCCGAATGCCGTATTCGTTTCCACCACCCAGTCAGCAAGCCAGCTCTCAGACTTCGGCGACCGGGTCATTGCAGCAGACCCGGTAGAGGCTTCGCCTGTCAACCTGAAAGCCAATGGTGTCCAGGTGGAAGCCATTTCTATGAGTCACGGCTATCCCCCCAATGATCCCAAAGTAATCTTCAATAACGCTTATGTAGTTACTCTCAATGGGATCACATTCTTCCACACCGGGGACATCGCTGATCTGCAGGATGTTGAGCAATATCGCCTGGCGGATAAACACATTGATCTGGCGTTCATCCAACATTTCCACCTGTTGGATGGCGGGTTCCGAGATCTGCTCAACAATGACATCGGAGCATCCTGTTTATTCCCGATCCATTATCAATTTACGGAGCCAGTATTTGACGTCAATGCGGTCCTCTCCAATTACCCTCAGGCCATCATCTTTAAGAACGAACTGGAAAACTGGTTCATGCCTGCTCCTGAAAACTATTCAGGTTAACCAAAGTTACCAAATTGTTATCGAACCGAGGTTGATGTTATCTCCAGTTTCGGGAAAGTGGCGCACCTGACTCCCAATCCGGATGGCGGCTCCACTGCGCCAGGTCTTGCTGTAAAAGCAGGCGCGAGAATGCAAAAAAGGCTGAACCGACTTGGAAACCCCTACTGCAGTATGACTGCCCACCCTACTCAAGAGGTGATTCTTCAAAAAACCATATAAAAGAAACATATTTTATTCTCCATCTTATGCATGTGAAATAGTGCACAATATAAATTCTCTCCATCAACCACCAAGTCTTGTGGAATTCTCTACACAAAAGAAAGAAGGAAAAAATGAAAAAGATCTTTACATTCACGATTACTTTGTTGGCGCTGACGGCCTGTACGTCATTTCGGGTTCAGACATCTGAATCCACTGGGACGGATAAGCCTCAGGTGGGTATGCCAAATCCTGCCTCGCTCTATTGCGAGCAGAACGGGAACACACATGAGATTGAAACGGCTGCCGATGGCAGCCAATCTGGAATTTGTGTTTTTCCGGACGGCAGCACCTGTGATGAGTGGGCCTATTACCGGGGAGAGTGCGGTCCTGCCAGAAAAGCAAGTGGTGGCGGCCCAGGAGGAAGCAGTGGCACGGGAGGAGATGGTTCGGGAGGTTACATACCATCCGGCAGCGCAGAAGAGATAGCCGACTGGCGGGGCGTCATCAAGAGTACCGAGCCTGGTTCACAGTATGATGACTACTTTGAGTTGTGGACCAATGGGCAGATCATCTACTTTGGCATCGATTCCATGGACCCGGCGGTACAATCGCAGATCGTGGTGCTGCGTGACAGCGGCAAGATCGTCCATCTCTATGGCACATTATTTAGTAATGTGCCTGACTATAACGGCTCGCAGGTCCAGGTGGATCGCATTGAAGTTGAAAGGTAACCATCAATCATATACTGCTTTTCGAGTTCACCCGCGTGGCGGGTGAACTCGAAAGTTGGGCATACTCAAGAATTTTCCAAGAGGTATGAGGATGTACTCGCTTGTTAAGGTTTTAGTGACGATTGGCAGTAGCGCCTCTATTGGCTTCGGGGTATGGCATTTTTTGTACCCGCAGCATGGAAATGGTATTCGTATATTGACAGCCGCGCCACAGAGTTATTAATGGCTGTACGGGCTATCAATGTATTCTTTTCGTTATCTTTGGTATTGTTTGGGGCTTTGAATCTGCTATTTATCCATGGAGGCAAAGCCAATCGCTATTCAATCATTGCCATGCTCACGGCAACATGTATTTTGTGGCTGACAAGGTTGGTGCTCCAGGTCATTTATCCGCAAGGTTCAATCAACCCCGTTCTCCAATACGGGATGTTATCAGCGTTCATAATAGGAAATCTATGCTACGTGATTTCGCTGTTTCAGATGATGTCAGAAAAGATCAGTGCCTGATATCCAAGTATTGCTTCAGACTGATATTGTGAGAGAGCAATCCCTTTCTATATCAATCTGATGGGCGGGGTTTCTACTTCCCCAGTGCATTGTCTTTTTTTTTTGGCTTGGAATTCAGCAGTAAGGAGAGAAGAACATGAAATATGTAAATGATACATTTTGTGGCACCTATTGTGGCGCTTGCCCAACGATGGTGGAAACAAAGGCCGGAAGAAAAGTACATAGGACAACGGCAATTGCTCTGCCGTTGTCCCCTTCGGGGAAGCACGACCATCCGTTGGGAATTCTCATGAATAACCAGGAGGTATGATCATGAATCTACTTGATAAGATATTAGTAATGATCGGCAGCAGCACTTCCATAGGTTTCGGTATATGGTACTTTTTTGTGCCCAATGCCTGGAATTGGTATTCCTATATCGGTGGTAATGCGACAGAGCTGATCGCGACTGTCCGGGCGATTAATGCGTTCTCTTTGTAATATATCCTCAAGTTAGGTCATAAGTATAATTCGGGAGGTTTTTTCATGGCAATCAAAAAGTTGTTGACTGATGAAAATAGGTCAATTCAAGAACTTGCTCAGTGGGAACAGCGACGCGAAAGTATCCGAGCGCGCCTTTTCGAGACCATCGGCATTCCCCCCGTGACCAGAAACACTCGATCGATTCAGATTGTGAATGAAGAAAAGTTGGGCGAATATGTTCGAAGCAAGATTTCCTATATTGTGGGTGAAGAGGAGAGAATTACAGCATACTTATTACGCTCAAAAGATCTCGTGAAACCTGCACCGGCTATTCTTGCCTTACATCAAACTGTTAAATATGGGAAAGATGAAGTTGTGGGCTTGAACGGTGATCCAGATTTCGCTTATGGACATGAATTGGCAATGAGAGGGTATATCGTATTGGCGCCAGATCATTTGACGGCAGGAGAACGCATATATCCTGGCAAAGCTAGTTTCGATTCTGGCCCTTTCTACGAGCAATATCCTGGTTGGTCAATGGTTGGTAAAAATCTGGAGGATTCAAAATCAGCCATCGATGTTCTATGTGCGCTTGATGATGTGGATAAGGATAGAATTGGGGTGATCGGGCATTCTCATGGTGGACACAATGCTATCTTTGCCGCGGCGCTCGATGAGCGTATAAAAGTAGCCGTCAGTAATTGCGGTTTATCAGTGTTTTCTGAAGAAGAAGAGCGAATGGATTGGTCATTGGAGGATGGCTATATCTACATCCCAAAACTACGCAGGTATTTCTTGGAAAACATAGATCCGCCATTTGATTTGCACGAAGTGGCGGCACTGATCGCTCCTAGACCGTGGTTGAATATCTCATCCTATTTTGACAGAGCCTATGGGAATCAGGAATTTCTTGCTGAGGTTGGGACGCAATTGTATCAAGTGTACAACCTTTATAAAGATTCCAGAGCCTTCGGTTATTACATGCATGGAAATAATCATAGCTTTCCGAGATCGGCAAGAGAATTGGCTTATGGATGGCTAGACCGATGGTTGAAAGAATTAACGCCTAACGCATGCTCCATCTGACCGCCTTCGGTGCGGTTCGCTGCCTTTTTCGTAGAAAAAGTAATTTCTGGCCGTCGCATCTAGCCCGTCCCAACGGCATGTGAGCCATTCTGTTCAGCGGACGTCTTTGGTGATCTGCCCCCAAAGTATGTACCAGTTGTTATGGTAGACCTGGTGCACTGACCTGCTGTGCAGTCAACAACCAGGCTTGTGGTGCCGGGGGACGAGAGCCTAAAGCATTGTGTGGTCGGATGTGATTGTACTTCTCTTTTAAGTTGGAATCAAAAAATCCCCATGAGGGATTTTTTAAGGTTTGTGGGCCCGGCAGGATTCGGACCTGCGACCAAGCGATTATGAGTCGCCTGCGCTAACCACTGCGCCACGGGCCCAGAAAAACGTTACCACGAAGGGCACGAAGTCACAAAGACCTCTTTGTGTTCCGCCTGCCCCCGTTTTTTGGGGGTTGTGTCCTTCGTGGTTTGGAATAGAGCGGGCGATGGGACTCGAACCCACGATATCTTGCTTGGAAGGCAAGCGTTCTACCACTGAACTACGCCCGCAATGGACTGTTATTCTACCGTGAGG
>Ga0209048_10000768_pt1 | contig 33923 bp, 35 predicted proteins | sample FrelakmetCRP12CR_FD_187146 | JGI IMG/M metagenome (GOLD analysis project Ga0209048, IMG submission 187146) | Freshwater lake sediment microbial communities from the University of Notre Dame, USA, for methane emissions studies - CRP12 CR (SPAdes)... | ecosystem: Environmental > Aquatic >...
TGACTTGCACCATCACCAACACTCTCAAGGGCGCTACAATAACAGTAAATAAAGTCTTAGTTCCATCAGATGACCCAGGTAAATTTGATTTACAGGTTGATTCAGTAACTAAAGCGACTGATGTAGGTAATGGCGGAACAACAGGTGCAGTTTCAGTCAGTTCAGGATCGCATACCGTCGGTGAAATCGCCGGTACCGGGACTGATTTAAACAACTACACGACCGTCATCAGTGGAAACTGTGCTTCGAATGGCAGTATTACCCTGGCCCCAAATGATGCTAAAACTTGCACCATAACTAACACCCGAAATACTGGCACAATAACAATTACAAAAGTTGTGAATAATAACGATGTTGGTACTAAAGTAAAAGGTGATTTCACTATGACGATTGACGGAAGCCCGGTAGCTCAGGAAACTCCTATAACAGTAACAACCGGTAATCATACTGTCAGTGAGACTGATCCAATGGGCTACACGAAAACGGTCGGTGTCGATTGCGCTGCAAACGGTTCGGTAACAGTTGCAAAGGGCGACGCAAAGAATTGCACAGTTACTAACACTATGCCGTACTTTACGGTTACCGTAACCAAAGTTGTGGTAAACACACCTTGGAATGGTGACCATGTGGTTTCTGACTTCGATCTATTTGTCGGAGCGACACAAGTTACCAGCGGCAGCCCTAAAAAAGTTGCTGTCGGTACATATCTGATCAGTGAAAGCGGTGTGGCTGGTTACGTTGGTGCATTCTCTGGCGATTGTGATTCGAATACCCAGGAACTTACCGGTGCTAATTTAGATGTTAAGACTTGCACAATAACAAACACGGTTATTGCACCTAACATTACCTTGGTTAAACACGTCGTTGGTGGTACAGCTAAACCGACAGACTTTATTATGCGTATCGATGGTGGTGTCGGCGTACCTTCTGGAGGCTCCAAACTGGTAACTGCCAATACTCCTCACACCATTACTGAAGATGCGCCTCCGTCAGGATACACATTCACATCGATGACCGGTACCGGTAGTCAAGGTTCGGTATGTCCGACCACGCTAGGAGGTACGGTAACTTTAGAGGAGGGCGAGGCTATTACTTGTACGATAACCAACACGCACCCTTAATACAGTTTTGATTGCTTTTGCATTCCCCCTGCTCTTCGCGAAGGGCGGGGGGAGAGATAAGTGATTAAAAAATATTCTGTCATTGCGAGCGGAGCGAAGCAATCTTTAATACTTGGTGTATTAAACAGCCTATCAAAGATTGCTTCGTCGCTCCGCTCCTCGCAATGACAATATGATTAAAAATTATTCTAAAACTATGGACCAAACAAACATCAACAACTCCCCCACTATGCCGGCAGTAAATAAAAAAACCCCTTGGTATAAATGGGTCGGATATATAGTATTGGCGCTCGTCGTCTTATTAGTCGGCGTGCAAATAGCCATTGCCGATAAATATAAAACCCAGGTTTTGGTAATTCCGGGCGAGAAAAAAGTCGGGGTCAACCCCACCACCGAGATGCTGGACTTCGGGGATCTTTCCGGCGACACTTCGGCCACCAGAATCGTTAACATGAACGCCAGCGGCATGGATACTTTCGTCCATATTTCCAAATTCGGCGAAATCGGAGATTTAATAAAGATCAGTGAAAATAATTTTGTTATGAAATCAGGCGACCAGAAAAAATTGGAATTCGCCATGTATATGCCGCCGTCAGCGCCGACCGGCAAAAAATACACCGGGCAAGTATGGATATGGAAGCTGCCTAAACTGTGGTAAATAAAAAAAATGGATAATAAATCAAAAAAAATAATAAAAGTCGCGCTTGAGTGGTTCATTTATATCGTGGTATTCATCACCATCGTCTGGGGAACGCCGATGATCCTGGTCAAGATGCTCCACACCGAATACCCTATCGCTTCCATTACCTCGGGCTCTATGTGGCCGGTATTGAAACAGGGAGATATGGTTTTTATCCGCGGATATTCCGGGAACAAACAAGATCTGAAATTGGGCGACGTAGTGGTATATAAAAATGAAAGAGGATTCACTATCCATCGCATAGTGAAGTTGGATGAAAAAACTCTGGTTACCAAGGGCGACGCCAACAACATTGATGACGCGCCGGTTGAATACAGCCAGCTTATAGGCAAGATGGTCACTATCAAGGGCCAGCCCTTGAGGATACCGTATCTGGGGATGCTGTCACAAAATTACAAGCCGAAATAAAATAATTTATGAAGGCGAAAAAACCGATAACTGATATTACGCTGAAAAAAGTTTCTAAGAAGAAGCCTGTTTCGCCGTATCCGATAAAGATGAGCACTACCTGGAGGCACACGATCGATCTGCGGCCGAAAAAAATTTCTCACTGGAAACCAGGTTTGGCGCGTCCGGACAAAAAAACATTCAGCATCAGAGAATATCTGCCGTCTTTGAGCCTGAAAAGCCTGGTGGCGGTTATGATCTTGTCTTTGTTCTGTTCGCAGGTCATCAACACCAGCGCCTACGAAGCGCACATTATAAACGTGACAGCCAGGATCGTGAATGACATTCCTAATGTTGATCCGAGCGGCGGGCAATTCTGTAAATTGACCGGGGCACTGGTGGTTCTAACCACGACTTACCCGGGCGCCAATATCATATTCACCCTTGATTCCTCGGACCCGGTCTGCGGCGTGAACGGCCTTAATTATACCGGACCCTTTACTATATACCAATCCAACACCCTGAAAGCGCGGGCCTGCCACGACGGCCAGCAAAGCGTCATTGTAAGCGCGGTTTTTGACATTGACCAGAAATATTGTCCGGCCTTCTGCGGCGACGGCAAACTGGACCCGGGCGAACAATGCGATGACGGCAATAACATAAGCGGCGACGGCTGCAGCGCCACCTGCCAGAAAGAATGCGTGCCGAAACCGGAAATCTGCGACGGGATTGACAATGACTGCGACGGCATAATTGATAATAATGTTTTCCAGGAAATTGCCACCTCGAGCGCGCCCATGCAAATTATTTATGAAACGGATAAAAAAGACGATAATAATTATGATTCCAATTGGTATAGAGACAAAAAAGATGACTATAATTCAGGCTGGGGAGATAGAAATTGGCACGTTACCAAATCCAACTTCTTTAATTTTGGGAAAAATGATGATTGGAAAAAGAACTGGGACCAGGACAATGAAGATTATAGGAACAATAAAGATAAGTGCGGCAATATTGGAAATGGAAACAGCAATAAATGCGATTATGAATATGTTGACTTGAAATGGATATTTTCCGCTCTGCCTCTGGGAGCTTCCACCACAGCGGTCAATTTCAGGCTCACGGATAAAAAATTTGCGGATTTGGCCGGCGTTGAGTGGTGGAATAGTTCAAGTTCAAGTTGGCAGAAGGTTTGTTTGCCAGCCGATATACACGGCACATCGACTGAATATTGCGATCTTAGTGGATTTATTAAAACCACCGATCAGGCACAAAGTATAAAATTACGCATACAGCCGAAAAAAGACAAAGACTGCAGCAAAGATAAGGGCTGGGGAACGATAGAGATAAAATATAAAAAATCAGTGGATTGCCAAAAGACTTGCGGCAACGGCAAATTAGACCCGGGCGAACAATGCGATGACGGCAATAATGTGAATGGCGACGGCTGCGATAGCAAATGCAAGATTGAAATACCGAATTGCATGAAGATCAATGAAGTATATTATAATCCGCTCTCTTGCCGCGGCGGCTCTAAAAACGAATGGATTGAATTATATAATTCTTGCAGTTATCAGGTCAATTTAAAAAATTGGTATATGGTTGATAACGGCGGAGCTTGCAATAAAGAACAGATAAACCAAAATAACCCGATACCGGCCGGAGGATTCGTGGTCCTGGCCGCAAACGCTTCTACGTGGGCTTATTGGCCGTTGATCCCGGCCAGTTCCACTAAGATCGTTTTAGGAGGAGACTCGCTCTTCGGCCACGGCTTGGATGATAATGGCGACCGGGTATTCTTATATGACAACAATAATAATTTGATTGATAATGTGAGCTGGGGCACTGACGTTTCGGCATTTAATCCATCCGTTCCCGGCGTAGCGCCGGGCCACTCCATTTCCCGCAAAGTAAAAGGCGTGGATACTGACCAGGCGATAGATTGGATGGATACTTACGGAGGATCAACGCCGCCCGGACCGAATCCCGGCACCAATCCGCATGACGCGAATGGCAATCTTCTATCCCCGGATCCGAATAGCTCCCCTTACGATTGCTGCCCGGTTGATCTTAATACAGCGTCTACAACAAATTTATTCAGTAGCATTGCCACTGGTACTGTTGCTAATACGAACGTTACTTTAAGCACCTTAAGCGGTGGAGGCGGCGCAGTTATCGCGCCTCTAATCTCGGCGACATCCAGTATAAGTAATGCAAGCAGTACGGATGTAAGCACAAGCACAACCAGCATAGATAATCTGAGCAATTCTAACACGGGTACAACCAGCACCACCAGTATAAATACTTTGAATAGTAATAGTTCTGCCGCAACCACTACTCCGGATAGTAGCGCGCCGCAAAATAGCGATAATCCGATTGCAAGCACCACTCCGGCAACGGAGCCGGTTATCCCGGATACAACCGGTACTGCCAATCCGATACCGACCACCCAGACAGAGGTGCCGGTTACTCCAGAGCCGGAAAAACCTATTCCGGTTGACAGTCCTCCGGCGAACTTGCCAACACAGGATTCGCAAGCCTCTAACACGGCTCCAGCGCCAGTGGTGGCCGCAGGTCCGGTATAAAGTTTTTAAAATTTATAAAAATAAAACCCCGCCAGGGGTTTTATTTTACTCTTCTTAAAACTATGCAACCGAAGAACTGCGGAAAATCATAGCTGAAATCCTATCGGCTAACCATTGCGTGATCCAGCCGATACCTAGAAAAAAAGCCAGATAAAAAATGGTGGCGAGCCAAGACGGCGTAAAGCGATAAAATAAATCAAAACGCGACATTATCGGCCAATGCAGTAGGTAAATTTCATAAGCATAGAGGCCAAACCAATAAAGCAATCTGCTTTCAAATTTTTTAATCATAAATAAGACGACTATTGCTCCGCCGGTCAATAAGCTGGTCGCTTCTTCCAGCCAGCGCACGTCACCGACGTGCGAATAATAAGCGGTGTAACCGAAGAGCCACAACAAAAATACCGTCAATAACCAATAACCGGCCTGCTTTAAAAACTTTAGCTGTTCGCCCTTCTGCCAAATCTGCTTCACGCGCGCTTCAAGCAAGCTGCCTTTATATTTAAAGGCTACACTGCCGATAAACACTCCCAAGGGGAAAGCCAGGATATGTACGCGGTATAAGCGCATAACCTGGCCAAGCAATGCGGGATTCCAGCGCACCAAGAAGTAGCCGGCCAAATACAGGACAATGGCCGACAGCCAGGGATATTTACGCGAAAAAACCCAAGGAAACAATAAGTAGTAAAAAATTATCAAGGTAATATACCAAAGCGGCGAATTAAGGTCTAAGCTGACATCGGCGCGCGGGAAAAATCCCAAAAGCGCCTGGCTGATATAGCCGAGATCATAAGTTTTTCCGATGACTAAAAAATCTAAACCCAAAAACAATAAAACCGTCAGCCATAATGGTCCGTAGAGCTTTAACAAACGACGTTGATAAAACTGCATTACTGATAACGGTTTTGAGAGCGCGCTCGCAACTAAACCGTAGCCCGATAAAAACAAGAATAAATTGACCCCCACGCCGGCCGCTACGGACAACGGGAATAAAAATCGATGATCGCTGGCCAGATAATAACCGATATGGGAAAAAACGACGGCCAGGATGGCAAAGCCTTTTAACTCCTGGGTCAGGGCCACAGAAAAAATCCCGGCCGCTGTTTTTTTGCGGAGAGTCAAGGCCAAGCCCAGGACAAACAGGACCAAAAAAATCTGCGTTGCCTGGATGGTATTATTTATAGAGATGATCATAAATCACTTGAGACCAGTATTGGTAGCCTAAGCCGGAGGGATGAAAATCGTCAGCCGCGTAATAACCGCTTGCTTGCGAGGCATACGTTAGGGTCGGCGTAGTCAAATCGATATAATTGATATGATTGCTCACAGCCAGTTCTTTGATAATTTGATTAAAGCGGATAATTTTAGCGTCGTAATAATAATTATAAGGCGGCAGGAGCAATGAATCGGTACCGATGAACGGAACGCTGATAACATTTATCTTGGCCGTGGTTTGGGTTTTTAATCGGGTTAAAAGCGTTTCATAGTTGCGCCTGAATTCATCCTGGCTCACATTGCCGTGCACGTCGTTAGTGCCGATCAATAGAGTCACGACATCTGGTTTATCGGCAATAGCTTTGGCCAAGAGGTCATTGATCAAATCGCTCGTCCGAGCGCCTGAATACGAGTAATTAAGGTGCGTGACCTTGGTTGCCTTGCCGGCTATTTTCTGGGCCACCAGATAAGGATAAGACTGTTCGTATAGAGACGCTCCGACGCCGGCCGTCAAGCTATCGCCCAGCGCTACATAAACCAAGCCCCGCGATGTTGTCGCTTGCTCATTAAAAATATAGCTGTGCCGGTTGTCGCTAGCCCTTAGGTCAACGGCGGCAATACGGTGATAGATCAGCCAATGCGCCGCCAATAGATAAGCGGCAAACGGAAAAATTACTGCTAAACAAATTTTGAGTATTTCTTTAAGCATAAAATGATATGATTATATTATAACAAGCCGCTCCTAATCTATCAACAAACACAGAACATATAATCTGGATTTTTGACAAACGTTCGGATTTCGTCTAAACTTTAAGCTTATACGTAAAAGAAACAAATTATATAGTATTTTTTGAAACAAAATCGTCCTTTAGCGCGTATAATAAAGTGTAGGCAAAAATCTACTTTTTTAATTAATATAAATAATGTTAACAATTCTATGAAAAACAAATCGCTATCAATGCTCTTTATTTCGGCAACGATCATCTTGTCTTCAGCGCTGATGATCAGCGCGGCCAGCGCCGCCTCCCTGCCAGGACAAAAACCGGCTGTCCGGGGAACGGTCACCGGTATCAACGGCACAAACCTTACTGTTTCTAATGCCAGCGGTACTGTCTACACCGTCGATGCGTCTAATGCGGCCATTTCCAAAGGGTATGCTGGTTTAAATGCAACAACCACAACAATCAGCGCGATAGAAATCGGCAACCAGGTTATTGTTATCGGCACTATTTCCGGCACATCAATCACTGCCACATCAATCCATGTAGGAGTCGGCTTATCAAACCGAGGAGGAAAAAAGCCAGGTACTACAATAAACAAACCGGTAACCATCCTAGGGACTGTTAGTTCGGTTAACGGCGCCAGCATTAGTTTATCTGCTAAAAATGGCAACTTCACGGTTGATGCAACAGGCGCTAAAATAATCCGCCGCTTCGGCGCTGCTATGCAGGTAGCCGATATCCAAGTAGGCGACAACCTGCAAGTAGAAGGACGGGTGAATAGCACGACTACTGTTACTGCAAAAACCATACGGGATCTATCCTTACAAGCTAAGAATGGCACCTTTACAGGAACGGTCAGCTCTATAAATGGCGCGAGTTTTATAATGAAAACCGGAAAACGCGGCCAACAAACCATAAACACCGACAGTAATACGATTTTTAAGAAAAACAACCAAACCGCCAGCTCGAGCGATCTGACTGTCGGCGCGCAAATCATGGTCAATGGTGTCTGGGACAGGACCAACAAGAATGTCACTGCCAAGACGGTTAATATAATTATTAGGATCGTCCCGATCAGTATCAATGGCATCCTTCAATCAATTAACGGTAACGCTTTGACAGTTACCGGTAATAACAACACTACCTACACGGTTGATGCCAGTAAAGCCAAGTTCACCTATAAAGGCGGACGCAAAGGCGATTTAAGCATATTGCAAGCTAATGATAAAGTTCAGGTAGTCGGCAAACACCTTAATGGCTCTAATGATGTTAATGCTAATATGGTCCGAGATCTGTCAAAAACTTATATTAAGCCGGCTACCGGTTCATCCACCCCAACCTCTACTCCTCAGTAATCGGTTAGGGCGATAAACCAAGTTTTGTCCATACTTCAAAAAGCCGCCCTGCTGGAGCGGCTTTTTCCTTGTTGCTGAACCATCCTATCGCTGCCCCTTCTCAAGGCGTTTGTTATAAAACAATTAATAGCCGGCAGTTGCGCTCTTTCGCGCCTAGAGTTATACTATAATAATAAAATCATCAAATTATTTTATGAAAAAATATTTTATAGCCACGTTATTTATCCTTCTGGCCGGGGTCTCTTTAAATACCTGTTCTGCTAAAACTACCAGCAAGGCTCCCAAACCGGGAATAACCGCCAGTAAAAAGGTAGCGGCGCCGGCAAAGGTTGTTTGGACTGCCGCGGCCTTGAAAAAATTGCGGCGCGTGCCGCGTTTTGCGCGAGCCGTGATGAAAGCGAAGATCAATGCTTATGCGATCAAACACAACATAAAAGTAATCACCGCGGAAATTTACGACAGTATCCACGTTTAAGCAAATAAAAAAAGTTTGAATCAAAACAACCCATCTATGACGGGTTGTTTATTGTTTTAAAATCTATTTTTTAAAATTTTTCTTAGCTTTGGCTTCAAGCATGAGACGCTTTACTTCCAATCGTTTCTTGGTTTTATGGGAATGCGATCTTTTCTTTTTCCCGACTCCAGTAGCTCTTTTTGCCATATGAGTATTTTATTAATATGAGTTATTTTGCTCCCGAGGTCGGATTCGAACCGACGACCAACTCGTTAACAGCGAGCTGCGCTACCGCTGCGCTACTCGGGAATTCACCCCGACCTTCATCCCGACGTAACGTCGGGACAAGCGTCGGGGACGCATTATTTTTGTTTTGATGTGTCAGTAATTTTATTTTATAAAACCATCTCTTACAATTTTCTCAATAAAATCTCGTCTTTTGAATCTTTTAAGCTTTTTCTCCATCATTCGACCTTCAATATCTTTGTCGTATTTTTGTGAGAATACTAAATTAATCTGCATGAAATTCTTTGTCGAATATACATTTTTTCTTTTATGTTCTATTAATCTTCTTTCTAAATCATTCGTACTTCCTATGTAATACTTTCCATCTACACCATTCTGAATTATATATACATAAACCATAGTGATATTAAAGTGCTGAATAAGACAGCCTGCTCAATTGAAACGAAATGAAAATCCGACGATTCTGTCGGATTGAACCTTTTCGGCACTGGGTATATACTATAACAAAAAAAAATTTAGGTCAAGGTTAATAATTTAGGTAGGCGGATAAGGCCAGGATCATATGGATCAGGGCTATAATTACCGTAGTTATGCCTAATTTCGAATGATATACGAAATAAGCTCTATTGATAATGCCTCTTCTGGATAATAACGCTATGCCGGCGGCGGTAAACAAAAAGACGATAGTAAGGATGCCCGTCCACCCTACGACCGGAAGACCTAAAAAGTAAGTGTAGGCCAGTTTGTTTATCATAAATTTTAAAAACTTTTTTTAGTAATCCCTAAGTTTCTTGATTCCGCCGTGTTTCCTGATACGCTCCAAGGCTTTCGCCTCGATCTGGCGGATGCGCTCGCGGGTCACATCAAACTCCCGACCCACTTCTTCCAGGGTATGGGCTACGCCGTCAATCAGGCCGAAACGCATTTCCAGGATTTTCTGTTCGCGCGGCGATAATTGTTGTACGACCTCTTGGACATAATCTTTCAAAAGCTGCAAAGCGGCCGAACGGTCCGGAGTAACATTCTTCACGTCTTCTATGAAATCTTCCAGAGTGGAATCTTCCTCATCTTCGCCCACTGAAGTTTCCAGAGAGATGGTGTCTTGCGATATTTTCATTATATGGCTCACCTTTTCTATGGCCTCGCCCATTTCCGCGGCGATCTCTTCCGGCAGCGGCTCCCGTCCCAAGTCTTGTATGAGCTGACGTTCCACTTGCTGGAATTTATTTATGGTTTCCACCATATGCACCGGTATGCGGATGGTGCGGGACTGGTCGGCCAAAGCGCGAGTGATCGCCTGTCTCACCCACCAAGTGGCATAAGTGGAAAATTTATACCCTTTGCGGTATTCAAATTTTTCCACCGCGCGGAACAAGCCGATATTTCCTTCTTGTATCAAATCCAAAAGCGAAAGACCCTTGGCCCCGGCGAATTTTTTAGCAATAGAAACCACCAGACGCAAATTGGCTTCAATCAGCCTGCGTTCGGCTTCCTTGTCCCCCTTTTCTTTACGCTTAGCCAGCTCTATCTCCTCTTCTGTAGTCAAGAGCGGCACGCGTCCTATTTCTTTCAAGTACATCTGGATGGAATCGGAGCTTAATTCCGAAATGTCCGTGGACATTTCCGACTTTTTTCTTTCCTTGCCTTCTTTCTGATCTTTAATGATGGTCATCAATTGTTTTTTCTTCTTCTCCGTATCGAAATCCAGGAGATTACCGGTATCTTCCACTATCTGCACGCCGTTCTTCTGGAGCCTTTCTAAAAATAATTCATAATCATACATATATTCTTCTATGAACGGGAAGGCATGCAAAAGCTCCGTTTCCGTCACGAATCCGCGGGAACGGCCTTTGATTATCAAGCTTTCTATCTGTCCTTCGGTCGGCTTTACTATTTCAATCGCTTCCACTCTGGGGAAGGAAGTAGCTTTTACGGTTTTTTTCTTGGCGCGTAATTCTTTGCCGGCCTTAAACCCGCCTCGAGCGGATTTTAGAGTACTCTTTTTTTTCCCCGTAATTTGGGATGTTTTCGCTCCCGCTGAGCGGGCAGCTTTTTTTGCTTTGTTGTTGGCTCCTGCCAAAGCACGAGCTTTTTTTTCCGTCTTTTTAGTTGTTTTCCTTTTAATGGCCATTATATAAAATGATTGATTCTATTTTTGGAATTCACGGAATTCGTCCGCCAGCATTTTGAAATCTTTCATAAGCTCGGCTACAGCTGCTGCGTCGCCGGAATTTTCCGTTTCAATAATAATCTTTTCTATCTCCCTCATCCTTAATGACAGATAATTTCTCTTCAATGCCAAAATAGCGCCGATGATCTCGGACTTGGCTTGTTCCTGCTCATAATTATAGAAATCACGTTCGCCTAAAATGGCAAGCATGTCCAGATATTCGGTATATTCGCTAGCGTTATCCGCGTCAGATGACAGCCATTGCCTGAAATTATTGTAATTTAAGGATTTTTCTTCCTGCAATCCTGTGTCGCTATCTTGCTGGTCAGTAATATTATTATAATAAATTACGAGATTCCTGTAAAGCCCCCTGCTGGCCGCTCCGACCATATTATCCGGATGCATCCTGTTTATAGCCAATTCGATCAACTCTGGAAATTTAAAAATGATGGCGATTAAAATATCAGAAAGTTTTTCCTCGCGGGTCTTGGGAGCGGGCAGAGCCGAGCCATCTAGAGGCCGGTTGCTTACTCCCCCTTCTGGATCATTCTTTTTCGCCGGAGATATTTTTATCATCTCCTCTCTCAAGGAATTTTCGCTTTTATCAATGCGCTCGCTTAAGATTTTCAGCCAATGATCCTGTTTTATTTTTGAGCCCAGCTCGTTTATCATAGTCAGAAGTTTTACTGCCGCCCGGCTGGTTTGGTCAATGTCGCTTAAATCAACGCCTGCCAGAGTTTTGTCAAAATAATACTGCATCATCTGTTTAGCGCTCAGGGTTGCAGCCCGCCATTCTTCCGGGCTGTTTTTTATGCACTCGTCCGGATCCTTGCCGCTGGGCACCTCGATGACCTTGATGTTCATATCCATCTGCATAGCCGTTTTTATTCCCCTTTCCGCGGCCATTTCTCCAGCCTTATCCATATCAAACGCCAATGCTATGTTTGGCGAATAGCGCTTTAAAAGACTGACCTGTTCCGGAGTCAGCGCCGTGCCCGAAGAGGCGACTATGTTTTTAAAACCGTTCTGATGGGCGGTAATCACATCCATCTGCCCTTCCACCAAGATCGCCAGGTCTTGTTTTTTTATTTCCATCTTCGCTTTATCCAGGCCGAATAAGATCCGGCTTTTGTCATAGATGGCGGTCTGCGGGCTGTTTATATACTTTCCCATCTTGCCATCGTCTTTCTCCGGTAACACGCGCGCGGAAAATCCGACCACGTTTACATTCACATCCATTATAGGAAACATTATGCGTCCGCGGAAGCGATTATAAAAACCGGACATCTTTTCTTTTTTGACGCTCATGCCGGCGCGGAATATCTCGTCTTCCTTGAATCCTCTGCCCTGTAAAAACTTGATGAGATCATCCCAGGATTCAGGGCTGTAGCCGATGCGCCACTCCTCAATGATTTCGTCCGACATCCCCCTGCCTGACAAATATTTACGGGCTGATTCCGCTTCTTTACTATCTGTAAGCACTTTATGATAATATTTTGCGGAAAGTTCAACTATGTCCATAAGGCGATTTTTTTGAGAAGCCAATTTCGGATCCTGCCTTTGGAGTTTCACTCCTGCCTTATTGGCCAGGTTGCGCAATGCTTCTGTGAATTCAATACCTTCCATTTCCATGACAAAACTGAAAATATCTCCGCCCTTGCCGCAGCCGAAACAATGCCAGATCTGTTTTTCCGGACTCACATTAAAAGACGGCGACTTCTCGTGGTGGAACGGGCAAAGCGCGCGAAAACTCGTCCCCGCTGCTTTAAGCGGTATATATTCGCGGATGACGTCCACGATATCCAATTTTGATTTCACTTCATCAGAAGGCTGCATAAAATAAGTTTATAAACTTTATGAACTAAATATTTTTTTCCACCAGCTTTTCTTTTCCTCTCTTGATTTGATTTTCGTATAATCTCTATCCCCGCCGAGCGAATCCAATAATTCTTTTTCGTTCCCATCACCGCCGGCTGCTCCCCGGTTTTGAGATTGCCCGTTGGAAATATACTGTTTTAATCTGGCCATTTCATTTTCAACCACTTCTCCGTCATACTCGGCATTGTGCATATGGGCTCCTTCATAACTTGCTTGTTTTTGGTCCAGATGAAGATTAAAGCTGGCATTTTCCCCGTTTCCTTCAATATACATATGGAGCCGGGGGTAAAAATTACTCCCCAGCCGCCGGACATAGCTTTCCTGCCCGGTTCTATGGTCCCTGATAAACCCATAACCTGCCCTACGGATAAACTGCTCCGGAGACTCTGATATTTGATTTCTCTTTATAATTAGCTTCATGGTATAACTATAATCTAAAAAAATAATAAGGTCAAAGGGTTTCCGCTGGATAAAATTTATGCTAAAATAGAACTATATCACCTCTTTTTGTCCTTAATTTTATATAAATCTTCAATAGTTATAATAACCTATATATGCAACCAGTATTGTTATCCATCGCCACGTTTTTTTCCACCTTTTTGGGCGGTTGGTTCGCCGTGAAATTCAAAGATAAAATGCACTCCATCATGGCTTTTGCCGCCGGCGTGCTCTTGGGGGTGGTGAGTTTTGATGTTTTTCCCGAAATCATAGAACAGATAAAAGCCAACGATTTCCCGCCCATTGAGGTGATGATCGCTTTGGTGGTGGGCTTTCTGCTTTTTCATATTCTAGAGAAAACCATCCTGATACATCACGCCCACGAAGAAGATTACGCTGAACACAAGCATCCGCAAGTCGGAGTCCTCTCCGCTTTGGCTCTGGCCGGCCACAGTTTTATGGATGGTGTGGGCATCGGACTCGGGTTCCAGGTGAATGCCGCAGTGGGTTTATTGGTCGCCATCGCCGTAATCTCGCATGACTTTACCGACGGCATGAATACTGTAACCCTGATGCTCGCCCATAAAAATTCTACGGAAAAAGCAAAAATGTTTTTGCTCTTAGATGCCTTAGCGCCGATATTAGGCGCGGTTTCTACGCTTTTTTTCAAAATGTCTCCTCATTTCCTGGTTTTATATCTGGGATTCTTCGCCGGCTTCCTTCTTTATATCGGAGCCAGTGATATCCTGCCTGAAGCCCATAGCAAACAAAGCTCGTTCAAGCTTATCGGGCTGACTATCATAGGAGTGATCTTTATTTTTATCATCACCAGAACAGCTTGAATCGTTTTTCTATAATATTAAAACAGCCCGCGCGAAACTAAGCGGGCTGTTTTCTATTATCAATATTCTCTATTACTTTTTATTTTTAGCCATATCTATGGCCGTATTCCAGTTTGCTGCGGAAGTCGGCAATTTTTTAAATTTGGACTTATAGCTTTTTAGGACCTCGAATCTTTTCACGGCGTTCAATTTCTGGTTGCTCGCGGTTCCATAAACGATGAAGTTGTTGACGGCGTTCTTCTCTATGGCAGTGACTTTCACTCCCTTGACCAGAGCATTAGTATATTTTTTCATAGCATAGTTCTGGTCGGCCGTGCTTTTCTTTCTTTTTATCTTGCTCAAAAATACATTTGGATCTTTTCCGCTCGCTACTATCATAGTTCCCTCGCTTTCTTTTTTTATTTCTTTCGGCGGCGTTATTGCCGGTTTAGCTGTTGAAGTCGCCGGAGCGGTAGTAGAAGTTGCAGACGCAGCGAGCGGCGATTGCTTATCTGCTATGGTAAAATCATAAACTGAGCTGGTGGCAGACGTATCTACGGAAGATTTCGCTGAAACATAAAATGTATAATTTCCCACACCGAGCTCGGCTAATGAAACTTTGTCGGCCACGGCCCGAACGTTAGTGCTGATTGACTTATAGACAATTTCATTATTTTTCTTATAATAGATATCGGCCATGGTCAGGATATTCGTGCCCCAGGCGATAGACACCGAATTTCCGCTGACTGCGGCTTTCGGCTCTTTGGTAAATTGCGTGGCATCATTTAGAGGGGTGGTAATGAGCCATCTTTTTTCGTCAGACTTCATCACATTCCCCCGCGATGTCACTATATAGATCTTGTAACCAGTCCCGGCCGCAAGGGAATTTATAACTACAGAGTGTGTGGTCCCGTATGGAGTATACACTTTCTGGAAATCATTCACATTATCTCCCGTACCATAACCGATAGACGAGGTGGCTTCTTTGCTGGTTGTAAAACTCACCGTAATCGAACTGGAACTCACGGCGTTTATCGTCGGGGCCGTAAAACTATAGTCGTCAGCCGCTTCCTGGCTCATATAAACCATAAAGGAAATCGTTCCGGTGTTATTGTTAGTATTAGTCTCTTTGACATTGCCGTCTTTATTGACGGTAAAGCTGATATTTTTTTGCCCGGCCGACCTGAAAGATCCGGTATACATATATCTAACCGTGCCATTGGGTTCCATCGGATTTAAGAGGCTGGGCAATGGAGTGGAGCTGGCTATAAAATCATAGAAGTCGTCATACTTGAAACGGATAGCATCATTATGGAAGGCGGCATCGTCAATCAAGCCCACTTGGCCGATATTTTTTACTTCAAAAGTTATGGTTACGGGTTGATTGGCCAATACATAATCCTGGCTTACAGACGAACTGCTTATAACCAGATCTGAGCCGGTATCCGCTATTATTTCCGCTTTTCCGTCCAGGGCATCATCTCCGTAAAGCTGGACAGTAGAGCTGGCAACGATTTTTTCTTCAATCATTTCTCTCTTGGTATTTACGGCGAAGGAAAGATTGTTTGTTCCGATCTTGGTGAATTTCCCGGTAAAATAATAATTCACATAGCCGCCGCTGGGGACAATTTTATCCGCATCGTAAGCAGGCGTGTCGTATGTGAAGCTGGACTGCTGGAAATTGTCAAAGTTATAAGTGAACGAACCTACGCCCAAGGAAGAAAAAAGACCCTGGGTGCCGGCATTACTCACTTTCACCGTTACCAGGCATGTCTGATTTACAGCCGGATGGGCCGGAGAAAAGACAAAACTTTCCACTTTCAAGTCATTGTAAAGCTGAGCCTGGTCATCGGCCAAGATTTTTCCGGGGAAAAATAATATAAAAAATACGGAAGAAAAAAATATTATTTTTTTCATATTCCTGTTATTTTAAGAAGTAAAATAAAATCACCGCGAGGCCCACTATCAGGCGGTACCAGAAAAATATCCTATAATTATCCTTATTTAAAAACTGCAAAAGATATTTGATGGCCAGGTATCCGCTTATCGCGGAAGCTAAAATGCCGGCAAGAAGATTCGCATCTATCCCTTCTTGGAACAGATGCGGCAATTTAAGGATTGCCGCCCCGGCGATGATAGGAGTGGAAAGCAGGAACGAGAAACGCGCGGCATCAGCCTTGTTTATGCCCCTGAATAATCCTGAACTTATAGTAGCTCCGGAGCGGGACACTCCCGGAATTATAGCCACGGCCTGCGACAAACCTATGAGAATAGAATCTTTTAAATTTATATTTGCCAACCCTCTTTCGCCTTTATTTTTCTTATCCGCCTGGTATAAGATATAACCGACGATAATCAAAGCTAGGGCAATCAGTAGCGGCGAACGGAAAACCGTTTCCGCTTTCTTTTCAAAGAGGACTCCGAACAACGCGCCAGGAATGGTGGCTATGATTATATAATAAAGCATCTCCTCGTTCATTTTTTTAAAACCGTTCTGCTGTATGCTCAAGTAGGCAGATTTAAAAATACGGAGCCAGTCTTTCCAGAAAAAAACCAGCACGGCGACGAGCGTTCCCAGATGCAATGCCACGTCAAAAGACAACCCCGGATCAGGCCAACCCGCAAAATAAGGGATTAAAATAAGATGGGCAGTAGAGGAAATGGGCAAAAACTCACCCAGTCCCTGCGCTATTCCGAGGATGATAGATTGTATTATAGTCGGCATAATTTATTTATTTAACCTGGTAATAAAATTGTTCAATTTATCCTGGAAATTATTCTGGATGACTTCTTTGGTGGTAAGCACCAAAGTTCCCTTGGATTTTTTTCCGCAAATCGCCTCCATTTCCCCGAATGCCCTTTCGCTGCCGCTTCCTCCCATGGTAGAAAAAAAAGCCACTTGTTTCAGTTCGTTTTTGTATTTATCAAGAAAAGTCCTTATGGGCGTAGAAACATTCCATGACCATATCGGGGTGCCGATGACCACTAGATCAAAATCAGCCAGATTATTCGTGAGCGGCTTTATTTCTGTAAATTTTCTCATAGTCGCGTCCCGGCCGGCTAAAAGATAGCCTATGGCGCCGGAGCGGTCTTTGGTGTCAACGATTTCCTCCATCGGCCAGCCGTTGATTTCGGATATTTTTACCGCTACCTTGCGGGTAGTTCCAGTCCGGGAATAAAATAATATCAATGTTTTCATAATTTCTATCTTAAAATCAAACAATTACATTATATCACGACGAACTCTAAAACAAAAACTGCCAGATTTTTCTGGCAGTTTTTATTCTTGCGGAAGGAGAGGGATTTGAACCCTCGAAGGCTTTGACACCTTACCCGCTTTCCAAGCGAGCGCACTCGACCGCTATGCGATCCTTCCAATTTATTGACTAAAATTATTAAATAATTTTAGTTAGCTTAAGATTCAATCTCCATGATTTATACACTCTCTGTCATTGCGAGCGACCTGCCGGCCGGCAGGCAGGTTAGCGAAGCAATCTTTAATACGCCACATTCTGCACGACTATGACCTATTAAAGATTGCTTCGTCGCTCCGCTCCTCGCAATGACAAACAATGACAAAAATAAATATTTAATTATCACCCACAATATTGTCTACATATTCATTAATAAAAGATACAAGATGTTGAGACTTTAGTCAAATCTTGTATCTTTAATCGGTATACTGATCTTTTGTTTTTTACATCGGCTGCGGCAAATGCCCGATTATCAGAGTCTTGAGGCCTGGGGCTTTATTCCCCTGACTGTCTGTAAAATCATCATAAGGGCGCGCTCCCGGCACTATATCGCCGTTTATGAACGTTGTCGGCGCCCCGATGACGCCCAGCTTGTTCGCTTCATCAATTTGTGATTGGATCTTATCTCCATACTTCCCGGTCTTCAGGCACTGATTGAATTTTTTCATATCCAGGCCCAGATTTTTCGCGTCCGCGTTAAACCTGTCTTTGCTGAAATCATTCGCTTTATTATCATTAAATAGCTGATCATACATTCCTAAAAATTTCCCTTGTTCTCCTGCACATTCCGAGGCCAGAGCGGCATTCATAGCTTCTTCGTGGCCTGGCAGAGGAAAATGGCGGAAGGCAACCACTATTTTATTTGTAAATTCCGTTTCCGCCTGTTTTAAAGTATCGGCATAGGTGGCGCAAAACGGGCACTGGAAATCGCTATATACTATGATCTTTACCGGACTGCCCTTTTCTCCCCAGACATAATCATCATCGCCTATGGGCCTGACCAAGGTGGTGCTCGCCGTGTTCTCCGGCTTGATTGCGGTAGGATTTTCCTTGATATTATTTTCTTTTAGAACCGCTGATTGTGCGGCTTTTTCTTTTTCCCACACGAAATGGAATCTGTGCGGCGACGAAAAATGTACTATGGCTATCATCACATCAAATGCGATAACCACTACGGCCGTAGCGGCGATTAAAAAAATTTTGTTAGCGAATTTTTTTTCTTTATCATTCATATGATTATGTGCCTCCTTTGATAAACCTGCCGGTAGGCAGAGAGGGAGGGTTAAATATTAGATTTTTTCTTGTGCCAATCGGTAGCCTTCTGGTAATGCGCACCCAGTCTGAATAAGATGCTTTCTCCGAACCTCCGTCCTATAATCTGCAAGCCCACGGGCATTTCGTGCCCGCCGTCATGCGGTTTGGCAAAACCGCAGGGGATGGATATGGCCGGCAAACCAGCTAGCGAAGCTCCGGTGACGAAAATATCTTCCAGATACATTTTTAACGGATCGGCCGACTGTTCTCCCAATTTAAAAGCCGGATGCGGAGAAGTCGGGGTCAACAAACAATCCACCTCTTTTAATGCCTCATCCATTTCTTCTTTTATTTTGGTGCGTACTTTCTGCGCCTGCAAATAATATGCGTCATAATATCCGGCGGACAGGGCATAAGTGCCGAGCATTATCCTTCTTTTTGCTTCCGGGCCGAAACCTTGGCCTCTGGATTTAGCGTAAATATCAAAAAGATTATAGCTGTTATTTTTTTCTTTTTCCACGCTGAGTCCGTATTTTATCCCGTCAAATCTGGCCAGATTGGAACTGATTTCGCAGGGAGTGATTATATAATAAACCGGGATGCCGTACTTGGTGCTTGGCAAGCTGACGTGCTTGAACTTGGCTCCCATTTTCTTTAACACATCAATGGCCCTGTCAATCGCTTCGGTCACGCCCTGGTCCGTGCCGGCAATAAAATATTCTTTAGGCAGACCGATTTTTATGCCGTCCAAATCCTTATGGAGCTCCTCATGGTAATCCGGCACTGCTTCCGGAACGGTAGTGGCGTCATTCTTATCAACTCCGGAAATAAATCTCTGGACGATAGCCGCGTCTTCTACGGTCTTGGTCAGCGGTCCTGGAACGTCGGTGGAGCTGGTCATGGCGATGAGCCCGAATCTGGAACCGCGCCCATAAGTAGGCTTGAGTCCTGTCACACCGCAAAAAGCGGCCGGGTACCTGATAGACCCGCCCGTATCCGTGCCTAAAGCGAAAAGGCACATATCGGCCGCGACTGCCGCCCCAGAACCTCCGGAAGAACCGCCTGGCACGCGAGCCAGGTCCCACGGATTATGCGTCGGTCCGAAGGCGCTATTTTCAGTGGATGCTCCATGGGCGAATTCATCCATATTGGTCTTGCCCAAAAGCACTGCTCCCGCCTTCCTTAATTTTTTAATGATAGTAGCGTCGTAAGGAGCTATATAATCTTCTAAAATTTTTGATGCAGCGGTGGTTTTCACTCCTCTGGTCAAGATATTGTCTTTAGCTAAGTAGGGAATACCGAGAAGTCCGTCGGTTTCTCCGTTCTTCCTGCGTTCGTCGGCAAATTTCGCTTCTCTGAGCGCTTCTTTTTCGCACACGGTTAAACAAGCTTTCACTTTTTTATCAACCTCTTTTATGCGGTTGAGGCAAGCCTTGGTCAGATCCACGGAAGTAGTCTTGCCTTCTGCCAATAATTTATTGGCTTCTAAAATTGTTAACTCATTCAAACCCATATTCTTTATTTACTTTATGGACTTTATAAACTTTTAACTTATTCCAGCACTCTTTTTACTTTTATCTGCCCATCTTCAATCCCTGGAGCCTGCTTTATAGCTTCTTTAATAATATCTTCTTCACAATTTAGGATTTCATCCCGGCGGAAAATATTTTGGAGACCGGTTACCTGCGCCGTAGGCTCCACTCCTGCCACCTTGACTTCGCTTAGCTGATTGACATAATCCAAAACCGCGGACAATTGTTTGCCGTATTTTTCCAGCTCTTCCTCGGAGAGTTCCAAGCGGGCGAGCTTGGCTATATGTTCAATCTGTTGTCTGGACAACATAAGTTAATCTGATAATAATTTAAAAAAATCTTTTTCGTTAATTATCTTCACTCCCAGTTTCTTCGCTTTATCCAACTTGCTTCCTGCTTCTTCCCCTGCCACTACATAATCAGTATTTTTGCTAACTGATGAGGAAATTTTAGCTCCTAACTCTCTTATTTTATCCTTTGCCTGGTCTCTCGTCAAGGCCTTTAAAGCGCCGGTTAGCACAAAATTTTTTCCTTCTAAGCCTTGTTTTATTGTTTTTTTATTTTCTTGCCTTTTTGCCAACGTTACGCCATTTTTCTGGAGCTTACCCAATAATTTGACATTATGCTTATCATGAAACCAATTATAAATACTCTTAGCGACAATCGGTCCGACGTCTTCCATGTTTTGTAAATCCTCCAAACTATAAGATTGTAATTCATCTTTTAAATCCGAAATTTTTTGACTTTTGACTTTTGACTTTTGACTTAACATTATCGCCGTCTCTTCCCCCACATGCCTTATGCCTAATCCAAAAATAAACTTTTCCAAAGCCACTTCTTTTTTGCTTTCCAGCGCTTGAACCAGATTGTCGGCTGATTTCTCGGCAAATCTTTCCAGGGGTTCTAAATCATCTTTGGTCAATTTATAAAAATCGCTTATATCCCTTACCAAACCTTCCTTCATAAGCTGTTCAATGATCTTCGGACCGAGGCCCTCAATGTCCAGCGCTCCTTTGGATGCCCAGTGCATCAATCTTCTCAAATTAACGGCATAGCAATCCGTATTGGAACAGCGATAAGCTACCTCTCCCGGCACCTTAACCACCGGGCTTTCACACATCGGACATTTTTTCGGAGGATGCACTTCTTTTTCTTTGCCGCTCCTCAACGCGGTCAACACTTTGATGACCTTAGGGATCACATCTCCAGCCCTTTCAATGATTACAGTATCCCCTATTTTCAGCCCCAGCCTCTTAATCTCATCCATATTATGGAGCGTGGAGTGGCTGACGGTTACACCGCCCACGCGGACCGGGGCCAATACTGCCGTCGGCGTCAATACTCCTGTGCGCCCCACCTGCCAGATGATATCTTCAATTTTAGTAGTCGCCTGTTCAGCAACGAACTTGTAAGCCATCATAAACCGCGGCCCCTTACCAACCGTACCGAGCCTCTCCCATAAATTCAGATCGTTCACTACCACTACCACGCCATCGCATTCAAAAGGCACTTGTGCCCGGTTTTTTTCCCAGTGGTCGTGGAATCTTACGACTTCTTCCAGATTACGGCAGTGTTTATTTTGATCAAGAATCTTAAAACCTAAAAGTTTCGCCAATTCGTGTTCCTGTTCATGCCGAGCGAGTCCGAAGTCCGTCATCAGTGAATAAACATAAAAATCCAACTTTCTTTCTGCGGTCACTTTCGGATCCAATTGGCGTATGGACCCGGCAGCGCCATTCCTGGGGTTAGCCAAAAGAGGCTTGCCTTCTTTTTTATATTTTTTATTCAGCTTATTGAATACCTTAGTAGTCATTATAGCCTCTCCCCTCACCTCTATCTCTCCGCTAGATAAAGCAGCCAGCACGTTTTTTATCTGCTGTTTATTCAATCCTAAATTTAGGAGCTCTTTTTCTTCCGGCTGTCTTAATTTTAACGGAATGGCCTCGATGGTTTTCAGATTCTGAGTGACATCTTCCCCCACCCTGCCGTCGCCGCGAGTGGCGCCGATGGAAAAAATTCCATCCCTGAATATAAGGCTCATAGCCAGCCCGTCCATCTTGATCTCCGCATAGTAATCAAATTTTTCGCCGGGAATTAATTTCTTTATCCTATTTTCCCAATCTGCCATATCCTGGACGCTAAACGCATCAAAGAGCGAGATCATAGGCTGGGAATGCGTACGCTTCAGGAATTTATCCAGCGGCTTCCCCTCCACTCTCTGGGTAGGAGAATCAGAAGTTATAAATTCAGGATTTTCTTGTTCCAATTTAAAAAGCTCATTTTTCAAGCTGTCCAGGGCGCCCTCGCTCAAATCCGGCTTGTCCAATACATGGTAAAGGTAGCGCTGACGGTTAATTTCGCTTTTTAATTTTTCTATCCTTTCTTTTGCCTGCTTTTTATCCATATTTATAATCTAACATGACCAGAAAAATATATTTCTATTATTTTTTGCGAACGTGTTTCGCGGCGGCTTTGTCGCGAAGCTAAAAAATGATACAAATATGTTTTCCTAAATGTTTTATAGCCTAAATAAGCTCAAATACCAATCGGCTATTGTCATACCCCAAAATAATGTGATGACGGTAGCGACCGACAAAAAAGTCCCGAACGGCACTTTTGAGCCCCATTGCTTCTTGCCGAAGAAGATAAGGCCCAGGCCGACGATTGAACCGAGGATATAGGCGATAAAAATGGCGACTAAGACCCTCGGCCAGCCCATCGCCACGCCCATGAGTATTCCGAGCCTGATATCCCCCCCGCCTATCCATTTACCCCTGGAAATAATGAATTGTACCAGGAAGAAGCTTCCTCCTATTATACTGGAAAGAAGCAGGTTTTGCCAGGTCATTCCGAGGATTAGATTCAGGGTCGCAAGGATTATCATTGACGGTATGGTTATCTTGTCTAATATCAAATACCAGCGTAAATCATAGACGAAGATTATCATCATGACGGAAATCAGGAACAAATCCCTAAAAAATTTTAAAATCAAGAATTGTCCGCCTAGGGCGGAAAAATTCAAATAAAACGCATACGCGAACAAAACAGCGGTAACTAATTCCACTATCGGGTACTGCCAAGATATCGGCTTATGGCAATGTCGGCATTTTCCGCCCAATATTAAAAAACTTATCACCGGAATATTATCATACCAGGCAATCTGTTTTCCGCATTTCGGACATTTAGACCGGCCCCTCAAGGAATCTCCGGTCCTTATGCGCCAGATCAAGGCATTTAGGAAACTACCGATGATTAGGCCGAATAAAAAAATAAAAAACATAAAAAATACAGACATAAATTTATTTCAATTTATAAATATAGTAATTGACCATAAATCTGTAAGCGCCGGTCAAGATCGCAGCCTTAAATTTCAATGGGAAATCTTTCAGCGATGATGGCTCTGCGACAATCCTTAGAAATACCGGAATGAACTCCAGAGGCGCCAGAAGCAAGGGAGATTTTTTTCTAAACCTGATTTTTAGAGGCCATTCCTCTCCGTGGTAATTGAATTTGCTGATATCTTTAAAGCTTTTCTTATAGGTGGCTGCTTGCAGCCTGGCCCATCCTAACCATTTAATTCTGAAGGTGGAAACAGAAAAGTTATCATAACCGGGCAAATGCTCCAGCACCAGCTCTGTTTTTTTTATAATACCGTCAACTTCAATGGAACTGTGCACGATGCCTAAAAAAGAAATCTTGCTTTTTCTGAATAAAGCCAGCTTACGAGGCCAGCTGGATGTTTTCTGATCCTTTCCACTCCAGACCGGCCATATAAATCCATAAGCTGACACATTATCGTCGTCCGCCAAGCTTCTGATTTTTCCTTTAAGCGCGCCGGACAATCTTTCGTCCGCATCAATCCGCAATATCCAGTCGTTAGCCGCCTCCTTAAGCGCAAACGGCAGATGAGCTTCCATAAAACCGGCCCGCGGCATCATATAAATTTTATCAGTGTAAGCGCGGCAGATATCCAAAGTCTTGTCACTGCATTCCCCGTCATGGACCACGATGATTTCATCCGTGACATCTTTGATACTGTCCAGGCACTCCTTGATATTCCTTTCTTCGTTATAAACAATCAAACAGGCGGATATCTTGTTCATAATCATCTTTTAATATTATTTAATAATCCCGCGTATGCATCCGTGTTTGCACCCAGTTCCGCCGCCTTTTTTATGCCTGCTTCCGCTCCGGCATAATCCTTTTTTGTGAGCTTCACATATATAAGCTTGTCGTAAACCCGGACAGCCTCCGCCCAAACCGCCTGGCGGTGTTCCTTATTCATGGCCGGATCGTTAAAGTCCGGATAGAGAGATAAGGCTTTTTCATATTTATTTTCGGCTTCGGATAATTTCTTTTCATAGAAATATAGATTCCCCCAATCATAATAGATCCTGGCCATTCCAGGCACGTCCTTGGTCAAATCTTCGTAAATTTTTTGAGCTTCTGAAAATTCTGCGATATTTGCCGGATCGGTTCCGGCAGATATTTTTCCTTCGCCCATCATAGACAACACCAAACCCAGATACGCACGGCCATCAAGGGTAAGGTTGTTCTGATCCTGGGCCGTCAAAGTATTTTTATAGAAGTCCAACAATGCCATTTTTTTCCTACTATCTTTGATCTCTAAAGTAGAAGGTAACATCTGCACCGCGAATCCTTCCCGGTAATAATTTTCATACGGCGCGTATCTTATGGTTTGGTTGAAATCCGCGAAGGCCGAGGCAGGGTCATTCTTTCTGGTTTCAACCATTGCTTTACGGTAATAATAATTCGCTAGAGTAGGCCTTACATCGGTTGCCCATACGACATAAACCGTTAAAGCCGCTAAAGATAATACGGACAGTATCCCGAGATAATCCCTGACTTCAAATTTAAAACTTTTTTCCGATTTTTCCGATGAAAAAATTCCGAACAAAATGGCCGCATACAGCCAGAAATAAATCAAAGTAACTTCGGTAAAGAATCCGAACATTATAGAAATCCAGAGAGAAAGGATGGCGAACAACAAGCTTGCGGCCAAAAATTTCTTATCCCGGTCTTCGGGCGTGTCCGGCCAAAAGCTGAAACCCGCTTTGGCTAAAGAAAAAAACAAAAAAATCCAGGCCGATAAGCCCAACACTCCCGTGGTAATAAAGATATCTAGAAATTCATTATGCGCGCGGTCCGGATAAACATTTATGCTTTCAAAAACCGGATAGCGCGGGTTGTAATATCGGGGAAAAAGATAAAACTGCGTGTCCAAACCGTAGCCGATGAGCGGATTTCTCTTGATGATATCCAGGGCTGCCTGGTAATAAAGCGTCCTCATGCCGGCACTTCCATCTTTCAATTGGATAAAACTTTTCAGGCGGGAACTGATACTTAAAGATCCGCTAGCCTGATTATCAAATTTTCCGCTCGCCACCCCGAAAAATAAAAGGAAGCCGGATAAGACGCCGACAACCAGAAAATAATAAAATATCTTCCTGTTTTTCTGCCATAGGTATAAAAGAGCTGCTAGAGCAAGCGCTGCTGCCAGGCCGAGCCAGGCAGCCCGGGAATAGGTTGATACTAAAGCGGCTAACTCAACAAGCGTAAAAAGAGCGAAGATTGATTTTTTGTAAATATTTTTCCCTGTCCAAAAAAGATAAAATGAAACGGGGATTACCATAATTAAATAAGAACCCAGGTAATTGGGCTGTCCCAGAGTAGAAGCGGCCCGGTCCATTGTGCCGCCCGGGTATTCTTCCCATCGCAAAAAATCAAAACCGCTTACCTGCATTAGGGCGTAGAGAGAAGAGATAACACCGGCTAGCGTTATCCAAAAAAATACTTTGCTGATTTTTAATTTATTTTCTCCCAATGCCGCAAAAACCATATAAGCAAAAACAAAAACGTGCAGCCAGGTGAAAAGCCCCAGCTGTCTTAAATACGAACCCCAAAAACTTACAAAATAATGTTGAGAAAAAACCGTGGCTATTATCTGAGAAAGGATAATGGCAAATATGGACAGGTAGAAATATTTATTTTTTATGATTTTTACCTCCCCAGCTATGACAATTTTCACTATATAAATCAAAAGCAGGATTTCCACCAGCGCCCGGAAAAAAAGATATTTTTGGAAGGTAGAGAATACCAGAATGTTGAAATAAAGCGGGGTTAAAAAAACCACCGCCAAAATGAAAAAATTAATAGTTTTTTCGCAGATATTGATAATTTTTTCTTTATTCTTCATATTAATATTATACCATTAGCTCTCCTCCCTGCCTATCGCTAGCTGGCAAAACGCACAAATCCCCTTTGGCATAAAACCAGGCAACAAAAATAGCCCCGAAGCATATCGAGGCTATTTTTTTAACTCTTAATAGGATCCTGTTAAGAATTAATTATTGGATGCCGGATGGAGTCGCTATATGAGCGCCCAATGGTAATCCGCCCGTAGTTCCTTCTAAGGTGAAGGCGATGTTGTAAGTAGCTGTATTTGCGCTGGTGTAAGCATAGGTGTTGCCTGCCGGAGGGGTCGGAGCTGTCGGAACTAAGCCCATATAGGTAACTCCGCCTGCTGCGATAGTGCCGCCAGCGACGACAGCAGCTGTTGCCGGGTAGCCTCCCTGGTCATTAAAATATAATTCCAAGGCAGTCTGCATCTGTTTGACATCAGCTACGCGCTTAGCATCTCTGGATTTTTCCCTGGCGTTGTTTAGGGAAACTACCGCCAAAGTTGACAAGATGCCGATAATAGCGATAACCACCAATAATTCAATCAAAGTAAAACCTTTTTTATTTTTAAACATATTTCACCTCCCTTCTTATTAATACGCATGGGGATTCCGAAAAACCGGCATGAGTATAGTTTATTTTAATTATCCACTTATATATATTATACAAAAAAATCGTCCATATTAAAAGCAGCTTTTGCTGCTTTTAATTTTAAACTGATTCTTTCATTATGATTAATTGACGCCTGCCGGAGAGGCCGTATGGGCTCCGCCGCCAAGACCGCCGGTTTGTCCTTCCAGGGTGAAAGTAAGCGTATAACTGGCTCCTGTGCCGGTATAGATATAAGATGCCCCGTTCGGAGTCGGGTTGGTCGGGACCAAACCCATATAAGTGGTGCCGGAAGTGCCGCCAGCCGCTGAAAATCCGCCGCCGCCTGATAATGCCTGATGAGTGGCGTCTCCCAGGGTAACGCCGGTTCCGGCCGGATAGCCGTTTTGATCGTTGAAGTACAACTCCAAAGCTGACTGGATTTGTTTGACGTCAGACATGCGTTTGGCATCTCTGGATTTTTCTCTGGCATTGTTCAAAGAAACGACTGCCAAAGTTGAAAGCAAGCCGATAATGGCGATAACGACCAGCAATTCAATCAAGGTAAAACCTTTTTGTTTATGCATATTTTTTTAAAAAACGACTTAGCCAAACAGCTAATATTCGTTAATTTTATAGATATAAAAAATTTTAAAGATTACACTCAAATATTCTTATCCACATTATACCATAAAATGCGAAAAACAGGAAGAAAAAAATAAAAAAAACAATTTATATCCTATGATTTAATGATTTTCATTATATCCCTATGGATTTCCTTGATTTTTTTTCTACCGTCTATCTTATGTATCAAGCCTATACTACCGAACTTTTTAGTTAAAATTTGCGTTTGTTTATGATATAACTTAAGTCTTTTAGCCATAATCTCCGGCTTGTCATCGTGCCTTATATATATTCTTTTGCCGCAAACATCACAAATCCCCCTTTTTTTCGGGGGGTTATATTTCAAGTGATAAGCTGCTCCGCAATCGCAAACTCTTCTTCCTCCTAACCTCTTTTTGACTTCCGCCTCGTTTAAATGGATAAGAAAGGTAAAAACCTGGTCCTGCGGGCTGGTTATCTTTTCTAATTTGCGTATTAAAAAATGCAACTGGTCTTCGTCCCTGGGAAAGCCATCCAAAATAAATCCTTTGCGCGCATCTTTTTTCGCAAGCCTCTTATCTATCATTTTTTCAATAATGGAATCGGAAACTAACTTTCCATTATCCATAATGCCGGCCACTTTTTCCCCCAGTTTCGTCTTACGATCCTCTTCGAAACGCAGTAATTCTCCCGGAGATATTACCGGCAATTTGAATTTATCGGCCAGCATATCGGTCTGGGTCCCCTTGCCTGATCCAGGAGGACCGAAGAATATAAAAATTTTTTTGGGCATAAAAAATTAAATTCTAAGTTCTAAATTGTAAATTCTGAATAAATTACTAAAGTCTAAATGCTAAATTATTTTTTCATCGTTCACTTTAGACTTTAAAATTTAGACTTTAGCCTTATTAAACAAACTACACCACCAACCCGGTCGGTTTTGACCTGTGCGCCAGCGGGTCTTCCTCTTTCTTATCTTTACTTTTAACTGAAGCGATAGAGGCGCTGCCACCGGCCTGGGAATCCACCACCGAGGCGCTCCCTCCTTCTGGCCGTTGTCCGCCGTACCCGGATATTTTTTGGGCATGCAGGGCAAAACCGCCTTGCTCGTGCATCCCCGACTTGCTGGTACCGCCGGTTCCCAAGGCGCTTCTCAATATCTTTCTGCCGCTTACTTTTCCTTCTATTTCCATCTCTTCTCCGATTCTTATCGATCGGGCGTAATTCAGGTTCATTTTTATCTTCTTTAGGCGCTCGGCTTCGCTTTCTGTGTCTTTGGGGACCATGGCCTCTTCAACCTTTTTCTTGGTTGAATACCCGAGTGTTGTTCCGACCGTTTTCAATATCCGGTCTTTGGAAATCTTCTTTCCTCCGCTGAAATCATCCTTCAGGGCGGACATGATCTGCCTTCTTTGGTCGCCAGAAAAATCTTTCAAATTTTTCCTGAAAGCGTTGGTGTTTTGTTTTTGGAACCTGGCCGAACCGACTAATGAGCCGCTTGATTTTTTATTTGCACCTCCGAATAAAGACATAGTATAAAAATTGAAAATTATACATCTATTATACCACAAAATCAAAAACTCCGGTAATTAGCCGGAGTTTTATGCCAATTGTTGAACAAAAATTATATGGCCGTAGAGTTTTACTCGCTATATGATTTTTGTTCAACACAAAATATTTTTGGAAAATATTAAAAACCTTTTTTGAAAAGGTTTTTAAAGGTCTATGACCATTCGTATTCTCTCATGGTTAATTGCGACTCAATCTGTTTTACGGTTTCAATGACCACAGCTACCACGATCAAAAGGCTGGTTCCGCCTATGGCTAAAGATTGCACTCCGGTGAAGTAACGCATCAGCAATGGTAAAATGGCAATCACTCCCAAAAATAAGGCGCCTACAAAGATAATTTTATGCGTAGTATTAGCCAAATATTCACTAGTGTGCCGGCCTGGCCTGATGCCAGGTATAAAACCGCCGTGCTTCTGCAGATTTTCTGCTATCTGGGCAGGGTGAAAAACTACTTCTGTGTAGAAATATGTGAAAGCGAATACCAATAGGAAATAAGTTACGCCGTAGAATAATTGGTTCTGGAAAAGAGTGATAGTCCATTCCGCGGCCTTAGCCAGCCACGCCGTCCTGGCCTGGATGAAGAACTGCGCTACCATGGTGGGGAACAAAACAACGGAAATGGCGAAAATAATCGGGATGACTCCTGCCATATTCACCCTGAGGGGCAAATGGGTGCTTACGCCGCCGAACATGCGATTACCTCTTATCTGCTTGGCATATTGCACGGGAATATTGCGCTGTCCTTCGGTTATTATGACTACGCCGATTATGGTAATGATAGCGATGACCATAAAACCTATCATGACGAATAGGTTGGAAGGATCATACGTCAATATCGTCTGTTGGATGGTTTTTAAGACGCCGGATATGATGCCGGCAAAAATCAAAAGTGAAACGCCGTTGCCGATTTTCTTTTCCGTAATGAGCTCGCCCATCCACATAAGGAATATGGTTCCGGCAGTGATGGTGATGACCATAGTCAGCAGATCAAGGCTGGATACATCCCCCAGGATAGCCTGGGAGGAACGGCGCAATAAAGTAATCATACTGAAAGCTTGCAAGGCCGCCAAAGGTACCGTGGTCCATCTGGTCCACATATTTATCTTCTGCCTGCCGTATTCTTCTTTCTGCATTTCCTCTAGCTGAGGGATGATCATGGCCAGAAGCTGAAAAATGATAGATGAAGTGATATAAGGCGCTACGCCCATCATGACGATGGAAAAATTTTGCATAACTCCTCCGGAGAAAACGTTCATAAGCCCTAAAATGGAATTGGAAGCAAAAAGGTCCTTCAAAGCCGTAGCATTGACGCCGGGAATCGGGATATGGGCAGCCAAACGGAAAATAACCAGCATAGACAAAACAAAAAGGATATTATTCCTTAAATCTTTGGCTTTCCAGATTTGTATGAGTTTGTCTAACATGGTTTAGTTAATTACCTGATTGGTTCCAGGGACAATCAGCTACCAATATTATAGCATAAACCGAAAACTAACCAACTTATCTGCTTCCTAAGGCTTTTTTAGCAGTTTCGCTCATTTCAACGCCTTCTAATTTGAGTCCTTTTATTTTCAATTCGCCTTTTCCCAAAATCTTAACTCTAAGATCCGGAGCAGTGATCAGCCCTTTTTTGAACAAAGATTTCGGACTTACGACTTCGTTGTCTTTGAAAAATTTATTGATGTCAACCAGATTGATAACCTGAGCCTTAAGCTTGCTTGATTTAAAACCCTTGGATTTAGGGGTAGAAAAAATCATGGATTTCATTCCTAGTCTCTTTAATTTCATCCTAGAGACGCCGGATCTGGATTTCTGACCCTTGGTTCCGCGGGTGGCGGTTGTGCCATGGCCCGAGGCGTTGCCTCTGCCTACTCTCTTCCTTTTTTTAGTAGAACCTTTGGCTGGCTTGATTGTATTTAATGATAACATAATTTAGATAGTAGCTTATTAGCGGGTAGCTTGTTAGCAGATAATTTTATTTCAAAACTACAAGCTAAGAAGCTAAGAAGCTACAAGCTGATATATTTATTTCTTTTCTTCTAATTTAACTTCCTTCTTTTCTTCCTTCTGCTTTTTTTCCACTTTCTTCAGGCTCTCTAGCGCCAGGATCAAACACTTAACGTTATTCACCTTATTATTCGTACCTAAAATTTTTGAAGTGACATTCTTAACTCCGGCTAATTCCAAAACCATGCGGGCGGCTCCGCCGGCGATGATACCGCGTCCTCTTTTAGCCGGTTTCAATAATATCTTAGCGGCTCCATATTTATAATAAACATCATGCGGGATGGTATCGTTAACCAAAGAAACTTCGATGAAACTCTTTTTAGCTTTATTTACGGCTTTGTTTACTGCCATAGTTACGTCAGCGCCCTTGGCTAATCCGACCGCAACCTTCCCTTTCTTGTCTCCCACGGCAACACAAGCTCTGAAGCGCATCCTTTTGCCTCCGGCCATAACGCGGGTAACCCTGGCTATATCAACGATCCTCTGTTCATATTCTTCCGCCAGCCTTTCTTCTCTGCCGCCTCTTCCGCCGCCCCTCCTGGGAGGCCTGGCTCCTCTTTTCTTATCGCCATAAACCGCGCTGGCCACAGTCTGGGCCGCTTTTTTATCGGTATTATTAGGAGTTGCTGGAACTTCCTTTGTATTATCTTTTTTTTCTTCTGCCATAGTAAAGTTTTTAAAGTTTTAAAATTTGAGTCCGCCTTCCCTGGCTCCGTCTGCGGCCATCTTCACTCTGCCATGATATTTATTTCCGCCTCTGTCGAAAATCACCTTTGCAATCTTTTTCGCCAATGCTTTTTTAGCGATAAGTTTTCCCAATTCCATGCTGATAGCGGTCTTCTTGCCCTTGGCCTTGACCTCTCTGGAATGGGCGCTAATCAAAGTCACACCCTTGGTATCATCTATTATCTGCAGATACATGCCGGTATTGGACCTGGACACGCTTAATCTAGGAGCTTTAGAGGTCCCTGATACTTTGGCTCTTACTCTGCCCTTCCTTCTCGCCTTTTTAGCTTGTTTTACTTTTTGTATATTCATAAATTTAACTATTTATCCTATTAAAGAAAATTTTTATGGCTGTAGTCCGCCAGCTGGCGGATTGCCCGCTATTAAAATTTTCTTTGATACTTTATATTTTTTACTTTCCCTTGGCCGCCGTCTTGCCAGCCTTTCTTCTAACTACTTCTTCCATATATTTTATTCCCTTTCCTTTGTAAGGTTCCGGCTTCCTGATCTTCCTTATCTGCGCCGCTGCTTCACCTACCTGTTTTTTACTGATTCCCTGCAAGGTGATGACATTTCCCTCAACCGAACCGGTGATCCCGGCCGGCAGAATGAATTCAACCGGATGGGAATATCCTGCATTGACCACCAATTTGCTTCCGGACAAGCTCGCCTTATAGCCTACGCCGTTTATTTCCAGCTTTCTTACATAAGGCTCCTTGACTCCGACGACCATATTATTTATCAAACTCCTATATAAACCCCATAAAGCTCTTTCATTCTTATCTTCGGCATTACCGACCGTTACCTTTATTTCTTTATCGGTGATTTCCACTTTGACCGCTTGATGCAATTTTTCCTTCAACTCGCCTTTGGGACCTTTGACCACCACAAAACCGTTCTCAATTTTAGCTTGAGTTCCTGCGGTTAGTTCAATTGGCAATTTTCCTAATCTGGACATATTTTATTAATTTATATTTTTTGAAAGCATTGAAAACTTTTTTTGAAAAAGTTTTCAACTGTTTTAGTATACTTCGCAAAGCACCTCTCCGCCCACGCCCTTCTTGACCGCTTCTTTATTGGTCATCAAGCCCTGTGATGTGGAAATGATAGCAATGCCCAGGTTATTTAAAACTCTAGGCAGTTCGTCCTTGCTTCTGTAAATCTTCAAGCCCGGTTTGCTTATCCTTTTTATGGAAGTGATGGCCGGATTACCCGATTTTTCATATTTCAATCCTATCTTTAACATATCAAAAGTTGAGCTGCCGTTCTTCTGGCCTTCGCCTTTTATCACGCTGACATTGCCGACCCAACCCTCATTCTGCAAGATTTTGGCAATATTAAATTTTATCTTGCTCATAGGCAAAACCACTTCTTCCTTTTTCACGGCTGAAGCATTTCTTATTCTTGTTAGCATGTCTGCAATTGGATCTGTCATATTATATTATAATTTAATCTTTTTATATTTTTTGTCCCGCTATGGCGGGATTCTGAAAAAGTTTTCAAATGTTTTACCAGCTGGCCTTGGTTATTCCCGGTAAGTCGCCATTCGTTGCTAATTCCCGGAAGCAAATTCTGCACAAATCAAAATCCCGCATGTAGCCGTGATTGCGGCCGCATCTCCAGCAACGCCTGATCTTCCGGCTTGGAAATTTAGGTGTTCTTTTAGCTTTTACTATTAACGCTGTTCTTGCCATATATTATTTAAATTCTAATTTCTAAATTCTAAAGTTTAAAATTTTGTATTTTACTCTTTCTTAAATGGGAAGCCCATTAATCTGAATAATTCCAATCCTTCTTCCCGGGTCTTGGCAGTCGTCGCTATGCTGACTTCCAGGCCGTGGATATTTTCAACTTCATCAGCTCTTACTTCCGGGAAAGCGGTATTTTCCTTGAATCCGACGGTTAAGTTGCCGGTTCTGTCTACATACTTTTCACTCAAACCTCTGAAGTCCCTGATTCTCGGGAAAGATACTTTAACCAATTTCTCTATAAAATCATACATCTTATTGCCGCGTAGAGTTACGGCCACGCCCACAACCTGTCCTTCTCTCACTTTGAAAGAAGAAATTGATTTCTTGGCTTTGGTCAACATCGG
>Ga0209048_10000769_pt1 | contig 33904 bp, 27 predicted proteins | sample FrelakmetCRP12CR_FD_187146 | JGI IMG/M metagenome (GOLD analysis project Ga0209048, IMG submission 187146) | Freshwater lake sediment microbial communities from the University of Notre Dame, USA, for methane emissions studies - CRP12 CR (SPAdes)... | ecosystem: Environmental > Aquatic >...
CCTGCGAAAGTGGCGGAATTGGTAGACGCGCAGGTTTCAGGAACCTGTGGGTAACACCGTGAGGGTTCGAGTCCCTCCTTTCGCACCACCTACCTCGATGGGCCTCGCGCGGCAAGCGCCCGATCGGGCACATGCACCAGGAACTCCGGCATGTCCGGGAGCCCCTCGATGAAGGTTCCCTTCTTCTTCCCCGTCGGGGAGAACCGGCGCACGCGCTGCGCGAGCCGTTCGGCCACGTAGAGGTCGCCGTCCGGTCCGATCGCAAATCCGGACGGGGCCTTCAATTTGCCGTCAATGACGGCGCGGGCCTTGAGCTTGCCGCGCGGGGCTCTCTTCGGGATGTCGTAGGCGAGGATGCTGCCGGTTCCGGCGGCGCCGATGTACAGGGTTTCGCCGTGCAGGATGAGGTGCACGGGCTTCCGGAGTTTGCGCCCCTTGATGCGGGCGACGAGCCGGCCGGACTTCACCTCGAAGATCTTGACGGCGTCGCCCGCCTCGTCGGCCACGTAGAGGTGCTGGCGATGCACGATGATCCCGCGCACCGAATGGCGGGGCTTTCCGTGCACGTCGAGCACCACTTTCAGGCCCTGCGGCGACGGCACGTCGGGGGGGACCGTGTCGCCGACCTCGGGGAGCCGGCCCTGGCTGGAGGCGACGAGAGTCCCGGGCAGGAAATTCTCGCCGGGAAACGTCTTGACGAGGTGCGGCGCCACGGACGCCGGCGTCCGCGTTTTCGGCTCGACGGCCACGACGGTGTTCGTGTCCTGGCACGAAACGTAGAGGCGGCCGTCGTCGCCGAGCTCCACGTCGAAGGGGTGAACGATCGTCGGGATCTGTTTCGTGGTCACCACGATCCCGGCGAAGTGGAAGGTGTTGTTGTGGCGGCGGTAGCGCGCGACGTGGCTGTCCTTGCGCCAGGCGTTGGCGATGTAGAGATCGTCGCCCACGAGCGCGAAGCCGCGGGCGATGTGGAGCGGATGCGCGTCGGGGGCCGGGTCGAGCAGCAGGGGATGCTGCTTGCGGGGAGTCCCGTCGTCCTCGAAGACGCCGATATTGTCGAGGCCGGCCTTGCCCTCTCCGCGATAGCTGATCCACCACACGGCGCTTACTTCTCCTCTTTCTTGTCTTTCTTGGGCGGGCAGCGCAGGGTGTAATCGGCCTGCATGCGTCGGAGCTTGAGGATGCCGTGGATCGCGACGGCGCCCATGCCGAGGACGAGCAGCCCGACCAATCTCCGCTCGAGTTCATACGCGCCTTCGCGGTTGGCCACGTAGCCCGCGAGGACCAGGCCGAGAATGGCCAGGTTGACGCCCCAGTTCACGGGCTTGGAAAGGGTGAAGTGCATCGTGCCGAAGCCGGCCAGCTGGTAGACCATGAAGGGCAGCAGGGCCATGGCGGGCAGAAGCTCGGAGGCGCCCAGGGGGACGTCGACGGCGCCTGGCGCGGTCACGTGAAGCAGGCTGCTGTTCGCGAGCTGGTGGAACAACGTCGGCACCGCGCAGAGAAACGGCACCGCGGAGAGGAGCTCGAGCACGAGCGCGCCACTCCAGACCCCGACCCTCGAGGACGTGTCGGCGCCGCCGCCCTCCGACTGGGTGGCCACGAAGAGGCCGCCGACGATGGCTGCGGCGCTCGACAGCATGAGGAGCTCTACGGTGATGCCGAAGCTCGTCGGTTCGCCGGTCTTGATCAGCAGCAGGCCCATGAAGCCCGGCGTGTAGAACATCACCCGGACCAGCCGGGCCCACACACGAGCGTCCCGTTCCGGCGGCAGGATCGGCAGCGCGCGTCCGTCGGTCCCTGTCGTCGGCCTTTCCTTCTCCTTCGACATGTGGTCGCCCTCCAGCGAAAATGGGGCGCCAGCATACCTCAGCACCGGGAGTCAGACGAAGGTTCGCGAGCGGCGGGTCTGCGAGCCGACCCGATCTAACGGGTGCCGCGCGAGGGCGCCGCCGGGAGGACGCTCACGACGCCGGTCATTCCCATCGAAATTCCGTGCAGCTGACAGTAGTAAGAGAAGGTCTGGCCGCCGTCGCTGGCCGTGAACGTGTGGGTGTAGGTAAAGGGCGTCGACTTTACCTGGGAATCCCATTTGAGATCCGGCGTGCATATCGAGCTGCAAGTACCGGACGTCGTGGAGTGCGTGCCACCTGCCCAGACCCACTCCACCGTCTCTCCGGCGGTGATCGTCGTGTTGCTCGTCCCGCTCACGGAGTCGACAAACTGAAAATTGCTGATCGTCACGACGTGATTCGGGTTCGGTGTCGGTGACGGCGTCACGCTCGGAGTGAGCGTAAACGTCCTCGTGAAGGTGCGCGTCGGCGTGAGCGTCTTCGTCGGGGTGAGCGTCCTGGTCGGCGTGAGAGTGGATGTCGGGCTAGGCGTCGAGGTGTTCGTCGGCGTGATCGGCGTGGAGGTCGGCGTCGGGACGGTCGGAGTGCGGGTCGGCGTGGGAACGGTCGGCGTGATCGTCGGCGTCCTCGTCGGCGTTACGGGGGTCGGGCTCGGAGTGTTGGTCGGCGTGAACGTGGGCGGTCGCGGCGTCGGAGTGGGCACGGGCGGGGCCGGCGGACCGAACCCTCTGACGAGGAACACGGCCATCTCACCGCGCGTGTTGGGGGCGTTCGGGCAGTAGTTGCCGTTGCCGCATCCGCCGGTGATGCCCTCGCTGTAGAGCTGTTCGATCCATCCCGCGTAGAGGCTCGGGCACGGGACGTCGGCGAAGACGCCGATGCAGCTGGGCGGGATGTAGCCGGATCCATGCTCGGTCTTCAGAATGAAGACCGCCATCTGCGCGCGGGTCACCGGATCGTTCGGGCAGTAGTTGCCGCTGCCGCACCCGCCGGTGATCTGGAGGGACGCGAGCTCCTCGATCCAGGCGGCGGCAAAGGCGTCGATGGGCACGTCGTTGAAGACGGTACCGGTCGCGGGCGGTGGAACATGGTCCGCGCCGAACTTGCTCTTGAGCAGGAAGACGGCCATCTGGGCGCGCGTCACGGGGCTCGAGGGACAGTAGTTTCCGCCGCCGCAACCTCCGGTGACGCCCAGGTGAAAGAGCTCCTCGACGTAGGAATAGAAGAGGTGGGTCGTCGGAACGTCGGCGAAGCTGCCGCCGACGTGAACGATCCAGGTCGTCGCGATGGACCCGAAGCTGAGGGTCTCGGTAAACGTCAGGTCCCAGTGCGCCGTCGGGCGAGGGCCGGTCACGCTGATGACGTAGCAGTCGCCTGTCGCACCGTTGCAGTCGCCGGTAGCGCCGTTGCCGAGCGTGCCGTAGTCCGCCGTCGTGTCGTCGATGCCGTAGGCGGGCCCCGGCGGGCCGGAGATATTGGAGGCCGTCCCGGTGAAGGCTTGCGAACCGCCGGACACGTTCGTCCAGAAGGGAGACACCTGCACGGTTTCCTGGGTTTCGAGCATGCCGTTGGTATTCGAGTTCGTCCCCGGGACCGCGCGGTAATCGACCTCGGCATAGAGCGGCTGGAGCGCGCCACCCGCGGGCGCGGCGGGCAGGGCGTTCGCGAGAGCCGGAACGGCCGGGCGGGGCGAGCCGCGGTCACGGCCGGCCGCGACGAGGCCGATTGCGACGAGGAGGACGAGGAATCCGGATTTCATGGGCCGACGGGCTTCCCGGTGATCGATCATACGCCCGATGGCGAGTGTTGACGCGAACGCCTGCCGCCCCTTGGGGGCCTGAAGCCGCAGCGGGGTAGACTCCGGCCCGTGCTGCCTCGTGATTCCGAAATTCTCGACCGCCTCCGCGAGAAGGGCTCGCGGATTCTGTCCTTTGCCGAGATCCGGAGGGCTTTTCACGTCCCGGAGGCGGAGGAGGAAGCCCTGCGCGAGCGGCTCGACGCGCTCGAGCGCCGCGGTGAAATCGCCCGCGTCCGCGGCGAGAAATACTCGGCCATCGAGTTCTCGGACCTGGTCGCGGGCCGCATCACCGTAAGGCCAGAGGGGTTCGGCTTCGTGCTCGTTCCGGGCGGGGAGGACCTTTTCGTGCCCCGTGTCGGGATGCACGGCGCCATGGACGGCGACACGGTCCTCGCCCGCGAGGAGCGTTCCCGAGCGACGAGCCGCCGCGGGAGGGACGCGGGGCGGACCTCCGGGACCGTGGTCCGCGTCCTCACGCGGGCCCGCGAACGGGTCGTCGGCCGCTTCGAGACGAAGGAGGGTCACAAGATCGTCCTTCCGTACGACCCGAAGCTCGACGCGGTCGTGCGCATCGCCGACGGCAAGACCTCGAAGGCCCGCGAAGGCGAGATCGTCGAGGTTCGCTTGACCGCGTTTCCCGACGCGCGGCGCATCGCGCACGGCGAGGTGGAGGACAAGCTCGGGTTCCTCGGCGAGCCGGGGGTGGACATCGAGATCGTCCTGCGGTCGCACAACCTGCCTCCGCGCTTTCCCGAGCCGGTCGTGGCCGAAGCCGAGGCGTTCCCCGAGGAGGTCCGCGAGGAGGACCTGCTCGGCCGGCGAGACTTCCGCGAGCGCCGCATCGTCACCATCGACGGCGAGACGGCGAAGGACTTCGACGACGCGATCGAGGTGGAGAAGACGCCTGCCGGCTTCCGCATCGGGGTCCACATCGCCGACGTGTCGCACTACGTCGCCGAAGGGACCGCCCTCGACGACGAGGCCCGGTCGCGCGGGACGTCCGTCTATTTCCCGGGCCGGGTGCTGCCGATGCTCCCGGAGCGGCTCTCGAACGGCCTCTGCTCGCTCAACCCGCGGGTGGACCGGCTGGTGCTCTCGGCGATTCTCGAGCTCGACCGGCACGGGCGCGTGACGGGCTCGAGCTTCGCGAAGGGTGTCATCCGCAGCGCCCACCGGATGACCTACACCGAAGTGGCGCGCATCCTGGAGACGCGGATCAATCCCGACGACGAGCGCCGCTACGGGCCGTTGCTCGGGGACTTCCTGCTCATGGGCGAGGTCGCGGCCCTCCTGCGCAAGCGGCGGGAAGCGAGGGGGTCCATCGACTTCGACCTTCCGGACGCCGACATCGTCCTCGACGACGCCGGCCTCGTCGTCGGCATCGTCCCGGAGTCCCGCAACGTGGCGCACCGGCTGATCGAGGAGTTCATGCTCGCCGCCAACGAGGCCGTGGCGAAGAAGCTGCTTTTCGCCAAGCAGCCGGCGGTCTACCGCGTGCACGACAAGCCGGATCCCGACCGGCTCGTGGACCTGCGCGAGATTCTCGAGAGCTTCGGCTACGCCCTGAAAGGCAACCTCGACGAGCTGGCGCCGGCCGAGTTCCAGCGCCTGCTCGGCGAGATCGAGGGCAAGCCCGAAGAGCGCCTGCTCCACGACCTCCTGCTGCGCGCGCAGCGCAAGGCGGTCTACAGCGAGGAATGCCGCGGCCATTACGCGCTCGCCGCGCCCTACTACTGCCACTTCACCTCGCCGATCCGCCGGTACCCGGACCTGGTCGTGCACCGCCAGCTCTCGCGCCTGCTCGCCGAGGGGCGCCCGGTCGCGGCGAAGGACTTCGATCCGGTCAACGAGCGCCTGCGCGAGATCTCGGGCTTCTCGTCGGAGCGCGAGCGGCGAGCCGAGCAGGCCGAGCGCGAAAGCCTGCTCTGGAAGAAGATCGTCTTCATGAGAGACAAGGTCGGCCGCGAGTTCGACGCCTACGCCACCGGTGTGGCATCCTTTGGCGTGTTCGTGACGCTCAAGGATTTCTTCGTCGAAGGGCTCGTCCCGATGGCGGCGCTCGGCAACGACTTCTTCGTCTACGAGGAGAAGCAGCACCGGCTCCGCGGGCGCAGCTCCGGCAAGACGTACCGTCTGGGAGACTCGCTGCGCGTGCGCCTGGTCGCGATCGACGAGGTGCGGCGTCGCCTCGATTTCCGCCTTGCGGACGACCCCGAACGGCCCGCGACGCGGGCTCCGAAACCTGCGGCAGAGAAACCGATTTCGTACGGGCGCGGCGCCCGACGGAGGAAAGCATGAAAACGCATCGTCCCCTTCTCTTCGCGGCGTGCGCCCTCGCGGCCGTCCTCGGCTGCAAGGAGCGCGGCCGACCGGACCCGGATGTGCACATGGCGATCTCGCACGAGCGAGCGATCGACGCCACGGCGGCAGCCGGCCAGATGCAGGGGCAGGGGCAGCCGCAGGGCCAGGGCGCCGGCCCGGGCGCGGGCCCGGGATCGGATGTCCCGACCCGTCTCGAGGTCCCGCCCGAGGTCCAGCATGCCTACACCGGCATCAAGGTTGCCTGGAAGGACAAGTCCGACGGGAAAGAGGGAGTCCTCGAGATCCCGCTCGGCGGCGGCAAGCCGCTGCCCGATCCTTCCTTCGTCGTGCGCGCGGACGTGTACCTGCCGGCCTTCACGATGGGCGGGGGTGCGATCACGTCCGAGGGAGTGGCCGAGCAGAATCCCGCGGCGAGGATCACCGTGTTCGAGAAAGGCAAGGAGATTTTCGGGGGCTGGATCTTCACGCGCTTTCCCGACGTGCATCCCTTCACGAATCCGCGCTTCGCGCTGCACCTGGAGGGAGGGATCCCGAAGGCCGGCAAGTGACGCGCGAAGCCCGAAGGGCCGTCGCGCGTCATCCCGAGGGCCGAAGGCCCGAGGGATCCCTTTAGTCGCTCCACTGTGACTTCGAAGGCCCGTCCCACCACGCCATGAGCAAGACAGCCCTCTTCCGCGTCGTCATCGCGGGCCGGCCCAACGTCGGCAAGTCGGCGCTCTTCAACCGCTTCGTCCGCCGGCGCCGGTCGATCGTCCACGATCTTCCCGGCATGACCCGCGACGTGCTCGAGGCCGAGGCGAAGCTGCCGGACGGCCGCACGTTTCTGCTCTCCGACACCGGCGGCTACGATCCGGAGGGCCGCGAGAAGATTCCGGCCTCGGTCCGCGACAGGGCCGTCGCGGCCATTCGGGGAGCGGACCTGGTGCTTCTCGTGACGGACGCCTCCGCCGGCGTGCTGCCGGGCGACCGCGCCGCGGCGCGGGCCGTGCGCGAGGCGGGACCGCCGTGCGCGGTCGTCGCGAACAAGATCGACCGCCGCGAGGGCCGCGAGGGCGAGGTCGAGGCCTGGGCGCTCGGCTTTCCCGAGGTCTACGGCGTTTCGGCCGAGCACGACATCGGCGTCGACGATTTGCAGGCCGTCATCGGCGAGCACATGTCGGCCTCCGGCCGAACGGGCGAGACCGAGGCGGCCGCGTCCGCGGAGGTGGCGGCCGACAATCTCGAGAAGGGGCACGAGATCGCGCTGGCCGTCGTCGGGCGGCCGAACGTCGGCAAGTCGTCGCTCTTGAACGCGTTGCTCGGGGAGGAACGCGCGATCGTGTCCGAGGTCGCCGGAACCACGCGCGACTCGGTGGACGTGAGTCTCGTAGCCTCCGGGCGGCGGTTCCGGCTGGTGGACACGGCGGGCATCCGGCGGCGGGGCAAGACCGAGCAGGGCCCCGAAGTCCTGTCGGTCGTGCAGGCGCGCAAGCGCATCGAGGAGTGCGACGTCGCGCTGCTCGTCGTGGACGCGAGCGAGGGGCCGACCGGCCAGGACGCGACGATCGCCAGGTACGTGGCGGAGGCGGGGCGGGGGCTCATTCTCGTGGCCAACAAGTGGGACGTCGCGGGCAAGCGCGAGGAGGGCACGGCCGAAGACTTCCAGGAGGCCCTGGCCTCGCAGATCCCGTTCGCCCGGCACGCCCCGATCCTCCTGACGTCGGCCACGACAGGCCGGGGGATCTCGCGGATCCTGAAAACGGCGGCCACCGTGGCGGAGAATCGCCACCGCCGTATCTCGACCGGCGAGCTCAATCGCGTCCTCGGCCGGGCCCTGCGCGACAAGCCGCCGCGCGCCGCTTCAGGAAGGGTGCTGAAGGTGTTCTACGTGGCCCAGACCGGTGTCGCGCCGCCGACCTTCGCGCTGGTCGCCAATCGGGCGGAAACGCTGCACTTCTCCGAGGAGAGACGGATCGAGAACCTCCTGCGCGAGGCGGCGGATTTCTCGGGCGCGCCGATCCGCATCCTCGTGCGCGAGCGCTCGGGCCGGCGCGAGCCGCAGCCCCGCGGCCGCTCAAAGTCCTCCCGCCCGAAGCCCCGTTCAAGGTAAATTAACGTCGTGGCGAAGGGGGAACCCGAGGTTTACCGGCCCGCCGAGGCGTGTCGCATGGCGGAGGTAGCGCCCTACGTCCTCCGGTACTGGGAGACGGAGTTCTCCGCGCTGTCCGAGGGCAAGGACAAGGGTGCGACAAAGCTCTACACAGCGCGGGACGTCAAGATCATCTCGCGCATCCGCGAGCTCCTCTACGACGAGGGATTCACCGTCGCCGGCGCAAAGAAGCGGCTCGAGGCGGAGATCACCGAGGGCCGCTTCGACGACGGCCTCGCTCCCGCGCCGCCCCTGGCCGAACAGCGAAAGGCGGAGCGCCCGGCGCCCGCCGCGCCGCGCAAGGCCGAACCGCCGCCGATCAAGGCCCCGCCTGCGCCCGATTTCGACCGTCGCGGCGTGCTGCGCGAGCTGAAGGAGATCGTCCGGCTGCTCGACCGGGGCAGGAAGTAAGAGAACCGGCCTTTCCGACCGCGAGTCAGCTTGACAGCCCATACGCGCCGACACTAGCGTTGGGGCAAAGACAAGCTTCCGAGAGGAGCCCGGTCATGAAGAAGGCGCTCGTGCGGCTTTTGGGTGCGGCTCTTGTGGCGAGCCTGGCGGGTCCGACGCTCGTGGCGCAGACGACGGGAAGCATTCGCGGAGTCGTGCAGACGGGGCAGACTCCGTTGCCCGGCGTGACCGTCGAAGCGAGGAGCCCGAGTCTGCAAGGCTCCCGAACGGCGGTCACCGACGCCCAGGGGCGTTTCAACCTGACGGTGCTGCCGCCCGGCAAGTACACGGTGACGGCCGCGCTCGACGGCTTCGCGCCGAAGGCCGCCAACCTGTCGCTTTCGCTGAGCCAGGCCGCCTCGATCACGCTCGACCTCATCCCGGCCGCGACCGCGCAGGTCACGGTCACCGGGCAGGCCCTGGCGGTCGAGACCGAGTCGAACACCGCGGGCCGGAGCATGGATCAGAGGGCCTTCCAGGCCCTGCCGACCGGGCGCAACTACGCGTCGGTCGCTCAGCTGGCGAGCGGGGTCAACACCGACAGCTCGGACGTCCGCCAGACGGCGATCACCGTCTACGGATCGACGGGCCTCGAGAACAACTACCTCGTGGACGGCGCCAACACGACCGGCGCCGAGATCGGCAGCCAGGGCAAGGTCTTGAACTTCGAGTTCATCCAGGAAGTCGAGCTGAAGACCGGCGGCTACGAGGCCGAGTACACGGGGGCCATGGGCGGCATCCTGAACGTGATCACGAAGTCCGGAGGCAACGAGTTCCACGGCGACGTCTTCGGCTACTTCGACAACGACAGCCTTCAGGCCCAGAACAGGAATCTCTGCATCTCGGGAACCGGGACGTATCCCAACTGCGAGCTTCAACAAACGTCCCAGGGCATCCCGACGGGTTTCACGAAGGAGGACTTCGGGGCCGACGTCGGGGGCTTCATCCTCAAGGATACGCTCTGGTTCTTCGGGGCATACGACCGTGTGAAGAACACGCTCAAGCGCCAGGTCACGACGGGCCCCGAGGCCGGGACGGTCACGAACCTCGACACCTCGAGCAACCTGTTCTCGGGCAAGCTCACCTGGAATCTTGCGCAGGGCCAAACCGTCATCGGGACGGTCTTCGGCGATCCCACGAACGATTCGGGAGCGGTCGCTGACGTCATCGGGCCGCCGTCCACCTACGACGGAACCGTCACCGTCGGCGGAACCGACTTTGCCATCCGCTACCAGGGCATTTACGGCCCGAAGTGGCTCGTGACCGGGCAGTTCAGCTACCACCGCGAAAACGTCGATACGCTGCCGGCTCCCGGCGGGGATCAAATCTACTACGTGGACAACACCGGGGACGTCCAGACGGCATTCGGCGGATTTGCCGGGGTCAACAACGACGGGCAGTTCGCCTCCAAGCAGTTCACGCGCTACGACTACCTCGCCGACGCGAGCTATTACATCGGCGACCACAACTTCAAGGCCGGCGGCGGGTACCAGCGCGTCAACGCCAACGTCAACCGAACGACGAGCGGCGGTCAGTGGGTCCAGAAGTTCTCGCCGCTCGAGGGGGCTCCGGCGGACCAGTTCGTCTACCAGCACTCCTTCTTCGCCGGGCCCGACGCGACGATCGACAATCCCACGATCGCCCCGGTCATCGCCTCGCCGCACAACGACATTCTGGCGGCCTTCCTCCAGGATCGCTGGAACGTTCTCCCGAACCTGACCATCAACGCGGGGCTGCGCTGGGAGAAGCAGCGGATCGTCGGTTTGAACGACATTGCGTACATCAACGTGGACCACTTTTCGCCGCGGGTGGGATTCAGCTGGGACTTCCTGGGGAACGGAAGGAGCAAGGCCTACGGCTCCTACAGCCAGTTCGTTCCGATCATTCCGATCGACATGAACGTTCGGTCCTTGAACGGGGAGCGCGACGGCTCGACCTTCAACTTCTCGCCCACCGACCTGGCCTGCGATCCCGCGGCGGAGACGGCGGACAATCCCTGCGCGATCCGCGGAACGGCGGTGGACAGTATCGACCCGAACCTGAAGTCGCCGTATTCCGACGAAATCCTGGCCGGCGTCCAGATGCAGGTCGGCCGCGATTGGGCGGTCGGAGTGAAGGGGATCTATCGCAGCATCCGGCGGGTGCTCGAGGACACCTACATCCCGGCACTGGACAACTATGCTTTCTTCAATCCGGGGTCGAGCGTGCTGGCGCCCGAGTTTGCGCCCGGAAAGCGGTACTTCCGGGGGGTCGAGTTCACGGCGCAAAAGAACCTGTCGGACCGCTGGTCCGTCTATGCGAGTTACCTGTACGGCACCCTCGAGGGCAACTTTGACGGCTACTATCGTGCGATCGGCGGACAGTTCTCGCGCAACCCGAGCATCACCGACGACTTCGACTACCCGGAATTCCAGGTCAATGCCTATGGCGACCTGGCGCTCGACCGGAGAAGCCAGGCGAAGCTTCAGGCGGCCTACCTGTTTCCGTTCGGTCTGACCTTCTCGGTCTCCGGGTTCTATCAGACCGGAACGCCGCTCTCTCGGATCGGCTGGTGGAACCCGTACGGCTATCCCGAGCTCTTCATCACGCCAAGGGGCACGGAGGGTCGCTCGCCGAACACCTACGAGATGGACCTGCAGGGAGACTACGGGCTGCAGCTCGGGTCCGTGACCGTGCACGTGCTGGCGAGTCTTTTCAACGTGCTCAACCGGCAGCAGACCCTCGAGGTGGACCAGGTCTGGGCTTTCGACCAGGCGGACAACTCCTCGCCGACGCCGACCAACGCTCACTACGGCACCGGGAACACCTTCCAGCAGCCGCGAACACTGAGGTTGGGTCTTCGGGTCAGCTTTTAGTGGCTCACCCGGACGGTGAGTAGCGCGGCGGCGCCGAGCGTCGGGATCCGAAGCCTGACGAAGCGCTTCGGCGACGCGGCCGCGGTCGATGCGGTATCGCTCGACATCCGGCGTGGCGAGTTCTTCTCGCTGCTCGGGCCTTCGGGATGCGGAAAGACGACGCTGCTGCGCATGATCGGCGGGTTCGAGTTGCCGACGGAGGGGTCGATCTCGATCAACGGCGCGGACATGACACGGACGCCCCCGTACGAGCGCCCGGTCAACATGGTCTTTCAGCACTACGCCCTCTTTCCGCACCTGACGGTCGAGGAGAACGTCGCGTTCGGACTGCGCTACAAGCGCGTGCCGCGCGCGGGAGAGGGCAAGAGGGTGGCCGACGCTCTGGCCCTGGTCCAGCTGGCGGGGTTCGGCAAGCGCCGCCCGGACCAGCTCTCGGGCGGACAGCGGCAGCGGGTGGCCCTCGCCCGGGCCCTGGCGCTGGAGCCCCAGGTCCTGCTGCTCGACGAGCCCCTCGGCGCGCTCGACCAGAAGCTGCGCAAGGAAGTGCAGGTCCAGTTGAAGCACCTCCAGCGCTCGCTCGGAATCACGTTCGTTTTCGTGACACACGACCAGGAAGAGGCGTTGACCATGAGCGACCGCATCGCGGTGATGCACGGCGGGCGCGTCGAGCAGGTGGACGAGGCCACGCGCGTCTTCGAGCGGCCTGCGACGGAGTTCGTGGCGAATTTCATGGGGGCATCTAACTTCTTTGCAGGGCGGGTCCGCGAGGCGGTCAACGGGACCGTGGCGCTGACGCTCAAGGCGGGCGGTGAGGTGCGGCTTGCGACCGAAGGCGTGCAGTACCGCGTGGGCGACGACGTCCGGTTCGTGGTCCGGCCGGAGAAGCTCGACCTGCGCCTGCGCGACCTGTCCGGGCACGGGGTTCCGTCGCTGCCCGTGACGATCGAAGACCGCGTGTATCAGGGTGTGAGCACGGTCTGGATCGTCCGCGACCGGGCCGACGAGCGCTTCGTCGTCTACGAGCAGAACGAGAAGCCCTTCGAGGAGACCTCCAAGTTCACGGTCGGGGGCGGCGCCTACGTCTGCTGGAACGCCCGTCACGCGGTCGTGATCGGCGGCGGGGCAGAGAGGCAGTGAAGCCGGACGGCCGCGACACGGGAGGCCGCGCGGCGTACCCCCTGATCCTGCCCACGTGGGCGACCCTCGGCATTTTCTTCCTCCTGCCGCTGACGATCCTGTTCCTCGTCAGCTTCGGACAGCGCGGGACGTACGGGGGCCTGAAGCCCATCGAGGATTTCCGCACCTACGTCCTGTCCGGGAAGTTTCTGGCCAACTACGCGCGATCTCTCCACCCGATCTACCTGCAGATCTTCTGGCGGTCGATCTGGATGGCGGTGGCGACGACGGCCGCGTGCCTGGCGATCAGCTATCCCATCGCCTACTACATCGCGATCGTGGCGCCCCAGAGACGGCGCGGCCTGCTGCTCGGCCTGGTCGTGGTGCCGTTCTGGACGAGCTTCCTCATTCGCACGTACGCCTGGATGTTCCTCTTGCGCACCGAGGGCCTCATCAACCGCGTGCTGACGGGAACGGGCCTCGTCGCGCACCCGGTGGAGCTTCTCTACAACAACTTCGCCGTGCTGATCGGCCTGGTGTACGGCGAGCTGCCGTTCATGATTCTTCCGCTCTTCGCCTCTCTGGAAAAACTGGATCTCTCGCTGCTCGAGGCGGCCGAGGATCTCGGCGCCGGCCGTGCCGCCGCCTTCCGCCGGGTCACGGTGCCGTTGACGATGCCCGGAATCGTCGCGGGCATCATTCTCGTGTTCGTCCCGAGCCTCGGCCAGTTCATCGTCTCCGACCTGCTCGGCGGAGCGAAGACGATCCTCGCCGGAAACCTCATCCAGAACCAGTTCGCCGTGGCGCGCCACAAGCCGTTCGGCGCCGCCGTGGCCTTCGAGCTGACGGCCGCGGTGCTGGCGCTGCTCTTCGCCTACACCGTGTACACCCGGCGCAAGGGCCAGGACGTGCTGCTGTGAGGCGGCGCGGCCGCTGGCTCGGCGCCTACGCCTGGCTCGTGTATCTCTTTCTCTACGCGCCGATCGCGATCCTCGTCGTCTTCTCGTTCAACAAGAGCACGCAGACGGCCGTTTGGGCAGGCGGAACGCTCGACTGGTACCGCAGCCTCGCTCGCAACGAACTGATCCTGGCGTCGGTCAAGAACAGCCTCATCGTGGGCGTGGCCTCCACGATCATCGCGACAGTCTTCGGGACACTCGCGGCGCTGGCGCTCGGACGGTACGAGTTCCGGGGAAAGGGGATCACGAAGAACCTGCTCTACCTGCCGATCATCATTCCCGAGATCGTCATCGGCGCGGCGCTGGTGACCTTCTTCGGCGTCCTGGCGCTGCACCTGTCTCTGTGGACCGTCACCCTCGCGCACGTCGTCTTCTGCGTTTCGTTCGTAGCGATCGTGGTGCGGGCCCGACTGTCCGGGTTCGACCGGTCGCTCGAGGAGGCCGCGCTCGACCTGGGGGCGCGTCCGGTGCAGACGTTCTTCCGAGTGACGCTGCCTCTCATCGCCCCGGGGATCGTCGCCGGCGCCCTCCTCAGTTTTACGATTTCGATCGACGACTACGTGGTCACGTCTTTTGTCGCCGGTGTCGGAGCCACGACGCTGCCGCTCCAGATCTACTCGATGCTCAAGGTCGGCGTGACCCCCGAGGTCAACGCCGTGTCCACGCTGTTGCTGCTGGTCACCGTCGTGCTGATTGTCATCGCCCAGCGGCTCCAGCAGCCGCCGGGAGAGGGTGTCAGGGACTGAGGGCCCGATGACGCGTTCGCCGGCCCGGTTGAGGGCGGGGCTTTTCGCCGCCGTAGCGGCGGTGTCCGTGTTGTCGCGCTGCGGGGGGTCCGGGCGCAACGAGCCGCCCGATCCCGGTCCCGGCGCGAAAGTGCTGAACGTCTACATCTGGTCCGAGTACCTTCCGAAGGAAGTCCTCGAGGAGTTCACACGGCGCACGGGGATCACCGTCCACTACGATCTCTACGACTCGAACGAGCCGGTGCTCGAGAAGTTGCAGTCCGGGGTCGCGGACTACGACATCGTCGTGCCGTCGGACTACATGGTCCGGATCCTCATCGAGCTCGGGCTGCTGCGCCCGATCGAGAGGGCCCGGTTGAAGGGGTTCGAGAACCTCGATCCGCGTTTTCTCGACAAGCAGTTCGACCCGAAGAACGCCTATTCGCTGCCGTACGTCTGGGGGACGACCGGCTACGGCTACAACCGGGTGAAGGCCGGCCGGGCGCAGGATAGCTGGGCGCCGCTCTTCGATCCGGCCAACCGCGGGCAGATCCTGATGCTCGACGACATGCGTGAGTGCTTCGCCGCCGCGCTCAAGTTCCAGGGCCATTCGCTCAACAGCACGGATCCGGGCATCCTGCGGCAGGCGGCGGACCTCCTGAAGCGGCAGAAGGAGCTCGTCAAGACGTTCAACAGCGGGGACTACGCCAACATCCTCGCCGCCGGGGACGTCTGGTTCGCCCACGGCTACAACGGGCAGCTGGCGAAGGTCGCGGCGGCCGATCCGCAGCGTTTTGCGTACGTTCTGCCGAAAGAAGGGGCGACACTCTGGATGGACAGCGTGTGTCTGCCGAGGCGAGCGCGCAACGTGGAGTCGATCTATGCGTTCCTGAGCTACATCCTGGAGCCCGAGGTCAACGCCCGGATCGTCAACGGGATCAGTTACGCGAGCGCGAACATCCCCGCCCGCAAGTTCATCCGGCCCGAGATCCTGAACGACCCCGCGATTTTCCCGTCGGACGAAGCCCTCGCCCGGTGCGAGCTGATCGAGGACATCGGCGATGCGACGACGATACTGGACGAGTACTGGACCGAGATAAAGGCCCAGTAGCGGTAGGATTGCGCCGAACTGTGCGAGACCAGAAAGGAACCTGCGGTCATGAAGAACTACAAGAATTATGTCAACGGCGCGCTGGTGGACGCCGTCGAGGGCCAGAACGAGCCGATCATCAGTCCGGCCGACGAGTCCGTCCTCGGCACGGTGCCCAAGGGGACCGAGAAGGATGTGGACCGGGCCGTGGACGCGGCGGCGGCGGCCTTCGAGACGTGGCAGGACACGACGCCGGGCGAGCGCAGCCTCATGCTCCTGAAGCTCGCCGACCGGATCGAGCAGAACGCCGAGGAGCTCGCGGTCCTCGAGGCCGACAACGTCGGAAAGCCGATCGGCCTTGCGCGCTCCGAGATCCCGTTCATGGTCGACAATCTGCGCTTCTTCGCGGGCGCGTGCCGCTGCATGGAAGGAAAGGCCGCCGGCGAGTACCTCGCGGGCTACACGAGCATGATCCGGCGTGAGCCCGTGGGCGTGGTGGGCTCGATCGCTCCGTGGAACTACCCGCTCATGATGGCGGTCTGGAAGATCGGACCGGCGCTGGCAGCCGGCAACACCGTGGTCCTCAAGCCCTCGGAGCAGACGCCGCTGACCTCGCTGCGGCTGATGGAGCTGGCGGGCGACATTTTCCCGCCCGGGGTCCTGAACGTCATCACCGGCCACGGCGAGCCCGTGGGCGCCGGAATCGTCCGGCACCCGAAGGTCAATATGGTCTCGCTGACGGGCGACGTCGCGACCGGCAAGGAGATCGCGCGCACGGCGGCCGCGTCGCTCAAGAAGGTCCACCTCGAGCTCGGCGGCAAGGCGCCCGTCATCATCTTCGACGATGCCGACATGGATCTCGTCATACCGGGCATCAAGATGGCGGGATTCGCCAACAGCGGCCAGGACTGCACGGCCGCCTGCCGCCTCTACGCGAGCGAGCGGGTGTACGACAGGCTCCTGTCCGAGCTCGTTCCCGCGGTCGAATCCCTGAAGGTCGGCGGCATCAGGGACGAGGACTCCAACATGGGCCCGGTCATCTCGGCCGAGCACAGGAAGCGCGTTTCCGGCTTTCTCGACCGCGCGAAGGCGAGCGGGCACATTCGCGTGCTCACGGGCGGCGGCGCCGGCGACGGCAAGGGCTTCTGGTTCAAGCCCACGATCGTTGCCGACGCCAGGCAGACCGACGAGATCGTCCGGAAGGAAGTCTTCGGCCCGGTCATCACCGTAACGCGCTTCGGCAGCGACGAGGAGGCCCTGCGCTGGGCCAACGACGTGGACTACGGCCTGTCGGCGTCGGTCTGGACGACGAACGTGAACCGCGCGCTGAACGCCGCCAGGAAGCTGCGCTTCGGCACGGTGTGGATCAACGACCACATGCCGCTCGTCTCCGAGATGCCGCACGGCGGCTACAAGCAGTCGGGCTACGGCAAGGACATGTCGATGTACGCCATCGAGGACTACACGCAGATCAAGCACGTCATGGCGCGGATCTCGCAGACGGTGGGGTCGAGCTTCTTACCCTCGTGACAAAAGAGGCGTGGGGTCAGGTCTCTACAATTGCGCCTCCGAAGCTCGAGTTGAGCCGAAGTTGCCCAGGAGGCGCAATTGTAGAGACCTGACCCCCATGAGCCGAAGTTGCCCAGGAGGCGCAATTGTAGAGACCTGACCCCTATGACCGCCTACGCGACCCAGACGGCCTTGACGTTCACGAACTCGCGGATGCCCTGCACCGCGAGCTCCCGCCCGAACCCTGACTTCTTGATGCCGCCGAAGGGCAGGCGCGGGTCGCTCTTGACCATCCCGTTGAGGAAGACGGCGCCAGCCTCGATACCCTGGATCAGGCGCTCGCGCTCGGCCTCGTCCCGGGTCCAGGCCGAAGCGCCGAGGCCAAACCGGGTCGCGTTCGCGAGCGCAATGGCCTCGTCGAGGCTCTTCACGCGGAAGAGGCTCGCGACGGGACCGAAGATCTCCTCGGCCGCCGCGGGGCTGCCCGGCGGGATGTCGGCGAGGACGGTGGGGGCGTAGAAGCTGCCGGGGCGGTCGAGGCGCTTGCCGCCGAGAACCAGCCTCGCACCCGCGGCCACGGTGCGGCGAACCAGATCGTCGACTTCCTCGGCGATGGCGGGAGTTGCGAGCGGACCTATCTCGACGGCGGGGTCGAGCGGGTCGCCGACCCTGAGGGCTGCCATCTTCTCGACGAAGAGCCGCTCGAACTCGGCGGCGACCTGCTCGTGCACGATGAAGCGTTTGGCCGCAATGCAGGACTGGCCGTTGTTGATCGTCCGGGCCTTGACCGCGGTCGCGGCCGCGGCGGCGAGGTCGGCGCTCGGGAGGACGATGAAGGGGTCGCTGCCGCCGAGCTCGAGCACCGCTTTCTTGATCTGGGCGCCCGCCGCGCGGCCGACGGCGACTCCCGCGCCTTCGCTGCCGGTGAGGGTGACCGCGACGATCCGTGGATCGTCGACGAGCGCCTCGACCCGGTCGGAGCCGACGAGCAGCGTCTGGAAGGCGCCGTCGGGGATCCCCGCCTCGCGGAAGATCGTCTCGATCGCGAGAGCGCACTGCGGCACGTTCGAGGCGTGCTTCAGGAGACCGACGTTGCCGGCCATCAGGGCCGGCGCCGCGAAGCGGAAGACCTGCCAGAAGGGGAAGTTCCACGGCATCACCGCGAGGACCGGCCCGAGCGGCTCGTAACGCACGAAGCTTCGGCTGGCGTCGGTCGCAACCGGCTCGTCGGCCAGGAAGCGCTCCGCGTTCTCGGCGTAGTACCGGCAAACCCAGGCGCACTTCTCGGTTTCGGCGATGGCGGCGCCGATGGGCTTTCCCATTTCCAGGGTCATGATCCGCGCCCACTCCTGCTTTCGGGCCTCGAGCAGCTCGGCCGCTCGCAGCACGCGCGAAGCGCGCTCGGCAAAGGAGGTTCCCCGCCAGCGCGGGAAGAGCTCGGCGGCCAGGGCTACGCGCCGCTCGACCTCGGCCGACGAGTGCGGGCCGAAGGTCCGGAGGGTGGCTCCGGTCGCGGGATTGACGGAGGCGATGGCCAAAGGAAGTTCCTTTCGAAAGGGCGGCGTCAGCTCCAGCGCACGCGCATCTCGCGGCGCTCGAGCATCTCGAAGAAGAGTTCGCCCGGAACCGCCGTCTCGGGGCAGAGGACGCCGGGCGTGCGGATGGTGCGGCTGGCGAGCAGCTGCCCCGCGATCGAGAGCGGGACGCCCGTGTCGAGGCTGCCGGCGGCGACCTTCCAGACCGGGTGGGGGAGGACGCTCAGGTCGGCCCGACGCTCGACCCTCTGGCCGCCCTTGCGGCCGGTGAGCTCGACCCGCAGCGCGTCGCAGTCGTCGGGGTGTCCCGGCGGCACCGTTTGGCGCGCGGCGAGAGCGAGGAGCACCTCGCGGGGCGAGAGCTTGTCGGCGATCTTCTCGCGCGACGCGAAGCCGAGCTCGACGAGGAAGCGCACCTTCTCGGTGAAGGCGGGCTCGAAGGCCACCTTGAAGCTCGCCTCCCGCAGACCCGGAAACGAGCGCGGGAACATGGCGACCTCGGAGTGCAGCGTGTAGAGCGCCTCGGCGCGGCCAACGGGGGGCGGAAACTCGATCGTCTCGCGCCCACTCATGGGAGCCACGGCCTCGGGCTTCCCGTCGCGAACGATCATCGGCTCGAGCGAGAACTCGTCGATGACGGTGTCGAGGGCGTACGGGATCGGCAGTGGCCCCGACGCCCCGCGGTCGATGCAGCCCACGCGCACGTGGACGGCCTCGACCGTATCGAGCCCGCGGGCGAGCACGCCCGCCATCACGTTCGTGATCCCGGGCGTCGAGCCCATTCCGAGCAGCGCCGGCACTCCCGCCCGTACGAAGTCCTCGTGCAGGGCGAATTGTGTGAGCGAGCCGTGGTAGAGGCCGCCGAGGTCCGAGTAGGGAACCCGGGCCGCAAGCGCCGCGCGCATGACGGGCAGATTGAAGTAGTACGTGACGCAGTTCAGGACGGCGTCGTGCCCTTCGAGCAGGCGCGCCGTCGCCGCCTCATCGCGGGCGTCGAGCGTCGCCGGGCTCACGCGGGAGTCCGGGTGGGCGACGGGCTTGACGTCCGCCGCGGTGATGGCGACGTCCGGCACGAACTCGAGCAGGTCGCGCACGACCACCTGCGCCATGGCGCCCGCGGCGCCGAGGACGGCGATGCGCACGGGGCTCCTAGTCCTCGTCCGCTTTGATGTCCGGGGTCGCTTCGTCGACCTGCTTGAGCGTCTCTTCGAAGGCGCCGAGCACTTCGTTCAGGAGCTTGTCGGGAATGTTCAGCGCGGGCTCGATGCGCACGACCTTCGAGTTCGTGAGGGTCCCGGCGACCAGCACGCCCCGCCGGAAGAGCTCGGCGACGACCTTGTAGCCGACCTCGGTGTTGACGAACTCGATGCCCAGCAGAAGCCCTTTGCCCCCAACGCGATGGATCAGCCGGTCGAACCGCATCTTCAGGCGGATCAACTGGGCGAGCATGTACTTGCCCTTCCTGGCCGCCTGCCCCGAGAGATCCTCTTCGAGCGTCACGTTGATCGCGGCAATCCCGGCCGCGCAGGCGAGCGGGTTGCCGCCGAAGGTGGAAGAGTGAATGAACGGGTTGACCTCGAGCACGCTCCAGATCTTCGGCGTGGAGATGAAGGCCGAGAGCGGCATCACCCCGCCGCCGATCGCCTTGCCGAGGCACATGATGTCGGGCACGACGTTCCAGTGGTCGACGCCGAAGAGCTTGCCCGTGCGGCCGAGGCCCGTCTGGACCTCGTCGGCGATGAGCAGCGCCCCGTACTCGTCGCAGGCTTTGCGGATGCGGGGCCAGAAGTCGTCGGGCGGCACGATCGCGCCGGCCTCTCCCTGGACGGGCTCCATGATGACGCCCGCGATGCCCTTGCCGGTGGCGTCGGCCTTGTAGAGCTCCTCGATCACGGCGTCGGCGTCCCCGAACTCGACGAAGTGGATCCCGGGCAAGAGCGGCAGGAACGGCTCACGGTACTCCCACTTGCCGAGCAGCGAGAGGGAGCCGCAGCTCTTCCCGTGGAAGCCCCGGATGGAGCTGATGAAGTTCGTGCGCCCGGTATAGACCCGGGCGAGCTTGATCGCGCCCTCGACGGCATCGGTCCCGTTGTTGATGAAGAAGGAGTACTGCAGGTCGCCCGGGGTGATCTCGCCGAGCAGTTCCGCCAGCGCCCCGCGCAACGGGTCGAGCAGCTCCTGGCTCGAGAGCGGCATCCGCTGGAGCTGGTCGGCGACCGCCTTCAGGATTTTCGGGTGCCGGATTCCCGCGCTGTAGATGCCGTAACCGCCGAGACAGTCGATGTAGGTGCGGCCCGCGAGGTCCTGAAAGGTCGAGCCCTCGCCGGCCCACTCGAGGGCCGGGTTGTCCCGCATTTCGATGACGGACTTGCGGTACTCGAGATAGCCGCGGTTGTAATAGAACTGGAAATTGTCGACCGTATCGGTCGAGATCTTGTCCTTCTGCTCCTGCGTCAGCTCCTTCGCGGAGATGATGTCGAGCCACCTCTGCGATTCCTGGATGAGCTCCTGCGTGTTCATGCGCGTCCCCTGACCGGTCGTGAGTTCCTGAGTGGCCATGTCTTCCCTCGTTTCGTCGTCGATAGAGCCGTTGCCGCGCCGCTCCGTGGAGGAGCGGCTAGGAGTCTCCGACGCAGAAGAGATGGCGCCTAGGTGTTTTGGAGCGCATGTTCGAGGACGTCCAGTCCCTCCGTGAGCTCGTCGTCGGTGGCGACGAGAGGCATGAGGGTGCGAATGATGTTTCCGTAGGTTCCGGCGCCCACGAGGAGAAGGCCTGATTCGTAGGCAAGCTTGATGACGCGATCGGTGCGGTCCTTGTCGGGCGCCTTCGTCGTCTTGTCCTTGACGAGCTCGAGCGCGCGCATCGCGCCGAGGCCGCGGGCGTCGCCGACGAACGGGAAGCGATCGACGAAGCCGCGAAAGCGCGCCTCGACCGCTCGGCCGATCGCGGCGGCGCGCTCGGGCAGGCGGTGCTTCTCGATGAACGCGATGGCCGCCAGCGCCGCGGCGCAGGCGACCGGGTTTCCGGCGTAGGTGCCCCCGAGGCCGCCGACCTGCGCGCTGTCCATCACGTCCGCGCGGCCGGTCACGGCCGAGAGGGGCAGTCCGCCACCGAGCGACTTCGCCATCGTGACGATGTCCGGCTCGAGGCCGTAGTGCTCGCAAGCGAACATCTTGCCGGTGCGTCCGAAACCCGTCTGCACCTCGTCGACGACGAGGAGGATGCCGTGCTCGCGGCAGATGCGCGCGAGTGTGGAGACGTAATCCGGCGGTGCGACGATGAACCCGCCCTCGCCGAGGACGAGCTCGAGGACCACGCAGGCCACCTTCTCGGCCGCCACCTGGGTCTTGAAAAACTCCTCGAGGGCCGCCGCGGTGCGGGCCGGGCCTGCGTAGTGGCCGCGGTACTCGTAAGGAAAGGGGAGCCGATAGACCTCGGGGGCGAACGGCCCGAACCCGAACTTGTAGGGCCGGACCTTACTCGTCATGCTCATCGTCAAGAGCGTCCGCCCGTGGAAGGCGTGCTCGAACACGACGACGGCTTCGCGCCCCGTCGCGTGGCGCGCGATCTTGACGGCGTTCTCGAGCGCCTCGGCCCCGCTGTTGGCCAGCAGGGTCTTCTTCGGCGAGTGCCCCGGGGCGATCGCGTTCAACTTCTCGGCCAGGGCGACATAGCCCTCGTAGGGCGCCACGCTGAAGCAGGTGTGGGTGAACCGCTCGAGCTGGGCCGCGGCCGCCCGGACGACCTCGGAGTTGGCGTGGCCGACATTGAGGGTCCCGATCCCGCCGGCGAAATCGAGCAGGACGTTCCCGTCCACGTCGGTCAGGAGGGCTCCCCGGGCGCTCGCGGCGTAGATCGGGGTCGAGTGGCCGACCCCCTTCGGGACCGCCGCCGCCCGCCGGGCGGCGAGATCGAGGGAGCGCGGCCCGGGAAGGGCCGTCTTCAGGCGGATCGAGGAAATGCCGATTGAGGACATGATTTGAAGCCCCAAGGGTCGGTTGGATCGAAGGCGTGCAGCCTACCACGCGACCCGTCGAGGCCGCCAGATGTGCGCGGAAGTCCCTGTGGGACTGATGTTTGCGGTAGGATGGGCCCCGAGTGAGCTCCGCTTCGACAACGGCGCGGCCGGTCCCCGTGCTCGAGCGCGTTCTCGGGCGTACCGACCTCGTCCTCTTCACCGTCTGCGCCATCCTGACGATCGACACCCTCGCCTCGTCGGCCGCCATGGGGTACTCGTGGTTCTCCTGGTGGTTCATCACGATGACCGTTTTCTTCATCCCGTACGGGCTGATCACGGCGGAGCTCGGCGCGGCCTGGCCGGGGGAGGGTGGCGTCTACGTCTGGGTCCGGGAGGCCTTCGGGCCCAAGTGGGGCTCGACGGTCGCCTGGATGTACTGGATCAACAACGCGTACTGGATCCCGTCCGTCTACCTGATCTTTGCCGGCACGTTCGCGCAGATGTTCCTGAAGACCCACTCGCCCTGGCAGGAGGCCGGGATCGCGATCGTCCTGACCTGGGTCACGGTCGTCATCGGCGTCCTTCGGCTCGAAATCTCGAAGTGGGTGCCCAACGTCGGCGCCGTCGTCAAGGCCCTCATCTTTCTCGTGCTCGGCGTGCTGGGCGTGTCGGCGCTCTTCGGGGGACGGCCGGCGTCCAACGCCTTCTCGCTCGGCAAGCTCGTTCCCCGCTGGAACGACACGCTCGCGTATCTGCCGGCGCTGCTGTACTCGACGTTCGGATTCGAGCTCATGAGTTCGGCAGGCGGAGAGATGCGCCACCCCAAGCGCGACGTCCCGACGGTGATCTTCTGGTCGGGAGCGCTGATCGCCGTGCTCTACGCGTTCGCCATCGGCGGCATCCTTTTCGCGGTCCCGATGGACAAGCTCTCGATCGTGACCGGGACCTGGGATGCGCTCGCGGTGCTCGGGAAGCAGTGGGGACGCGCCGGCGACACGGCGGTGTTCCTGCTCGGCCTCGGATTTCTCTATGCCTGTGTGGCCAACGTCGTGACCTGGAGCCTCGGATCCAATCGCGTGGCCGCCGTGGCGGCCGAGGAGGGCCTGCTCCCGGAGGCGTTCGGGCGCCTGCATCCGCGATTCAAGACGCCGGCGCTCGCCTTCGTCGTCATGGGCTTCGTGTCGACGGGGCTTCTCGTCGGAGGCGCCCTGCTGTCGAGCAGCCAGTCCAACATCTTCTGGATGACCTTCCGGCTGACGGCGCTCTGCCTGCTGCTGTGCTACCTGCTCGTCTTCCCGGCGTTCCTGGTGCTGCGCAAGCGCCAGCCCGATCAGCCGCGGCCCTACCGGGTGCCCGGCGGCCCGGCGGGGGCCGCGATCGCGGCCTGGGTCTGCACGCTCTACATCTTCGGAGCCTGCGTCCTCTTCTTCGTGCCCTCGCCGACGAGCCAGGCGCCCTTGAGGGAAGGGCTGATCCTCGGCGGTTTGACGCTGGCGACCATCGTCATCGGCTACCTCCTGATCCCGCGCCGCCACCGGGCATGAAGCTTAGCCGCCGCGCCGCGGCGGAAGCGATGGCCTCGCCGGACTGACCTGACCCGGCCGCGTTATGATGCGGCCTCGACGAATTCAGCAGACAGGAGACGACTTCCATGTCCCAGAATCTGAAGGGCGCGCGCGAGGAATCCGCGTTCGTGCTCGACCTCATCGGCAAGAAGACCCTGCCGCCCCCCGAGCAGAAGCGCGTGATCGCGGACTCCGTCAAGTACTGGACGGAGAACGTCAACCCGGCCTTCCTCGAGTACCGCAAGTCCGTCTCGACCGACTACACGGCGGTCGAGTGGTCGGACGAGGGCTCGGTCTTCCACGACATCCAGGGCAAGGAGTTCCTCGACATGCTGGGCGGGTTCGGCATCTACGTCACCGGGCACCGCCACCCGAAAGTCCTGAAGGCCGTCAAGGAGCAGCTCGACAAGCAGGCGATCCACTCGCAGGAGCTGATCGACCCGCTGCGCACGTACCTGGCCCACCTGGTGGCGATGATCACGCCGGGAGAGCTCCAGTACTCCTTCTTCACCAATTCCGGCACCGAGTCCATCGAGGCGTGCCTCAAGATGGCGATCCTGACGACCGGGCGCCACCACTTCGTCGGCATGCTCGGCGCCTTCCACGGCAAGTCGCTCGGCTCGCTCGGCGGGACCTCGAAGGCCGTGTTCCGGGAGCCGTTTCTTCCGTTGAAGCGCTGGACGCACGTTCCCTTCGGCGACGTGGACGCGCTGCGGATGATCGTCGCGAGCGGCGACTTCTCGGGCGACAAGGTCGCGGCCGTCGTCATCGAGCCGATCCAGGGCGAGGGCGGCATCAACGTGGCGCCGCCGGGCTACCTCGCCGCGGCACGCGAGATCTGCGACAAATACGGGGCGGTCCTCGTGTTCGACGAGGTGCAGAGCGGGATGGGCCGCAGCGGCAAGATGTTCTGCTGCGAGCACGACGGCGTCGTTCCGGACCTGATGGCGCTCGGCAAGGGCTTCGGCGGCGGTGTCATGCCGATCGGCGCCTGCGTCGGCACGGCGAAGACCTGGGAGAAGTACATCGACAACCCGTTCCTGCACACGACGACCTTCGGCGGCAACCCCGTCTGCTGCGCGGCCGCGATCGCGACGATCAACGTGCTTCTCGAGGAAGACCTGCCGAAGCAGGCCGGCGAGAAGGGCGAGTACATGCTCAAGCACCTGAACGCTCTCGCCAACAAGTACCCGAAGGTGATGCAGGGCGCGCGCGGCCGGGGCCTCATGCTCGGCATGGAGTTCCAGAATCACGACCTCGGCTACGCCGTCGCGAAGTCCCTCTTCGGCCGCGGCATCCTCATCTCGGGGACCTACATCAACGCCCAGGTCCTGCGGGTCGAGCCGCCGCTCGTGATCACGTATCCCGAGATCGACCGATTCCTCGCGGCGCTCGAGGGCTCGCTCCAGGACGTCTACAAGGAGCACCGGCTCTAGGCTCGGTCTTGCCGTTACTGCCCATAGAGCAATCCTGCTACTGGATGGCGGGCCGGCCAGCGCCTCCGGTCGCGCCGTTGTCGGGCGAAGTGGAGGCCGACGTCGTGATCGTCGGCGGAGGCTTCACGGGCTTCTGGACCGCCCTCTTCCTGAAGGAGCTCGAGCCCTCCGTTTCGGTCTGTCTCGTCGAGAAGAGCGTTGCCGGCTTCGGCGCGAGCGGCCGCAACGCCGGGATCGTTGGCGAGACGCTCGACCACTCGCACGAGCTCGCCGCCGTTCACTTCGGCCTCGACGAGGCGAAGGAGCTGGCGCGCATCGGACGGGAGAACCTCGACGCGCTCGGGCGCTTCGTGGCGGACCGCGGCATCCGGGCCGGCTTTCAGCGGCCGGGCCAGCTCACGGTCGCGCTGTCGGAAAGCCACCTCGCGGGCCTCGAGGAGGCGGCGCGCGCTGCCGAGCGCGTCGGCTCGCCGGGCTGGCGCGTCCTCTCCCGCGAGGAGACCCGCGGCGAGCTCGCGAGCCCGCTCTACCTCGGGTCGCTGCTGGCGCCGCGCAACGGCTTGATTGATCCCGTCGGACTCATCGAGGGCCTGCGCGCCGAGGCGATCCGGCTCGGGGTCCGGGTGTTCGAGCGCGCGCCGGCGGAGCGGATCGAGTTCGAAGGCGATCGCGTCGTCGTCCGTTCGGGCCGGGCCCGGGTGCGCGCCCGCCGCGGCGTTCTCGCGACGAACGCCTATTCGCACCAGCTGATTCCCGGTCTTGCGCACCGGTTTCTTCCGCTGTACGACTACATTCTCGTCAGCGAGCCCCTTTCCTCCGCCGAACGGGAAACGATCGGCTGGAAGCGGGGCCAGGGTGTCGTCGACGCCCGGACCTTTTTCAACTACTACCGCCCGACGGCCGACGGGCGGATCCTGTGGGGCACGAGCGAGGCCGCGTACTATCCGAGCAACCGCGTGGACGCCTCCTGCGACCACTCGCCGGCGCACTACGCGGCGCTGCAAGAGAGCTTCCGCCGCCATTTCCCGCAGCTGGCGCACCTCGAGTTTCCGTACGCGTGGGGCGGCCCGATCGCCTCGACGACGCGGCTGACGCCGTTCTTCGGCACGCTTGGCGGTGGAGGGCGGATGGCGTACGGCCTCGGCTACACCGGCCACGGGATCGGCTCGACGCGCGTGGCGGGGAGGATCCTGGCGCATCTCGCGCTCGAACGCCGGAGCCCGCTGCTCGACCTCTCGATGGTGCGCAAAAAGCCGTTTCCGTTTCCGCCCGAGCCCCTGCGGCGCCTCGCGGTTGCGGCCGTGACGCGGTCGCTGCGCCGGGTAGATCAGGGAGCGAAGCCGGGGCCACTGCTGAAGGTGCTCGATGCGCTCGGCATCAGTTTTTCGTCGTAAGCGTTTCGAGCAGTCGCACGGCGACTGAAGGGATCCTTCGCTTCGCCCGGGATGACAGAGGGAGGGCGCAGCGCGACGAGAGTCCGATTCGCCCGATCGGGACGCCTCAAGTCTCAGCGCTCATTCGAAGGGAGCACTCTCCCTTTGTCATCCCGAGGAGCGTGAGCGACGAAGGATCCCTTCAGGCGCCGGAAGGCGGATCGACGCGGGATGTCTACCGCACCGGGACGACCAGGATGTCCGCCGTGCTCGGCGCGCCGTTGGTGATCACCGGAAATCGCGTGTCCGTGACGAATTGCAGCTGGCCGCGGTCGGTGATCCGCGCGGAGACCGCGTACGTGTGGCGCGGGTCGATGAGGCCGGAGTCGTAGTCGAGGGTGAAGGCGACCGGAACCTGGCCGGGCTTTTCGATGATCCGGCGCGCCACCAGGGGAGCTTCGACGTCCTGCCGGGAGACGTCGCGCAGCTCGATCTGGACGACGGCCTCGGGCGTCAGGGCGATCCGCTGCCGGTAGGTGACGGTCCCGCTGATGGTCTCCGTCTCGCCCACGAGGGGCGTCGGCGACGGCAGTACGGCGGGGACCGGCGTGATCGCGGGCGCCGGAGGCGTGGCCCGTGGAATACCGCCCGCGCCCGGCGCGGCCGGCGGTTTCTTGCCGCCGGCGCAGGCCGCGAGGGAAAGGGCGACGGAAAGCGCGAGGAGGCGCCGCACGGTTTCTTTAGCGCTTTGCGAGAGAGTCCCGGATCTCCTTGAGATAGGTCTCCGACGCGCTCGGCGGCGGCGCCGCCGCGGCCATCTTTGCGGCAAACCGGTTGAACGGGACGATGATCAGGAAGTAGAGGCCGGCCGCCTTGATGAGAAAAGCGATGGCGGCGTTGATGAAGTTTCCGAGGGTGATCGGTCCGAGCTTCAGGGCCGAGAAGTCGGGCGTTCCTCCCGCAAGGCCGATGATCGGCGTGATGAGATCCTTGACCAGCGAGTCGACGATGGCGCCGAACGCGGCGCCGATGATGACGCCGACCGCGAGGTCGAGCGCGTTTCCCCGGGCGATGAAGTCACGGAATCCCTTGAGCATGGTCTGCCTCCTCCTTACGTATTCCAAAATCAGTCGTGACTCTCTTTCACGTCCACCTGGCCCGTCATTTTCCGCCGCCAGATCGACCAGACCGAACCGGTCGAAAGCACCGCGGCCAGGCCAAGCAGGACGAGATAGGTCAATCCTCTCGAGGTCTTCGGCTCGATGTGCGCCCAGGAGACGATCAGCCAGATGAGCGTGCCGAAGAACACCGCGGCGAGAAACGTCCCCACTGCGCCGAGGGAGCTCACGGTCGCGCGCAGCAGGAAGGCCCACGCGACGATGAGGCAGACGCCCGCGAACGCCTTGAGAGGAGTGATCTCCCAGCCGCCGGACGCCATCCAGTGGAAGTAGGATAGGCCCTCCGGGTTGTAGGTCGCAAAGAGCAGCGCCGCCGCTGCCACGAGTCGGACCAGGAATCCCTTTCCCATCGTTGCTCCTAGCTCGGCCTCTTCGGCGCCGGCGCGGGGCGCGATTGCGGCGCCGGCCGGGGAGCCTGCTGCGGCGGCCGCGATGGCGGTGCCGGTCTCGACTGCGGCGGCGGCTTCATGCGCGTGTCTGCCGCCTTGCGGCCCTGGTAGTCGCGCGAGAGCTGCTTCATCGTGTTCGGGTCCGCCGTCGGCCGCGAGGGCTGCGGTGCGGGCCGCGTCGACGGCGTCGACGGCTGCGAAGGCTGCGGCGCCGGGCGCGAAGACGACGGCGTGGACGGCCGGGTCGAAGGACCCGTCGGCTGGACCGGCTTCCACTTGCCGCCGTCGTTGGTCTCCCAGCCTCCGGGCTTGCCGGGTTTTGGCCGGTACACGTTGCCGTCCGGTCCCGCGTAGACGTTGTCCGGCTTCGAGGGCCGCGCGACAGGCCTCGTCGCGCCGGGAGCCGGACGCCCGGGGACGGTCCCGGGCCGTGCCACGGGGGGCCGCACGGCGGGACGCACGCCCGGCCTCGGCTGGCCCGGACGGTTGTAGACGTTCATGTTGTTCCAGTTGTATCCGGGCGGCCGATAGCCGGGCCGGCCGTAGGGAGTCGGTCGTCCGGGATACGGCGGCCGATAGTGGGGAGGTCTCGGGCGCCAGCCGTAGTACGGTCCCCACCACGGGTTGTAATAGGGCCGGTAGCCGCCCCAGCCGAATCCCCAGCCCCAACCCGACCACGGATTCCAGCTGATGCCGGCACCGAATCCCCACGTCCACGGCGCGCCGTACCAGTAGCTGCCGATCCACGGGCGGTAGTACCAGCCGGTGCCGTACACCACGGTTCCCCACGGCGAGTAGCAGGTCCCCATGTAGCCGGGCGTGTATCCAACCCAGACCGTGGTCGGCGTGTAACGGTAAACACGGACGTAGGTGACGTAGTGAATCGGTGAAGCCGTCGGGATCGTGTAGATGACTGCCGGCACCGACTCCGCCACGATCCATGGCCCGACGGCGGAAGCGCCCGTGAACCAGACGCCTCCCTGCACGGCGTAGTACGCGGTCGGGTCGACGCGGACGACGGGCGTCGGGGAATTGACGGCGTACTGCAGGGAGGTGTCGGGGATCTGGTCGAACCGCGGGTCGCCGTCGTAGCGGGACTCGAACTTGGCCTCGTCGCGGTTGACCTCGGCCGTCTGGGGGATGCTGTTGGCGATCATCGCTTCCTGGGCAGCCGGCGTGCCGGGGACGGTCGCGAGGACGTTGGACTTCGGGTCGCTGTCCGGGATCTTCGCGAAGTCCTTCGGCAGCTTGTCGCCTTCGATGAACTGCCACGGGCCTTCGAGCGACTTCGCACGGAACCACCGTCCGGTCAGCGGCACGTAGTAGCTCTGGCCGGCGAGGTCGAACAGGATGTCGCCGCTCGTGTTGGTGACGTAGAGAAGCTGCGTGCCGGTGACGGGCTTCATCTGCGGCTTGCCCTGTGTCGAGATCAGCTCGGCGGGAACCGTGCTGACGAGGAGCTCCGGCGACTTCCCCTCGGCGAGCACGCCCTCGACGTCGTCGCGCGTCGCCTCGAGCAGGTCCACCTGGGTCTGGGTCTCGTCTTTGGCAATGGCATCGCGAATCCCCTGCACGGAAGCGGGGGCAGCGGAGGCGAGCTGCCACGGCCCGGTCGCCGCGCCCGAGGTCAGCCAGCGGTCGGCGATCGGAATGTAGAAGACGCCGCCTGCCTTCAGGATCAGGGCCCGCGAGTTGATGACGCGATCGACGCCCTGGGCTCCCTCGACCGGGCGCAGCGCCGGGTCGCCGTCGATCAGGACGAGCAGCGCGGGCGTCGCGCGGTAGTAGATCTTCGGGGGGTCGTTCTTGAGAGGGACGGCGCTGCCCCTCTTGTCCGCCTGGGTGATCGCGAGATTGGCTTCGATGCGGTCGAGCGAGACGAGGCGCGTGCCCTCGGTGTTGCGGCGGAAGACCTCGAGGTACCGTTCCGCCTTCTCGCCGGCCGTCGGGAAGTTCACCTTCACGACCTCGATGTCGTCGAGCTGGACGAGGCGGGACTCCTTGTCGACCGCGGTGTTCGCCTTGATCCAGATGACGCCGTAGGTCGTCTGTTTCTTGTCGCCGACTTTCGTCTCCACCTGCACGGCGGCGCGCGCCTCGAGCAGGGCGCCGTCGAACTTGTCGATCTGCGGCTGGTAGACCGTCAACGTGCTGTCGCCATCCTCGACAATACGCGGCCACTCGAGGTCGCCCGAGAACTCCTGCTCCTGCGCGTCGGCGGGAGCGGGGTCCTGGGCGAGCGCGGCGACTGCTCCTCCGAGCAGCGCGATCGAGAAGACCGCCAGGAATGCCGGGTGGATGAACCGCGCCATTGCTCCTCCGTGATTTCTCGAGCTTGTTTATCACGGACCGGGGCGCCGAGCTCCGGGCGTCAGCCGCGGCCGACGCCGAGGGCGTCGGCAACCCGGTTGATGTAGTTGAACCACGAGGCGATCAGCGTGATCTGGAGGATTCCCCGGTCGTCGAAGCCTGCGGCGCGCAGACCCTCGTGGTGCGCGGGCGTGATGCGGGTCGCGTCGCGTGTGAGCTGCGCGACGTAGTCGAGCATGAGGCGGTCCTTGTCGTCGATCGGCGCGGTCCGATAGTCCTTGCGGATCGCCTCGACGAGGCCGTCATCCAGGGTCACCCGACGCAGAAACTCTGCGTGAGACTCGATTCAATAGTGGCAGCGGTTGGTGACCGAGACGACCGTCGTGATCATCTCGTGCTGCTTCCGCGTCAGGGGAAGCTCGGGCGACATGAGGGCGCCGAAGGTCGCGAACGCATGATGGAGCGCGTCGGGGATCAGGGAATGCGAGGCGACGATCGAGCCCGCCTCGTCGGTGATGCCCGTGGGCAGCGCGTACTCCTTCGGGTAGAGCGCGCGCTCTCGCTCGCGGGCCTCGCGCAGCTTCTCGTCGCCCTCCGAGGGGGCAATCGTCTTGATCCAGGTCATCGCTCGCCTCCATCCTTTTTCTCCCGGAGGGCTCCCCGGGACGACAGGAGCCAGTATGCCGGTACTCCGGTAAGAACGAGAGCGAAGCCTGCCAGAACCTGCCGCGGCCGGGCAAGGGCAATGCACACGATGACCGCGCCGAGAAAGAGGACGAAAAGGACCGGCGTCGCCGGGTAGCCCGGCGCGAGAAAGGGCCCGCGCGGATTGCGCCTTCGGGCGACGAAGAGCGCCGAGGCCGCCAGCGTGATGAAGGCGAGCGCGGTGCAGAGAAAGAACGCCACGATCTGGTCGAAGGTTCCGGACAGGACGAGCAGGCTCGCGATCGCGGCCAGCAGGGCCGTGGCCCGGGCCGGGGCGCCGGTCCGGGGATGGAGCGCGGAAAGCGCCGGAGGGAAAAGACCGTCGCGGCCCATGGCGACGTAGAGCCGGGGGGCCATGAAGAGCAGGGCCATCGCGCTTCCTGCCACCGAAAGGACGACGATCGCCGCGAGCGCCTTCGGGCCCGCGCGGCCGAGCATGGCCTGCCCGGCGCGCCGGGCAAGCTCGGCGGCGGTGCCGGCCTCTCCGATGGGAACGAGATAGATCAGGGCTGCCGTCACGGCGGCGTAGGCGAGGGTCACTGTCGCGACGCCGAGCGCGAGCGCGCGGGGAAGCGCCGTCTCCGGGTCGCGGACTTCGCCGGCCACGCGCCCCGGTTCCCAGAAGCCTCCGAACGAGAAGAAGACGGCGACGAGTCCGACGCCGAGCGCCTCGCCGATCGGGGGCGCTCCCGCCCGGCGGGCGGCGAACGGAGCGAAGTGCGACCAGCTTCCCGCGCCGGCGAGGAAGGCGGTGCCGACGATCGCCGCGAGCGCGAGGACCTTGAAAACGGTGAGCAGGTTGAGGACCCGCGCAGAAAGGCGCACGCCCGCCATGTTGGCGAGGGCGAGCGCCCAGATCGCGGCGATCGCGACGGCGCGCTCGTGCCCCGCGGCCGCGGGCCAGAGCACCGCGACATACTGAGAGAGCCCCACCGCGATTGCGGCGGTGATTCCCGGATCCATGATGAGGACCGCCTGCCACCCGTACAGGAAGGCCGCGCGCGGGCCGAAGGCCTCGCGCAGGTAGACGTAGAGACCCCCGGACTGCGGGAAGCGCGAGGCGAGCTCGCCGAAGGTCAGGGCCCCCGCGAAGACCAGCGCGCCGCACGCGAGCCAGAGGCCGAGGGTCCAGGCGGGAGAGGCGAGCGACCCGATCAGCTGCGCGGGCGTCAGGAAGATTCCGACGGCGATCGTGTGCCCGACGACCAGCGCCGCCGCGGACCAGAGCCCGAGCTTTCGGTTGGAAGCCAACGCGCGCCATTCTCTGACATGCCGCGGCGCGTGCGGCAGCCGGCCTGATGCGTTTGCATCTTGTCCGTGTGGCGCCGGCTGTCCAACCCTGTCGTCAATGACCGCCCGGTTTCCGGAGGAGCCCTCCCGGGAAGTCCGTCTCGATGAGCTCGAAAAGAGGGTTCGTCGCCTGGAAGAGGCCCTGCTCGCCGGCGCGGACCGAGGCGCGAGCCGCGAGATCGCCAGGGAGGCGGTCGAGCGCGAGGAGGTGGCGCGCGCGGAAGCCGCGGCCGGGCCCGCGCAGGCGCGTCCGGGGGCCGGGTCGCTCGTTCTCGACGTTCTGGCCCAGACGGGCTGGAGCGTACTGACGCTGGCCGGCGCCTTTCTCATCCGCGCCCTGACGGACCGCGGGACGATGGCGACGACCCCCGGAGTGGCTTTCGGTCTCGCTTACGCCTTCGGCGTGATCCTGCTCGCCGATCGCGCCGTCGCGCGGGGCAGCCGCATGACGGCGGCGTTCCTCGGCTCGACGGGCGCCTTCATTGCCAACGCGATCGTCGCCGAAACGACGACGCGCTTCGCGATCTTCTCGCCAGCCGCCGGCCTCTGCGTGCTGGCGGCGGCGACGGCGATCGCGCTCGGGCTCGGTCGCCGCGACGATCTTCCCGCGGTCGCGTGGACGGCGACGCTCGCGGCGTGCGGCACGGCCGTCTTCCTGGCGCTCGAGTCCCGGGTCCCGGCGCTCTCGGGAATGCTGCTTCTCCTGCTCGCGACGGTCGCGCTCTGGCTGGCGACAGAAAGGTGGCCCTGGAGGCTCCTCGCCTGGCCCCCCACGCTCTGCGCCGTGACCCTGTCGGTCTGGGCGACGTCGGCCGCCCTCGGCCCGGCCGCGGGACCGGGGGCCGGCGTGCTCGCGATCCTCCTCGCGCTGGGCTTCCCGCTTCTCTGGCCGGGCAGCGTGCTCGTGCGGGCGCTGCTCGGACGCCCGCGGGTCGGCGGACTGGACGTCGTGCAGCTGGCGCTGGCGCTCTCGCTCGGCCTCGGAGGGGCCTTCCAGCTCGCCAGGGCCGACGGCGCGCTGACGACGGCTCTCGCGGCGGCGGCACTCCTCTGCGGCATCGGGGCGTATGCCCGCGCCTACCTGCGTGAACGGGAGACTGAGGCTCGCGACAGCCGCCTCTATTTCGACTGGCTCGGGCTCGCTCTGGTTCTGATCGGCAGCGGAGCGCTCCTGCCCGCCCCGGCGCCGGCGCTGCTCTGGTCCGTGCTCGCCCTCGTCGTCATCGTTGTCGGCCGAACCTACGAGCCCTCGATCCTGCAGCCGCAGGGAGCCGTCTTTGCCGCGGCCGCGGCGGTCGCTTCCGGCCTGCTGTCCATCTCGGTCCTGGCATTTACGGCGGCGGATGCCGGGATGAGGCC
>Ga0209048_10000770_pt1 | contig 33890 bp, 37 predicted proteins | sample FrelakmetCRP12CR_FD_187146 | JGI IMG/M metagenome (GOLD analysis project Ga0209048, IMG submission 187146) | Freshwater lake sediment microbial communities from the University of Notre Dame, USA, for methane emissions studies - CRP12 CR (SPAdes)... | ecosystem: Environmental > Aquatic >...
GCGTATGCCCGAAGACGTGATCGCTGAGATGAAGCGAATCGCTCCGCTGAAGGGCTTTTCCGGCTATCAGACATTGATGCGATCCTATGTTGGCGCCGGTATACGCGAAGACCTGGAGCGTTTCGAGGGGTCGGCGATCGGCAAGTTGATCGAGAGACTCCGGGAGAGCGGTGTGCCTGAGGAGACGCTGATCAAAGCGGCATCGGATGTCGCGAAGTTCGAAAGCTGACTGTCGCTACGCTATCTTCGCCGAGCTGCGCGCAACAATTGTGGGGATAGAGCCCACACCCCCTGGGCACACCGTTGCTCGGCAAAGACGTCCACGAACGTCAACAACGAACTGTCGCGCGTCTGTTGGCGCGGGTGACCGCCGGCACTGGCTCGCGCAACGGGGTTTCCCAGGCAGCCTTGCGCACCCTCCAATCGGTCATTGCCTCCGAGATCGTCGTGAAGCTGCCGCTGCCGACGGTCTTGCGCATGGCGGCAAGCGTCGCGTTCCGGCCGGCGGCGTTCGAAGCCACCCTGCCTCTACGTTTCCTTGATGGGCAAGCCGCGCTGTACATTCGACAGCAGATGCTGTACGATTCACAGCAAATGAGCGACCCCCTTGTGATCATCTTTGGCGGCAAGACCAAGGCGCGCGTCCTGGACGTGCTGCTCTCGCACCCCAGCGAGAGCTATCACCTGCGCGGTCTGGCTCAGGCAGCAGGCACCGACTCCGGGAATACGAGCAAACTTCTGAAGCTGCTCGTGGAGGGTGGGCTCGTGCTGGCAGCACCAGACCGGCACTCAACTCGGTACTCGATCAACTCTCGGTCTCCGTTGGTTGCTCCGCTTCGACAACTTGTGGCATGCGCGGGTTTGCTGATGGTTGATCTTCGCGAAGTTGCCAAGAGCATCGACGCGGGGTACATCGGTGTCTTCGGGTCGGTGGCCGCCGGAACGGCCGATACCCAAAGCGACATCGACGTTCTTGTGGTCGGTGATCTCAGCATTGTCGCCGCGCAGACTGCGTTCAAGGCCGTTGGGCGAAAACACCGTAGGACGGTCAATGTAGTAGCCGTGACGGCATCTGAGCTTGCAAGGAAGCTGCGAGGCGGTGGTGCGTTCTGGAACTCGATCGCCGAAGGAAAGAAGATCGACTTGAAGGGTGCGTGGATCGATGTTGCGAACAGCCAAGCAGCTGCAAACTGAAGCGTCCGCGTTTGCGCCGTGCCCGCAGGACAAAACCGCCGTTCGAGCTTGGATCGGGGCTGCGCAGGCCAAGGCGAAGGACGCGGACAACAACACAGTATCCCTGGGCACGCGTTTTGAGGCTGCATACGATGCGGCTTTCTTCGTGGCGCTCGCAGTCCTCAATGCCGAAGGATGGAAATCCAGATCGGTCGAGGGACATCATGGATTCGTCCTCGAGGCGGCCTGTGCAGCCGCCGGAACAAGCGTCGCGACGTTCGATCGTCTTGATGCTGTGCGAGACGTGCGCAATCAAAAGTATGCTGGCGTCGAGCGTACAGAGGCTGATCTTCGGGACGCCAAGGCTGAGTTCGAAGACTTCTCGAACATCGCTATTCACTGGCTCCAGTCCAATCATGCAGCCCTTCTGAGGCAATAGCTTCGCCTCGCGACGTCAAATTTGATTGTCAGGTACCCCCGTCGGCGATGACCGAGGCGCAGAACCCGCGGAGTCAGACCCGGCGGCCCCATCAATGACGGAAGCGGGTACGAAAGCGGGTGCGAAATGACGCCTGGCCCGCAGCCATCTAGTATCGGCGCGGCCTGCAGCCGGGTCTTTCGCTTCAGCCCTTGACTTCCTGGCTGGATCTCCGCGGCCTTCCCGGCACGCCATCGGAGTCCTAAAGGTGAACGGCAAGAGCCGAGGCAGACGTTCTTCAACGCGCTGAACTAATACGCAGCCGCCGGACATCCGGCGGGTAGCAAACTACGTGAGGCAGCAGGTCAGCACGGGTAGCAAATCTGATGAGTCAATGCGCTCGAAGCCAGCGTGTCTTTACGCAAGCTCGACCACGTTCGGACGCCCGTTGCGCGCCGCGCAGTCGGCGCGGGTCAGCGATGGGCTCGCTGGCTCACCGTTCTGTCCGGTCTGCCAGCCGATCGAGTGGCGTACTGAACCAGCGCTCGCAGAAACCGCCAACAAAGCACAGCGCGAGGTCAAACGCGGGGGTGACGTCGCCGAGGTTCAGCAGACCCGACTGGAGGAAGAGCGCAATCGGGATCGCGACCGCCGCGCCCACGAATGGGCGCACGATGGTCGACGCCCAGCCTTCGCGCAATTCGGCCGCCCGCTCTTTCGCCGCCCGCCTCGGCAGGTCGAACACGACGCTGAGCAGCCCGCCGAGAAAGCCGAACAGCACGCCGTTGACCAGCATCATTGCCAGCGTGACCTCGACGTCGTCATGCTGGATCCACTCGAACCCACCCACCAGCGCCCAGCCGCTGAAGAACACGACCGCGGCAATCAGCAGCACGGAAAGCGCCGTGATCTGGCGGCGCCCCAGTTCAGCCCGGTATTTCTCGCGCAACCAGGCGCCATGCACGATGCGCATCAGCGCCTGGAGTGAGGCCACCGATGGCGCTTCGTTTCCTCGACCGACCAATTCGAGCGTCGCTTCCCGGCGCCATCGGTCAGGGATCGCGTTGCCCTCGGCGCGATAGATCGCGAGCGCGGCACGGCGCTCCGACTCGTCCATCGTCGCGACGAGTTCCCGCTCAAGCTGGAACAGGCAGTCATATGCCACCAGACGTGACTTGGCGGCCAACTCGCGCGCGCGATGAAGCAAGGCCGCGCAGCGATCGAATATCGCAGCAACCTCGGCGGCGGGCACCGCGTTGCGCGCGCGTGCGGCCGCAAGCGCACGCGCGGCCTCGATCAGTGCCGCGGTCAGGCGCTGTCGTCCGGCATTGCGCTTTGTCTTGACTGCAATGTCACCGACGAGGTGGCCGCTGCGGTTCTTGTCATCGTTCATCGTTGATCATCCGTTCGCTGCCTCCAATGGCACCGCTTCCGATTGCTCGTTAGCATAGCCTGCAACGCTGATCGGTTCCGAGAGCGAGGTTGTGCAAGATTGTCTTGCCCAGTGCCCGAGGCTGCCCCGCCCCAGCCACCAAGGATTCCGAGATAGGTTCTAGACTCGCGCCGATGAAAGCCATCGTCTCCGAACTCAATCTGTATCCGATCAAGGGCTGCCGCGGCCTCAGCGTGCGCAGCGCGGCGCTGCCGGTCACCGGACTGGAACTCGACGGCATCGGCGATCGCGAATGGGTCGTTGTCGACGCCGACGGTGAGTTCCTGAGCCAGCGTGCGTACCCGCGCCTGGCGCTGGTCGAAACGCGCTTCGTCGGCGGGACGCTGCGCTTGAGAGCGCCGGGCATGCTGGCACTTGAGGTGCCCTTCGCTTGCGAAGGCGACGTGGTCGACGTACGGGTGTGGGACGACAAGGTCGCGGCGGTCACGCAGGGTGATATCGCGGACGCCTGGTTCAGCAGTTTCCTGGGCGCGCCCGCGCGGCTGGTCCGCTTCGATCCCGAGGGCAGGCGCATCGCCGATCACAAGCACACCGGCCAGCTGGAGGCGCCGTACAAGTTTGCCGACGCCTTTCCGTTGCTCCTCACGGCCCAGGCTTCTCTGGCCGAGGTCAACGCGCGACTGGTGCAGAGAAACGAGTCGCCGGTCACGATGGCACGCTTCCGACCCAACATCGTGCTCGATGGTCTCCCGGCGTTTGAAGAGGATTACATCAAGGAACTGCGGCGCGGTGATCTCGTAGTGCACCCCGTTAAGCCCTGCGCGCGCTGCACCGTGCCTGGGGTCGATCCCGCGACCGGCGCGGCGTCGACCACGGTGCCCGACCTGCTGGCGTCGTTTCGCGGCACCCAGGATGGCGTGATGTTCGGCGTCAACGCAATCGTCGTCGAGGGTCCCGGGGCGACGCTCACGGTCGGCGACGAATTCGATGTCGAACTGCGGCTCTAGGATGCGACGGCGCGCGCTTCTGATCGGCATGATTCTCGCGCCGGCGCTGCGCGCCCAGGAAATCGAGATCATCCAGCTGAAGCACCGGACCGCGGATGATGTGCTGCCCCATCTGCGGGCGTTTCTCGAACCCGGCGGCGCGCTGACCGGCCAGGGCTACCAGTTGTTCGTGCGTGCGTCGGCAGCAAACGTGCGGCAGCTCAGGCAACTGCTGGTCTCGCTCGATCGCGAGCCACGCCAGCTCACCATCACCGTGCGGCAGGACCGCGCGGATGAGCGTGCTGTGCGCGTCGTCGGCGCGGACGGATCGGTCACGGTCGCCACACGGCGCGTGATCGGTGATGTCAATGTCGAGGCGAGCGATACGCGCACCGTCGGCACGGCCGATGCAACGCAGACGATCAGCGTCCTCGAAGGCGGCCGCGCGTACATCGCGATCGGCACTTCGATCCCGATGGCATTCCGGCGCTGGGTTGTGAATCGCAACGGCGTCGACGAGGTGCAGGGCACCGTGTTCTACGACGCGGTCATCGGTTTCCATGCGCGTGCCCAACTCATGGGCGATCTCGTCGTCATCGAACTTGCTCCCGAACCGGCCTCGCTCAGCGGCGGCGCATTCGAGCGTGCGCAGCTCACAACGACCGTGCGCGGCCGGCTGGGCGAATGGATCGCGGTCGGCGGCGCCGATCTGCGCGAAGACTCGGTCTCGACCGGCGGCGCCGGCACGGCGAGCAGTGCGCAGGGGACTCAACGTGGCGTCTGGCTGAAGGTCGAAGAAGTCGCCAGCCCGCGATAGGTCCATGCGCGCCAGGCCGCCTCGACCGGTCCCTGGCCGAAGCGTGCGACCCACGCGCGGCTCGCCGCGAGTTGCACAGCGCCGAGCAACAGGCCCAGCAGCGCCAGATTCACGCGCGAGAGTTCGGCGCCGAGCCCCAATCCCCAGCCGGACATGAGCAGGCCCATCGCGATTGACTGCAGCAGATAATTGGTGAGCGGCGTGCGTCCGGCCGGCGCCAGCCACGCGATAACGCCCCGCAGAGCTTCGCGGTTGCGGACGAAAAGCGCGACGTACAGGCAAGCCGTCAATGAGCCGGCAAGCTGAAAGGCGTAGCCGATCGAACTCGGATCACCGGGCGATTCCCGCATCGAGGCGAAGTTGAGCCAGGCTCCGACGAGGGCCAGTGGCGCGGCAGCCAGTCCAATGCGCGTTGCTGCCCGCCACACGCGCAGATGACGGTCGGGTCGCGACAGCCACCCCAGCCTGCCTGCCAGCGCCCCGAGCAGAAAGAGCGCGACGATCTGCGGCATCGCCATCGTCGTCATCGACAGCAGCAACTGCAAATAATCGTCGATACGCGCGTAGAGCTGCTCGAGGTAGCCGCCTTTCGTGTAGGTCATGAAACGCTCCAGCGCCGCCGCGGGAAGCTGCGACGGGTCCTCGTCGGGCGCAAACGCAACGCGCGAAGTCTCGGTCAACGCAATCCACGTCAGGCTCCAGACCGCAAAGACGATCCACGCGTTGCGAACGGCACGCGCGAGTTGCGCCGGGCGTGCCTGCGCATACAGGAGCAGGATAAAGCCGCCGAGCGCGTAGAAGGCGAGGATGTCGCCGTGGTAGAGCAACACGCCGTGTGCAAGGCCGACGGTCAGCAGGAACAGCAGGCGGCGACGGTAGACACGGCGCGCGGCATCCAATGATGCGACGCGACGCCGGATGCCGCGCCACTGCAGGGCAAAGCCGACGCCGAACAGAAACGCAAAGATCGACATGAATTTGATCGACACCAGCGTGCCGATCAGTACATGCACGATCAAATCGGCCGTCGCTGGCGGCTCGGCGAAGTAACCAAGCGGATCGCCGGCACCCCAGACGAACGACTGGATATTGACTTGGAGGATGCCGAGCAACGCGAACGCACGCAGCGCGTCGACAAGCTCGATGCGCGGCGCGCCGGCGCTCAAGCGGGACTATGCCCCGACTGGGAGATCTTGTCCTTGAGCCACTTCTCGACCGACGGGAACACGAATTTGCTGACGTCGCCGCCGAGCGTGGCGATCTCGCGCACGATCGAACCCGAAATGAACTGGTACTGATCCGACGGCGTGAGGAACATCGTCTCGACTTCCGGCAGCAGGTAGCGGTTCATTCCGGCGAGCTGGAATTCGTACTCGAAGTCACTGACCGCGCGCAGCCCGCGCAGGATCACGCGCGCACTGTGCTCGCGGACGAAGTCCTTCAGCAGGCCGCGAAATCCCGCCACCTCGACATTCGGGTAGTGACTGAGCACCTCGCGGGCGATCTGCAGACGTTCGTCGAAGGAAAAGAACGGATTCTTGGCGCGGCTGTCGGCCACGCCGACCACCAGCTTCGCGAACAACCCGGCGGCACGACGCACGAGGTCTTCGTGCCCGCGCGTGAGCGGGTCGAACGTTCCGGGATAGACGGCGATCACCATGCTCATTTTCCGAGGCGCCCTGCAGGAGGTGTCCGGGAACCGATTATTCAGGCATCGGCCCGCCGCAGCAAATGGAAAAACACGCGCCCCGCGCGCGCGGCGCGCACGATGACGAAACCGGCGGCAGCGGCCCGGCCGTCGTCCAGCGGCGTCGCGCTCTCCAGGTAGACGAGGCCTTCCGCTGCCAGCAGACGCTGCGCAGCGGCCAGCGCTGCGTCCACCAGGCCCGCATCGGTCGGGTCGGTTGCAAAAGGGGGGTCGAGGAAGATCAGGTCAAAGCCCGCCGCGGACAACCGGCGTGCGACCGTGAACGCATCGCCGGCGACGATTTCGACCGAGGTCGCGTGCAGCCGAGCGCACAACGCGCGCAGGTTGGCGAGCAGGCGCGGCTCGCGCTCGACCAGCGTCACGTGCGCGGCGCCGCGCGACGCCAGCTCGAAACCGAGACTGCCCGCACCGGCAAACAGATCCAGCCCGCGCGCGCCGGACAGATCGGGCCGAAGGTGCGCGATCCAGTCAAAGAGCGTCACGCGGACCCGGTCGGGCGATGGCCGCAGGCCAGGCACGTCAGCGACCGGAATCGGTGTGCGCTTGTAGGTTCCGCCAATGATGCGCACGGCGTGCGGCGCATGGGCGAACTTCGATCGCGTTGCTAGACTGCGCACCGGCGCCGCCTTCGATGCGGCGCGTTTTTTTCTCGTTGTGCCGAGCGTCTTCGCCATCGAACGATGATAAGTCCTGCGCCTGAAAAGTCCGGCTGGCTGTCGCGCCTGAAAAAGGGGCTCGATCGCACGCGTGTCAACCTCGTCGGCCTGTTCTCCGGCGGCGTGATCGACGATGCGATGTTCGACGAACTCGAGATCGCATTGATCGGCGCCGACGTGGGCGTGGCAACCACGGAGGAATTGCTCGATGCCTTGCGCAGGCGCGTGAAGCTTGGCGGGCTGAAGGCGCCGATGGAAGTGCGCGATGCATTGCGCGAAGAACTGTCGCAACGGCTCGCGCCCTGCGAAGGTGCGCTGAGGCTCGACGCCACGCGCCCGCTCGTCATGATGGTCGCCGGCGTCAACGGCGCCGGCAAGACGACGTCCATCGGCAAGCTGGCGCATTGGCTGGCCGATCATCACAAGAGCGTGCTGCTCGCCGCGGGCGATACGTTTCGCGCCGCCGCGCGCGAGCAACTCGCAATCTGGGGCAGCCGCAACAACGTCGAGGTGATTCAACAGGCGAGCGGCGATCCGGCCGCGGTCGTTTTCGATGCGGTACAGGCCGCGCGCGCACGCGGCATCGACGTGCTGATCGCCGACACCGCCGGGCGCCTGCCGACGCAGCTGCACCTGATGGATGAACTGAAGCGCGTGAAGCGTGCGCTCGACAAGGCGCTGCCGGGTGCGCCGCATGAGGCGATCCTTGTGCTTGACGGCACAAACGGCCAGAACGCAGTGGCGCAGGTGAAGGCATTTGACGACGCGATCGGGCTCACCGGACTCATCATCACCAAGCTCGACGGCACGGCCAAGGGCGGTGTGCTCGCCGCGATCGCACGCGCGCGGCGTGACAAGCCGATCCCGATCCTTTTCATCGGCATCGGCGAAAAGATCGGCGATCTGCAGCCGTTCGTGGCGAAGGATTTTGCCGAAGCGCTGCTGGGTTCGTCCTGATTCGCACCTTGCGCGGTGCCGCCGTCTGCGGGTTGCTCAGGAAGTCACGCGGCCGCGTGGCTTGGCGGGCGCCGCGCGCCTGCCGTCAGCGAGGTGCGTCAGCGCCAGGTAGGGATGCCGGAGCAGCATGCGCGCGCCCGCGTAGCGCATCACCTGCCGCACCTGCTCGCGCTGCGCCGGACCATAGCAGTGAATCTGGCAGTTGGTGCAGGTCGGCTTGTCTTCGCCGTACGGGCAGCCCGCGAGTCGTTTCTCCGCATAAGCGAGCAGCGTTTCGCATTCGGTGCAAAGCGTCACGCCACCGTGGTGGTCGCGGCAGTAAGTGCGCAGCATCGACCGGATCGTCTTCAGCTCGCGCGCAAGGCGCGGCTTCAGCAGCCGTGCCTGGCGTTCGTGGGTGGTCGTCATGCGCACATGGTGCGCAGGTTCGCCGTCCGCGCTCTGCGCTGGATCAAGACCCGTCGACCGCTGCCTGTTCGGCCGTACGATCGAACATCGATTCGGAGGCCGAAATGCGCGGGAATGTCGCTGCCTCGCTTATCGCTCCGGTCGCGTTCGAGGCGACCGCGCAGGACTACCCGAGGCGCTGCTTCGCGATTCCACGATGCCGGCCGCACATAGAGCGCCGATACTTCGCCCGCGGCTGAAAGCGCGTCCGCGTCGCGCGAAGGGCCGATGCGGATCCCGCCGCGCCTCAGGCCGTCGTCGGCAACGAGGGCCGTTGTTACGCCTGACTCGATCCGTCTTTGCCACATCGCGGCACGTTCGTCGTCCGGCAGCGCATCGAGATCGGCGTCGGCTACCAGTCCGCGATACACCTGCTGCCGCCGCGGCACCTGAATGCGTCCGATTTCATCGGCGTCATCGACGGCGGCGGCACGAACTTTCATGATCTTGTCGCATTGAAGGGGCGATTCGAAACGTAGAATCGGCACCGTCCATTTCGCCGCGTCTGCCGCATGTTGCTCGCCGCCGTCGACCTCGGTTCGAACAGTTTCCGCCTCGAGATCGGTCGTGCCGAGGGCAACCATATTGAACCGCTGGGCTACTGGAAGGAAACCGTGCGGCTTGCGCGCGGTCTCGGCGAGGATCTGCGGCTATCCAACAAGGCGATCGACACCGCCTGCGAGTGCCTGGCGCGCATGAACGAACGGCTGCGTGGCGTCAGGGGCGAGCACGTACGCGCGGTCGGCACGCAGACGCTGCGCGAGGCGCGCAACGTCAACGATTTCCTGCTCGAGGCGCAATCCGCGCTCGGGCATCCGATCGAGGTGATCTCGGGCCGCGAAGAAGCGCGCCTGATCTTCGAGGGCTGCATGCATGCCCTGCCGCCGTCGCCGAACCGGCGTCTCGTGGTCGACATCGGCGGCGCATCGACGGAAACCATCGTCGGCCGCGGATTCGCCGCCCAGACGGCGGAATCATTCAAGATCGGCTGCGTCAACGTCACCTTGCAGTTCTTCAGGAACGGCGCGATCGATCGCGGCAGCTTCAAGCGCGCCGTGGTCGCGTGCTCGGCGCAGCTGGAAGAAGCGATCGCCCATTTTTCGCGCAGCAACTGGGACGAGGCCTACGGCTCGAGCGGCACCGTGGGCTCGGTGGTTGACATTCTCCGTGCCGAGGGCTGGGGCAACGGCACAGTCACCGCCGAGGGCCTGCTCAAGTTGCGACAGGCGCTGCTGGGTTTTGACGAAATCAAGCGCATCCGCCTGGCCGGCATGAAACCGGAACGGCAGGACGTGATTGTCGGCGGCGTCGCGGTGCTCACCGCGGTGTTCGAAACACTCGGCATCACTGAAATGCGGCTCGGTCGCGGCGGTCTGCGCGTCGGCGTCATCTACGACCTGCTGGGGCGGCGCGAGCGGCGCGACCTGCGCGACGCGACGGTAGAGCGGCTGCAGGCGCGCTTCGGCGTCGATCGCGCGCAGGCGAAACAGGTCGCGCAGATGGCACGGCAGTTTCACGACGCGCTCGAGCCGCGCGCCGACGATGAGATGGGCAAACGGCTCGCGTGGGCCGCCGCGCTGCACGAGGTCGGCTTCGCGATTTCGCACAATGACCATCACAAGCACGGCGCTTATCTGGTTCAGCACGGCGACCTCGCCGGCTTCTCGACCACTGACCAGGAGCGCATTGCTCGCCTGATCCTCAGTCAGCGCGGCAACCTGAAGAAGGTGATCGATGACCTGATGGACGAGGCTCGCGTCGCCAAGATCGTCGCGCTGCGCCTGGCGGTGATCCTCTGTCACGCGCGGCGCGAAATGCAGTTGCCGAAGTGGACGCTGAAGACCGGCAAGACCTGGATCGAGTTCGGTCTGGGAGGAGACTGGTTGACGCGCCACCCGCTGACGCAACATCTGTTGGAAGAAGAAGCCGCGCAGTGGGGAAAAGTCGGGATTCGCTTCACCCTGAAGCCGCTGTAGTCCGCCCTCCCGGGGGCCTAAAGCAGGTCGGGACTGACAACGGCGCGCAGCACAGCCTGATTCTCACCGCCGCGTTCGCGCGAACTGATCCACCACACGCCACCCTTCCTGATCGACCAGTCCTGCTCACGCCCGGCAAGCAACCGGCTCGCGACCCATCCGAGGGCCGGTTGATGGCCAACGACCACCACGGTCGACTTGCCGTTGGGCCAACCGGCGGCGGCGAGCACGTCATCGGCACCGGCACCCGGTGCCAATTGATCGACCGTCCTGCACTTGCGTTGCGACATCTCGGCCAGTGCCTTGGCCGTTTGCTGCGCGCGGGCCGCCGGGCTGACCAGTACGCGCGCCGAGTCAGGCAGCTGTGCGTGCAACCACTCGGCCATGCGGCGCGCCTGCTTCTCGCCCTTGGCGGTGAGCTTGCGACCGAGGTCGGGCTCGCCGACTTCGGCTTCCGCATGTCGCCACAGAATCAGTTCCATCGTCGTCGCTCCGCCGTCAGTCGACTGCAGCCAGTTGTTGCAGCAGCACGCGCTGCGCCGAGTAGCCGGCACCGCGCGGCTTGGGCGGCCGATACTCGCCATCGGCACCGAGCGTCCACGCGTCTGCCGTGTCGATCAGGAACGGCAGCAGCCCCTCGTCGATCACGCGCTTCTTGAGTTTCCTGTCAAGAACCGGCCAGGCGATCTCGATTCGGCGAAACAGGTTGCGGCCCATCCAGTCCGCGCTCGACAGGTAGACGTCGTCGCCGCCGTCGTTGCGGAAGTAGTAGATCCGGTGATGTTCGAGAAAGCGGCCGATGATCGAGCGCACGCTGATGTTTTCCGACAACCCCTTCACACCGGGCCGAAGACTGCACGCGCCGCGGATGATGAGGTCGATCTTCACTCCCGCCTGCGACGCTGCATACAGCGCATTGATGGTCGCTTCGTCGACCAGCGCGTTCATCTTGGCGACGATGCGGCCCGGCTTGCCCTTGCGCGCCAGTGCGGCCTCGCGCGCGATCGCCGCGATATTGCGCTTGTGCAAGGTGAACGGCGCCACCCACAGATGCGTGAGCTTCTCGATCTTGTTCTGGCTCGTCAAGTGCATGAAGACGCGTTCCATGTCGGCGCACAGCACCGGGTCGGCCGTCAGCATGCCGAAGTCGGTATACAGCTTGGTCGTCGCCGGGTGGTAGTTGCCGGTGCCGAGGTGCGCGTAGTGCGTCAGCCGAACCCTCGGCTCCTTGCGCTTGCCGGACTCCTCCTCGCGCCGCAGGACGAGCAGCATCTTGGCGTGCGTCTTCAGGCCAACAACGCCGTAGACCACCTGCGCGCCGACCGCCTCCAGCCGCTCGGCCAGATTGATGTTCGCCTCTTCGTCGAAGCGAGCCTTCAGCTCGACGATCACGGTGATTTCCTTGCCCCGGCGCGCGGCGTCGACCAGCAGATCGACGATGATCGATGCCGTGCCCGTCCGATACAGCGTCATCCGGATTGACACCACCTTCGGATCGACCGCGGCCTGGCGCAGGAATTCGATCACCGGTTCGAAACTCTCGAACGGGTGATGCATCAGGATGTCGCCGCGCCGCATCGCCTCGAACAGGTCGGCGCCGTCGGCAGATTGACCGATTCTGGCCGGCCAGGCCGGCTCGAAGGACGACCAGCGCAGCTGGGGTTGTGAAATGTGATCGACCAACTCCGTCATCCGGACCAGGTTCACGGGGCCGTCGACGCGGAACACCGCTTCGTTGGGCAGCTGGAACTGCTCACGCAGCATCATTTCGAGCTGCGGTGGACAGGTACGCAACACCTCGAGTCGCAACGGATTGCCGAAGTGGCGCTGGGTCAATTCAACACGAAGCGCCTGGCGCAGGTTCTTCACTTCGCGCTCATCGACCCACAGATCCGAGTCGCGCGTGACGCGAAACTGCGAGAAGCCGTTCACCTTTCGACCAGGAAAGACATCGGCGAGGTGCGCGCGCATGACCGAAGTCAGCATCACAAACGCCTGCTTGCCGGGTGTCAGTCGCGCCGGCAGCGGAATGACGCGTGGCAGTATGCGCGGCACTTTCAGGATCGTGGTCGCGGCGGCGCGGCCGTACGCGTCCTTGCCCTCGAGCGCGACGATGAAGTTCAGCGCCTTGTTCATCACCTGCGGGAACGGATGCGACGGATCGAGTCCGATCGGCGCCAGCAGCGGCCGCACTTCGCGCTCGAAGTACTCGTGTACCCAGGCGCGCTGCGCCGGCGTGCGCTTGGCATGATTGATGACGACGATATTGCGCTTTTCCAGCAGCGGCATCAGTGCCTGGTTGAAGAGCGTGTACTGGCGATCGACCAGTGCGTGTGCACGTTCCGAAATGCGCTGATAAAGCTCCCACTGCGACGCCTGCGGACCCCAGCCGCTCATCGCCCCGACCTCATCGCGCATCTCGTCGATCAGGTCCGACAACCGGATCTCGAAGAATTCGTCCAGGTTGGACGACACGATGCAGATGAAGCGCAGGCGTTCCGCGAGCGGGACGTCGGCGCGTTCGGCCAGCGTCAGTACGCGTTCGTTGAAGGCGAGTTGGGACAGCTCGCGATTGAAAAACCGCTCAATCGTTGCTGCGCGCCTGATCTTGTGGTCCTTATGGCCCTTTCCGGGCCGATGAATCAGTCTGTGTTTCCAGCGCACCATAGAAATCGTCGATGACCACGTGATGACCGGCCCAGCGCTCTTACAATGCCGCCGCCATGATCGGAACCGCAACTGATTCTATGCGCGATACCGGGCGCCAAGATTGCGCCCGGTTCGCGGTGTTCCAAGCCATCCTGCATGACCGACCCAGGTCCTGACGCCAGCTCGCACGCGCCACTCATCGTGGTGGACGGCCTGCAAAAGCGCTATCGGGATGCGCCCGCGGCCCTCGACGCGCTCAGTTTCACCGTGACGCGAGGCGAGTTTGTGCTTCTGACGGGACCGAGCGGTGCGGGCAAGTCGACGCTGCTGCGGCTGCTAGCGGCGCTGGAGCCGCCTTCGAGCGGACGGATCGTGATTGCCGGAGCCGATCTGGCACGGTTGTCGCGACGCGGCCGCGCCGCTTTGCGGCGCACGATGGGAATCGTGCCGCAGGACTTGCTGCTGCTGTCCGATCGCACAGCGCTGGAAAACGTGATGCTGCCCGCGCTCATCGCCGGGCTTTCGCGTGCGGAGGCGCGCAGCCGCGCACGGGCAGCGCTGGCGCGCGTCGGGCTCACGGACGAGGAACTGCGTCCGACCTCATTGTCCGGCGGCGCGCAACAGCGACTGGCGCTGGCGCGCGCGATCGTCAATCGGCCCGCCGTCGTTCTCGCCGATGAGCCGACCGCCCACCTGGATTCCGCAGCGTCCGCGGCCATCCTGCGCCTGCTCGATGAGTTTTCCCGCTCCGGAATTGCCGTTGTACTGGCATCGCACGGAGAAAGCGTTGCCGTGCCGGCGCGCGCGCGCATCCTGCATCTTGCCGGCGGACGGTTGGCGGCATGAGTTCCTTCGCGCTTCTTTCTCACGCCTTGCGCGACGCGGGCCGGCTGCTGCGCCGGCGTTTGGCGACATTTGTGCTGGCCGTTCTCCTGTGCGCTTCCGCACTCGCGCTGCCCTTGCTGGCGATCACGATCGGTCATGGACTGGCGCCGCTGGCAAGGCGGATCCCGGTTGTGCCCGAAATCAGCGTCTTCGCAACGCTCGCGGCGACCAATCAGGAGATCACTGCGCTCAAGGCGCGGCTCGAGGGCACACCGAATGTGGAGCGCGTGCAATGGATTTCGCGCGATCAGTCGCTTGCCGAACTGGTACGCCGATCGGGCGGTGTGGCACCTCTCGCCGAGATCAAACCCAATCCGCTGCCCGACACGCTGGTCGTGACGTTTGTGCGCCGGGTTTCGCCGGAAGAACTTGAATCCGCCGCGACCGAATTCCGCAAGCTGCCCGGCGTTGATGGTGTGTATGTCGACAGCAGTTGGTATCGCAAGGCGGTGGGCCTCGGTCAGGTGATCATGCGGGTCGCGCTCTTCGTCGGCATCGTCACGCTCATTCTCCTGGGGCTCGTGGTCATCGGCGCGGTACGCCTGATCGCGTTGACCGACGGCGACGAACTGCGGTTGCTGCGCATGGTCGGCGCCGAGGATCGGCAAATCGCGCGGCCCTACGCCTATGTGGGCGGGATCACGCTCCTGATCGCGTCCGCGCTTGCGTTTGCCGCCGTGACCGCATTGCTTTTCGCCCTTGCGCCGGACATTGGATGGCTGGCGCAGGTGCTGGCGGTGCCAGTCAGCCTCAGAATGCTTCCCTGGCCAGCGTTGACGGGGCTGGCCGTGGTCGCCTTCTTCTTAGGTTGGGTCGGCGGGTCGATCGGACTTCGGTCCGCCCTGCGGCGTGTCTCATAGCCGAGTCCAGATCTCAGAACCAGTTTGTTAGTGTGTACTTCCTGTCGATCAAAAGCGCTCAGGCCAATGCATTGACTGAAGATGGAACCACTGGCTCCGCGTGGGGTCTATTCGCTGGCACTCAGTCAACGAGAGTGCTAACATGATTTTCATGGAAGAGCGGATGCCACCTTCTCTCACTGCTTTGGTCCCCCGTGGAAGCGGCGTACTGGCGCTGCATCCCGGCAGCCTAGGGAACCTGGACGCGTACATCACCGCGGTCAACCGCGTGCCGCTGCTGACGGCGGAGGAAGAAACCCGCCTGGCGCGGGCGTTCCGCGAGGACAGCGATCTCGAGGCCGCGCGGCAACTGGTGTTGTCGCACCTGCGCCTCGTCGTCGCGGTCGCTCGCAACTACCTCGGCTACGGTCTGCCGCACGGCGACCTGATCCAGGAAGGCAACATCGGGCTGATGAAGGCGGTCAAGCGCTTCGATCCGGAGCGCGGAGTGCGGTTGGTCTCGTTTGCGCTGCACTGGATCAAGGCGGAAATGCACGAGTTCATCCTGCGCAACTGGCGCCTGGTCAAGGTCGCGACGACCAAAGCGCAGCGCAAGCTGTTCTTCAACCTGCGCAGCATGAAGCAGGGCGCGGGCACGATGACGCCCGATCAGGTCGCGGACATGGCATCGACGCTCAACGTCAAGCCGGAAGAAGTCGTCGAAATGGAAACCCGGTTGTCCGGCGGGGATGTGGGGCTCGAGGGTCGTACCGAAGACGGCGAAGAGGTGTTCGCGCCTATCGCTTACCTGTCCGATTCGGGTTCCGAGCCGGTCCAGGTGTTGGAGCGGCGTGAGTACGATCACCTTCAGACCGAGGGCATTCGCATGGCGCTAGACGCTCTCGATGCCCGCAGCCGCCGGATCATCGAGGCGCGCTGGCTGAATGAGGACAGGGACGGCAAAGTCGGCGTGGCCACGCTGCACGAACTGGCGGACGAATTTGGCGTTTCCGCGGAACGAATTCGGCAGATCGAGGCCAAAGCACTACAGAAGATGCGCGGCGCGCTCGCGGCATACGCATGAGCGGGACGCCGGGCTTCTGACGGTCGGTCGCCTCGACAGATCCGCCTCTCCTCCCCCCTCTCCTCCGAAGAGGCGGATTCTGGACCCCGCTACGGCGGGGTCTTTTTTCTTGCCCACCGTGGAAGACCTTGGCTAAGCTGCGCGCGCATGAGCAGTGGCGCGTTCATTCGTTTTCCTGTCAAACCAGCCATCTGTCAGGCCGCCGGATCCCGACGCTCCAGCGCGCGCTGCCTTTGGGTCTCCCATCTAGAACCGCCGGCGACCCTGCGCGAACAAGCGCGCTCGATCATTGAGCAGTGTCCGCAGACGCCGGGCCGCGTGCACCCGCTCGGCGGGTTCGAGGATGCGCCGGTTCATCGCCTGCTCACAACGGTGTTGCCGGCCGACCGCGGGCTGCTCCTGCGCAAACGCCTCGAGTGGTACGCCTGCCGTGGCGCGGGATTCCATAACGACGCGCACTATTTTGACGTGTTGTTTGGCGCCTGGTGCGTTGCGGGCCCGCCACGTGACATCGTGTTTCCACGCGTGACAGCCCGCGTGGGCGCCGCCTTGGGTGATCTTGTGATCTTCGATCCCTGCGAGCCGCACGCCGTGCTGGACGCGGGGCAGGATGCCTACGCGCGTGAACGGTATGAAGGCGCAGCGCCGAGCGTATTCGTCGGGTTTGAAATTGCGCTCGATGCAGCCGCACGGGCTGCCTTTGCCATCAACGGGCCGCCGATTGCGGGCGACGTTCTTTCAAGCTCGGTGCCGATCAACGCCGAGACCGGCGCCTTGCCCTGAGCAAAGATCCACCCGAGCCGCGGCACGCCAACAACGCCACGCGCGCCAGCGCTCCAAAAGCGCTGCGTCGCCAGCCGCGATTGCTGCCCTTTCGATCCGCACCCGATCGAGCTCGTGCGCGGCGAGCGCCAGGGCGGACCGAGACAAGCGCCCGGCTAGAGCAGTTTCTTCAGATCGGCGACGATCGGATCGATGCCGCCGCCGTGTTTCAGGAACAGCCGCAAGCGGCCTTCCTTGTCGAACACGAACGTGCCCGCGGTGTGATCGATCGTGTACGACGTCGGAGTTTTGCCAGCAGACTTCTGGAAGAAGACCTTGAACTCCTTTGCGGTTCTGGCGGTTTCCTCGCTGTTGCCATACAGGCCAACGAAGGATGGATCGAATCCTGGCACGTATTGCGCGAGCACTTCGCGCGTGTCCCGCTCGGGATCGACGGTGATGAAGATCACCTGCAGCCGGTCGCCGTCGGCACCCAGTCTCTTCTTCACCTGCGCCAGGTCCGCGAGCGTCGTGGGACAGATATCAGGACACTGCGTATAGCCAAAGAAGACCGCAACGACCTTGCCGCGATAGTCGGCCAGTGCGCGCCGGGCGCCGGTGTGATCGGTCAGCGCGAAGTCGCGCGCGAAATCGGCACCGGTGACATCGACGTTGTTGAAGGTCGGCGGCGAACACGCCGCCAGCAGCGCAGTCAAGAGGGGAAAAACGATGCGGGGCACCACCGGGACTTGATTCGCGCAGCAGCCGGCGTCAACCAAGATATTTGTCGATCAGAAGCGCGCCGAACAATGCTGCCAGATAGACGATCGAGTAGTTGAAGGTCGCGCGCGCGCGCCGGTCGCTGTAGTTGCGCAGCAGCCGCCACGCATAGACGAGGAATAACGCACCCAGCGCCAGTGCTGCCGCCAGATACGGGACGCCCGCCATCTGGATCACGAACGGTAGGGTCGTGACGGCGATCAGGATGATCGTGTAAAGCAGGATGTGCAGTCGCGTGAGTTCCGCGCCATGCGTGACCGGCAACATCGGCAATCCTGACCGGCGATAGTCGTCGAGGCGATACAACGCCAGCGCCCAGAAATGCGGCGGCGTCCAGACAAAGATGATCAGCGCCAGCACCCAGGCCTCGGCTGGTGCGGCGTCGGTCACCGCGGCCCAGCCCAGGACCGGCGGCATCGCGCCGCTCATTCCACCGATCACGATGTTCTGCGGCGTGTACGGCTTGAGCAGCACCGTGTAGATCACTGCATAGCCGACGAAGGTGGCGAAGGTAAGCCACATCGTCATTGCATTGACCTGCGTGTAGAGCACCCACATGCCGGCGCCGCCGACCACTCCCGAGAAGATGAGCGCCTGGGCGGGCGTGATCTCGCCGCGCGCCAGCGGCCGCATCCGCGTGCGCAGCATGCGCGCATCGATGTGGCGCTCGATGATCGAATTGACGGCAAACGCTGCGCCTGCCAGCAGCCAGATGCCAAGCGTAGCCTTGAGGATCACCGCAATCGGCGGCAGTTCCGGCGTCGACAGGAACATGCCGATCACCGCACAGAAGAGCGCAAGCTGGGTAACGCGTGGCTTGGTCAGCAGCCAGTACTGGCGCGCCAGATGAGCGATCGGCGCGACCGCGGCGTTGGTCGAGGAGGATTGCATGGACACCGATTGAGCCCGCCGAGGCCACCTCGGCGAAGCGGCGGATTCTACCTGCTCACGACGTCAATCGCTTGCCCGCCGACGCGGTTCGAAACAGGATCACGACCAGAACGGCAACGAGCAGCGCGGAACCGCCGTTATGCGCAATGGCGAGCACCAGCGGCCACCCCAGCACCACGTTGGACAGCCCGGTCGCAACTTGCGCCGTCAGCAGGATCGCCAGCCACTGGGCCGGATGACGCAGGCCCTGGACCGGCCATGCGCGCCAGGCCAACAGACCGAGCGCGGCGATAACCGCGAGCGCGAAGGCACGGTGCACCCAATGAATTGCGACCAGCGCCTGGAATGTGATCGGCACACCTTCCCCGGTCCTGCCGAGGTCACGCCAGAGCGAGAATCCCTGCCGAAAGTCAGCATCGGGCAGGATCTTTCCCTGGCACAGTGGGAAGTCCGGACACGCCAGCACCGCGTAATTGGAGCTGACCCACCCGCCAAGGGCGATCTGAATGGCCAGCAACGTGAGACCGATCGTTGCGTGCGCGCGCAAGCCTGACGCCCGGGGATCGACCGCGCGAGTTGCGTCTTCGCGCAACGCCAGCCAGACCAGCAGTGCCAGCAACGTGATGCCACCCAGCAAATGTGCGGTGACCACGGCCGGCTGCAGTTTCATCGTAACGGTCCAGGCACCGAATGCGCCTTGCAGGCATACCACCAGGAAGATCGGGGTGGCGAGCCAGGGAGACGCTTGCGACGGTGCGCGTCGCCAACGTGCCCAGGACAACGCCGTCACCACAATGATGAGAAAGCCGACCGCCATCGCAAGATAGCGATGCAGCATCTCGATCCATGCCTTGGTCATCGTGACCGGGCCGCTCGGTTGCGCACTCTGAGCGGCACGTATCGGCTCGCCCGCCGACAGCGGATTGGAGTGCCCGTAGCAACCCGGCCAGTCGGGACAGCCGAGGCCGGAATCCGTCAGCCGGGTAAAGGCTCCGAACATGACGAGGTCGAGCGTCAAGAACGCGGTCACCCAGGCCAGCTTGAGGAGTTTGTCCGGCGCGCGCGAGCGCCAGACATATACCAGCGGCAAAGCGGCGATCGCGATCGCCTTGAGCGCCAGCCACAGCAGCGCGTCGCCCGCAATCATCAGCCGATCCGCGACGCCTTGAGCAACTTGGCAAGATCGCGCTTCATTCGGTTGGGGTCGGCTTCCTTTGGCCAGCTTAGCATCAGGTTGCCGAGCGGATCGATCATCCAGATGTGATCGGCCAGTTCGCTGCCGGCATCGGCCGGCGGCAGAAGAAAGGCCTTGAGCTCGGTCACGTCGGCGCGCAGCAGGCGCGTGCCTTCGTATTCGCGCATCACGATCGTCGGCAGCGGTGCCGAATCGCTGATCAACCAGACCCGTTCGACACGCTCGGCGTCCTTGCCGGATGTCAGTCGCACCTGCCGCATCCGCCACAGCTTGCGCTGACATACCTCGTTGCAGTCGCCGCCATCAACCTGAACCATCAGCCAGCGACCGCGCAGGGAGGCGGGCGCCACTGGGCGACCGTCCAGTTCCCGCAGCGTCAGTGGCGGCAGTGGCCGCTGCGGCGTGATCAGCTCGCCGTAGTTGGTGCGCCCCGTCGGCGGTAGAAGGTAGTAGGCGACGTACGACGCCAGCACCGGCGCTGCACAGACCGCAAGCACCAGATACAGCAGACGGAAGCGCCTCCAATGGGAAGGCGAAGTCGATCCCGGCGCCATCGCCGTCATGAGTTCCCCGGGGTCGACGCCGCGCGCCAAGCGCGCCAGCCGAAGAACAGCGTCAGCAAAGCAATCAACGCCGCGAGCGAATACCACTGCAGCGCATAACCGCGATGCTTTTCCACACCCAGATCGGGCGCCGGCCAGTCACGCACCAATCCATCGTCGATGTGCGAGGTCTGCTGTACCACGAAGCGCGCCACACGCAATCCGCTCGCCCGCTCGAAGGATTCGAATTCCAGATTCTGCCAAACCAGGGGCCGCTGCCTCGACTCAGCTTCCGCGCCAAGCTGGAGCAGCTGTGGCAATTGCGCCAGTGCCATCCCTTCAATCGCCACTGAGTCCGCTGGTTCACCGATCGACGGCAAGCGCGATCGGTCCTGCACATCACGCGCGACCCAGCCCCGGTTGACCAGCACGATTCCGTCATCCGTCTCGATTGGCGTCACAACGAAGAACCCCGGCCGCCCGTTGCTCTGCCGATTGTCCAGCCACACGCTGTAGCGATGCCGGAACGTGCCCGTCAAGCGGACACGGACCGGCACGCGCGCGGGTAGATCGTGCAGCGTCGCGGCATTGACGACGACCGGAGCGTCTTGCTGCGCCGCATCCCACTGCGCCTGCAGCGCGAGCTTGAGTTCCGCGCGCCGCGACTGCCAGTTGCCGAGCGACACGGTCAGTGCGAATCCAAGCACGCCGGCGACCATGGCGACCATCACGCGGCTCCGTTTCACGCTGCGGTCCTGATCGCACGATGGGATAATGCGCTCTTCCCGAGGTGGGACTCCATGAAGGCCCTCATCGCAGTCGCGTTTGTCGCCATCCTTGGTGCCCTCGGCGTCGCGCTGGTATTCCTGATGAAGGACCGGGGGCGCGGAATGCGTACGCTCAACGCGCTGCGCCTGCGGGTCGGACTGTCGATCGCGTTGCTGCTGCTCATCTGGTTCAGCTGGTACATGGGCTGGATCAGCCCTCGCTCATACTAGTCGCGCCGCCCTCGATCGGCCGCCGATCCGCCGCCGGCCAGGCTCGGCTAACCGCCCGATATGAATCGGAGTGGCGGGCATTTACTCTTCTTTTAATCGCATCAGGACAAGCGGTTTGTCAATTACGCTGAGTTCGTCGCGTTTGCTTCGTTGTCGGCCCACGGGGCCAAGGAGGTGAGAATGAACGCGCCCGCCGAACTGTTTTTGGCCTTCCGTGAAGACTTCGTCCGCGCCCTGGACGAGGAGATGGGCCTGGAAGATTTCCTGCAGTACTGCAAGACCGATCGCATGGCCTACGCCAGCGCACACGAATGCGTGCTCGAGGCGATCGGCAAGCCCAAGCTTGTGAACACGGCCGATGACGCCCGCCTGTCGCGGTTATTCCAGAACCGTGTCATTCAGATGTGGGACACGTTTGCCGAGTTCCATGGCATGGAAGAAACGCTGATGTCGCTGTATGCGTACTTCCTGCACGCCGCGCAAGGGCTCGAGGAACGCAAGCAGGTCTTGTATCTGCTCGGCCCGGTCGGTGGCGGCAAGTCGTCGCTGGCTGAAAAGATCAAGTCGCTGTGCGAGCAATTCCCGATCTACACGCTGAAGGATTCGCTGACCGGCAAGATCTCGCCACTGCTCGAGTCACCGCTCGGCCTTTTCCCGCGCGACAAGTTCGGCAGACAGATGGAAGACCGCTACGGCATTCCGCGCCGTTCGCTGACCGGTATCGCCAGTCCGTGGGCGCTGAAGCGTCTGAAGGATTACAAGGGGGACCTGACGAAGTTCAGCGTCGTGCGCGTGATGCCGTCGGTATTGAACCAGGTCGGTATCGTCAAGACCGAGCCCGGCGACGAGAACACGCAGGACATCTCCACCCTGGTCGGCAAGGTCGATCTGCGCATGCTGGAGCGCTTTGCGCAGGACGATCCGGACGCGTACAGCTATTCCGGCGCGCTGTGCCTGGGTTCGGCACGGTGCGTGGAGTTCGTCGAAATGTTCAAGGCGCCGCTGAAGGTGCTGAATCCGATCCTGACCGCGACGCAGGAAGGCAACTTCAAGGGCACGGAGGCGCTGCCGGCGCTGCCGTTCAACGGCTTCATCATGGCGCACTCGAACGAGGCCGAGTGGCTGAAGTTCCGCAACAACAAGGATAACGAGGCCTTCATCGACCGCGTGTACCTGGTCAAGGTCCCGTATTGCCTGCGCGTGGACGAGGAAGTACGCATCTACGACAAGATGCTGAAGGCTTCCACGCTCTCGGAGGCTCCGTGCGCGCCGCAGACGCTGCGCACGCTGGCCGAGTTCACCGTGCTGTCGCGTCTGGGTGTGCCGGAAAATTCCTCCGTTTACAGCAAGCTGCGCACCTACAACGGCGAAACGCTGAAGGACGTCGATCCGCGCAGCAAGAGCGTGAAGGAATACCGCGACGACGCCGGCCTGCAGGAAGGCTTCACGGGGCTGTCGACCCGCTGGGCATTCAAGACCATCTCGGCGGCATTCAATCGCGACCCGAGTGAAATCGCGGCCGACCCGGTCAATCTGCTGGTCGTGCTTGAAGACCGGCTGAACAAGGACGACCTGCAGGAGGAGTACAAGCGCCGCCTGCGCGGGCACATCAAGGAGTGGATTGTGCCGCGCTTCGCCGAGTTCCTCGAGAAGGAACTGCAAATGTCGTATCTGGATGCGTACGGCGAGTATGGCCAGAACCTGTTCGATCGCTACGTGACCTACGCAGACAAGTGGCTGCTCGACGAAGACTGGCGCGATCCGGACACCGGCATGCAGTATTCGCGCGAGGCATTGAATTCCGAGTTGGAGAAGATCGAGAAACCCGCCGGCATCAGCAACCCGAAGGACTTCCGCAACGAGGTGGTCAATTTCGTGCTGCGCGCCCGTGCCCACGGCAAGAATCCGCACTGGACCAGCTACGAGAAGCTGCGTGTGGTGATCGAAAAGCGCATGTTCAGCAAGACCGAGGACATCCTGCCGATCATCTCGTTCGAAGCCAAGGGCTCGCAGGAGATGGAAGAGCGCCACAAGAGCTTCGTCAATCGCATGGTGGCGCGCGGCTATACCGAGAAGCAGGTGCGGCGCCTCGTCGACTGGTACATGCACTTCAAGAAATCGACCCAATCGTGATCTCCTAGCCGCCGCGAGGACCCTGTGTCCGACTTTGCCGCCTCGAGCCGGTTCATGCGCATCGTCGATCGACGCGCTGATCCGCCGGGGCGCGGTGCGGTCAATCGCGAGCGCTTCATCCGCCGCTTCAAGGATGAGATCAAGCGCGCGGTCGACGAAGAGATCGGCAAGCGCGGCATCGCCGACATTGGCAAGGGCGGCAGGATCTCGATCCCCGGCCGCGGCCTGAAGGAACCGTACCTCCATCACGACAGCAAGACCGGCAGCCGCGACTTCGTGCTGCCGGGCAATCACGAGTACCTGCCGGGCGACATGATCGATCGACCCGACGGCGGCGAAGGCGACGGCCAGGGCAATGAGCCGGGCGAGGGTGAAAGCCGGGACAACTTCGCCTTCGTGCTGTCACGCGACGAATTCCTGAGCCTCTTCTTCGACGACCTCGAACTGCCCAACCTCGAGCGCACGCGGCTTGCCGATGTCTCGTTCGTGACCACGCGCCGGGGCGGTTACTCGCGGGACGGGGTACTGGCCAATCTGTCGCCGGCGTTGACGATGCGCATGTCGATTGCGCGCCGTATTGCGCTGCGCGGCGGCATTGCCAGCCGCATCGAAGAACTCGAAGAAGAGCGGCACGAATCGCACGAAGCCGGTCGGCGCGCCGAGATCGACGACGAGGTCACGGTGCTGAAGGACCGCAGCGAAAAACTGCCGTTCCTGGAAGAGATCGACCGCCGCTTTCGGGCGCTGCAGCCGGTCCCCGCTCCGGCGACGCGCGCCGTGATGCTGTGCCTGATGGACGTGTCAGGCTCGATGGACGAGCGCAAAAAGGACCTGGCCAAGCGATTCTTCGCCCTGCTGTACCTGTTCCTGGAGCGCAAGTACGGCGCCGTCGACGTGGTCTTCATCCGCCACACGGAAACCGCGCAAGAAGTCGACGAGAAGACCTTCTTCCACGACCCGCAGTCGGGTGGGACGCTGGTGATGCCGGCGCTAGAACTGGCGCACAAGGTGATCGAAGAGCGCTACGCCGGCAACGATTGGAACGTCTACATCGCCCAGGCGTCGGACGGTGACTGCGGCGACGAGGACGCGCAGCGCTGCGCAGGTTATCTGCAGACCGAACTGCTGCCACGCGTGCGTTACTTTGCCTACGTCGACATTCCGTCGGCCAACTCCGGCGGCTGGTTCGCCCGCCCCTCGGACCTGTGGCAATGCTACGAGCCGATCGGCGCGGCGAGCTTCGCCAAGCGCAAGGTGCACGATCGGCGCGACATCTGGCCGGTGTTTCGCGAGCTCTTCGCGCGCAAGGAGGCTGCGGCATGAATCCCTGGGATCTGGCCGGCCTCGATGCACCCGCGCGGCGACGCGCGAGCAGCCCGCGCGAGCGTCCCTGGCCGCGCCTGGTGTCACGGCCAGCGGTGCCGATGCCGGTGCCTGGCGTGACACGCGCGCTGGAGCCGATCGCCACCGGGACCGAATGGACGGTACCGCTGCTGGAGCGCTTTGATGTCGCGCTGAGTGCGCATGCGCGTCGCCTGCATCTCGAAACCTTCCCGGTCCAGTACGAGGTGATCACCGCAGCGCAGATGATCGACCTGTGCTCGACAGTCGGCATGCCGGTGCATTACCCGCACTGGAGCTTCGGCAAGCACCTGCTCGGCCAGGAGCACACGTACAAGAAGGGCGTGAGTGGACTGGCGTATGAGATCGTCATCAATACGAGCCCGTCGCTCGTGTACCTGATGGAGACCAACACGCTGCCGCTGCAGGTGCTGGTGATGGCGCATGCAGCGTACGGGCACAACGCGTTTTTCAAGAGCAACTATCTGTTCCACCAGTTCACGCAGCCCGACGGCATCCTCGATTACCTCACATTCGCACGCAATTTCATCCTCGATTGCGAACAGCGCTATGGCTGGCGTGAGGTCGAGCGCGTGCTCGATGTCTGCCACGCGCTGGCACCCTACGGCGTGGATCGCTACAAGAAGCCGGCCAAGCTGTCGGCGAGCCGTGAGCGCGAGCGACTGGCGGAGCGCCTGCGCTTTGCCCAGCACCACTACAACCCGGACGTCGCGTATCTGTACGAAAACGCGGCCGCCAAGCAGGGTCCGGAGCTCGAAGAGTTCGAGCCACAGGAGAACCTCCTCTATTTCATCGAGAAGCGGGCGCCGAAACTGGCACCATGGCAACGCGAGCTGGTGCGCATCGTGCGCAAGATCTCGCAGTACTTCTATCCGCAGCGGCTGACCAAAGTCGCCAACGAAGGCGCCGCCACCTTCTGGCACTACACGCTGCTGCACGAGCTGTACGACCATGGCCAGGTCGACGACGGTTTCATGCTGGAATGGCTGTCGAATCACAGCGATGTCGTCACACAACCGTCGTTCGATGACCAGCGCTATCGCGGCATCAACCCCTACGCGTTGGGATTCGCGATCTTCCGCGACATCCGGCGCATCTGCGAGCAACCGACCGACGAGGATCGCGAGTGGTTTCCACGGCTGGCGGGCACGAACTGGGTCGAATCGGTGCACTTCGCGATGGCGAACTTCAAGGACGAGAGCCTGATCGAGCAGTATCTGTCGCCGAAGGTGATGCGCGATGTGCGCCTTTTCCTGCTCGCCGATGAGGAGAGCGATCGCAGCAAGTACGCGGTGCGCGCCATTCACAACGAACAGGGCTATTCCCGGGTCCGTCAGACCCTCGCTGCCCAGTATCGCCCCGAAGTGCAGACGCCGCCGCTGGCGGTGACGCGTTTTTCAGCCGACAGTGACCGGGCGCTGCTGATGCAGCACCGCGTCGAACGCGGCCGGCTGCTCGACGCCGACGCGGCGACCGAGATCCTCGCCTTCATCAAAGAACTGTGGCAGTTCGATGTCGTGCTGGAAGAAATCGACGACGCCGGCAATCGATTGAAGATCCACCGGACATAGTCGGCGGACCACGGTCGACGAGAAGACGGCGCCACTTGGCGCCGTTCTTCTTCTTTCGACGGCCTGGTGCTGACAGCTCACAGCCAATACACGACGATGTACAGGCCGATCCACACCACGTCGACAAAGTGCCAGTACCACGCCGCCGCTTCGAAGGCGAAATGATGATCAGGTCGGAAGTGGCCCTTCAGGATGCGGAAGAACATCACCGTCAGCATGATCGCGCCAACGATCACGTGGAAACCGTGAAACCCGGTCAGCATGAAGAACGTCGAGCCGAAGATGCCCGAGTCGAGTCGCAGGTTCAGGTCGCTGTAGGCGTGCGCGTATTCGAATGCCTGCACCCCGACGAAGCTGAAGCCGAGCAGCAGCGTGGCAAACAACCAGCCCAGTGCCCTGCCGCGATGGCCCGAGAGCAGCCCATGATGCGCCACCGTCAGCGTAAAGCCCGAGCTCACCAGCAGGATCGTGTTGATGGTCGGCACCGGCCAGGCGTGAATCCTGGTGAACTCGCCGACGATTCCTCCCGGCCCCAGCGTCGGCCAGGTGACTGAGAAGTCCGGCCAAAGCAGCTTGTGATCGAAGTCGCCCAGAGAGGGCAGCGTAATGACGCGGGCGTAGAACAGCGCACCGAAGAACGAAGCGAAGAACATCACCTCCGAGAAGATGAACCAGCTCATCCCCCAGCGGAAGCTCACGTCGACCTGGCGGTTGTAGCTGCCGGCCTCGGATTCACCGATCACGGCGGCGAACCAGCCGCGCATCATGTAGATCAGAACCGCGAATCCGAGCAACACCACCCAGCCGCCGCCGTTGACCTTGTTCACCAGCATCGTCGCGCCGAAGGTGGTGAAGATCATTGCGATCATCCCGACCATCGGCCAGCGTGCCGGCGCCGGCACAAAGTAGTGCGATGCCGCTTCCCCGTGCGTCGAACCCATCTGCTGCGTCTCCTTCCCTATCGCGATTTCCAGTCCTGCCTCAAGGCAGCACGACGAACTTGATGATTGATACCAGCACCAAGATGAAGACAATCGCGCCGATCACTCCCATCGCCACCACGTGGATGGGATTCAACTGCGCGGCATCGGCCTCGTAATGGGCACGCTTGCGCACGCCGAAGAACGACCAGAACACCGCCCGCGCGGTCTGCCCGAACGACGCCTTGCGCTTCGTCGGCGCAATCTGCTCGGCCATGTCAACCCCGACCCTCGCGCGCGGCCTGGGCCTGCGGCGCGACCGCCCCGGGCACCTCGAAGAACGTGTACGACAACGTGATCTGGTTGATGTCCTTCGGCAGATCCGGATCGACGACAAACACGACCGGGAACGTGCGCGTCTCACGCGCCGCCAGCGTCTGCTGCTTGAAGCAGAAGCATTCGATCTTGTTGAAGTAACGCGCCGATTGCATCGGCGCGTAACTCGGAATTGCCTGTCCCGCGATCACACGGTCTTCGAGATTGACCAGGTCGTATTCCACTTGCACCAGTTCGCCGGGATGCACTTCGAGATGATTGACGTTCGCCTTGAAGCGCCACGGTCCCTGCCGGTTGGCGTCGAACTCGACGACGATCGTGCGCGTCTGGTCCACCTGCGTGTTGGCGGCGCGCTGCACCGCCTGCGGATCCTTGCCGGTCAGGATATTGACGCCGGTCACCTCGCAGATCTTGCGATAGATCGGGATCAGCGCCCAGCCGAAGCCGAACATCATCACCGCGACCACCAGCAGCTTGCGCAGGATGCTGCGGTTTGACGGGGCACCGACAGACTGATTGCTCATCAGCAACTCAGCTTCCGAATAGCCAGCGCCGGACGATGATGCCGACGAAGAACACGAGCACGATCGAAAGCAGCACCAGTGCCGTGCGTTTGTTGTTCGTGCGTGTGTTGTTGCCGGTCATATTGGGGGCAGTCGCGTCGAGCTACTTCACCACCGGCGGTGTTTCGAAAGTATGGAATGGCGGCGGCGACGGCACGGTCCACTCGAGTCCACCGTCCTCCGCCTCGAAGTAGTTGGCCTTCGCCGCTTCGCCGCCCTTGATGCACTTGAGCACGATGTAGAGGAAGAGCAGCTGCGACAGCCCGAACCCAAACGCGCCGATCGACGCCACCATGTTGAAATCGGCAAACTGCATCGGATAGTCGGCATAGCGGCGCGGCATGCCGGCCAGTCCGAGGAAATGCATCGGGAAGAATGTGACGTTGAAGAAGATCATCGACAGCCAGAAGTGCAATTTGCCTAGCGTTTCGTCGTACATGTGCCCGGTCCACTTGGGCAGCCAGAAGTAGGTGCCGCCGAACATGGCGAAGAGCGATCCCGCCACGAGGACGTAGTGGAAGTGCGCAACGATGTAGTACGTGTCCTGGATCTGGATGTCGATCGGCGCCATCGCGCAGATCAGCCCGGTGAAGCCGCCCATCGTGAAGACGAAAATGAAGCCGATGGCAAAGAGCATCGGCGTCTCGAAGGTCATGCTTCCCTTCCACATCGTCGCCAGCCAGTTGAAGATCTTCACCCCGGTCGGCACCGCGATCAGCATGGTCGCGTACATGAAGAACAGCTGCCCCGTCACCGGCATGCCGGTCGTGAACATGTGGTGCGCCCAAACGATGAACGACAGGATCGCGATCGATGCCGTGGCATAGACCATCGAGGCGTAGCCGAACAGGGGCTTGCGGGAGAACACCGGCACGATCTGGCTGATGATCCCGAACGCCGGCAGGATCATGATGTAGACCTCGGGGTGGCCGAAGAACCAGAAGATGTGCTGGAACATCACGGGGTCACCGCCGCCCGCGGCGTTGAAGAAGCTGGTGCCGAAGTGCCGATCGGTCAACGTCATGGTGATGGCGCCTGCAAGCACAGGCATCACCGCAATCAGCAGGTACGCGGTGATGAGCCACGTCCACACAAACATCGGCATCTTCATCAGGGACATGCCGGGTGCGCGCATGTTCAGGATCGTGGTGACGATGTTGATCGAGCCCATGATCGAACTCGCGCCCATGATGTGCAGGGCAAAGATCCCCATGTCCATGCCCATGCCCATCTGGATCGTGAGCGGCGCATACACGGTCCAGCCGGCAGCGGGTGCACCGCCCGGCACGAAGAACGACGACACAAGCAGAAGGGCCGCCGGCGGCAGCAGCCAAAAACTGAAGTTGTTCAACCGCGCGAACGCCATGTCGGGCGCGCCGATCTGCAGCGGAATCTGCCAGTTCGCGAAGCCGACGAAGCCCGGCATGATTGCGCCGAACACCATGATCAGGCCGTGCATGGTCGTGAGCTGATTGAAGAATTGCGGCTCGAAAATCTGCAGCCCCGGCTGGAAAAGCTCCGCGCGGATGCAAAGCGCCAGCACACCGCCCACCAGGAACATGGTGAAAGAAAACCACAGGTACATCGTGCCAATGTCCTTGTGGTTGGTCGCGTAAAGCCAGCGCCGCCAGCCATGGGGGGCGTGCCCGTGTGCCTCATCGTGCGCGTGACCGTGATCGTGGACGATTGCGCTCATCTTTGCTCCTTCGACTCCGACTCCGTAAGTCCGTCTGAACGGTCACTGCGCATCACTTGCGAGCTGCCTTGAACTCGCCTGGCTGAATTGCTGCACCGGTATTGTTGCTCCAGCTGTTCCTGACGAAGGTTGCAGCCGCCGCCAGCTCGACATCCGACAAGGCCTTCCACGATGGCATCGCGCCCTTGCCGGCGAGCATGATCGCGATCTGCTGGTCCTTGTTGGTCACGACCTGGCTGCCGTCCAGCGCAGGAAATGCGCCCTTGACACCCTGCCCGTTCGCCTGGTGGCAGGCCTGGCAGTTGGCGGCATACACCTTGGCGCCGCGCTCTTTCAGTTCCGCGAGCTCCCAGGTCTTGTTCGGATCGTCGGCAGACGCGGCCATGGCCTTTTTCTTGTCGTCGACCCACTTCGTGTACTCGGCGGCCGTGACGACCCGCACCTTGATCGGCATGAACGCGTGGTCCTTGCCGCACAGCTCGGCGCACTGACCGTAGTAGGTTCCGGTCTTTTCGGCGCGGAACCAGGTGTCACGCACGAAGCCCGGGATCGCATCCTGCTTGACCCCGAACGCCGGCACGAACCACGCGTGAATCACGTCGTTTGCGGTGGTGATCACCCGGATCTTCTTGTCAACCGGAACCACGACCTCGTTGTCGACGTCGAGCAGGTAGACAGGATTCGCCTTGCGCGCGGCATCGTTGCCACCGTCAATCTGATCGCGCGGCGTGGCAAGTGTCGACAGGAAGGAGATGCCCTCGCCCTCCCCTTTCAGGTAGTCGTAGCCCCACTCCCACTGATAACCGGTCGCCTTGATCGTGATGTCGGCGTTGCTGGTGTCTTTCATCGCCACCACCGTCTTCGTCGCCAGCGCGCCCATCACGATCACGATGATGAACGGCACCACGGTCCAGGCGATCTCCACCGCGGTGCTCTCGTGAAAGTTCTCCGCCTTGTGGCCTTTCGACTTTCGGTGCGCATAGATCGAATAGAACATCACGCCGAAGACGGCGACGAAGATCGCGCCGCAGATGCCGAGCATCACCCAGTGCAGCCAGTGAATGTCGCGCGCAATCTGCGTGACCGGGGGCGCCAGGTTGTACCTGCTCTGAATCGCGCCGGCACTGGCAGTGCCGGCGAGCAGCGCCGCTGTCAAGGTCATCCTGATCGTTGTCATCATTCTGGTCGAATTCATCAGTTCATCCGTTGCGGCCCGCGCCGCCCCAACCACCTCCGTCACACCGCCGCTGACTGCAGCGCACGCTTCAAGTCGTGCGCCAGCCGACGACGTCGCGCGTCGAGCAGGTGCGCTCCGATCTCGATCCGCAGGCCGGCTGCGACGACAAGGAGCCGGGACCGAGCCCGCACGCTGTCGTCGTTCTCGATTCGCACTCGTGGCGTCGCGAGCTGCCAGGTCGAACGCTGTGCGCCCTGTACTTGTTCGATGCGCAGCTGTCCGCCGTCGAGTTCGATCGTTTCGCAATCCCCCGCATGGCGCCCGTAGCAGGCGAAGGCGGCGGCAACAGCGATGAGTTCGATGCCGACAAAGGGCAGCACCATCCAGAGTCCGAATGCCGCAAATCCGACGCCGATCACGAACGACAGCGCGACCACCGACGCGAACACCGCAGCCAGCTGCCGCGGCGAGGCAGAACAGTTGCGTTTGACGATCCAGCGGGTCGCGTGCTCGGGCATTGACAGGGCTCATCCAACAACTTGCGCAGTCAGGCGGCGAAGCAGCCGTTGCCCCGACAAACCACCCCGCCCGGCCAAACCGGCATCGGGTTTGGCCGAGGGTGAACGCAAAGCGGCGCGATTATAGGCGGACGGCGAACACCGGGACAAACAGTGCGGTTTGACCGGGCCTGGCTCGGCAAACCGGCCGTCACGGAAGCGCTATGCGCAGATTCTGGCCCGGATAGCTCTTGTCCCGATGCCTGTGCATCGGCGTGTTGGCTTCGAAGATTGCTGGGTACTTGTGGGCATCGCCGTAGGACTGCCTGGCGATCTTGGATAGCGTAGCGCCGGGAACGACGGCGTAGGCCTGCGCCAACGGGCCCGACCGCGACCCCGTCATGCGGTCCTCGACGCCGGCGACGCCTTGAACGTTGCCCGCAGCGAGGACGATCTTCTGCCTGGTCGCCTGATCGTCCGCCACCCCGCAAACCTTGGCGATGCCGCTGGCGCCGCCAAAGGTCACTGTCAGCCCCGTGGCGGCGAGCTTCTGCGCCTGGATGCAGGCAGGGTTGGCATCGCCCGCCGCCGCGTTGGCAGCAGCAGGGCCTGCGGTCGCTTCCGCCGCCTTGACGTCCTGGCCGAACCGTTTCTCCCCCGCTTCCTCGATGAGTGCGATCGGTCCCATCGGCTGCCTGCGTGTTGGCGTCAAGCCCTGAGCCGAGCATGACCGGCCGTCAGCGCGCGCGCAACTTCGCGCGCAGGCTATCGACAGAAATGCGGGTCTGCCCTTCTTCGCGCGCAACCGGCTTCCAGGCGTGGCCAAAGGCGAGCTCGAACGTCAGCCCGATGCGCCCGTCATCAGAGCGCCGCGCCTCCAGCGCGCCGATCAGCCCACGCGCCTGTCGGCCCGAGACCAATCCGGGCATCCGATCGTCGCGAGGATTGCCGCCCAGGGCAACGACATCGCGTATCAGTTCTTGCGGCGTTGTGTAAGTGAGCCGGATGCGTTCGGAGTCCATCACCGGGTTCGCGAATCCGGCCGCGACCATCATGTCGCCAAAATCGTGCATGTCGATGAATGGCATCGGCGCGGCGCGCGGCAGCACGGTGGCAACCGCATCCCGCAGCTCCTTGATCGTGTCGGGGCCGAAGCAACTGAACATCAGCAAGCCGTCGATCGCCAGAACACGCCGCCATTCAGGAAACAGTCGATGCGGCGTCGGGTGCCAATGCAGCATCAGATTGGAGAACACGAACTGCGCGCAGCCATCGGCGAGCGGCAACGCCCCCGCATCGGCAGCGATCCAATGGGTGCGCGCGCCGCGCCACCAGCGCGCCAGACGAGCGACACGGTCCGCGCGCGCGCCCTGCTGCAGCATGCAAAGCGAGTGATCGACGCCGAGCCATTCGGCCGCGGGATATCGATGTCGCAACGCCGCACGTGAACCACCCACCCCACAACCGATGTCGACGATGCGCTTCGGCGCGAGCCTGATCACGTCGAGGCGCTCGAACATGCGTCGCTCGACTTCACGGGCAAGGAAAGCGCGTCGCGCGAACGTGGCTGCGCGCCGATCGAACTGTCGCCGAACGGTCGCCGTCCGCGCGGGGATGCGCGGCGGATCGACGATCGTGGGAGTCAGTTCGGAGGAGCCGGGACCGAGAGCCATGCGGCGGCGCTGGTGCGGATGCAAAGTATATGCTCGGCGTCGATGGGTTTTGCCACCGCCCCGCACCGATTTCCGCCTCGAATCGCGTCGGCCCTGCGCCTGTCCGTCCCCCGCATGGTGTGCGAATTGCCGCGTGCTGCCGCAAGCTGCCCTCTGTGCGCCAATGGCGAGCACGATTTCCGCTCTGCGGACACGGCCCGGTGCCGCATCTGCGCGCTGCGCCGGCCGAGGTCGACGCCGGCAACGATCTGCGCCTCCTGCGCACGCCACCCGGCGCTCTTCGATGCAACCGTCGCGCGCGCCGGCTACGCGCCGCCGGTCGACGCGATGGCGATCGCTCCAAAGGCCGATGGCCGCTTGGCACGGGCCGCAGTATTGGGCGCGCTGCTGGCGCGCCGGGCGCAGAAACTCGATCGCGCGCGCGCCGATCGGGTCTGTGCCTCTCGCCTTTGGGCGACGCGGCAAAGCGTGGCTTCAGTCAGGCACCGGAAATTGCGCGGCGGGTGGCGCACGTCCTCGATGTTCGGCATGAACCAGGAGCGCTGCTGTGCGTTCGCGACGTCGTACCCCAGCACGTACTGGCGCTCGTGCCACGTGATCGTCGTTGGCAACGTGATGACGAGCGGATCCACGCGGGCGCGATTCGCCTCGGCGCTGAAGAAGGCCGGCGCGGCCCGCGTGACCAGCTTTGTCGGCGCGCGGACGCCCTAGCGATGTTCCACGTTGTCCTCGTCGAACCCGAGATCCCGCCGAACACGGGCAACGTGATCCGGCTGTGCGCCAATACCGGCGCGCAGTTGCATCTG
>Ga0209048_10000771_pt1 | contig 33887 bp, 30 predicted proteins | sample FrelakmetCRP12CR_FD_187146 | JGI IMG/M metagenome (GOLD analysis project Ga0209048, IMG submission 187146) | Freshwater lake sediment microbial communities from the University of Notre Dame, USA, for methane emissions studies - CRP12 CR (SPAdes)... | ecosystem: Environmental > Aquatic >...
CCGTGAGCTCTACCACACACTCCGCCGCATCACTCCTACCTACTCCCCAGCTGATGCTCTTGCCTCTTGACTTTCATATACCAGGTTCATTGCGAGGAGCGAAGCGACGAAGCAACCTCGACGCGAACCCCGTGGCTCACCGGCCTTGAACACGACGAGATCGCCACGGCCCCTCGCAACGCTCGGGGCCTCGCGATGACAAACAAACGAGGGCGGCCGCACCAGAGCAAGGCCAAGTCTTGGAGGGCGGCTGCCCTCAGCCGCCCTGAGGCAGTGCAGTCCACGGGCCGAATGGTGCAGAGGAACGCGGGCGAGCGCGCCCGCGCCCCATGCAGCAGCGCCCGCGCCCCATGAAGCACCATTTGTCATTGCGAGGAGCGCAGCGACGAAGCAATCCGGTCGATGTCGACGGGATCGCCACGTCGCCGCTGCGCGGCTCCTCGCGATGACAAGGGAATGCCGCGGGGTTGCGTCGCTGTGCGAGCGATGACAGGAGTCCCGTAGCGCCGTAGGGGAGCAGCTTGCCTGCTCCCGATTACCCTCCGCCGCTACTCGGTAAAGGCCAGGGGCGAAGGGATCGGGCAGGTGCGCTCGAATAGGAAGCGGCGGTTGGTCAAGTCGAGACCAACGACGGTGCCGGTGGGCTGAAAGCCATCGTGGCCGGCGTCACGGGTGAGCAGCCTGATCACGCCGCCGTGGGTGAAGAGCAGGTGCCGACCGAACGGCAATTCGGCGAGAAACGCGAGCACCCGCGTTCGCACCTCTGCGAGCGACTCTCCGCCCGGGGGATGGAAACCGTTGAACTCGATGAATGCCTGCTTGTAGGCCGGGTCGAGCGTTTGCCACGCGTGTCCCTCGAGCACGCCGAAGTTGATCTCGCGCAAGCGCGCGTCGGTGCGCGGCTCACCCCTCGCCAGGCGCGCCGTGGTGACGGCGCGGACGAGGTCCGAGGACCACACACCGTGAAACGACTCTCCGGCGAGCGCGGGCGCGACCGAGCGTGCCTGCTCCTCCCCTCGCTCGGTCAGGGGCAGGTCGGCCCAGCCCGCGAGGATGCCGTCGCGGCTTGCAGTGGTCTCGCCGTGGCGCACCAACCAGATCTCAAGCGTATCCACCGAACCTCCGGCCGCGCAGTATAGCCCGCAGCCACCCACACCCCCGCGCGAGCCCTCAAACGCCCGAAACCGCAGCCGCCAATTGCCCCTTGGCCGTGGTTCCGATCGCAACTGCTGCCGGACTTGTACGGACCTGGAACATGTTCTAAGGTGACGTCGTCCGCCCGGCCGGGCGGCGGAGGACGCCATGACGTTGCTCGCCTGGATCATCATCGCGGTTTGCGCTCTCGTCTTCTTCCTGTTTGTCGCTCTCTGGCTTTTCAACTACCACAAGGTGGGGCCGAACCAAGTGCTCGTGATCTCGGGTCGGCGGTCAACCGTGACCACGCCCGACGGCGAGCGACGCACGTTCGGCTACCGGCTTCAAGTCGGCGGCGGAACGTTCGTGATGCCATTTGTCGAGACCGTGGATCAGTTGCCGCTCGATGTGTTCTCGGTCTCGGTGCGTTGCCCAGAGGTGCTCACCGCCCAGGGTGTGATGATCTCAGCCGAGGCGTTTGGGCAGGTCAAGGCGGCGAGCGACGAGCTCCACCTCCATCGCGCGGTGGAAAACTTCCTCTCCCGCGGCTCGGACGGCATCACATCGGTCGCCCAGGAGGTGCTCGAGGGTCACATGCGAGCAGCGCTCGGCACCATGTCGGTCGAGGCGATCTACACCGAGCGCGATGCCTTCGCCGCACGCGTGCGCGCGGCGGCGAGCGATGACTTCGCCCGCCTGGGGCTCGAGCTGCTCGCGTTCTCGCTGAAAGACATCTCAGACTCGCAGGGGTACCTGGAGGCGCTCGGTGCGCGGCGCATCGCTGAGGTCAAGCGCGACGCGACCCTTGCGCACGCCGAGACGGAGCGCGACGCGGCGATCAGCGCCGCCGAGTACCGCAAGCAGGGTGACATCGCGCGTCTCCATGCCGAGGCGGAGCTCGCCCAGGTGACGCGTGACTTCGAGATGCAGCGCGCTGATTTCCAGGCCTCGGTCAACGTCAAGCGAGCCCAGGCCGACATCGCCTACGACCTTGAGCGCGCGAAGCTGGCCGAAAGGCTCAAGCGGCAGGAGTACAGCGTTCGACTGGTGGAGAAGGAGCTGGCTGCCAAGGTCGAGGAGCAGGAGGTCGCGCGCCGCGAGAAGGAACTCGAAGGAACGGTGAAGCGGCCGGCCGAGGCGATGTACTACCAGGCCAAACTCGAAGCCGAGACCGATGCCTACAAGAAGGAGCTCGAGGCGAAAGGCAAGGCTGCTGGGATCCGTTTGACTGGCGTGTCCGAGGCCGAGACGATTGCGGCCAAGGGCAAGGCTGAGGCTGACGCGATGCGACAGAAGGCAACGGCGTGGAAGGAGTACACCAACGCCGCGCTCGCCGAGATGGTGATCAAGTCGCTGCCTGAGCTCGCCCGGGCCGTGTCCGAGCCGCTTGCCAAGGTGGACAAGATCGTCATGGTCGGCGATGTGGATGGTGTGCCCAAGCTGACCGGCCAAGTCGCGTCCGTGTTGGCCCAGCTTCCCACCGTGGTTGAGTCGCTCACAGGCCTCAAACTTGCCGACCTCATGAAGCGCAAGGAGAAGAAGGATGAGTAGGGGAGAAGCGTGTGTGCTCCCGGTTGTTCGTCCCGGTCGTCGATGGCCATGCGGGCTTGGGGACGGGCGGAGGCAAGCTCCGCCCCTACGCACCAGCCGCGCCATGTTGCTCGGTAGGGGAGCAGCTTGTCTGCTCCCGTTGTCACTGGCCGCGCGGATCTGGAGATGGGCGGAGTCAAGCTCCGCCCCTACGTTGAAAAACGCGGCGGGCGAAGGCAAGCCCGGCCCCACCACGTTTTCCCAACGGGGCAAGCGCGAATGTTGAGCGAACGCGTCAACCGCATTGCGCTCTCGCCGACGCTGCGCATCAACGCGCGCGCCACGCAGATGCGCGCACAAGGCGTGGACGTGGTGGATTTCTCGGTCGGCGAACCCGACTTTCCCACGCCTGAGCCCATCAAGAGGGCCGGCAAAGCAGCGATCGACGCCAACTTCACCAAGTACACCGCCAACGACGGCATCCCGGAGCTCAAACAGGCGATCTGCACCAAGCTCGAGCGCGAGAACTCATTGCGCTTCACGCCCGACGAGGTGATCGTCTCGGCCGGCGCCAAGAACTCGCTCTTCAACCTGGCGATGGCTCTGTTTGAGGAGGGGGACGATATCCTCATCCCGGCGCCGTACTGGGTGTCGTACCCGGACCAGGTCCGGCTCGCCAAGGCAAACCCGGTCTACGTCCCCACCCAGGAAGAAGCCGGCTTCAAGCTCCAGGCACGCGATCTTGCGGCGGCGATCACGCCCAACACCAAGGCGCTCATCCTCAACTACCCGTGCAACCCCACCGGCGCCACCTACGCGCGTGAGGAGCTCGAGGCGCTTGCCGAGGTTTGCGTGCGTGAGCAAATCCTGGTGATCGCGGATGAGATCTACGAGAAGTTGATCTACGACGGCCAGCGTTTTATCTCAATCGCGTCGCTGAACGAGAAGATCAAGAAGCTCACGATCGTCGTGAACGGATTCTCCAAGGCGTTCTCGATGACGGGATGGCGGCTCGGGTACGCCGCCGGCCCACGCGAGGTGATCGCAGCCTGCTCCAAGGTCCAGTCGCACAACACCTCGAACGCGACCTCGTTCGTGCAGAAGGCGGCGGTCGTTGCGCTTGAGCAGTGCGGCATGGAAGTGGAGCGCATGCGGCAGGAGTTCGAGCGCCGGCGCAGCGCGATCGTCTACCGGCTGCGCGCTCTGCCGAACGTCTCCTGCTACTCGCCTTCGGGTGCGTTCTACGTCATGCCGAACGTGTCGCGCTACCTTGACCGCGAGTTCGGCGGTGCGCCGATTCGCAACACCTACGGCCTCGCGTACTACCTGCTCAAGGAGGCGCACGTGGCGGTGGTGCCGGGCGAGGCGTTCGGCACCGATGAGCACGTGCGCATCTCGTTCGCCACTTCGATGGAGCGCATCGAGGAGGGCGTGCGCCGCATCCGCGAAGCGCTCGGTCGTCTGGAGGAACCGCGCCGCCTGCGGCCGCGCGTGCTCAACAACGTCGTGACCAAGGTGAGCGACTACGCCGAGACGCGCGCCCTCGTCGGGGTCGAGCCTCGCAACACGCTCCTCGCTGAGGCGCAGGCGCACCTTCCGGCCGATGCCTACTTCGAGTGGAACGCGGCGATCGCCGGCATCGTCGTGCAACTGCGCACCTCATCTCCGCACCTCGCCGACTTCTACCAGGAGAACTTCTACCCGGCCCCGCTCGAGGGCGATCTCGAGCCCCACGCCGTCATCTACAGCGTCAAGGACGTGCCCGGGCGCGACCCGTCGGGGATGGTTTCGCTCGAAAGCAGCACCGGCTTCGTCTTCAACACTGCGTTCTACGGACAGGTGCGCTCGCTTGCCCTCCAGCTCGTGGGCGAGGCTGCCGCACGCAGCTCGGGCGCGTTCGTTGCGCACTGCGCCGCGCTCGACGTGAACGGGACCGGCGTGTTGCTGTGGGGCGGGCCCGGCTCGGGCCGCACGGGGCTGCTTGCCGCCGCGCTGCGGCAGGACAATGTCCGCCTGGTCGCGAGCGACGCCGTGCTCGTGCGCCTGGCCGCCTCCCCGGTGGCGGATCTGATGGAGCGCAAGCTCTACCTCAAGGCGAAATGGCTCGGCAAGTTCCCCGAAATCGAGAAGCTGCTCGACCGCAGCAAGCTTGAGAACATGGTCACCGCGCGCGACGGCTGCCACGTCGACCATCCGAACGATGAGTGCCCGCTTGACCGCGGCGCGGCGGTGTGCCTTGAGGCGTCGAAGAAGGGGCGCATCATCCTCGACCCCTACTGGCTCGGCGGTGGGCAGCGTCACGTGCGCCGCACCGCGCCGCGCGTGGTCGTGCTGCTGGCCAAGAACCCGGTGCTGCCCATGGTGCAGAAGCTCGACGCCCGTGAGGCGTCCCGGCTCGTGAGCTCGGGTCAGTTTCCAGGCGCGTCGGGCAAGGCGTTCCCCTTCGTCAACCCGCATCTGGCGGGGCTCGACGCGACGCGGTCGGACCTGCTGCGGACCCAGCACGAGCGGCTGTTCGCCGCCACGGAGGTCGCAGTGCTCAACATGGCGATCGGCTCGACGGATAGTGCCGCCAAGCGGCTGCTCGAACTCGTGCGCTGAGGCACAGGGCAAGAGACGCTCTTTTGACCGGTCTGAACGCCGGGCTTTCCGGCCGCCTGGAAGCCCCGCCTCGAGGCGCTGAGATGGGTCGGCTGGCGGAGGGAGGGATCTCACATGGTTGCGGTGGCTTTCCCTTGGGGTCCAATTCTGGTCGCTATTGCGGCGTTCTTCCTGCTTATCGTGTTCTTCAAATCGTTCGTGGTCGTGGGTGGCGTCGAGCTCGCGGTGCTCGAACGGAAGTACCTCGGCAAGAATCTCCCGCAAGGCCGCGTCGTGGCTCAACACGACGAGGTCGGGATCCAAGCCCGCACCCTGGGGCCCGGGCTGCACCTGCTGATCCCCTTCCTCTACAAGGCAAAGAAGGTGCCGTTCACGGTGATCTCGGCGACTGAGGTCGGAGTCGTCGAGTCGATCGACGGCGACCCGGTTCCGGCGGGGCGGATCTTCGCCAGAGTCGTGCCCGGAGACGACCTCTTCCAGAACGGGGAGAGCTTCCTCAAGAACGGGGGCGAGAAGGGTCCTCAGATCAGCATCCTGCCGCCCGGAAACTACCGCATCAACCCCGTGCTCTTCAGGGTCCGCAAGGTGCCGGTCACGCTCATCGACAAGGGACGGGTCGGGCTTGTGAACTCCATGGACGGCAAGCCGATCCCGCCGGGCCGGCTGCTCGCGCAGAGAGTGGAAGGCCACAGCGCGTTCGAGGACGGTGAGGCCTTCCTGCGGAACGCCGGCCAGAAGGGTCCGCAGATCGAGATCCTTCTCCCCGGCACCTACAGGGTCAACACGGACCTGTTCCGCGTCGAGGTGCGCGACGCCACCGTGATCCCGCCCAACAAGATCGGTCTTGTCACCGCGCTCGACGGCGAGCCCTTGCCAGAGGACGAGTACGTCGCAAAGTCGGTCGGGGGTCACAGCGATTTCCAGAACGCGTCGGCGTTCCTCGCGGCAGGCGGCCAGCGCGGGCCGCAGTTCGACGTCCTCAAGCCCGGCACCTATTACGTCAACCCACAGATGTTCCAGGTTGAGCTGGACGACGTCGCCGTCGTGGAGCGCGGTCAGGTCGCGGTGGTCGTCTCGAACGTCGGGGAGGAACCGAAACAGATCAAGGAGCTCGTTGACGCGATGGCAGCGCGGGAAGGCACGACGGTAGACAAGGGGCAGACGCCGAAGCCTGACGATCGCTTTTCTATCGGGATCGAGCGCTACGTCGTGCCGAAGGGGTACCGCGGCATCCAGCAGGAAGTGGCGGGGCCCGGCATCTACTACCTCAACCGTCGCGCGTACATCATCTACATTGTCGACACCACCAACATCTCGGTTGACTGGGACGATTCGAGTGAAACCCGCTTCGACCCGCTGCGGGTTGTTTCCCGCGACGGCTTCGAGATCTCCGTGTCCGTCAAGGTCATCATCCGCGTGCGCCCCGATCAGGCGCCGTACATGGTTGCCAAGATCGGCTCGATCGAGAACTTGATCATGCACGTCATCCACCCGATGATCGACTCCTCCTTCCGCAACCAGGCGTCGTCCACATCGGCGATGAACTTCCTCCAAGACCGCCAGGAGGAGCAGAAGAAGGCCGAGGAACGGGCTCGCGTCGAGCTCGAGCGCTACCACGTCGAGTGCGTCTCGGTGCTGATCTGCCAGATCAAGCTCCCGCAGGAGCTGATGGACACGCAGACGAAGAAGATAATTGCCCAGCAGCAGCTTGCCATGTACCAGGAACAGCAGAAGGCCGAAGGAACGCGCATCGCGACCGAGAAGACCCGCGCCGAGGCCGACCAGCAGAAGAACTTGGTCGAGGCTGAGATCGGCGTCAAGATCGCGGAGCAGCACAAGCAGAAGGCGATCCGCTTCGCAGAGGGCGAAGGGGAGTCGGTCCGGCTCCGTGCGGAAGGCGAGGCGAAGGCGATCCGAGCCAAGGGCGACGCCGAGGGCGCGCGGATCCTGGCGATCGGCGAGTCCACCGCGAGGGCGTACGAGCTGCAGAACAAGGCGGTGGGCGCGCAGGGCGTCACGGCGATCGAGATCGCCAAGCAGGTGGCGGCGGGAAACGTCAAGGTCACCCCCGACTTCCTCGTGCAGGGCGGCGAGAACCTTGGTGGTCTCCTGTCGGCGTTCCTGACTAGCCTCATGACCACCAAGACGAAGGCCGTCGAGCCGACGGAGAGTGCCGCCCCGCGCAAGGCCTGAACTCCGGGCGGGGGGAGGCGATCGTGAGTGGGGTGCGCGGCCGCGCCGCTAGGCGCGGCGTGGGCGCGCGCGACCGTGGTCGCCGAGGTGCCAGCGGTCGTGGAACCAGAGCCAGAGGTGTGGGTCGGCGAGAATCGCTTGGCTCAAGCACGCCACGCACCGGGCCGTGAACGAGCGCTTGTCGTCGCCCGCCTCGGCAACGATGGGCGGCCGTACAACGATGCGGTAGTTGGACCCTGACGGGTACGAAAACACCGGCACCACGGCCGCCTTGGTGCTGAGCACGACGACGGCGAGCGTCTTGATCACGGGGGTGGGGACGCCGAGGAAGTCCACCGTGACGCAGAACTCAGGCGGCGCTTTCTGGTCAATGAGGATGTCCACGATGCCGTTTGCCCGCACCGTGCGCAACATGCCCTTGAGGGCACCATCCCTGGGGATGAGGGTGTTGCCGAAGCGGGTGCGCGCCGCGGACAGCTCCGCCTCGAGACGGGGGTTGTCGAGCGGGCGGTGCACCTCGGCCTGTCTGAAGCCGTGGCACGAGAGCCAGAGCGCGATCACCTCCCAGTGGCCGAAGTGCGCGGAGAGGACGAACGTCCCCTTGCCGCGGGCCACGGCGGCGCGGAGGTTCTCCAGGCCTTCGATCTGCACGCGTCTGTCGAGCGTTGCCTGCGAGGCGTGACTCCACTTGACGAGGTCGAAGCCGATGCGGCCAAAGTGGGCGGCGCAGCGAAATGCCACCCACCAGCGCGCCGCCCGGGAGCGCCCGGGGAAGACGTGGGCAAGGTTGCGCAGCACGATCCCTCGCCTTCGCGACGAGACGATTAGGAAAATCACGCCCGCCGCCGCGCCGAGCTTCTGCAGCAGACCAAACGGCAACAGCCGGCTCGCGAAACGAACGAGTCGGTAGAAGAAGAACTCGATGCGGATGGTGGCGGCGCTCTTCACGGCGCCCGGAGAATAGCGAACGCCCCCCGAGGGAACAAGCGCGCCGATGCTGACGCCGCTCCTGCGCCGACGCACCGACACGATATCAGCGGTCTAGTGTGAGCGGCTTCGTGTCTGGGAGTCCGTGAGCGGCGCGGTTGGGGTTGATCTCATCTTCCCGCAGCGCGCGGCCGCAACCGCCGACGCCGGTGGCCTATTCAAGCACGTGAATGTTCTTCTTGGCGCAGATCTCCTTGAGCTGCTTCGGCCACACCGTGACGGTCACCTCACCGAGATGAGCCGTCCGCAACAGGTACATGAACGTGCGGGCCTGGCCGATGCCGCCGCCGATCGACAGCGGGATCTGGTCGTTGAGGATCGCCTGGTGATAGGGGAGCTTGAGGAAGTCAAGCTGGCCGGAGATCTCAAGCTGCTGCTTGAGCGTCTCCTTGGTGACGCGGATACCCATCGAGGTGAGTTCGTGGCGGCGTCTGGTGACCGGGTTCCAGACCAGGATGTCGCCGTTGATGCCATGCGTGTCCTTGCCTGTCTCCGTGTTCGTCGGCGTGACCCAGTCGTCGTAGTCGGCCGCGCGCATCTCGTGTGGGTAGCCGTCCTTGAGCACCCAACCGATGCCGATGATGAAGACGGCCGGGTGTTTCTGCAGGATCGTGGTCTCGCGCTGTTTGCGCGGGAGGTCTGGGTACATGGCGAGCAGGTCTTCGGCGTGAATGAACGTGAGCTCCTCGGGGAAGTCCGGGTACCTGGGGTTCTTGAGTGCAGGGAGCAGATCCTGGGCGTGCTTTCCGGCTCCACGAATGACCTTCCAGATCCTCCTGACCGTGTCCTTCAGGTACTCCAGGTTGCGCTCCTTGGCGGTGATCACGCGCTCCCAGTCCCACTGGTCCACGTACGAGCTGTGGTCGTGGTCGAGGAAGTAGTCCTTGCGCACGGCGCGCATGTCGGTGCAGATGCCCTCACCGATCTTGCAGTCGAATTGCTTGAGCGCCATCCGCTTCCACTTGGTGGCTGCCTGCACGACCTGGGCCGTGATGCGTGGGCTGATGCCCAGACCGCAGGGAAACTCGATCGGCGTGCGCGAGCCGTCACGGTCGAGGTAATCGTTCACGCCACTTTCGCGGTCCACGATCAGAGGTACCTGCACCATCTGGAGATTGAGCTCGCGGCACAGGTTCTCCTCGATGTAGTACTTGATTGCGAACAACGCCCGCTGGGTATCGATGCGGTTGAGGAGGGGCTTGTAGTCCGTGGGCAGAATCTTCTCCACCTCTTCGTAGGTGCTGATGCCAGGTCCGGCCAGGTCAGCTTTCTTGTCCGCCATTCCTCGGGATCCCCTTTCTTGGAGTGATCGTTCGTTTCCCGGTATGACGCCAAATGGCGCCGACCCGGGGTCCCGGCAGTCTAGGCTGGTCGCTTGCGCCGCGCAAGAACAAGCGCATGGTTGCCGGTCCCAATCGTTTCTGGGTTGCTCCGGGATCCCACTGCCGTCTCGTGTGGGCCGACTGCAGTGCGGCTCTAGTCGGCGGCGTGAGCGGCCTCGATCGCCGCCTGCTCGGCGGCTGCGACCGCGGCGCCCGCGCGCACGTCCACGCGCGCCAGCACCATCATCCCGAGCGCGAAGAAGATGAGGATCGAAAACACGCTTGCGCGCGGGTTGTGCGTCAACTGGCCGACAACGGCGTACAGCAACGGACCGAGAATGCCGGCGAATTTCTCCGACAGGCCATAGAGACCGAAAAACTCACCCGACTTCGAGCGCGGCGAGAGCTCGGAAAAAATGGCGCGGCTGAGCGCTTGCGTGCCGCCCTGCACGGTGCCGACGAGAAACCCGATCATGAAGAACTCAGCCTGGGTGCGTAGGAAGAACCCCCACACGGGAATGATCGCGTAGATCGCAAGGCCGAGGAGTACGGCACGCTTGGCGTCCAGTGCGCGGGCAAGGCGGTTGCACAGGCGGCGGCCGGCCACGACCGCGATCAGCACGCCAAGGATCTGATCGAGTGCAAGCAAGGCGAGCGTCTGGGCGACCGTCACGCCGCTATGCTGGTTCGCCCAGGCGCCCGCGATCGGCAGCGTGATCGCCGTCCAGAGCAGCAGGGCGAGGACCGTATCCCGCCCGGTGCGGGCCGGCGTGCCGAGACGGCCAAAGGCGAGCGCGTATGGAAATGCCACCACTTGAGTTAGGAGTAGCGTGCCGACAAGAACGGCCGTCTCGAGCCCAAGCGCGGCGCCGTAGGCGGTGGCGAGGAGGTAGATGGCGCCGATGCCTTCCATGTAGAGCCAGAACGCGACCAGCATGGTGACCGCATCGCGATAGCGCCGGATGTCGCGCAGGGTGTGGCGCAGGCGGGTGAGCGCGTCGGCCAGCGGCCGCCCGCTCGCACCATGGGCAAGCGGGAGCGCAGGCGGCTCCGGCACCATGCGCACCATTGGGATCGTAAACGCGATCCACCAGACGCCAACGCTCAAAAATGCCAGGCGGACCGCGAGCGAAGAGTCCATGCCGAAGCGCGGGGCGAGCAGAAAGAGCGCAGTGTTGAGTGCGAGCAGCGTCCCGCCGCCGATGTACCCCATCGCGTAGCCCAAGCTCGAGACGCGGCCGATGTCGTCGGGGCGCGCCACGTGCGGCAGCAAGCTGCTGTTGAGGCCGAGCGCAAGGTTGACGGCGACCTGCGTCGCGAAGTAGAGCGCGAGGGCGAGCAGCCAGCGCCCACTTGTCACCATCACCATGAGCGAGGCGAGCGTCGCGCCGATAAAGGTGATGCCTGTGAGCAGGCGCTTGCGCGTGCCGGTGATGTCCGCATAGGTGCCGACGACCGGGGCGAGCACCGCAGCGACAAGAAGTGCGAGCGAGACGGTGAAGGCGAAGACGTTGGACGCCGTGTCGCGCGCGATCTCGGCGCTGGCGCCGGCCGCGAAAACCGCACTGGCGATGGCGACGAAGTAAGGCGGGAAGAACGTCGTTGCGGTGGTGGTGATGTACGCGTGGTTGGCCCAATCGTATAGTGACCAGGCGCGCACGCGTCTACGGTAGGCGTGCGCGTCCGGCGCCGGGCCGGGCGGGGGCGGTGTTGCGGCGCTCGTCATGACGTTGTGGATGATAAGGCTGTTGGATGGAGCTGCTGAGTTGCCATTGCAATGGCGCATGATGGGTGGAACGATGGCAACGTTCGTGGCAAACCATGATCAGGGAGCGGGATCGGCGCACAGCATTGCCGCACGACGCAGCCGCGACGTGAGCGGCGCACGAACCCACCGCCGGAGCGCCGCATGAACCGTGCCCGTGCGGTCGCCCTGAGCGAGGGTCTGTTCGCAGTACTGGTGTGGGGCGCCTCTCTTGTCGCCACCAAGATCGCGGTCGCCGAGGTTGCGCCGGTCACGGTGGTGTGGCTGCGCTTCGCGATCGGCGTGGTCGTGCTGGGTGTGGCTGTGGTGGCGCGGCGGCAGTTCGCCCTCATCCGGGTGCGCGACCTGGGCCTGTTTGCGCTGCTCGGTCTGATTGGTATCACCTTCCACCAGTGGCTGCAGTCCAACGCGCTGGTCACCTCGCGGGCGAGCACGAGTGGATGGATCGTGGCGACGATCCCGATCTTCATGGCGTTACTAGCCTGGATCGTGCTGGGTGAGAGGCTCGGCCGCCGCGGCCTTGCCGGCATCGGCCTCGCCGCCACCGGCGCACTGCTTGTCGTTTCGCGCGGGAGCCTGACCACGCTCGCTGCGGGCCGGCTCGGCGCGCCGGGTGACCTGCTCATGCTGCTGTCGGCGCCCAACTGGGCGGTGTTCTCCGTGCTGTCGCGCGGCACGCTGCGCTCCCACCCCGCCACGAGGATGATGTTCTACGTCATGAGCCTGGGTTGGCTGTTCACCTCGGTGCTGTTCTTCGCCAGTGCTGGCGTGGGCGACATCGCGCGCCTGTCTGCGCGGGGCTGGGCGAGCGTGGCGTTCCTCGGCGTCGCGTGCTCAGGGCTCGCGTACATCGCGTGGTACGACGCCCTACAGCACATGGCGGCGTCGAGCGTGGGTGCGCTGCTCTACCTTGAGCCGCTGGTCGCCATGGCGGTCGCCGCTGCCGTGCTGGCAGAGCCGATCGGAGCGGCCACCGCGCTGGGAGGCGCGCTGATTTTGCTCGGCGTCTGGTTCGTCAATCGCGAAACAGCTTTGGGCGAGAACGTGCTTGTCCACGCGGGTGAGGAATGAGGCGCACGCGCGAGCGTCGCCAAGACGCACGTCGAGCGCTCGCACAGCTCTTCTACAATCGCGAGGCAGCTTGAGGAGCGCATTGGCGTGAGCGCCAGACCATTGTCCGTGATCATCCCGTCTTTCAACGGCGACACGCTGCTGCGCCGTCACCTGCCGGAAGTAATAACGCAGGCGCGCGCCCTACCGGGCGGCGCAGAAGTGGTGGTCGTGGATGACGGCAGCGACGCGGGCAGCAACGCGACGGCCGAGGTCGTGCGCTCAGTCGGCGCTCCGGCACGGGTGCTGCGGCTGGCGGCCAACCGTGGCTTTGCGGGCGCATGCAATGCGGGCGCCGCGGTTGCGACAGGCGAGATGCTCTTCTTCCTCAACAACGACATCGAGCTCGCGCCGGGCTGCCTCGCCGTGGTGACGCAGGTTTTGGAGGAGAACCCGTCGCTCTTCGGGGTGACGCCGGTGCTCGTCAACGCCGAGGGAGGCTTCGCGGAGAGCGGCATTTGTCTGCGCTTCGTGCACGGCGTCTTCGACGTGCGCTTTCCGGGGCGGGAAGGTGTGGCGCCGGCTGGAGCGGGCGAGCTGCGACCGGCAGCGAGCGGGTGTGGCGGCGCACTGGCCTGCCGGCGGGAGGCATTTGCAGCCCTCGGCGGTTTCGCCGAGCTGTTCGCGCCGTTCTATTGGGAGGACATCGACCTGGGGTGGCGTGCTCGCCGCGCCGGCATGGCGCTCGTCGAGGTCGGCGACGCGCTCGCCTCGCACGAGCACGCGCGCACGATCGGCGCCCATCATGACCAGCGTCAGATCCGCACGATCTACGAGCGCAACCGGCTGCTGTTTACGTGGCGGCATCTCGCCGGCGCGCGCGCGTGGCTGGCGCACCTTGCCTGGCTGCCACTGCGGCTTGTCGGCGGCCTGGTGCGCGGGACGCCGACCGCCCAGGCGCTGCCTGCGGCACTGGCACGGCTGGGATCGGTGGTGCGGCTGCGCCGTCGCGATCAGCCGACCGCCGCGCAAGCGCGCGCGCTGCTGCGGCAGGTCCGCCGCTGCGGGCGCGCGGGCTGGCCGGGACCGGAGAAGAGGTAGAGCCGCCTGGTCACGACCGCCGTGGGCCGGCGCTTGCCCGACAGCATCGCCAAGCTCCGAAAGCGAGGCGCCTTTGTTAGAATCTCGCACCCGCGCTCCCGAAAGGCCGGAGCGTGAGCGGTGCGCCGATGACGACATCTGAGAGCGGAAAGTTCCCGCGCGTCTTCTGGACCGCGAACGTCACCGAGCTCTTCGAACGCGCCGCCTACTACTCGATGGCGAGCTTCGTCGTGATCTATCTCGGGCAGCTCGGCCTCGGCGCGTACTGGCCCTCCAACCTCAACAGCATCCTGTGGACAACGGTCTACTTCCTGCCGATCCTGTCGGGCACCATCGCCGACGAGGTGGGTTTTCGAAGGTCCCTGCTGGTGGCGTTTGTGCTCCTCGCCGCCGGGTACTTCCTCATGGGCTTCCCGGTGTGGTTCGGCGGCGCCAAGCTCACGGCCGTGGTGCACAAGGAGTTCTCCGCCTCCACCGAGGTCGTGACCATGGTGATAGTGGCCATCCTGCTGATCGGCGTGGGCGGCTCGGTGATCAAGCCGTGCATCTCCGGCACGGTGCAGAAGACCTCAGGGAAGCTCGCCACGCTGGGGTTTGCGATCTTCTACATGGTGATTAACATCGGCTCGCTCTTCGGCCGTGGCACTGCGTACGTGGTGCGCACGCGCTCGAGCGTGGTGCTGGTCGTGCTGGTGGTCGCGGTGTGCGCCGTCGCCGCCGCTGCCCTGATCCTGATTGCGCGCTGGAGCGCCGCAAACCGGGACAAGCGTGGCAACCTGAGCGCGACGACGCTCGCTTCGATCTTCGTGGTCACGGCCGCCGCCCTGCTGATCTCGTGGGTCCTGCGCCTGCCCGCCGGCTCGGCGTTGGGAGGTGCGGGCGCGAGCCTGTCGTACATCTTCGGGGTCGCCACCGTCGCCTCGGTGGTCGCGTTCTTCGTCGTCCTGTTCTTCTACCGCGAGCCTGCGGTTGCTCCGGACGCGCCGGCCAAACCCACGCGCTCAGTGGGCCGCATCCTTCTCGACATGGTCCTCGTGCTCAAGAGCGGGCGCTTCACGCTCTTCCTCGTCGTCGTGTCTGGTTTCTTCTTCCTCTACAACCAGGTCTACAACGTGTTGCCGCTCTACATCAAGCGGGTGGTTGAGTCGAGCCCGGCGATGGACCTCTACACGGCGGCCAACCCGCTCGTCATCGTGTGCTTCCAGCTCTTCGTCAGCAGGCTGTTCGGGAAGATGAAACCCGTGCGGTCAATGATCGTGGGCTGCGTCGTGATCGGGCTCTCGATGGCGATCAACCTGCTCCCGATCTACACCTCCGGCGGCATCCGCGCGCTCGTCAGCAACTGGCTGCCGATCGCATCGGTGTTCATCGTGCTGACCGTGGGGCTCATCGCCTTCGGCGAGCTCTTCACCTCGCCGCGCATGTTCGAATACATCGGCGCCCTCGCCCCCAAGGGCCAGGAAGGACTTTTCCTCGGCTACGCGAACTTGCCACTCGCGATCGGCTCGCTCACCGGTGGCCCGGTAGGGGCCTTCCTGTTCAACGACGTCATGGCGAAGGGCGCCACGACCAGGCCCGATGGCCTGCTCGAGCTCGATCCGATGCACAACGCGCTCGGCTGGATCATCCTCATGATGGTCGGCTTCGTCACCGCGCTCGCGATGTGGCTGTTCAACGTCTGGCTCGAGCGCCAGGAGGGCAAGCCCGCGGTTTGAGCCACCGTGCCATGGCGCGCTAGCGCTCGCTATCGGCGGCGCAGCGCCCCAGGATGACGCCCTCGCCGGCCTGGCGAAACGCGCGGCTAACGCCGCCGACGCCGAGCTTGACGCCGCCGAACACGCGCGAGACCAGCAGGCCGCCCTCGAGCTCGTGGTGGCGCAGCAGCTCAAGCAGGACCCGGCCGGGGTGGCCGACCTCACCGTCATCACGGGCGCGCTCGACCAAGCCGCCGCCCGCGTCGCGCACGCGCAGCGCCCAGCAGTGGTGGTTGGCCTTGCGCAGCTCGCCCCTGGCCTTGCGCACCTGCGCGGTCATTGCCGTCTCGTCGGCGGCGGGGAAGAGCACGGCGTGAAAGCGCGAGCGCTCCACGGTGAGCTTGTAGGTGGCGACGGTCTCGATCTTCACGACCCGCTCCGCAAACAATCGGATTCTGACGCCTCGCTGCGGCGCTGACAATCCGCTCCCTCGTCAGCCCAACCGCAACGCAGGCAACGCCGCCGTCGTAAAATCGGGCGACGTGCTCGCAAACGGGAGCGGATCCTGCATGCTGCACACCCAAACCCAAAAGAGGGTCGGATGATCGAGATCACCCCGGCGGTCGCGATTCCCGAGTCGGAGCTACGCTTCGCCGCGTCGCGCAGCGGTGGCCCCGGGGGGCAGAACGTCAACAAGGTGGCGACGCGGGTGACGCTCTCCTTCGACGTCGCCGGTTCTGCGAGCCTCACGTCTGAGCAGAAGGTGCGCATCACGGCGAACCTGGCGACGCGGATGAGCAGGGGCGGCGTGCTGAGGGTGGTGGCGCAGTTGCACCGCACCCAGTCCGCGAACCGCAAGGCCGCGCGCGAGCGTTTCATCGCGCTGCTGCAGGTCGCGCTCGCCGAAGAAACGCCGCGAGTGCCGACGCGGCCGAGCCGCACCGCCAAGGAGCGCCGCCTGGTCGAGAAGGCGCTCCACTCGCGGCGCAAGGCCGAACGCAGACCCGCCGGCTGGGAGGAGTGACCAGCGCCACATCCAGACGGCTGACGTTGGTGTGGTTTCGGTTCATCTCGGCCCGGTGTCTAACCGGCATGGGCAGGGCTCGAACGCCACACCGTCGCACGGGCACCGTGCGCCGGCCGGGCCACCCCGTGCGCCCGGGGCTGCTGCACGGCCGGAACATGAGCCGCGGGCCTTAGAGCGGAAGTCGGGGACGCTGAGCTCCTAGCCGGGCGTTACCAACTGCTCGAGGCGCCGCCGCCGCCGAAGCTGCCGCCACCGCCGGAGAAACCACCCGAGCTCCCGCCGCCGCCGGAACCGCCGTGGCCGCTTGAGGCGGCGAACGCGACCAAACCGGGGTGAGAGGCGAGAAAGCTCTTGCCCATCGGCGTGCGCGCAAGCAGGAGCTTCGCCACGGGAAAGCCGATCACCCAAAGCGGGATCAGGAGCGCACCGGGCGCGCCCCAAAACGCTGCCGGGAAGGCGGCATAGAAAGGCATCAGAAAGACGTAGAGAAACCAGCTCATGCACCCTTTGGCGAAGAGCGCCACCATGGAGAAAAGGCCGATCACGACAACGAAGATCAGGGTGCCGAGCAGTCGCCCCGCCAGCGGCATGTTGGCGGAGCGGCGCAGCGGTTGCGGCGTGTAGGTGGGGATCACGTCCTTGCCCTGGATGGTGCCAATGATCGCGTTGACGCCGGCCTCGATGCCACCGCCGAAGTCGCCGTCGCGGAAGCGCGGCTGCACCACCTCGTCAAGAACGCGGCGGCTCTGGGCGTCCGTGAGCTTGGCCTCGAGCCCGTACCCGACCTCGATGCGCATCCTGCGGTCGTTCTTGGCGATCAGCAACAGCACGCCATCATCCACGCCCTTGCGACCCAGCTTCCAGGTCTGCGTGACCCTGAGCGCGTAGTCCTCGATCGGATCGCCGTCCAGGCTGTCGATCGTGAGCACCGCGACCTGGGCGCCACTCTGCTTCTCGAACTCAGCCAGGCGGGCCTCGACCCGTGTGCGCACGTCCGGAGGGATCATGCCGGCGACATCGTTGACGCGGGCGGTCAGGAACGGCACGTCCTTCGCCGCCAACGGAAGCGCGAGCAGGAGCGCGGCGGCGGCGACGCACCTGGTAACGCGCTCCCCAGCCCAGGCTGCGCAGCTCACGGGCTACTCCTCCGTCGTGCGGAGCTGGTCCGGAAGCTCGTCGACGTCGTGTGACCGTGCGCTGATGCCGTGGCGCGCAAGCAGCTCGCCGCAGCGGCCGATCGCCTGAGCCAGCGCCGGGCCCGGGTGTCCCGCGCGGATACCGGCCACGATGTCGGTGACGATGCCGTCCCATTCATGTTGGCCAACGTGGGCGCTGATACCGCTGTCGGCAAGCACCAGCACGCGTCGCTCGAACAGCGACAAGAAGATCAGGATGCCGGTACGGTCATGGGTGCGGAAGACCTCGTACTCAAGGAACGCCGCCGACGCGCGTTGCTTGACGCGATGGTCGAGAACCGCGGCGGGGACGAGGAGCCGCCGCACCGGCCCGCTCCAGAGCGTGAGGAGGAAACCGAGCAGCCCGGCGCCGACCATCGGCAGCGTCATCCAAAACCAAGACCAGCCCCAGAACCCGAGTGCGCGCTGGACACCGACGCCGATAAGGGTGCCGAGCAGCATGCCGATGACGGCGCCCTTCCAGTGCGTTTCTTCATAGTGATCACTGTGCGAGACCGCACAGGGCACGATCTCTCCCGCGACGTGCTTCTCGGCCTCGCGCACGGCGTTCTCGACCGCGGTGCGATCCGCCTCCGTGAAGAAGCGGTCAACGTGTGTGGCTGCGGGCATGCGCATGATCTCCAAGCCTACGAGCCGGCCGAGAATAGCACGGCGGTACGGCCCCGACGTGACCCTCGTGATAGAGTTCCCGAGCTTGGCGGCTACCGCCGTAGCTGCCGGCTCGAGGGCGATAATGCCGCCAAAAACCAGGCTTGGCGATTACTTGGAGCGCAAACAGAGCGCGATCGAGGGCGGAGGACCGCAAGCGACGGAGAAGCAGACTGCGATGGGCAAGTTGTTCGCCCGCGACCGCATCCGCATGCTGCTGGACCCCGATACCTTCCACGAGTACGACCTTTTCGTCGAGCACAAGTGCCTCGACTTCGGCATGGACAAGAAGCAGCTCCCGGCCGACGGCGTCATCACCGGCACGGGCAAGATCGCCGGCCACCCCGTGTGCGTGTTCGCGCAGGACTTCACCGTCGCCGGCGGCTCTCTCGGCCTCATGCACGCCCACAAGATCACCAAGATCATGGACCACGCCATGAAGCTCGGCGTGCCGCTGATCGGCATCAACGACTCCGGCGGCGCGCGTATCCAGGAGGGCGTCAACTCGCTCGCCGGCTACGGTGAGATCTTCTACCGCAACACGCTTGCCTCGGGCGTGATCCCCCAGATCTCGGTCGTGCTGGGGCCATGCGCCGGAGGGGCCGTGTACTCGCCCGCGCTCACCGACTTCGTCTTTGTGGTGGACAAGATTTCGAAGATGTTCATCACCGGACCCGAGGTCATCAAGACCGTACTCGGCGAGGAGATCTCGATGGAGGACCTCGGCGGGGCGCGTGTGCAGAGCGAGATCTCCGGCAATGCCCACTTCTTCGCTGTCAGCGAGCAGGAGTGCTTTGCCCAGATCAAGCAGCTCGTCACCTACATACCGTGGAACAACCGCAAGAAGGCCGACTCCTTCCTGCCATGCCTGCCGCGGCTGACCAGGAGCTTGGAGACGATCGTTCCGGCGGAGCCGACCAAACCTTACGACGTGCGCGATGTCATCGCGGCAGTGTGCGACGGCTCGGACTTCTTCGAAATCCACCGCCACTGGGCCGCCAACATCGTGATCGGATTCGCCCGTCTGCAGGGCGAGACGATCGGCATCGTCGCCAACCAGCCGCTTGTGCTGGCCGGCGTGCTCGACGTGGATTCATCGGACAAGGCGGCGCGCTTCATCCGCTTCTGCGACGCGTTCAACATCCCACTCGTCACCTTCGTGGATGTGCCTGGCTATTTGCCCGGTGTAGACCAGGAGCACGCCGGGGTCATACGTCATGGCGCCAAGCTGCTCTACGCCTATAGCGAGGCGACCGTGCCGAAGATCTCGCTCATCCTGCGCAAGGCGTACGGCGGCGGATATATCGCCATGTGCTCCCGCCATCTGGGCGCGGATTTCGTCTTTGCTTGGCCGACGGCCGAGATCGCCGTGATGGGCCCGGGGGGCGCCGCCAACATCATCTTCAAGAACGAGATCGCCGCGGCGCCGGATCCGGATGCAATGCGCAAGCTCATGATCGCGGAGTACACGGAAAAGTTCGCCAATCCCTTCATTGCGGCCGCGAACGGTCACATCGACGGGGTGATCGAGCCGGCGGAAACGCGCGATACGCTCGTGCACGCAATCGAGATCTCGGCGCGCAAGAGCGAGTCACGTCCAGCGAAGAAACACGGCGTACCGCCGTTTTGAGCGCATGGACGACGAGACGCTCCATCGGCTCAACATCGACGGCACTGAGTACGAGACCCGTCTGACGCCGACGTTTGCTCGCCGCCAGCGCTACGTGGCCGGGGACGCGCACCACGTGCTGGCTCGCATTCCGGGCGTGATTCAGAAAGTCAACGTCACGCCCGGCGAGAAGGTGAGGCGCGGCCAGGCGCTGGTCGTACTTGAGGCGATGAAGATGCAAAACGATGTCGCCTCGCCGCGTGCGGGCGTCGTCAGGCGCGCCCATGTCACCGAGGGCGAAATGGTCGTCAAGGGCCAACTCCTCGTCGAACTCGAGTGAGCTGCGCTCCTATCCCGCGCGTTGAGCGGGAGATCCATGCTGCGTCGAGCTACACTTGTGCTCGTGGCCACCTCAGTGAGGCACGCGGCGATCGTGCTGGGCGTTGGCGCATTGCTCATGCGCGCGCCTGCCGCCGCCGGGCCGGCCGCGGAGCCGGCAGGCGGCCGCTTTGTTCTGGTGGAACCGGCTCAGGGCGGCAACGGCGCACTGCCGCTCTTCCAAGAGGTGACGGACGCGGCACGGCTTGCGAGCTGCCAGAGCTGGCTACGCAACGAGCAGGCGCGCTGGGCGCTTGATCTCTACCAGCGCGCACGCCAGGTCTCGGGCCTTCCCGCCTCGGTGCAACCGACTGATTTCTTCATCGCGCTCGTTCCGGAGGGCAGCAGCACGAGGCTCGGATTCCGGCTGCGTCAGGGCAGCGGCGAGCGCAGCTACCCGCGTGCAGCGTTCGTCGAGCTCGGCGCCGAGGAGTGGCGCTTCTCGACCATGCTCCTGCACGAAAGCGGTCACGCCGCGCTCCTGATGTTGGCCGGGGGGCGCCTGCTGCCGACGCGGGCCATCGCCGCCATTCCTCATACCACGGCTGCACTCACGGACCGCAGCACCTCGTTCAGTGAGGGCTTCGCCATTCATCTCGAGGCACTCTTCGCCCACCTCAATCTCGATGCCAAGACCAGAAGCGCGTACCGGCACGAGGAGTTCATCTTTGGCGCGGCACCGGCAATGACGAGCGAGTACTACCGGCACGCTCTCGACCTGCTCAGCTTCGCCCAGTTCGTGGCGCGATACCGGGAGGTGCGCGACAATAGTTTCGCCTTTGCCAGTGCGTTTCGCGGCCCTGACTACCTGCGCGCCCAGATGGAGAGCGCGCGCGACTTCGCCATGTTGCGCGACGCCAACCAACTGCTGCAGTCCGAGGGCTTTCACGCCAGTTTCTTCTTCTCTGCGCTCGTGCGCGGCGACGCAAAGCCGGACGCAATCCAGAAGCGGCAGACGCGCATGCTCGCGGTGCTTGCTGCGGAGCTCACCGAGGGCGCGATGACGGCGGATGAGCCTTTCCTGCTTCGGTTCGTGCAAACGTACCAGCGGCTCTACCCGGCTGAGGGGCCGCAGATCGTTGACGTCCTGCTTGACCTGAGCCACGGCGTGTTCGTCGACGGCGATGCGGCTGCACTGTGGCGCGCGCACTACTTGGCAGCGCTGCGCCTCGACGTGCCAGGCCTGAATCTGGAGCAGGTCGAAGCTGCGCGTGCGCGCTGGCGGCGTGCCGTCAACACGGATCCGCGTGTCCTGTTCGTGCGGCTCGGTCCGCAGCTCCGCTGCGAGGTCGCGGGGCGCACGGTCGTGCTTGTTGGCATGCACCACGAGGCGCCACTCTCATTTGACGTCAACAGCGCCGAGGAGGGCGTCATGCGCCTCGTGCCAGGCATCTCGGAGGTCGAGGTCTCGTCGTGGCTCTCATCCCGCCAGCAGCGGCCGTTCGCCGACGCTACCGACTTCAAGCGTCGCTCGGGCCTGAGCGAGAAGACACTAGCAAGCGTGAGTTTCTAGCGCGCGGCGCTACATCAGAAGCTTGGAAAGCTGCGCCTCCAAGCGTCCCTTGTCACCGGCCTCAAACGAGGAGAACCGCACCCCGATGCCGTCGATCCGCTCGCGCGCAGTATTGGCATGGCGGACGACCACGCCGTAGCCGCGCACCGGTACACTCTCACCGGGGATGCGCAGCTCGAACGCAAGCATGGTGCCGAGTGGGTAGTCCTGGTCGGTTCGGACGAGCATGCCGGAGACCGAGATGTTCTCAGTCTGGCAGAGCAGCAGCACGTTCCCGAGCGGGAGTTGGACCTTGAGTCGGGAGGCGGCGCGCACCGAGAACCGTGGCTTAATCTGCAGCAAGGAGCGGATAGTCTCGGCAACCTTGGGCGGGCCGTCCTCGAGCGCGACAAGCCGGTTTCCCCCTTCACTGAGGAAGCGAGTTGCCTCGTCGCGGCGCTCGGTCGGGGCGACAATCACGAGTGCGGTCTGACGGCACAGCGATCCAGGCGCGCGCACGGCCGCGATGAAATCCTGACTCGCCATGTCGGGCAAGGGATGCGCCATCACCACGGCATCGAAAGGCAGCAGCGCAACCCAGTCGAGCGCGCTGCGAGCGGTGGCCGCCGAGGACGCGAAGAGCCCAGCGTCACGCAGCGCAACCGCCAAGCGGTCGGATTGCTCGGTCGAGAAGCCAACGATGAGAGCAGTCTGCTGGGGCCCGATCACGATGCTAACCTACTGTCCTCTGGAGAAAACTATACTCTGCTTGCACCCGCTGGCAAGCTCTCCGGCAGGCCGGCGTGCCGGCCTGCGGCTCGCGCGTGAGCCGAATCACGTCCTGCCCCGGGTTTGCACCGGCACAACGGTGGCGCCCGTCAGCGCGTGATCGCCCGATAGCTGGCCTCGTCGAACCCGAGAACGAGCGTCCTGCCCTTGCGCACCGCCGGGGCGCGCAGCGTTCCAGTTGGGCCGAGGAGGAGGGCAAGCAAGCTCGCGCGGGTCGGCCTTTCCTGCGTGAGGTCGAGCCGTACGGTTTTCTTGCCCTTGCTCGCGATGATCTCGTCTACCTGCGCCGCGAGCTCCAGCGCCTGGAGCCGTCCGAGCGTTTTGTCCCTGGTGCTGAGCTGAGCAACCACCGTCGTCTTTGCTTTCGCAAGAAACTCCTGCGATCGCGCACACGTTTTTCACCCTGGTCTTGAGTACATCCAGTCAACGCGAGCCATCTGTGGCCTCCCTCAAGTGCTCGCTCATGATAGCTGCATCTCACGACGGGGGCGCTACAATCCCTTCATGCAGGTTGAGGTCCGGCACGCGGGTGATGTCGTCATCGTCGACTTTCGCGGCGACTTGGTCGCAGAGGATGGCGACCTGCTGCTGCGCGAGGTCGTCAATGAGCTTATCGCCGAAGGCTGGATGAAGATCGTTCTGAACCTCGCCCAGGTCGAGCGCTTGGACAGCACCGGCGTGGGGGAGTTGGTCGCAAGCTGGAAGCTCGCGCACGAGTTCGGCGCCGAGATCAAGCTCCTGCGTCCGGGTGACCGGGTCAAGCACACCTTGCACCTGAGCCAGATCCTTCCTCTCCTCGAGGTGCACGAGGACGAGGCCGACGCGATCGGCAGCTTCGGCCCAGCCTAGCTTTCTCCTGCTGCACCAGCGCTGCTGGGCCGCGCTCGCGTCCTTAGGTCAGATCTGACAGGCGCTGTCAGAAGTCCGAGCGCTCGAGGTTCGCGACACCGAGGCGTAGCGGTATGGTGGCGGCCGCCAGCGACACGATGGCGATGGCCGCCGCAGCGGCGGCGGCAGACCACGGACTCACGTCGCGCCAGCGCAGCACGTACGTCTCGGCGCTCGCGACGACCGTGATGTAGACCAAGCTCACAAGGAAGGTGAGTGTCCCGCCGGTGCCCGAGACGATACGCGCGGGGCTGTCGGCGGTGAAGTCGGGGTAGAGGCTGCCGAGGCCGACCGCCAGCCCCGAGAGGGCGAAACTCGCCGCGCACACCGTCAGCACGGTGATCACGAATGGCACTGGCGCCAAGCGTAAGCGCCAGCTTGAAGCGGCCGTGAGCGAAACCGTGACGCCGGACGAGAACACGACTGCTAGCCAGAACTTCTGCCGGACGATGGTGGCGATCCGCAGCGGTGCGAGGCCGAGGATCCAGAAACGGCGGCCTTCGAGGCTCACGAGCGGGAAGACAAAGCGGGTCGTGAGCGTGGCAAGCACGAGCAGGCACGCCACCGTGTTGAGCATGGTGATCCAGCTTTGCCAGAACGCGAGTGAAAATCCGCGCGCGGCGGTACGGATGTTCGCAACGTAGAAAGCGAGGACGCCGAAGAAAAACACTACCTGCGACCACTGCGAGACGTCGCGCGCGAACACCCGAATGTCTTTGAGCACAAGCGCCCGCACGGGCTCCGGCAGGGGCCGGAGAAGCAGCGGCAGCCACCCGCGGCTGACCTTCTCGGGTGCGCGGCGTGCGTGCACCGCACTCGCCAGGCCGGACCAGCCCGGATGCAGCAGCCTCTCGGCCACCTCTCCCGTAAGCCACGCGAGCACGAGCGCGTGAGCCAGCAGGAGCAGAAACGGGAACACAATCGCGCCGGGGTTGCCGTAGGCCGCAGCGACAATGCCGTCGGCGAGCCACGCGCTGGGCAGGAACGGGCTCTGAGCCTTGCCGGTCAACTCGGCTACCGGGGTCAGGTCAATGGCATCGTGGAAGTCGGGCGACGACAGCCGGCTGCGGAAGGCGAGGAACGTCGCCGCGACGAGGACGATGCCGGCAGCGACGAGCACGACCCGCGGCAGGCGCGGCGCCACCCGCACGACCACCATCGTCACCATCGTGCCGAGCGCCGCCGGGATGACGACGAACGGCACGAACAACGCCGCGGCGAAGCAGTAGAAAGTCCAGTGGGCGTGGACGTGCAGGCCGTACGCGAGCAGGACAGGTGAGCCGAGGTATGCGGACGACCAGGAGCTGAAGAACGCGACATCACCCAGACGCGTCAGACACACCGCCCGCCACGTGAGGGGAACCGTGAGCAAATGCGTGGTCTCACGCGAGCGATAGAGGAGCGCAAGGGCGAGCAGTGCGGATGAGAACGCGAGCATGATGAGAAGCGCGAGCGCGAAGACGGCGAGCAGCCGAGGCACAAGCAGCGGCGCGAGCGCCACCATAGCCCCGCCAAGGATGTCCGTGCCGAGCGCCTCGAGCACACGCAGCGCGGCGCGGGCGGCGGCAAAGGCCGCAAGCCAGAGCAGTGTGAGCATGGTGGCGATGAACGCGAGCTTGAGTCTGGACTCCCGTCCCAGAGACGCAAAGGCGTTGGCAACGACACGGATCCGAGCGCGCAGGAGAGTGCCGAGCAGGCTCACTCCTCCTCCTGCGTCAGCTCCAGAAAGACGTCCTCGAGCGAGCCCGGGTGTGAGGCAAGCGCCTTGATGTGCGCGACGCTGTCGAGCGCAAGCAAACGGCCGCGGTGGATGATGCCGATGCGGTCCGCAACCTCCTCGGCGATCGCCAGCGTGTGCGTCGACATGAAGACGGCAAGGCCCTCGCGGGTCCTGCGCTTGAGGTAGCTCTTGACCTGGCGGATGCTGCGCGGGTCGAGCCCAACCCAGGGCTCGTCCACCACCACGACACGAGGCTCGTGCAGGAAGGTGGCAGCGAATGAGAGCTTCTGGCGGGTGCCGTGGCTCAAGTCGCCGATGGGCTGGTCGGCGACCTCCGCGATGCCAAACTCGGCCAGGAAGTGCTCGATGCGCTCGGCAAGCGCGTCTGTAGAAAGGCGGTAGAGACCGGCGACAAGCGCCATGAACTCTCTTCCCGTGAGGCGGTCGTAAAGAAACGGCTGGTCGGGGATGTAGCCGAGCAGCCGTTTGGCCTCGACCGCTTCTGTGACGACGTCGAAGCCGCCAACAAAGGCGCGCCCGCTCGATGGGCGCAGCAGGCCGGTGAGCATCCTGACCGTCGTGGTCTTGCCGGCACCGTTCGGTCCCAGGAAGCAGACGAACTCGCCCGCGTTGACGGCGAGGTCGAGTTGATCTACAGCCACGGTAGCGCCGAAGTGTTTGCTCAGAGCCTCGGTGCGGATCACCGTACCTCCACGACCTCGACCTGCAGGCGGCCGAGTGATGCGAGCGCGTCCTCCCAGCTCTCACTCTCGCCGCTGTGCAGGCGAACGTGCGTGGCATCTGCGACTTCCTGGCCGAAAGTCGGGTCGACCCAAATCCAGCGCCCCACGAACACCTCAGGCCAGGCGTGGTAGCCGAAACCCTGCAGTGTCTCGCTCCACACCAGACCGGCGACTTGGCGTGTGGGGATGCCGGCGGCGCGGGCGAGCGCGGTGTAGAGCACGGTGTGCTCGGTGCAGTCGCCCTCACGCTTGGCAAGCACGTCAAGCGCACTGGGAAGGCTGAGCACCGGGCGCTTGACCAGGTTGTCATGGACCCAATGCTCGATGCGGACGGCACGGCGCCAGGCGTCGCGCTCGCCCGCAACGATCTCGGCAGCCTGCGCGCGGATCGCGGGATGGTCGCACTGCACGAGCGCGTCGCAGGTGAGAGCGGCGGCCTGCTCACCGGCGGCTGTGGCCAGCCCGGCGTGCCGCGGCGGCAGCGGCACGGCAATCACCAGCGAGCGTTCATCGGCGCCCAGACGCTGCGTCGCATCGGTCGGCAGCGCACGCTCGGCCGATAGACCTTCGAGGCGCACGACCATGCGCTGCGCGCCACGCACGGGACGCACGCCGCGCGGCAGGATGCGGAGGGCAGTCAAGAGCTCCGGGCCCTGGGCCTCGCGCCGCATGGCGAGCGCCTCGGTACGGCTGATACGGCGCAGCGAGAGGCCGAACGGTGTTTCTGCCTGCACCACGCCGCCGTCATCATCCAGCCACGCCGTCATCGTCGCATGCGCGCTCGTGACTGCGACGACCCGAGCGTGGACGCGAGTGCCGGAGAGAACAACCGTCTCCTCGCGCAGGCACGCGATGCGCAGCCGCGCTGGCCGCCCGCTCAAGGGATCAAAGGCGTCGATCGTCGTCTCCTGCCCCGGTCGCAGTGCCGACGCCGGCAGCCGGAATAGGAAGGCGTCGGCGGCGAGCATGGAGCGGTCTACGGGCAGGCGGACGGGGACCGTCTCGCCGCCCGACGTCACGCGAGCGCGGAGTTCGTCGTTGACGATGTGTCCGAGCGCGTGGACTTCGTGCCCGAGCGATGCCAGACGCGCGTCGAACTCGGCGCGCGGCTCGGAGTTGGCGCGCCACAGCCAACCATCGAGCTCGAGCTCGGCCGGAACATCGAGCATGCGCACCTTCAGGCGCCCATCCAGGTGCACGGTCACGCCGGCCGCGCCCTCACGCCGCTCCGGCCGCGTCGTGAGGTGAAGTGTTCCGACCGGGCGTTTACCCTCGATGAAAATGCCGAGCCAGGTGTCCACAGCCGTTGTGGCAGTCGCTGCCGGGCCCGGGCCGGGCGTCGGGCGGGCGCGCAGCTCGCGCCAGGCGAGCAGACTGACCATAGCCGCCCAGAACAGAACGATCGCGGCGCCCACGAGGCGTCGCCGCGCGGCTGCAGACAGAGTCGCCACAGCGGTCATTCTATGCGCTGCAAATCTGGGCCGACAGAGCGTCGCTCGGCGAAGATGCCCCCTCCGCATCCGGCCGGCGACGAACGCGCTGCGGTGCCGGGGCGTCTGACCGCTGCCGTTCTAATCCCAGATCCCCAGCTCCGCCTTGACCTCGTCCGAGGCTTCCTTGCGCGGGTCCCAGGGCGGGTTCCACTGCAGCTCGACGGTGGCGTCCTTGACGCCCGGCAGGGCGCGCACTGTGGCGTCCACCTCGGCGACGATGGCGGGACCCTCGGGGCAAAACGGGGTCGTGAGCGTCATCGTGACCTTGATCGTGTCGCCTTCGGGCGCAACCTCGATGGCGCGGATGAGCCCCAAATCCACGATCGAGATTGCGATCTCGGGATCAGTGATCGGCTTGAGCGCCTCGCGCACCGCTTCGGCCGTGAGCACGCTCATGGCGTGTCGTCACCCTCGGTGGTGCTTTCCGCGCTGCCGGCGCCGGTGCGCCAGGAGTGGACGGCGTCGAGCAGCGCCACCCACGGCAAGAGCGCGCACTTGACGCGCACGGCGAACTTCTTCACGCCTTCGAGCGCCTCAAGATCACCGAGGTCGAGATTCTCTGGCGCGGGTGCGCCGTGCATCACGCCGCGAAACGCCTCCGCGGTGGCCTCAACCGCACTCGCGGTGCGGCCGGGCAACAGCTCGGCCATCATCGAGCCCGAGGCGGTGCAGATCGCGCAGCCGCGCCCCTGCACCTCGATGCCGGCGATGCGCTCTCCGTCGAAAGCGATGTGCAAGCGCACCTCATCCCCACACACCGGGTTGAGGCCGTGCGCCTGGGCATCCACGCGCGCCAGCGGGGTGCGGCCGCGCGGGCGGCGGTAGTGGTCCAGCACCACCTCGCGGTAGAGCTCGTCGAGAGCGACCTCGGGGCGATCACTCATCGCTTATGCACCCATGCACCAGGGTAGAGAGCAATGGTAGCGCGGAGAAAAGCAGGGCGCTGCATGCGTTTGTCGCTCTCCCGTCCATGTTTGTCCCTGTTCGCCTAGGCGAAGCCAAAGTACGTCCTCGCGGCGGCGAGGCCATCGACGAGCGCGTCAACGTCGTCGCGGTCGTTGTAGACGCCGAACGATGCGCGCGCCGTGGCAACAACGCCGAGCCGTCGCATGAGCGGCTGCGCGCAGTGGTGGCCGGCGCGGATGGCGATGCCGCGCGTGTCGAGAATTGTCGCCAGGTCGTGCGGATGGATCTGTAGGTCCACGAACGAGACCAGGCCACCCCGCCTGGCGGCGTCTGCGGGTCCGTGAATCTCCAGCCCTCCAAGCGCGCGCAGGCGCTCGAGGGCATACCCGACGAGCTCCTGCTCATGCGCCCGCACGGCATCCATGCCCAACTCCTCAAGCAGGTCGAGTGCGGCAGGGAACGCCGCCGCATCGGCGATGTTGGGCGTGCCCGCTTCGAACTTGTGCGGGATGTCGTTCCAGGTCGCGCGTTCGAGATGCACCTCGCGGATCATTTCGCCGCCGCCAAGCACGGGCTCCATGGCGTCGAGCAGCTCCGTCCTGGCCACGAGGAAGCCGACGCCGGTCGGTCCGTACGCCTTGTGCGCCGAGAAGGCGAGGAAGTCGGCGCCAAGCGCGGCGAAGTCGACGCTCAGATGAGGCACGGACTGGGCGGCGTCCACGACCAGCACGGCGCCGACCTTGTGCGTCGCCGCGGCGATCTCCGCGATCGGCGTAATGGTGCCGAGCACATTCGACATCGCGGTGAGGGCGACAACCCTGGTGCGAGACGAGAGCAGGCGCCCGAACGCCGTCATGTCGAGTTCGCCGGCGTCGGTGATCGGCACGTGAACGAGGCGAACGCCACGCTCCCGGGCGAGCATGATCCAGGGCACGAGGTTGGAGTGGTGCTCCATCTCGGAGAGCAGCACCTCGTCCCCAGCGCCGAGGCGTGCGCCCCACGAGCGTGCCACCAGGTTGATCGCCTCGGTCGCGTTGCGCACGATCACGACGCCGCGCACATCCGGTGCGCCGATGAAGTGGGCGACGCGGTCGCGGCAGCGCTCGTACGCCGCGGTGGCCTCCTCCGCGAGCGTGTGAACGCCGCGGTGGACATTGGCGTTGGAGTGTGTGTAGTAGTGCTCGAGAGCGGCGAGCACGGTGGCGGGCTTTTGCGTCGTGGCCGCGTTGTCGAGGTAGATGAGCTTTTGGCCGTGCACGCGGCGCGCCAGGATCGGGAAGCGCGCGCGCAGCTCCTGCGGCCGGATGGCGCCTTGCGCCACGGCTGTCGTGCTCATGAGCGCTCCGTGTGCAGGCGCGCCGCCACCATCGCCTCGATACGCTCGCGCGTGCTCTGCGGCAGGCGCGCCAGCGTCTGGCCCAGGAAACCGTAGACAATCACTCGCATTGCCTGCAAGCGCGCCAGCCCCCGGCTTTCGAGGTAGAAGAGCTGCTCGGGGTCGAGCGGCGCTACGGTGGCGCCGTGGCTGCAGCGCACGTCGTCGGTGAGGATCTCAAGTTCCGGGATGGACTCGGCGCGCGCGTCCGCGGAGAGCAGCAGGTTGCGGTTCTCCTGGTACGCCTCGCTGCCGCCGGCGCCGGGCGCGATGCGGATCATGCCTGTGTACGCCGACCGGGCGGCGTGCGTGAGGGCGACCTTAAAGTCAAGGTTCGAGTGCGTCTTGGGCGCGAGGTGGAGGTGCTCGGTGTGGTGGTCGAACTGCTGCAGGTCGCCGCCCATCGCCACGCCGTACGTCTCGGCCTCGGCGCCCTCGCCGGCAAGGAGCGCGCCGACGTCGGCCTTGTAGGTGGCGCCGCCGAAAGAGGCGAGCGACATCTGAAAGCGTGCGCCGGCTGAAACCTTGGCCCTCGCAGTGATATGGCCCACCACACCCGGCTCCCAGCGCTGGACGAGGCCGTAGCGCACGTTGGCGTTCTCTGCCACGAAGATCTCGCTGACTGAGAGCACGCGAGCGCCCTGGCCGCCGCCGACGTGGCCCTCAAGAACCTCGAAGGAGCTGCCTTCTGCGCCAATGATGAGCACCCGCGGCAGCGTCAACGTACCGGCCACAAGGCGCAAGCGGATCGGCTCCGCGAGCGTGACGCCGGCGGGAACGCGCACCAGCACGCCGTTGCGCCAGGCCGCGGCGTTGATCGCCTCGAGGAAACCGTGCTCGCTTCCGACCAGGGCGCCGAGCCCTTCGGCGGGCGCCCGATGCAGATCCTCGACCTCAACTCCGGCCGCGCGGGCGCTGTCGGAGAGCTCAACGAAGTGCAACGTGCTGCCGGCGAGCAGCGCCGCGGCGGCGTGCGGCTCATCGAGACGCCACTCGGGAGGCGCCGTCGCCGGCTCGACCGCGGTCGGATCGCTCGTAGGCACGAACAGGGCGGGATCGGTGTAGCGCCACAAATGGCGGGCGCGGTGGGGGAGCTGCAAGGGCTGGAGCTGCGCGCGCGCGCGCTCGCGCAGCGCGAGCAGCGCGGGGCTCTCGCCCAGGGCCGCTGACAGTTCGGCCATGCGCGCGAACGCGAGCGCAGGCACCTCGGCAGCCGCCGCGCGGCTAGCCAACGGAGCCCTCCAGCTCGAGCTCAATGAGGCGGTTCAACTCGACCGCGTACTCCATCGGCAGCTCCTTCACGAACGGTTCGATGAAGCCGTTGACGATCATGAGCCGCGCCTGGTCATAAGAAAGGCCGCGCGAGCGCAAATAGAAGAGCTGCTCGTCGCCGAGTTTGGACACGCGCGCCTCGTGCTCGACGCGGACCTTGTCCTCGGCAATCTCCATCGTCGGGTAGGTGTCGGTACGCGCTGCGCTGCCGATCAGGAGCGCGTCGCACTGGACGCTCGTCTTGCAGCCGTGGGCGCCCTTGCGAATCTTGACGAGGCCGCGATAGGTGGCTCGACCGGTGTCCTTCGAGATCGACTTGGAGGTGATCTTCGAGGTCGTGTTGGGGGCGAGGTGAATGGCCTTGGCGCCCGCATCCTGGTGCTGACCCGGGCCGGCAAAGGCGATCGAGAGTACCTCGCCGTGCGCGCGCTCGCCCTTGAGGATGATGGCCGGGTATTTCATGGTGAGCTTCGAGCCGATGTTGCCGTCCACCCACTCGACGATGGCGTCCTCGTACGCCAGCGCGCGCTTGGTGACCAGGTTGTAGATGTTGTTCGACCAGTTCTGGATGGTGGTGTAGCGGATGCGGGCGCCGCGCTTGGCGATGAGCTCGACGACCGCGGAATGCAGGGAGTTGGAGGAGTACACGGGCGCGGTGCAGCCCTCGATGTAGTGCACCTTTGAGCCCTCGTCGGCGATGATCAACGTGCGCTCGAACTGCCCCATGCGCTCGGCGTTGATGCGGAAGTACGCCTGTAGCGGGATCGTTACCTCGACCCCTTTGGGCACGTAGATGAAGGAGCCGCCGGACCACACCGCGCTGTTGAGCGCCGCAAACTTGTTGTCGTCGGGCGGGATGACGGTGCCGAAATACTCCTTCACGAGGGCCTCGTGCTCGCGCAGGCCGGAGTCCATGTCGAGGAAGATGACGCCCTGCTTGGTGAGCTCCTCCTTGACCGAGTGGTAGACCACCTCGGACTCGTACTGTGCCGAGACGCCGGCGAGGAACTTGCGCTCGGCCTCTGGGATGCCAAGGCGATCGAAGGTGCGCTTGATGTTCTCCGGGACCTGCTCCCAGGTCTCGCCCTGCTTCTCGGTGGCGCGCAGGAAATAGGTGATGTCGGCGAAGTTGATCTGGGAAAGCATCTCGGTGTCGCCCCAGGTCGGCATCGGCTTGGCGACGAAGGTGTCGAGCGCCTGATGACGCAGCGTGCGCATCCACTCGGGCTCGTGCTTCAAGCGCGAAATCATCTCGACGACCTCGTGCGAGAGCCCTTTCGGCGCGCGCTGAAAGTAATCCTCGGGATCGTGAAAGCCGTAGCGCTGGCTGTAGTCGCTGCCAATGTCGGAGACGGTGGGAACGGTGGACATCATGCACCTGCCGCGGCTGCCACCGGTGCGAGCCAGTCGTAGCCCTTCTCTTCGAGCTCGAGGGCGAGCTCGGGCCCGCCGGTGCGGACGATGCGACCGTCCATGAAGACGTGCACCACGTGGGGGTGCACGTAGTTGAGCAGGCGCTGGTAGTGGGTGACCAGCACCATGCCGACGTCGTCAGTGGCTGCTGTGTTGATGCCCTCGGCCACGACCTTCAACGCGTCAATGTCGAGGCCGGAGTCTGTCTCGTCGAGCAGGGCGAACCTGGGCTTGAGCATGAGGAGCTGCAGGATCTCGAGACGCTTCTTCTCGCCGCCGGAGAAGCCGTCGTTGAGGTAACGGCCGGCGAACGCGGGGTCCATCTCAAGGTCGGCCATGCGGGCGAGCAGCTCCTTGCGGAACTCGCGCACCGGCACCTCGCCGCCGCGCACGGCCGAGACCGCGGCGCGCAGGAACGAGGCCACCGTCACGCCCGGAACCGCCACCGGGTACTGGAACGCGAGAAACATCCCTTTGCGCGCCTTCTCGTCCGGCGTCAGGCCGGTGATGTCCGCGCCGGCAAGGGTGATGGCGCCCGTGACCGTATAGGCGGGATGGCCCATGAGGCCGTTGGCCAGGGTGGACTTGCCCGAGCCATTGGGGCCCATGACGGCGTGGATCTCGCCCGGGCGCACGGTCAGGCTCACGCCCTTGACGATCTCCTTGTCGGCGATCGTGATGTGCACGTCGCGGCAGGAAAACACGGCTTCCGGCTTCATGCTCATGGGGCGTCTCTCCTCGGGACGAGCGCGGTGTTGCCTGCTGCAGGGAGTGCGGGCAGCACACGCGGCCAGCTTTGGCGCAGGTGTCTGCTCGTCGGACGTTCGCCAGCCGCGAGGTCGGCGAACGTGGTGTTGGCGAAGAACTGGCGCAGGAGCGCGTCGAGATGCGCCCACACGGGACGCAGCGAGCAGTCGGTGAGGCGCGCACAGTCGTGTGCATCCAGGCTGCCGTGGTCGCGGCAGAAGCTCGAGTCGAACATCGGTTTTCCGAGCGCCTCGAGCACGCGCAGCACCGTGATCTTGTCCGGCGCTTGAGCGAGTTGGTAGCCGCCATTGCGCCCGCGCGTCGCCACCACGAGCCCGGCGCGGCGGAGTTGCATCAGCACCTTGGCCGCGAACGGGACCGCGATGCCTTCGGCGGCGGCGAGCTCGCCGAGCGCAACAGTTTCGCCTGGACGCAGCGCGAGCTGGAGCATGCAGCGCATCCCGTACTCCTCGGTCGTCGTGATCTTCATCGTTCGCTCCGTCGCCCGGAGGGCGTCTGGCAACCCCTCACACGCAGCAACAATTTAAATCATGACTTTAATTTCCGAATTTGTCAACAGCCTGAAGGGGCTGGAGTTGCTGAGGCCGTAGCGCAGGTCGTGTGCGAGCGTGCTCGGACTAGGAGTCTGTCCGAGTAAGCGGGTGCGGTCGCGTTACGAGCGCCGCGGGGCCAGATGCAAGGCGCCGCGACGAAAGCGATGTTCCCCCATCGGCGAGAAGCGGCAACGCAGCAGATGGCCCCGCGCCGCCGTAACCCTCCGGGCGCAGGGGTGTTGCGGGCGCATGCTGTGTTG
>Ga0209048_10000772_pt1 | contig 33882 bp, 36 predicted proteins | sample FrelakmetCRP12CR_FD_187146 | JGI IMG/M metagenome (GOLD analysis project Ga0209048, IMG submission 187146) | Freshwater lake sediment microbial communities from the University of Notre Dame, USA, for methane emissions studies - CRP12 CR (SPAdes)... | ecosystem: Environmental > Aquatic >...
TACCACCTGGCGATACACCTTCCCGACGCGGTCGAGTTTGCACGTGTCCTGACGCGCCTGTTCCAGGCCCGCGCGCCGCAGGCGCCCACCGACCACATCTTCTCCAAGGCGACCTACCTGCACGACCCGGACGGGATCATGCTCGAGCTGACGCTCGAGACGCCCGAGCGCTACGGCTCGATCGAGATCGGGCCGCACACCGTCGCCATGATCGACAGCGACGGCCGCCGTCGTGGCGCCACCGAGCCCCTGGACGTCGCCGCAGCCGTCGCGCCGCTGGGCGGCGGCGAGCCGGAGATGCCGCTGCCGTCCGGCGCGTTCGTGGGGCACGTTCACCTGCACGTCCCCGACCTGCAGGCCGCCCACCGCTTCTATAGGGACGTGATCGGCTTCGTAGAGCACGCGTACATGGCACCGATCGGCATGGCCGACCTGGGCGCCGGCGGTCGGTTCCCGCACCGCATCGCGCTCAACGACTGGCAGGGGCAGGGTGCGCGCCAGGCGCCGCCCGGAACGACCGGCCTGGGGCGCTACGAGCTGGTTCTGCGAGACCGGGAGCAGCTCGACGCGCTGGTCGCCCGGGCTACGGCTGCCGGGATCGCCGCCTTGCCCGGCGCGGGGGGCTCCGTCTCGCTTCGCGATCCGGCCTCCAACGAGCTCACCGTCCGCGCGACCACGGCATGATCGACGGCCGCCACGCGCAGATCCTCGCCGCGCGTTCGGAGGCGGCGTCTCCGGCCGCCGACGAGGCTTCGCGCGTAGCGGCGCGCGCCTTCCACATGATGGGGCCGGACGCCGAGCGCGAGCTGGCCGGCGAGGAGGCGATGGCCTGGGAGGGCCTGCTCGAGGTCGCCCGCCGACTCCGCCGCGGTGCCGAGGATGTGCTCGTCGAGAGGTTCGACCTGAGCATCAGCATGCTCGGCATCACGGGACGCCTGTCGCGCGCCGACCAGCGAACGCTTCGCCAGACGGCGCTTGCCGATGCGATGGGTCTCAGCCTCAGCCGCGTCTCGCGTGTCATCGACCTGCTGGAGAAGCGGGCTCTCGTCGAACGGCGAACCTGCCCCGCGGACGCACGCGCCACCAACGTGACCCTGACGCGGCAGGGAAGCGCGCTCACCGCCCAGGCCCAGCACGAGCTCTTCGCGTTCGTGCGGGCCGGCTTCTTCGACTCCTTGGAGCCCGGCGAGGTAGCGACGCTCGCAGCCGTCTTCATGCGCCTGCTGAATGCGCCCCCGACAGCCTGACGCGGGCGGCGCACCGCCGACGGGCGACTCGCGCGAGGCGGGGCGAAGCCCAGGACGAGCGGGCGCGCGCTCGGCTGGTGGTCCGGGCGGTCATGGGTTCGAGCGTGATCGCTTCCGGCGGCCCGTGCCCGCACGCCGGCCCCGGTCGGGTCCTTAATCCCTTCGCTCTTAGCGACATTCTGGTCGCACGGGTGCCCACTGCCAGGGGCCATCTGGTCTATACAGATGCCTCGGGCTGCACGCCGAGAAACCGATAGCCGTCGAGGTCAGGATCACGTGACGCCGCCAGCAACCCATCAAGCCCTCCTCCGCCGAGCTCGAACGCGCTCGCGGTCGGCCGGTTTGGGCTCGACGGGCGCACGGGCGTTCTGACCGCCGTGGGAACGACCCCATGAGCGAGGCCGGAGGAGGGCTCTTGCGAGCGGCGGCGGCCTCGCTCGTCGCTTTGGCCGTGGCCCCAGCGGGCGCTGCCGTCGCCGCACCGCCCGTCGTAACGATCGCAAGTCCCCCGAACGGGAGCGTGAGCAACAACAACAGGCCCGCCTTCGCAGGCACCGCCGAAGAAGCGGGCGGGGCGGTGACGCTCAGGATCTACGACGGTTCCACCGCCAGCGGCACGGCTGTCAAGGAATTGAGCACGCCGCCGCTCGCGCCGGGTGGAGCCTGGTCCCTGGGGTTCCTGGAACCGCTCGAAGACGACACCTACACCGCGCAGGCGGCACAGACCAACCTCGCGTCGGAAACGGGTATGAGCTCGCCTGTGACGTTCACGGTGGATACGGCTGCCCCGAAGGTGACCCTGAACGCGCCCAAATCGCCGTCGGACAACACCAGGCCGTCCTTCACCGGCACCGCGAGCGACAGAACCCCGGTCACCATCCAGATTCGCACGGCGAAAGGCACCGTCGTCTCGACGGCCACGGCGAGCGGCACCGGCGCGGGTTGGACCTCCGGCCACGCCAGCCCGGCTCTGTCGAGCGGCCAGTACACCGCGCTCGCAACGCAGGCGAGCTCGCTCGGGAACCCCCCCGGCAGGAGCGGACAGGTGACGTTCACGGTCACGCCCCCGCCGGTCATCACGCCCCCGCCGGTCATCACGCCCCCGCCGGTCGTCACGCCTGCGGCGGTCTTCCCACCCACGCCTCCGGTGGCCTCATTCAGGTGGTTCCCAGCCCTTCCGCAGACCGGCGAACCCGTCTCGCTCGTGTCGATCTCCACCGATTTGGTCAGCCCGATCACCGGAATCGCATGGGCGCTGACGAGTAACGGCCCGTTCCAGGGTGGGGGAGCAGTGCTCACCACCTCGTTCTCCACACCCGGAGCTCATGTTGCGCGGCTGCGTGTCACCGATGCCCGCGGCCTGTCGAGCGTCGCCACCGAAACGATCGACGTCGCAGGGCCCACCGCGTCCCTCATGCAGCCGTTTCCGGTCGTGTGGCTCGTGGGCACGGACACGGCGTCGGGGGTCAAGCTCAGACGGCTGCGCGTGCAGCAGACGCCGGCCGGGGCACGGATCACCGTCAGGTGCAAGGGTCGTGGCTGTCCGGTCAGGTCTGCGAGCCGGCTCGCGCTGTCGAGCGGGCTGGGAGTGGCCCCGGTCGAGTTTCGACGGTTCGAGCGCTCGCTGCGCCCTGGCGTGACCCTCGAAGTCCTTGTCTCGAAGCCGGGCGAGATCGGAAAGTTCACCCGGTTTGCGATTCGCCGCCGCAGGTTGCCCGAACGCGTCGACATGTGCCTCGACCCGGCGGGGGTCAAGCCGCTGGTGTGCCCGTCCTCATGAGCGGCGCGTGCGGCCCTGGGGCAGTCGTCGGGCTCGCATCCCGACACGAGCAGCGCGCTCGCACTCGAGTTCTCCCGCGCCATCGGTTGGGCTAGTGCAAGTATCCCTCGCCCCGGACCCTGCATGGCACCGGCGCCTCGGCGCGGAAGCAGCCGTGGGCGCCGGTGTAGGATCGTGGCCTGTGATCACCCGTTGGGGAATACGTCTGGCAAGCTCGCTGATCGGCATCGCGGCCGGCCTGCTTCTGTCAACGGCCGTCCTCAGCGGCTTCTCCATCAGCGCGACCGCGCTCGTCGAGGCGACGCTCATCTTCTGGCTCGTCCACTTCGTTGTCCAGGTCATGGCCCTGCGCGTGCTCATACGTCAGCCGTCGATCGCGCTCGCCGGGCTTCTCGCGCTGGCGGCGACGATCATCTCGCTGATCATCGTCACCGCCATCGTCAGCGGGCTGTCCGTCCACGGGGCCAACACATATGTGTTCGCGACCCTGATCATCTGGCTGACGACCGCCGTCAGCGACACGATCGGCGGCCGCGAGATCCGCGCCAGGCGCCGCGACTGACGGCTCGGCGCCCTTCGGTGCGCTGTTCGAAGAAGTGCTCACGCAGGTGCTGCTCGCCGCCCGCGAGAGCCTCGAGATCGATGACCCGTGGCAGGACCGCCCGCAGGCGAAGCTCAGCCGGACTCGGGCTGTGGTGGGCGTCCCCGTGGGGTCGTCGAGGCCGACGAGCGTGGGGCTCTCTCGCCACAGACGGTCCTGCGTGGGTCTCTCGGCGACGCTCTCCCCGGGCGGCGCGGGCCTGCTCAGGACATCGGCGTCGATCGCCAGCGGCTCGGGCATACTCGTCCGCAGGGCGGGTCATGGGTGCCGGGTCCGGGAGGCTGCCAAGCGCTCGCTGCTCCACTGGGCAGCCGCCGAGCTCATACGAGACCGCATCGGAGCGCAGCGCGGTGATCCGCGCCCGCGCCTGTATGCCCGGATCGCCTCGGCCTGCTACGAGGCCGCCGTGGACGTATGGCTGCTGGAAGGCATCCCGCTCCGGACGGCCCTCGATGAGGCATTCGCCGCGCTGCCGCTCTAGGGGCGATGACGAGGCTTGACATCGGCTAACGACGTTAGCTATAGTTGGCTAACAGTGTTATCCGATGACAAAGGAGGCCTCATGTCAAGCAGCGTCAACACCTCATCCCGCGCCACCCGGCGCCACGTTTCGGCAGCCTCCCGGCTGCTCCTGGCGGCGGCGGGAATCGCCGCGTTTGCGGGCGCCGTCACGAGCATCGGGGCGCTCGCGCCTGCTCTCTGGCTGCTGCCCGACCTGACGATGCTCGCGGGTCTGTCCAGGAACATGCCCCGCGACGGCCGGATGCCGCCGCGGGCGGTGCCCTTCTACAACGCCGCGCACGCGCTGTTCGGGCCGCTGGCGGTGACGGCAGCCGGGCTGATCGCGGGGCCGTTCATCCTCGGGCTCGGCCTTGTATGGCTCTCGCACGTGCTCGTCGATCGTGCGGTCGGCTACGGCCTGCGCACCGCGGAGGGCTTTCAGCGTGGCTGACGCGCGTCGCGCGCAGATCGTGCAGGCGGCCCGCGAGCTGCTCGAGAGCGAGGGGCCGTCCGCACTGTCGATGCGCCGCGTCGCCGCCCGCGTGGACATCCAGGCCCCCTCGATCTACAAGCACCTGCCGGGCAAGGCCGAGCTGGAGGCTGCGATCGTCACCGACGGGCTCGAAGAGCTCGGTGCGGCGCTGGCGCACGCGGGCCCGGACCTCGGGCCCCTCGCCCGCGCCTACCGCGGGTTCGCGCGCACTCACCCGCACCTGTACACCCTGATGACCGGCCGGCCCCTGCCCCGAGACCTGCTGCCTGCGGGCCTCGAGGAGGAGGTCGCCGCTCCGCTGCGCGCCGTTCTACCGGACGCGGCGCTAGCACGGGCTGCCTGGGCGGCGGCACACGGCCTCGCCTCGCTCGAGCTCGCGGACCGTTTTCCCGCGGGCGCCGACATCGACGCCGCGTGGGCTGCGATGACCGACGCATTCGTCGCCGCCGCACGCGCCCCCGCAGCCGGGCCTCGAGGGTGATCAGCGTTCGGGCCCTCGGCGATGCTGACGCAGGGGCTGTACGGCCGAGCTCGACCCCGCCGCCGCAGATCCCCCCCCAGGGATGCGGCGGGTCGTGGGTCCGGCCCCGTCGCCCGCCCCTCAGATCGGGCCCGCCGATGCGCCGGAGCCCTCGCCGTGGCCAGCTCGCGAACCCGACCGGCTGGGGAGGTCAACAGGTCCGGGGTCGACGTGTGCGCACTTGGACGGGAAGGGATCTCCTCTCAAAGCGCGAATCGAGGGGCAGGTCGTTCGGCAATCGAGAGATAGGCACTCATGGCACTGAAGCGAGCCGCAGCGGAGCTGCTCGGCACCTTCGTTCTGGTCTTCGGCGGAGTTGGTACGGCGGTGATGGCGGGAGACCAGGTCGGCTACCTCGGGGTGGCGTTCGCGTTCGGGCTCTCGCTGCTGGCGATGGCCTATGCGATCGGCCCGATCTCCGGCTGCCACATAAACCCTGCGGTCACGCTCGGCCTGCTCGTCAGCGGCAAGGTGGAGCTCGGAGAGGCTGTGCGCTATTGGCTGGCGCAGATCGTCGGGGCCGTGGCGGCGGCGGGCATCCTGCTCGCGATCGTCTCGGGCCGAAAGGGTGGCTATGACGCCGGACTGGAAGGCCTGGGAGCCAACGGCTACGGAGCCCACTCCCCGACGGGCTTCGCGGTGGGCTCGGCGGCGGCGGTGGAGGTCCTGCTCACGGCGCTGTTGGTGTTCACGGTGCTGGCGGCCACCGACCGGCTGGCCGACGTGGCGTTTGCGGGCATCCCGATCGGTCTCGTGCTGACCCTGATCCACCTGGTGAGCATCCCGGTGACGAGGACCTCGGTTAATCCCGCTCGCAGCATCGGACCGGCCATCTTTGTGGGAGGCTGGGCGCTACGGCAGCTGTGGTTATTCCTGCTGGCACCGCTGGCCGGCGGGCTGCTCGGTGCAGGGGTGCACTGGCTGCTGTTCAGCCACAGCCGCCAGATCGACACCCGTAGCTCGGCGGTCGAGGCGGAGGGCGCCGCGGGCGCCGGCTAGCAATCGCGGGGACGAGCGCCTACGCGCGATCAGGGCGAAGGCGGGACCACGGACCGCGCCTCATCCCTCCGAGCCCGTGCATCGGACGGGCTGCTCGTCGCCGACACGACCGCGCTGAGCTCTGGGTGCGGGCGCCGGTGGCGCTCACGTGGTCACCTCGATGCCCCACGCACGCGCGAGGTGTTGGGCCGCGACGACGTTCACGAGGTCCGCGAAGCCGTCGGGTGCCGGGGGCAACAGCGCCCCGCCCCCGGCCGTGACGGCCGCCAGGACTCGCTCGGAGGTCGCCTCGGCGAGGCGCACCGCGTGCTCGAGGTTCACACCGGCCAGCTCGCCGTCGCGCTTGACGAAGCGCCCGGCCACCAGCACGTGCCGGACGTTGCTCGGGTTGGCCTGCGAAACCAGGCAGCCGACCGGATCGGCCATTGGCACCATGTTCAGCCGGCTTCCCCCGACGACGATGACGTCGGCCTGCTTGCCCGGCGTCAGGGAGCCGATGCGGTCCTCCAGGCCCATGGCGTGCGCGCCGTTGGCGGTGCCCCAGCGCAGCGCGTCGCGGACGGTCAGATCCAGCCGGTCGGGCATCTGCCCGCGGGCGTTGAAGGCGTCGTTGCGCATGCAGCGCTCGAACTGGAGGCCGATGCGCATCTGGGTGAACATGTCACCCGAGTTTGACGAGATCACGTCGCAGGAAAGGCTCGGGCGCATCCCGAGGTCGAGCACGCGGCGGATGACCGGGTGGCCCATGCCCATCTGCATCTCGGTCTCAGGGCTGCTGGAGACCTTGCAGTCGTTCTCGGCCAGGCGGCGGAGGCTCCGATCGTCGAGGGTGTTGCAGTGCACGTGCACCTGGTCGCTCACCAGCAGGTGATGGTGGTCGAGCTCGGGAACGCCCTCGGTGGCCGGCGACCCCCAGATGCACCCCGTGTGCAACACGCTCGGCAGCCCGAGCTCGCGCGCCGAGCGCGCCTCGGCGATCGTCTGCTCGAAGGGGATCAGCCCGACCTCGGTCAGCGCCAGGCCCATCGTCACCAGCGCGCCATCGGAGGAGAGCTTATCCTCGCGAATCCGCCTGGCGTCGGCAAGTCGTTGCTCGTGCTCGGTGAACACGGGCTCGGGCACCGGGGCGGGGTAGTAGCCGTAGGCGAACATCGCGCGGATGCCCGCATCGCAAAGCCCCTGGAGGGCAGCGTCGCCGTGTTCGGGGGTGTTGTTGCAGTGCGAGAAGTCGAGGATCGTCGTAACGCCGGCGTCCAGCGCTTCCAGCGCCCCGAGCTGGTTGCCGGCGTACACGTCCTCTGCAGAGCAGTTCGGGGAGATGGACATGCGGATGCCGCGGAAGTAGTCCTCCAGCGTCCAGTCCGCGCAGACACCGCGAAATGGCGTCTGCCAGGTGTGCCTGTGCGTGTCGACGAAACCCGGCATGACGATGTGCCCCGAGACGTCGAGGACCTCGGCGTCCGCGACCTCCAGGCGCGCGTCGAGCGCCGCGATGATGCCGTTCTCGATCAGCAGATCGCCGCCCGGAAGCTCACCGAGTCCCTCGTCCATCGACAGCACGTGGCCGCCGCGCAGAAGTAGCCGCTGGCTCATCGCGTTCTCCTTGAGAAGGATCCTCGCGTGCCATGGTAAGGGCCCGGGCCGGCCGACCGCTCTCCACCCGCTATCGACGCCGCGTTGACAATGGTGCCGACGCTGCCCCCAGTGCCGGGGCATCAACCACGTAGCGAAGTGCTCCAACGCCCGGCCGCTGGGCGCCTGGGCGAGGTTCATGCTGGGGCATCCGCTGCGCCGGATCCCGCGTCCCAACGCGGCCGAGCCGGCCGCCTTCAGGGACCGGTTCGCGTTCCGCGCGAACGTGCGCAGTCCGAAGCGGATGGTGCCCAGACGCCGGTGGCCGGCTACCGATACACGTATGATGGCCCCACGTTGGGACCACAGGACAACCACGATTTCAACCGGCAGATCAAGGAGCGGATCACGCCTACGTGGGGGCCGGAGGGCCAGGCGATCGGTGTGGCCGCGGTGCTCGGGGGCTGGGACCCCGTCGGGAAGCCCAGCGTGCTCGCCCGGTGGACCTCCGCGCTCGCGCAGCTCGAGGCCAACCTGCAGGCGCCTGCGGGGGACGGGCATTTCATCGAGGAGACCCGGCCTCGGGAGATCGCGCACGCGATCGCGCAGCTGCTCGCGCCGCCGAGTCCCAGGCGGCAGGCGGTGCTCAAGGCGTGACCTCGGAGCGCGATTTCGACGTCGTGCTCTTCGGCGCCACGAGCTTCGTCGGGCGCCTGACCGCCGAGTACCTCGCCGACGCCGCGCCCGAGGGCGTACGGATCGCCCTCGCCGGGCGTTCGCAGGAGCGCCTGCGTGACGTGCAGTCATCCCTCGGCGGCCGCGCTTCGGAGTGGCAGCTGCTCGTCGCCGACACGACCGAGCCGAGCTCGGTGGCCGAGATCGCAGGCGCGGCGCGCGCCCTGGCGACGACCGTGGGCCCGTACCGCCGGTATGGGCTCCCTGTGGTCGAGGCGTGCGCGACCGCGGGGACCCACTACGCCGACCTGACCGGCGAGGTGCTCTTCATGCGTGACGCCATCGATCGCTTCGACGCCGTCGCGGCCAAGAGCGGCGCGCGGATCGTGCACAGCTGTGGCTTCGACTCGATCCCCTCCGACCTCGGTGTGCTGCTGCTGCACGAGGCGGCGACCGCCGACGGGGCCGGCCAGCTCGAGGACACGACGCTCGTCGTGCAGGCGATGAGGGGCGGACTCAGCGGCGGGACCGTAGCCTCCATGAAGGGCACCGTCGACGACCGCGGACACGACCCCGAGCTCGCGCGGCTGCTCGACGACCCGTACGGCCTTAGCCCTGCCCGCGCCGCCGAGCCGCAGCTCGGTCCGGAGCGCGACCTGCGCGGCGTGCAGCGCGACGATGAGCTCGGCATGTGGGTCGGCCCTTTCGTCATGGGCTCGATCAACACCCGCGTCGTGCGTCGCAGCAGCGCCCTGCAGGACTGGGCCTACGGGCCCCGCTTCCGCTATCGGGAGGTCATGGGCTTCGGGTCCGGAGCGCTCGCCCCGTTGAAGGCCGGGGCGATGGCCGGCGGCGTTGGCGCGCTGGCGGTCGGGCTGGCGTTCGGGCCCGCGCGCACCGTGCTTGACCGGGTGCTTCCGTCCCCCGGCCAGGGCCCGGGCGCGAGCAGCCGCGAGCGGGGCTTCTTCCGCATCGAGATCCACGCGCGGACGTCGAGCGGCGTGCGGTACGTTTGCCGCGTTGCCGCCCAGGGCGACCCGGGCTACAAGGCCACCTCGGTCATGCTCGGTGAGAGCGCGCTGTGTCTCGCGCTCGATACCGACCGCCTGCCGCCACGCGCCGGCGTGCTTACGCCGGCGACCGCGATGGGCGATGTGCTCGTGGAGCGGCTGAGGGCTGCAGGGCAGACGTTCGACGTTGAGCGCATCTCCTAGGCAACGCGCGCCCGGCGGTCCCGGCCCGGTTGCGCGCGACGGCCCGCCCGGCGCGCCGCTGCGGTTCCCGGCCAGGTGAGGCACGCCGCGGCATGTCTTCTGCTAGGGCTGCTCGTCCTCACGCTCGTCGCCGTGGGGGTGGGAGAGCTGTGGACCCAGATCGTCGGCTCGGCGGACCTCGATGCGGTACGCGACGTCGCCGGACAGCGCTCGAGGGTCCTGACCGACGCCGTGCGGCTCATCACCTCGGCCGGCAGCGCACTCCTGTTGGTACCGCTCGCCGTCATCGCATGCCTCTTGCTCGTCCGGGCGGGCCTGCGCCGCGAGGCTGTCGCCGTCGCGCTCAGCCTCGGTGGCGCGATGCTTCTCTCGAGTTGGGTCAAGCTGCTCGTCTCCCGGCCGCGCCCGCCGGTCGCCCACCTGCAGGCGGTGACCGGCTCGAGCTTCCCATCGGGTCACGCGACGCAGGCGAGCGCGTTCTGGTTCTCTCTGATCCTGGTGCTGCGGACGGCCGGGGCGCCGCCGGTGGCGACCGCCGTGGCCGCCGCGCTTGCACTGTCGCTCGTGCTCACGGTGGCCGCGTCGCGCGTCTACCTGGGCGTCCACTACCCGGGGGACGTGGCAGCCGGCGTGCTCCTCGGGGCGGGCTGGGCGGCGCTCGTGTCGCGTTGCGTGCGGGTTCGGGCAGATCGATGACCCGGTGCTGGCGAGCGCGCACCTCGGCGGCCGAGCGGACCCGCTAGCGCCGTCGCCGCCGGCGGGCAAGCGCGTGAGTCGTGATCTGGGCGAGCGCCGTGCCCATGAGCGAGCCGACGATCGCATCGCCGGGGTAGTGAACACCGGTGTGAACGCGCGAGTAGGCCACGAGCGCCGCCAGCGCGCGCAGCGGGACGGCGGCGTTCGGCATGACCCTGCCGACGCCGGTTGCGAACGCGAATGCGGCGGCGGAGTGCCCGGAGGGGAAAGACGTCGAGATCGGCATTCGCACGTGGCGGTCCGCCGGGACGCGCTCGGCGATGCGATCCGGACGCCGGCGCCGGCTCAGCGGCTTGGCCGCGATGTTGACGACGGTCGCCGCCACACAGACCGAGGCGAGCCCGGAGGCGGCCGCGCGACGGCCGGTCGCCCCGCCCGTGAGGGTGAGCGCAGCTGCCGAGGCGATCGAGAGTCGCGAGTAATCGGCAGCGTGGGAGAGTCGGCTCATCGCGTGATCGAGCGCGGGCGTCGGCGTGCTGGCGATGGCCGTGTAGAGCGCGGCGTCGACGCGCTCGGCGTCCCGCAGCCAGCGGCGGTACGCAGACCCTGTGTTCCCGCCCGAGGCGGGGTCGCTGTCAGCGTGGCGCACTCGGCAGTCATCCTACGACGAGGCAGCGAACGCTAGCTCGGGCCCTACGGGTTCGCCCACCGCTTCGCGGCGGATCGGCTGCCGGCTCAAGGAGCCCGCCGTCCGCCGCATCGCTCGCGCACCGTGGCACGCTTGCGGGGTGCGTCGAGTCCGTAGTTAGCACCACATGACCGCGTCGTTCTCCCGATGCGGTTGCCACCGCCGTGTCCGAGGATGAACAGGTTGGCCTCGTAGGTACTCGCAGACGAGAGGGCGCCTACCGTGGTTCGCGAGCGCGGATCGCGAGCGATGGCGCCGCCAGCGACCGTACGTCACACGGACCGAAGCTCGCGAGGAGCGTCGAAGCCATGGCCGACAGCGACGATCTGGACTTCACCTATTCGCTCACCGACCGCATCTTCCGGCTCAGTCTCGGAGAGCTCGCCGATTTCAGCGGGGCGAAGTACGATGGCGACTTCTCGCTGAGCCTCGAAGAGGCCCAGCGACGCAAGCACGAGTACGTTGCCGAGCAGATCGGGATCGGCCCGGGCCGGCGCGTGCTCGACCTCGGCTGTGGCTGGGGACCGCTGTTGCATTTCATCGGCGCCCGCGGTGGCACGGCCGTGGGCGTGACGCTGTCCTCCGCCCAGGCGGCTGCCTGCCGGCGGCACGGCCTGGACGTTCACCTCGCTGACGCGCGTCAGATCACGCGCGAGCACTTCGGGCCGTTCGACGCCGTGGCGAGCCTCGGCGCCTTCGAGCACTTCTGCTCGCCCGAGGACTATCGTGCCGGGCGCCAGGAGGAGACCTACCGCGCGATCTTCGCCCGCGTCGCGAGCGTGCTGCCGGCCGGGGGGCGACTGTATCTCCAGACGATGGTGTTCGGGCGCAAGATGATCCCCGCCGAGGACGGCATCGAGGCCCTGAGCGTGCTTCCACCCGAGCACTCTGACGCCTGGTATCTAGCTCTGATGGGACGGCAGTTTCCCGGCTCCTGGCTGCCCTTTGGCGAGGAGCAGGTCATCCGCTGCGCCGAGCCGTACTTTCGCCCCACCTCGAGCGAGAGCGGCCGCCTCGACTACATCGAGACGATCAACCAGTGGAACGCCCGGATCGGGGCGCCGAGCGTCAGGAAGTCGCTGTTGAAGCTCAAGCTGGTGCCCCGCTGGCTGACGAGCGCCGACTTCCGGCTCGCGTTCACCTCGGGCGTGAGCGCCAACAAGGTCTGCTTCGAACGTGAGCTGGTGGATCACTACCGCTTCGTGTTCGAGCGAAAGTTGTAGGCGGGCCGGGTCCGAGCCAACGGCACGGGTCAGGGCGACGCCCGGCTACGCCAGAACAGGGGCCTGACCCATAGCCGTTCGGCTCCCACCCGGGCCGGTCCGCCTCGGTCCACGCTTCGCCGCGCTCGACCGCCGCGAGCAGCGCGCCCATGTCGGAGCGGTGACGGCCGTGCGCAGCGGTCGGCCCGCCTCCGCGCCCCCCAGGTCATCGCCGGCGCCGATCACGTGAAAGAGACGCTCGTGCCGTGTCGCTCGGGCGCTCGCCGTTGTGGGAGGATTGGTCGATGGAGCGTGGTGGCGTGCGCGAGTCGCGCGGGCAGGTGATCGCCCGGCGCTTGAAGACGGTTCCGCCTGTCTTGCTCGGGTTCGTGCTTGTGACGGTGCTCTTCCCGGTCCTGCTGATCTTCGCGCTGCTGCTCGACGCGGGTCGAGCCGTCATCCTGCGCACGCCGTTCATGGCGACCCGCCTGCTCGCGTTCCTCTGGGTCTACCTCGCGGGAGAGAGCGTTGGGCTGCTCGCTCTGCTCGGTCTGTGGCTTGCTGCGGGGCTCGGCCGACGTCGCGGGTGGATGGCGGCCTGGACGTGGCGCTCCCAGCAGGTGTGGGCGGGCTGGATGTTCGCGGGAGCCCGCTACCTGATGGGCCTGCGGGTCGAGGTGAGCGGCGATGATGCGCTCCGGCAGGGGCCTGTGATCGTACTCGTGCGGCATGCGAGCATCGTCGACAACCTGCTTCCGTCGGTGCTCGTCGCCCGCGCCCACCGCATCCGGCTGCGATACGTCATGAAGCGCGAGCTCCTGCGCGACCCCTGCCTCGACGTGGTCGGCAATCGGCTCCCGAACTACTTCGTGCGCCGCAATACCGGCGAGCAGGTCGAGCGCGACAACGTCAGACGCCTGGCCGAGGGGCTCGGGCCGCGCGACGGCGTGCTGCTCTACCCCGAGGGCACCCGCTTCACCAGCGAGCGCCGCGAACGGGCGATCGAGCGCATCGCCGAACGCGATCCGCAACGCGCGCGACGCGTGGAGCAGATCGAGTACCTGCTGCCGCCGAAGGTCGGAGGGTTCCTCGCGCTGCTCGACGGCGCCCCCGGCGTGGACGTGGTCGTGATGGCCCACGCCGGCTTCGACGGGCTGCGCCTGATCTCAGACATCTGGCGCGGGGCTCTTGTGGGCAGGACGATCCGTGTGCACTTCGAGCGGACGGCGCGCGCCGCGATCCCGCAGGACACGCCCGGTCGCGTGGGATGGCTCGACGACGCGTGGGTGGCCGCCGACGAATGGGTGGCGGCGCAACTGGCGCTTCCGCGTACCGATCGCGGGCGGCGCCGCACCGGCAGCGACGTTGCTCACAGCGTGCCCGGGTGAGCCTCGGCAGCGTCCTGCTCCTCAACCTAGCCGTCGTCCTTGGGCTGATGACGGCGCTCTGGGGGGTGAGCGTGGCGGTCGGCGACACGTCGATCGTCGACGTCTTCTGGGGAGCCGGGTTCGTCGTCATCGCGTGGGTGACCTTCGCAGTGGCCGATGGCTCGGCCCACCGGCGGCTCCTGCTCGCCGTGCTCACCACCGTGTGGGGGCTGCGACTCACTCTGCACCTCGCGCGGCGAAACCTCGGACACGGCGAGGACCCCCGTTACCAGGCGATGCGCAAGCGCCACGGTGAGCGCTGGCCGCGGCGCTCACTGTGGGCGGTCTTCTGGGGCCAGGGGCTGCTGATGTGGATCGTGTCGCTTCCGGTACAGGCCGGCCAGGTGTACACGACGCCCGCAGACCTGATCTGGCTCGACGCGCTCGGCGCAGCGGTCTGGCTCATCGGCTTCCTGTTCGAGACCACCGGCGACCGCCAGCTGATGCGCTTCAAGGCCGACCCCGCCAACGCCGGGCGGATCATGGACAGCGGTCTGTGGCGTTACACGCGCCACCCGAACTACTTCGGCGACTTCAGCGTCTGGTGGGGCCTCTTCCTCGTCGCCCTGGCGACGGCCGACGCGTGGTGGACGATCGTCGGACCGATCGTGATGAGCGTGCTCTTGATCCGCGTCAGCGGCGCCGCTCTGCTCGAGCGCCGCATGAGCAGGACGCGGCCCGGCTACGAGGACTACGTGCGCCGGACCAGCGGTTTCCTGCCACGGCCACCGAAACGCACCTGAGAGGCCCGGGACGTGTCGGACGCAGGGGCAATATCGAACCTCCCTTGGTCCTTGATGGGCTGAACCCGGATCCGCGGCGGCGTGCTCTGGCCGTCGGCGGATGACCCCGCGGGCTTCCCGGACGTTCAGCGCGTGGCGCTCCACTCCGACTTGTGCACCTTCTTGGCCGCTTGGTAGTCGAGCAGCGCCTGAGGCGAGTCGACATCGCCGAGTGTGGGGTGGGGGGGTACGAGCTTCTTGGCCGTCTTGAGGTTGTAGCGCTTGGCCAGCACGGCGCCCATCGACTTGACCTTCATCTCGCCGAACCCTGGGAGCGCGGACAGGTTGGCGCGCAGTTGACCAGCGTCGTCTGCCTGCTCCCACACGCGCTCGGCGTGGCCGTCGTAGTTGTCGCGCACGTGGGCCGCGAGGGCTTGGACGCGTTCGGCCATTTTTCCTGGGAAGCGATGGATCGCCGGTTTCTCGCGAAAGACCGGCTCGAGGTTGGCGGCGGCCAGTTTGCCGGCGTCGAGCGAGCCGAGTCGCTCGCGCAGGACGAGCGGGCCGGAGAACGCCTTTTGAACTGGCACCTGTTGATCCAAGGCGAACCCGATCAGCAGCGCCATCGGGTCGGATGCGATCAACGCGTTGGCCTCGTCGGAGTCGGTGAAGTACAGGCGGTCGGGCACGCTTCGATCCTACCGCGGCGCCGAGCACGGGCGTCCGGCTCGAGCCGTCCGGGCACCGTCGCCGGCGCTTCGGCCACACCTGGCCCGTGGGCGCGGCCGAGGGCGGTGCCTGTTGAAAGGGCGCGTAACCTGTTTGAACGATGATCGCCGAGGCCACCGTCACGCGGTCGCCGGTCGCGTCGCTCTGGGGCGAGTTGCGCTACAGCGGCGAGCTGGCACGGTTGCTCGCAGACGGCCAGCTGCGTGCCCCTCGCCGACGCGCGGACGCCCAGCCGGTGCTGCTGACCCCCGGCTTCATGGCGGGCGACGCCTCGATGACCGTGCTCAGGGCGTGGCTGCGACGGCGTGGACACCGCGTCGCGATGAGCGGGATCCTCGCCAACGTAGACTGCGCCGAGCGGGCTGTGGGCAGACTCCAGGCGCAGCTGCGCTTGCTGGCCTCGGACGCGGGCAGTCCGGTGTTCCTGATCGGCCAGAGTCGCGGCGGCGCACTGGCCCGCTCCCTGGCGGTGCGCGACCCGGACATCGTGTCCGGGCTGGTCATGCTCGGATCGCCGGTCCGCGACTCGCTGGCGGTCTCCGGGCCGGTGCTGCGCACGGTGCGCTGGATGGCCCGGCTCGGGGACCTCGGAGTCCCCGGCGTGTTCTCGAGCTCGTGCAAGGACGGCGAGTGCTGTGCCACCTACCGGGAGGACCTGACGGCGCGGCTGCCGCCGGGACTCGGCGCGATCGCCGTGCATTCGCGAAGCGACGGGGTCGTCGACTGGCGGGCATGCCTGGACCCGCACGCCGAGCGGGTGCACGTCGACTCGAGCCACTGCGGGATGTCCGTCCACCGTGAGGTCTACCGGCTGCTCGGGCGCGCGCTCGACGCCACGAACGGGGACTGAGCCGCCGCACGCGACGCGCCTCACGACGGGTCCGCAGCGGCGGCCGCCAAGGTCAGGAACGATCCGACCAGGCAGAGAGCGGCGGGACGCTCAGGCAACTCGGCGTGCTCCGGGTCCGGGCCTCGCCGCGGCGTCGCGCGCGGTCAGCGGACCGTGTCCGCGGGTGCAGCCCATGGTCACGGTCAGAGGCGCGCCGCAGTCGCGATGGGTGACCTCCACGGCAGGACCGCTCGGATCCGCCGTCCAGCGGTCGCCCCACCGCATGAGGGCGAGCAGGACGGGGTAGAGCTCGAGTCCCTTGTCCGTCAGACGGTACTCGTGGCGGATGCGCCTGCCGGGCTCGCGGTAGGGCTCGCGCTGCAGGATGCCCTCGTCGATCAGCTTGCCCAGGCGCGCGCTCAGCAAGTCGCGCGGGCAGCCGAGGGAGCGGACGAAGTCCTCGAAGCGGCGCACGCCGTAGAAGGCCTCGCGGAGCACCAGCAGCGTCCAGCGCTCGCCGACGATGTCGAGGCTTCGACGGATCGAGCAGTTCTCGGCGCTGTAGCTGAAGCGTTCGGGGTGCACGACCGCAAGGATATCTGAGTTTGATATCTGGACTATGCCCTGGTAGGCTGCATCCGTTTCTACAACTCAGCCTTTCCGCGGGGGAGGAGATAAGGAGGACGCGCCGATGCCCATGTGCGACGCATACATCCCGAGGGGCGCTCTGCCGGCCGAGGACGAGCGCAAGCTTCTGAGCCGGGTCACCGACCTGCTGCTGGAGCACGAGGGCGCGGACCCGAGCAACGAGGCCGTGCGGTCGATCGCGTGGTTGTTCGTGCACCGCCACGAGATGTTCGTGGCCGGCGCGCCCGCCGAGAGCCCCCACTACAAGTTCGTCTGCCAGGTTCCGGAGGGCCAGTACGACGACGAGCGCAGGGCGGCCGTGACGGCGGACGTCACCCAGGCGGTCGTCGAGGCCGAGGCCGGCAGGTGGCCCAACCCCGAGCTCCGCGTGTGGGTCTTCAGCTGGGAGGTGCCCGATGGCACCTGGGGCGGGCTCGGCAGGATCTTCCGGCTACCGGACATCGCCGGGTTCGCCGTGTCACCGGACGCCCGGGTGGCCGCCGAAGAGCGCCTGGCGGCGCGCCGCCGGAGCGAGGCCGCGGCGATCTTCCAGGCCGCGGGCGTCGAGCCCGTAGCGAGCGTGTAGACGCCAATCCCCGCCGGATGCCCCCGCTGGACGGCGCCCGGGCCGTTCCGCGGTCGCGGCGCCGCCGGGCGCCCGGCGTCACCCCGACGGCGAGCGCTCGAGCCGGTTTCCGAGGTCGGCCCACCCGGGGACGCCTCCGTCGACGACGTGGAGGACCTGCTCGGCGCCGTACAGGCGCAGCAGGCTGGCCGCGGTCCCCGCGCGCACGCCCCGGGCGCAGATCACCGCTATCGGGCGCTCGGGGTCGAGCCCGGCCGGGACCTCCCCGATGTCGTGCCAGGGCGTGAAGACGGATCCGGGGATGTGACCCGTCTCCCACTCGTTGAGCTCGCGCACGTCAAGCACCTGTAGCCGAGGGTCGCTCGCGAGGCGGGCGGAGAACTCCTCGACCGTCAGGCGCTCGGTCTGCGACACCGGATGGCGTTCCTGGCGCCAGTTGGTCATGCCGCCCGCGAGCAGGCCGGCGATGTTGCGGACGCCGACCGCGACCGCGAGCCGCGTCGCCCGCCGTCCGTCGGCGTCGTCGCGCCCGATGAACACGATCTCCTGCTCGTGGTCGGCCAGCCAGGCGAGCTTCGAGCCGAAGCCGGAGCTGAAGGAAGGGATGCAGACCGAGCCGGGAATGTGGACGTCGTCGAACTGGAGGTCGGTCCGAACGTCGATCAGCAGCGCGCCCTCTTCGCGCTTCAGCTCCACCTGGTGGGGATACAGCGCGGCCGCCTCGACCCCGCTCGTCAGCAGCGGGCCGCGGTTGAGCTCCACGATCTTCTCGAAGTTCGGAGGCTGGGGCCCGAGCTTCGCGAGGGCCTGCCTGACGAACTCGCTCTCGTCGCGGATCGAGAGCTCGGGGTTGTGCCGCTTCTCGAACCCGACGGTCGAGCAGATCTTCATGTCCATGCCGGGTCCTCCGCACATCGAGCCTCCGAGGTGGGCCGGCCAGACCTCGCAGTCGTCGGACAGGCTCAGCAGCTTGTCGTGCAGCGAGTGGAAGACCTGGCTTGCCCCCGCTGACTTCTCAATGGCCAGATCGGTTCGTGCGACATCGCCGACGAACAGGCTGTCGCCGCTCAGCACCGCCCATGGCTCTTTCCCGCGCGCGGTGTCGATCAGCGCGAACGCCGTGTGCTCGGGCCGGTGGCCGGGCGTGTGCAGCGCCCGCACGATCAACGTCCCGATGCGCAGCTCCCAGCCGTCCTCGAACGGCTCGTGCTCGTAGGCCGCGTGCGCGAGGCGGTGGACGTGGATCGTCGCCCCCGTGGCGGCGACCAGTCGCCCATGCCCGGAGACGTGGTCGGCGTGGTTGTGGGTCTCGAGGACATGCTCGATCGTGACCGCGCGGTAGCGCGCGAGCTCCAGGTACTCGTCGATCTCGAAGCGGGGGTCAATGACCGCGGCCACCCCGGCGTGCCCGTCGCCGATCAGATAGGAGGCGCAGCCCAGGTCGTCGTGCGTTACCTGGCGAAAGATCATGGCGGCGTCGCCAGGCAGCCGCGCGGGGCTTCGCAGTGGCGGGCGCGCCTGGGCATGACCCCGATTCTAATGGCGCCCGGTCTGGCCCTCGCCAGCCGCCGCGGCGGTCCGGCCCGCCGGCGATGCGCCGGACAGATGGGTCCGGGCGCAGACGGCTCGCCGTGCCCGAAGGCCGGCGCCTGCCCTCCGGCCTGCGCGGCTGTAGGATGCCCAACCGTGTCGACGCCTCCCGTGCCACCGCCCGACGAGCCGGCGCGTCCGGACGATCAGCCCTATTCGGGCCAGCCCGGGCAGACGCCCGCGCCGCAGCCGCAGGTCGGTCAGGCGTCCGCGTCTCAGGCGGGGCAGGCAACCGCGCCACAGGGCTACCCACCCGAGCAGGGCGGTCAACCGCCGGGCGGGAAGAGGGGGCAGCCGTGGATCTGGGCGGTGCTGGTCCTGCTGTTGATACTGGGCGTGGCTGCGGGGGTGATCGCGTCTGAAAACAAGTCGGGCTCGCGTTCGACCGTCGTCAACCAGTCGACGACGAACAGCTTCGGCGTTAGCGTCAATGCGCCCAAAACTACGAACACCGTTACCACCACGAACACGGTGACGACCACGAACACGGTGACGACCCCGGCGCAGACGGTCCCGACGCAGACGACGACGGCCACGGGCGCCGCGACGACTCCCACAGGCGCCGCGGCGACGACTCACACGGGCGCGACGACGGCTCCCACGAGCACCGCGCCCTAGCGCTTCCAGGCCCGACGCCGCTCGGCCGGACCCTCCGCGAGCCCAAAAGGACTATAACTCGGTTGCCTTTCAGGTCTTTCCGACTACCCGAGGAGCACACCGTGAGCGAGCATCCCCGTCCCGAGACCGTCGCGCTGCACGGCGGTCAGCAGCCTGACAGTGCCACCAACGCGCGCGCCGTGCCGATCTACCAGACCACGTCGTTCGTCTTCGACGACACCCAGCACGCGGCCGACCTGTTCGCGCTCTCGGTGCCCGGCAACATCTACTCGCGCATCATGAACCCGACGTGGGGCGTGCTCGAGGAGCGGCTGGCCGCCCTCGAGGGTGGAGTCGGCGCGCTGGTCACCGCCTCCGGGCAGGCAGCCGTGACCTACTCGGTGCTGAACCTCACGCGCTCGGGGGACAACATCGTCTCGGTCTCACAGCTCTACGGCGGCACCTACAACCTGTTCGCGCACACGCTCCCGCAGTACGGGATCGAGGTTCGCTGGGCCGATGCCGATGACCCCGGCGCCGTCGCCCGCCTCGCCGACGAGCGCACGCGCTTGGTGTTCGCCGAGACGATCGGCAATCCCCGCCTGAACGTGCTCGACGTGCCGGCCTGGGCCGAGGCCGCCCATGCCGCTGGGGTCCCGCTGATCCTCGACAACACCGTGCCCACGCCGATCGGGGCGCGGGTGTTCGAGCAGGGCGCCGACGTGGCTGTCCATTCGCTGACCAAGTTCATCGGCGGCCACGGCACGTCGATCGGGGGAGCGCTCGTCGACAGCGGCCAGTTCGACTGGGTGGCGCATGCGCAGCGCTTCCCGGGCCTCACCGAGCCCGACCCGTCCTACCACGGCGTCGTGTGGAGCGATGCACTCGGCCCCGCGGCCTACATCGGGCGCGCCCGGACGGTGCTGCTGCGCAACACCGGCGCAGCGCTGTCGCCGTTCAACGCCTTCCTGTTCCTGCAGGGCGTCGAGACGCTCCCGCTGCGCATGGAGCGCCACAACGCCAACGGGCTCGCCGTCGCCGAGCATCTCTCAGGGCACGAGGCGGTCGAGTGGGTCTACTACCCGGGCCTTCCGTCCAGCCCCTACCGCGAGGTCTCAGACCGCGTGCTGCGCGGGGGCTACGGGGCGCTCGTGACGTTCGGCGTGCGCGGCGGCGCAGCGGCCGGCAAGTCGTTCATCGAGAACCTCAAGCTGTTCAGCCACCTCGCCAACATCGGCGACGCGAAGTCGCTTGCGATCCACAACGCCTCAACGACACACTCCCAGCTCAACGCCGAGGAGCTCGCGGCCGCCGGGGTGACGCAGGAGACCGTGCGCCTGTCGGTCGGCATCGAGCACATCGACGACATCGTCGAGGACCTCGACCAGGCGCTGGCCGCGACCAGGTCGCTCGCTACGGCATGACCGCCGGCGGCCTCGGCCGTGTACACACCCAGCGGGTCCTGCTCTTCGACGAGGACGGCCCGCTCGTGCTGCAGTCGGGCGCAAGGCTCGCCCCGGTCGAGGTCGCCTACGAGACCTACGGCACACTGGACCCGGACGGCGGCAACGCGGTGTTCGTGTGTCACGCGCTCAGCGGCGACGCGCACGCGGCCGGCCACCATGGAGACCCTAGCCGACGCGGCTGGTGGGACACGATCATCGGCCCGGGCCGTCCGCTGGACACCGAGCGCTTCTTCGTCGTGTGCCCCAACCTGCTCGGGGGTTGCTCCGGGACGACCGGGCCCGCAAGCATCGACCCGGGCACGGGCCGTGCCTACGGCCTGCGCTTCCCGCTGCTGACCGTCCGCGATCTCGTCGCCGTGCACCGGGCGCTGCTCGGCCATCTCGGCATCGCCCGCCTTCACGCGGCGATCGGGGGGTCGCTCGGCGGGATGCAGGTGCTGCAGTGGGCGCTCGATCAGCCCGAGGAGATCGAGCGCGCGGTGCTCATCTGCGCCAGCGCCCGTCTGAACGCGCAGAACATCGCCCTGACCGCCGTCGCGCGGGGCGCCATCATGAGCGATCCCGACTTCCAGGACGGCGACTACCTGACCGGTCCGCGCAGACCCCGCCTGGGCCTCGCCCTCGCCCGCAAGGTCGGGCACATCACCTATCTCTCGGAAGAGTCGATGCGCCGCAAGTTCGACCGGGCGCGTCGTGGCGGGTCCGGGGCGCCGATGACGATGTCCAGCGACTTCGAGGTCGAGCACTACCTCGACCACCAGGGCGAGAGCTTCGTCGAGCGCTTCGACGCGCTCACCTACCTTTACCTGACTCGCCTGATGGACTACTTCGACCCCTTCTCCGAGCCCGACCTCGAGCTCGGACGCGTGAGCACCCGCTTCCTGGCGATCTCCTTCGACAGCGACTGGCGCTTCGGCAGCGAGCACTCCCGCCACCTCGTCGACGCTCTGCGCGCCGGGGGCGTCGACGCTCGCCACGTCGAGGTGTCCTCGCCCTGGGGACACGACTCGTTCCTGCTGGAGGACGAGGCCTACCATCGCCTTGTCGCACAGGCCCTGTGTGAGGAGGTCGGCCCGCGCGCGGCGAGCCGGCTGCGCTGAGGCTCTCAGCGCGTCGCTCGCCGCAGCGAGGCCGCCAGCAGCGCGACCACCGCGGGCGGCAGCACCCACCACGCGGTGAAGCCGCGATCGACGATCAGCGCCGTCAGCGCGATGACGCCCACGACGCCTGCGGCGATTATCCAGTCATCACCGACGATGAACTCGTACCAGAAGCGCAGGAACGCGACGAGGTACCTCACGCCCCTGCCCCTTTGGGCGGGGATGCGAGGCTCGCCAGATAGCGTTCGCGACGCAGCACCCTGACCGCAGCGAGAGAGGTGATCATCAGCAGCGCGAGGATGGCAAGCAGGGCGATGTCTTCCCCGGGCCAGGAAACGCCCGCGCCCTCGCCGCTCCAGAAGGTCCCGAAGGTCGTCAGCAGCAGGCCGACCGCGAACTTCAGCGTGTTCTCCGGCACTCGGCTCAGGGGCTCGCGCACGGTCGCGCCGACGGCTGCCACGAGCACCAGGGCGGCGGCCGCTGCCGCCGCGGCGATCGCCACACCGTGGTCCTGCGCCGCGCCGAACGTGATCACGATGAACACGACCTCGACGCCCTCGAGGAACACGCCTTTGAACGACACCGTGAACGAGTACCAGTCGAGCGTCGCACGTTGCTCGGAGGCGGCGGCCCGCGCCTCGGCGCGCTCCTGCGCGTAGATCGCCGCCTCGTCATGCAGAGGCTTGTAGCCGGCGGCGCGGAGGATCGCCTTGCGCAGCCACTGGAGTCCGAAGACCAGCAGCAGGGTCCCGACGATGATGCGCAGGACGTCGATCGGCACGGCGGCGATCGCGGGGCCGAGCGCGGCGACGAGAATCGCGAGCGCGACGGCGGCGACGCCGGCGCCGATCAGCGTCGAGCGCCACTCGCGCGTGACACCGACCGCCAGCACGATGGTCAGAGCCTCGACCATCTCGACACCGCTTGCAAGAAACGCGGCCAGGAAGAGAAAGGATCCCCGCGTCAAGCCGCCTCACCCTCGGGCACGCAACCAGCTTGGCAGATCGTCGGTCTCGTGCCGGAACCCCGAGCCCTGTCCTGCCTTTAGGGGGTCTGGCCAGGTATGGGAGACGCCCTGTTGGCACGCCCCGCAACGGCCCCTCGCGCCCCAGACCACCGAGGGCGTTGACGTCGGCCGGCGGAGCGCCGGCTGAACGGTCCGTCGAGCGGTAGACGGTGCCCCGTGGCGTTCGGTCGGTCATGCCCAGGCGCGCGAACAGCTCCGCCTCCTCGACCCGCGCACCACGGTTCGGAGTTCGGAGCCGATCGAGTCGGTCTCGGGCAAGCGCCGGATGCCCGTGCGCCCTCCGGGAAGTCGCATGGGCGTGACCGGACGAGGCTCAAGGCGGATCTCGAAGACATGCGTGATGCCCGGCGCTGGTGCTCCGAACGAGCTACAGCGTCGGCGCCGGCTCGGCCGAGAGAGGGCGATCGGGTGAAGGGGGGGCGATCGGGACGCACCGCTAGCCCCAACATCTCGCGTTCCCGCCCCGCCGGCAGCTCTCTGGCAGAACGGCCCGGAGCGCAGATGCCGAGCGGCTCAGAAGGGGGCTCAGTCTTCCGCGCGCAGGGGTTCGCCGGCCCCGCTGCTCGCAACCTGGGGTGCCTCGTCGGTGCCGGTGTCCCCGCCGGCGCCGGCTCCCTCGCCTGCCCCGGCACGCTCGGCGGCACGCGCCACGAGCCGAGCAGCCGGCGCCTCGCCATCGGTCTTGAACAGCTCCTCCAGGCGGTCCAGGGCGGTGGCCGTGCCCATCGCCATTACCACGTCGCCCGGGAGCAGCACGATGTCGGCCGGCGGCTGGGGCTGGAACGCGGCATCGCGACGCAGGCCCACGATCATCGCGCCGCCGCGGATGTCGCCGATCGTCTGGCGCGCACCCTCGCACCCCTCGCGGACCACGATCTCCTCCATGCGGTACTCGGCATCGACGTCCACGACCCCGCTCAGCTGCGGATGCAGGGCAAGTCGCGCCATCTCGGTGCCGCTCGCCTTGTAGGGCGAGATCACGCGGTCGGCGCCCGCCCGCTTGAGCTTCTTCTCCGAGTCCTCGGCGGCGGCGCGCGCCACGATCGCGATGTCCGCCCGCAGCTCCCGGGCCGTGAGGGTGATGAAGATGTTCTCGGCGTCCGAGTCGGCGCACACGATGATCGAGCGGGCACGCTCGATCCCGGCGCGGGCGAGCACGGCGTCATCGGCGGCGTCGCCCTCGATGAAGCGCACACCGACGCCCTGGGCCAACTCGTGGTTCTTGGCGTTGGCGTCGATCACCACGTACTTGGCGCGCGCGGCGGCCAGGTCGCGGGCAACCTGACGCCCGACGCGTCCGAACCCGCAGACGATGTGGTGGTCGGTTAGCGAGTCGATCATCTTCTGCATGCGACGGGCGGCCAGCAGGTCGCCCAGGTGCCCGGCGACGAAGAATTCGGCGACCGTGGCGAGCGCGTAGAAGAGGGTACCGACGCCAAGCACGATCAACCCGACGTGAATGATCTGCCCGGCCGTGGTGTGGGGCTGCGGGAAGCCGCCGACCGTGGCGGCCGTGTCGAGCGCCCAACGAAAGGCGTACCAGTCCCCGACGCCCTCGGTGAGCGCGAGTCCGAGCGTGCCGAGGGCCAAGAGGGCCGCCACCAGTGCGCCGAGCAGGGCGACTCGTCGCGCGAAGATTCTCAGCTGAAGCTTGGTGGCCGCGCTGGTGCTGCTCGGCAGACGGGGCCGCACGTGGTCGAGATCTTGGATGACTGGCCTCTCGGGTGGATCGGAGGGGCCCTGCCGCGAGCGGCATGGACCCGCTTCTCTAGGCCGTCAGAGCAGCCGCCATCTCCTCGAAGGCCTGCACGTACGCGTCGACGGCCTCGTCGGTGTGCGTCACCGAGAGGGTCCACTCCTCCTCACGCCCGGGCGTCATGTAGATGCCGCGGTTCATGTTCCACAGCCACGCCAGATCGGTGATCGCGGCGTCCTGGCCGGCCTTGAAGGTCTCGTAGTCGACGATCGGCCTGCGCGAGAACGTCACGCAGCCCTTCGAGCCGATCCCGACCGCGTAGCCGGGCAGGTGGTGGCGCTCGATCACCGCTTCGCAGCCCGCCAGTATGCGGTCGTTCAGCCGATCCAGGTGTTCATAGGCCTCCGTCGTCAGAACCCGCTCGAGGCTCGCCCGCGCGGCGGCCATCGTCAGCGGGTTGCCGTTGTAGGTCCCGACCTGGTAGACGCTTTCGTCCTCGACCACGCTCATCACCTGCTCGCTGGCGCCGATCGCCCCGGCCGGCAGCCCGCCGCCGAGGGTCTTGGCGAGCGTGACCATGTCCGGCGTCACGCCGAAGCGCTCGGTGGCACCGCCTGCCGCGATCGCGAGACCGGTCTTGACCTCGTCGAAGATCAGCACGATGCCGTGCCGGGCGGTGATCGCGCGCACCTGCTCGAGATAGCCCGGCTCCGGCAGCACGACGCCGAGGTTCATCATCGCCGCCTCCATGATCACGCAGGCCGGCGCCCGGCCCTCTGCGACGAGACGCTCGATGCGTCGCTCCATCGCGCCGGCGTCGTTGAACGGCACCGCGATGGTCAGGTCGCTGACGGCCTTCGGTATCCCGGCGCCGTAGGGCAGCGAGGCGAGGTCCTCGCGGTCGCCGATCTCGTCGTAGGGGACCCCGATCGAGACCATCACCGCGTCGTGGTGACCGTGGTAGGAGCCGAAGATCTTCATGATCGTCTCGCGTCCGGTCAGCGCACGAGCGATCCGGACCGCGTCCATCGTCGCCTCTGAGCCGGAGTTGACCAGGCGCCAGGCTGCCAGGCCGAAGCGCCGGGCGAGCTCCTCGGCGACGATGATCGCGTCCTCGGTCACAGCCGCGAAGTGCGTGCCGAGCGCGACCCGCTCTCGCACCGCCTCGGTGATCGCCGGATGGGCGTGACCCTGCACCATCGAGCCGAACCCGTTGTGGAAGTCCCAGTAGCGGTTGCCGTCCACGTCGGTGACCGTTGGTCCCTCGCCCGAGACCAGGTAGATCGGCCACGGATCGCGGAGCTGGTAGGAGGACGCCACCCCGCCGCTCAGCGACTTCCGCGCACGCCTGTACATGGCCGCCGAGCCCTCGGTTCGCTCGTTCAGCGTCGCGAGCTCGCGACGCTGAAGCTCGGCCACACGGTCCTGGTCGATCTGTATGGGGCTGGTCACGGCCATCGGTGGTCTCCTTCGCGCGACGGCGGGTCAGATGACGGGCCGCCGGTCCAGCCAGCTTAGAAGAGGCGGGGGGTTCGTGACGGGCCGGCCGGAGCGGGGGAGAGGTCGAGATCTGATCAGGGCCGGCGGGCGGCGGGACCGAGGACCTCGACCGCGCACAAGGAGATGCTCTCAGAGGCAGAGGACACCGCCAGCCGTCCGCGGGCGAAGGCGGTCACGCGGGAGGCGTCCGAGTGTCGCGTCACCCCGTAGGCGATCAGCGGTCGCCAGCCGGCCGCGGAGGTTCGCAGACGTCGCATCGGCGCCCGACGTCTCATCAGGGAATGAGCACGATCTTGCCGCGTGGGTGGTGGCCTTCGAGCTCCCGGTAGGCGTCGCGCACCTGCTCGAGCGGGAAGACCCGCGCGATCGGCAGCTCCAGCTGCCCGGTGTCGATGGCGCCCGCCAGCTCGCCGAGCACCTGCGCAGTGGCTGCGGCCGCGCTGCCCTGGGCCTTGACGCCATGCTTCTCGACGGCCTCGAAGTCGATCGTCGTGTTGATCCGCTCCGGCTTGACGCCGAGACCCAGCGCGAGCTCGACGTAGCCGCCCCCGACCGCGTCGATGAACGCGTCAACTCGTCCGCCCGAGGCCGCCCGGATCCTGTCGGCTACACCCTCGCCGTAGCTCAGGGCCATCACGCCGTGCTCTCTGAGCCACTCGTGGTTGCGCTCGCTCGCGAGGCCGATGACCGTCGCTCCGGCCCGCCGGGCCAACTGCACCGCCAGCGATCCCACGCCCCCGGCGGCGCCTGCGACGACCACCGTGTCGCCCGGTCCGAGGTTCACCGCCCGGACCGCCGCGTAGGCGGTGCTGCCCGCGATGAACAACCCGCCGGCCACCTCCCATTGCACACCGGGCGGGCGGTGCACGAGGTGACCGCGATCGACGAGCACCAGCTCGGCCTGACTTGCCCGCCTGTCGGTGAAGCCGATCACCTCGTCACCGACATCGAAGCCCTCCACGCCGTCGCCCAACTCCTCGACGACGCCCGCCAGGTCGGTGCCCTGCCCGGACGGAAAGGTCGCGGGCCAACGGTCGTGCAGGAATCCCGAGCGAATAGCCACCTCGCCGGGGTTGATCCCGGCCGCCTTGACCCTCACCAGCACCTCACCCGCCCCGGGAGCGGGCCGGTCCACCTCGACGACCTGCAAGACCTCAACCCCTCCGTATTGGTCGAACCTCACTGCGCGCGGCATCGTGCGGCCTCCTGGTGTGGGTGGAGTGACTGCGGACTCGCACGCTCGCATCTGAAGCGAGGTGAGACGTCGCGCCTGTTCAGGATGATGACCGACGAGCGCGCGGCTCGGAGCGCACACCCGCGGCCATCCCATTGCAGCCGCCGTCAGGCGGCGTTCGTCTGCGCCGCGGGACCGCAGCCAAACAGCGACAGCTCCGATGTGATCCGGAGCCTCGGCGGGGCGATCCGCGTGTGCCGGCCGGGATCACGGTGGGCGCTCATCCCGCTCGGCTCCCTGTCTTCCGCGGCGCGGCGCCGACGCGCGCGGGCCCGGACTCGTGCCGGCGCGATGAGCGACGCGGCGGATGTCAGCTCGGGCGTCGCGGCCGCTGGCCCAGCCGCGGTCGGCGGCCGGCTTCGCGGGCCCGCTCCTCCCGCCTGCGTCGACGTTCTTCGTCGCGCGCGAGGTCGCGCTCCTCGCCGAGGCCGACTTCCAGGAAGGCCAGCAGCAGGCCGCCGCCGAGTCCCAGCGACATCAGGACGATCGCGAGCACTTCGCCCGTCACGCCCTCGACCAGAACGGCGCAGGCCGCGCCTGCGAGGACCAGCACGGCCATCGACCCAAACGCGAGGATTCGCAAGCGCGGGCGCATGCGCTCAACGGTATACGCGAGGCGAGGTATACGCCGGTCGGGTATACGCAGGCCATCCGCCACCCGACGGCCCGCGGCCCGGGACGCCGCTTCCGGCTCGAGCCGGCGGTCTTGCCCAAGGGGGGCAATCCGCCACCGTCGGGCGGGATTTCTACGGATGCCGCCGGGCGTGTGCGTTCGTACCTTTGAGGCGTGGAGAGCGATGGGAATCCCCCAGCTTTGGAGGCCTGCGGCCTGACCAAGGTGTTCGGGGACGGCGCCGTTGAGGTGCGCGCGCTGCGCGGCGTCGATCTTCGCGTCGCCGACGGCGAGTTCGTCGCGATCATGGGGCCGTCGGGGTCCGGCAAGAGCACGCTGCTGCACATCCTGGGCGCGCTCGACCGGCCTAGCGGCGGCTCGGTGTCGATCCGCGGCCGCCGCTACGACAACCTCGAGGATCGTGCGCTGACCAAGCTGCGGGGCGAGGTGTTCGGTTTCGTCTTCCAGTTCTTCAACCTTCTGCCGACGCTCACCGCGTCGGAGAACGTGCTGCTCCCCGCGCTCGTTGCCGGCGAGTCGCCCAGCCACTACGCCGACCGCACGGAGGAACTGCTCGACCTCGTCGGCCTGACCGATCGCGCTGCGCACCTGCCTTCCGAGCTGTCGGGGGGCGAGCAGCAGCGCGTCGCGATCGCGCGGGCGCTCCTGCGCCGGCCCGAGGTGCTGCTCGCCGACGAGCCGACGGGGAACCTGGATTCGGCGAGCGGGATGAACGTTCTTGGGCTGCTTCGGCGCCTGGTCGACGAGGGGCAGACGGCGGTGATGGTGACGCACGACGCCGCGGCCGCCGCCCTCGCTGACCGCGTTGTGTTCCTACGCGACGGGCGGGTCGTCAGCGAGGTATCGGGCGGCGACGGCGGTCGCGTAGCCGACGAGCTTCGCCGGCTCCCGCTGATGCCGCTGGCGGTCGGCGGAGCAGCGACGTGAGCCGGCGCCGGCTGCCGGTCGGCGCGCGGGTGGGGTCGCTGACCGGGCTGAGCCTGCGCTCCCTGCGCTCCCGCCCGGCGCGATCGCTGCTCACCGCCGGGGCGATCGTGCTCGGGGTCGGGATGGTCTTTGGCGTGCTGCTCCTGGTGGGGACGATCCATTCCACCTTCACCCAGCTATACGACTCGATCTACGGCAGGACCGATGTCGTGGTCTCGGGCCAGCAGTCGGCGGGGGCGCTGCCGCTGTCGACGATCGAGCGTGTGCGCTCCGTGCCCGGCGTCAAGGCCGCGTCCGGCTCGGTCGGCTCGATCTTCCGCACCGTCGACAGCCGCGGGAACGTCAGCCGCGCGCGCTCGGCCCAGGTGTATGTCGCGGGCGTCGACCCTCGCCAGCCCGAGACGACCGACGCGAAGTCGGTCGCGGGACGCAGGGCGGTCGAAGGCCGCGGCGAGATCAGGCTGGATGCGGACTGGGCGCGGGGACGGGGCGTTAAGGTCGGCGATCGTGTGCGCTTCTCGACCCCGACCGGCGTCGTCACGCTGACGGTGGCGGGTTTCTACACGTTCCCGGGCGGGTTGAACCTCGGTGGCTACGGGACCGGGGAGATGGCCGTGGGCGACGCCCGCCGGATCATGGACAAGCCCGCGGTATGGGACGAAATCGCAGTCGTGGCGGCATCCGGCGTCACCCCCGACGCCCTGCGAAGACGCATCGCCGCCGCCCTCGGCCCGGGCGTCGAGGTGGTGACGCCGGCGACGAAGAGCAAAGAGAGCCTCGAACAGCTCTCCTCGCTCGATGTGGTCCTCTACTTCTTCTCGGGCATCGCGCTGTTCGTGGGGATGTTCCTGATCCTCAACTCCTTCAAAATGACGGTCCTGCAGCGCATGCGTGAGATCGGCACGATGCGTGCGCTGGGTGCGGGACCGACGCGCGTGGCGCGCAGCATCCTCACCGAGGCCGCCCTGCTCGCAATCGCCGGCTCGGCGCTCGGCCTGGCGCTCGGCGCCGGCCTGGCCGTGCTCCTGCTGCGCGCGATGCAGAGCTTCGGGATGCCGGTCTCAAGCGTGCACCTCTCGATCGGCCCGGCGGTGACCGCCGTCGCGGTGGGAGTGGCGGCGACCCTGTCCGGCGCGGCCTGGCCGGCCATGCGCGCTGGGCGCGTGCCACCGGTGCGCGCGCTGATCGGCGGCGCCACGACGGCTAGGTCCCTGAGCGTGCGGAGGGCTGTGCTCGGCCTCGTGCTGTTCGTGCCGTCGATGGTCGCCGGGGGGCTGCTGTGGTTCGGAACCACGTCGACCGACCCGCTCGTGGGGATCGGCGCGACGGTGTCGACGATGATCATGTTCGTGGGGATGGTGATGCTCGCGCCGTTCGTGATCCTGCCGCTCGTGCGCCTGATGACGGTTCCGTTGCGCAGAGTGATGCCAGCCGAGGGGCGCCTGGCGGCCGACGCGGCGCAGGCGAACCCGGGCAGGACCGCGGCCACCGCTGCGACGCTGCTCATCGCCCTGTCGGTGGTAGTGGTCAACGCGACGATCGCCTCCAGTTTCGTCGGCTCGGTCGAACGGGAGATCGACAGGACGTTCTCGCGAGATCTCACGGTCCAGCCGATCGGCTACCAGGAAACGGGGGCGCCTCAGCCCGGGCTCTCCCAGCGCCTGCGCGACCAGGTGGCCGCGCTTCCGCAGGTGGGCGCCGTGGCGAGCCGCCGCTCGCTGTATGTGACGAAGCTGCCCGGCGGAGATTCCAGGGGCGTGATCGTGGCGTATGACCCGTTCCAGTACCGCCGCGTGGACAAGGTCGAATACGTTGGTGCGCCCGTGCCCGACGTGCTGCGCGGGCTCGCCGCCGGGGGTGTCGTGCCCGCCAGGGCTTATGCCAAAGACCACGGCCTGCAAGTCGGCGACCGCGTGCATCTGCAGGGCCCGAGCGGCGTCCGCGACGCGCCGGTCGTGGGCCTCGCCGACACGTTCGAAACCGGCGGGCAGACCATGCAGATGTCGCTGCAGACGATGGCGGCCGTATACGGGATGCGTACTGACTCCCAGCTCGTGGTGAAGGCGTCCTCGCCGCAGGTCCGTGGTGCGTTGACGCGCAACGTAGAGGCCCTGCTGGCGCGCGAATACCCGGGGCTCGAAGCGCTGTCGTCGGCTGAATTCAAGAAGAGCACCACCGAAGCCATCAACCAGCAGTTCGGGCTCTTCAACGCGATCGTCGCCATCGCCGTGCTCGTCGGAGTTCTCGGGATAATCAACACGCTCAGCATGTCGGTGCTCGAGCGCACGCGGGAGATCGGCGTGCTCCGGGCGCTCGGCGCCTCGCGCTGGCGGGTGCGGCGGACCATGGCGGACGAGAGCCTGCTGATCTCGCTCGCGGGGACCCTGTCGGGTATCGTCGCGGGCCTGGCGGTCGCAGTGGTCTGGATTCTGGGCATGCGCGCGACCACGTTCCCGGGCATGTCCATGCACTTGCCGCTCGCGATGCTCGGCATGATTGCCCTGCTCGGGGTGGTCATCGGCGTTCTCGCCGCGATCCTGCCGGCGCGACGCGCAGCGAGGCTCGAGCCGCTCGCCGCGCTGCGCTACGAGTAGGGGGCGTCCCTTCAGATGACCGGCGCCTACTGGCCAAGCCCCTGGACCTGCGAGGACGGCGGCCCCATGCGCCGCTGCTGCGCGGATGGCATACCCGGACTTGCGATCCGCCCGGGGGAGCGCCTGGAGGTCGCGGCGGCCGTGGATGCCTTCGCGACCGACGCGCTGGTGTACCGCGAACCCGGCGAGCTCTACGCGCTGCGCCACGACATCCCACTCGGTGGAGCGCAGTCGACGCCCGTCGAGCCCTGGGTGGAGCGCCTTGACCCACTGACGCTCGCGTTCACCGCGAGGAGCCCGCGACTGCCCGGCGGTGCGTTCTGGCCCGGCGGCATCGCCGCGCACGCGAGCGGCGATCTGCACATGGTCTTCGGCCGCTGGGCCCACCGCCTGAGCCCCGACCTCGAGGTGCTCGCGTCGCACCGGCTGCCCGTTCCGCGGCCGCACAACTCGTTCGTGGTGCTGGACGGGGGCGAGCTGGTGATGAAGGACTGCGACGCCCCAGCGGGTCTCGAGCCCTCTACGGTGTCCGTTCTGGACCCCGGGACGCTGCTGCCGGTCGTACCGGCGCTGCTACTGCCGGAGCCGTCGATAGCACGGCTCTCAAGCGACGGGGACAGCGTGATCGCGCTCGGCACGAGCAGCGTGTTCCGGCTGCGGCTGAACCTGGATGCGGGGCGGCTGGAGGTCGACGAGCGGTGGCGGCCCTCCTACGGTCCGGCGCCCGGTCGCAGCTATGGCTGGGATCCGGTGATCACCGAGGAGCACGTCCTGTGGATGGACAACGGGCGCAACGGCACCGATCGCACGATGCTGGGCACGGGCTCCTCCCCGGACCCGGTTCGGCTGTGGTGGGCGCGGCGCGACGACGAGCGCGCGGTGCGCTCCGTGGAGATCAGCGGGCTGCCGTTCGGCACGGAGTCAAATCCTCCCGCGTGGGACCCCGTCGGCGGGGTCGTCGTCGCCTACGACGCGGGCAACGCCGTGCTGCGCGCTTGGCGGTTGTCGGGCGATGAGCTCGAGCCGCTCTGGCGTCGCGATCACTTCGCCCATGCCGGGCATCTGATCGTCTATCCGGACACGAGGGAGCTCATCGCCCAGGACTTCAGCGACGTCGCGGCCCTGCGCCGCCCGCTGACACGCCGCATACTGCGGCCGGCGCTGCAGCTGTTCGCGCGCTCCGCCGCAGCCCGCCGGGCCTCGCTACGCAGCGGCAGCGACCAGCTTGTCGCGCTCGATCTCGACACCGGCCAGGACAAGGCCCGGGTCGCGATTCCCTCGCCGAGCCAGGGCTTCCTCTTCCCGGCGCCCGGCTTCGCACGGGACGTCTACTACCAGTCGCTGACGACCATCGCGCGCGTCGTGGTCACAGGCTGACACCCCGAGCCGAGGCGACTCCCGCTCGCAACGCGCACTGCTCGCCGGTCTGGCAGTCAGCCCTCTGCGGTGCGTGAGGGCAGCCGCGCCCGGCCCGTCCCGAGCTCGGACGCTCCCCAAGCTCAGGCCGTAGCGAGCTCGGGCCGTAGCGAGCTCGGGCCGGACCGAGCTGAACCCGCGCCGAGCTAAGGCCGGGCCGAGCTCAAGCCCGGCCGGGCGTCAATCGTCGCGCCGGGGTAAGCAGGCGCAGGATCTCGCCGATCGCGTGATCGCTCTCGAGTGGGTGGCGCAGCGGCAGCTCGGGGCGCAGCACATAGCGGTTTCGGCGTCCCTCGCGGGTGCGCTCCAGGTAGCCGGCCTTGACCAGGTCGGCAACGATCCGTTGCGCGGCGCGCTCGGTTATTCCGACGTCCACCGCGAGGTCGCGCATGCGAGCGTCGGGATCGCGCGCGACGCACAGGAGCACGTGGGCGTGGTTGGTCAGGAACGTCCAGTCGGGCACTGCTTCAACCCTACGGCATGCCCTCTGCCATTCCTGCCCCGTGACAAGCGTCTTCTAAATCGTCTATTATGAATCGCGTATGGCGCGCCTCACGCCCGGCTGTCATGCGGACGAGACTTGGTTAGATACGCCGAAGACCCACCCCGCCCCAAGGAGCGCACATGGCCACGCACACGCACACAAGCACGCCCGCGGGCATCCTGAGCGACGAGCACCGCGAGCGGCGCGAAGAGATCATCGCGATGCTGACGAAGGCCTACTGGATGGAGATCGAGGCGCGATCGAGCACTACAACCGGCTGATCGCGGCAACGGAGGGCGTCGACCCGGTCACCAACGACATGGCGATCGCGATCCTGCGCGACGAGGAGGGCCACCGCCGGCTGTTCGAGGGATTCCTGCGCGAGTACCAGGCAAACGGCCTGGCCTGAGCACGCCCAGCCGGCGCAGCGTCAGCCGCTTGGAGCAGGCGCCCTCGGACCTTGGCCGGGACCGCGCATCGATCTGCCGGCGTCCGGCGGGTGATCGGCA
>Ga0209048_10000773_pt1 | contig 33881 bp, 37 predicted proteins | sample FrelakmetCRP12CR_FD_187146 | JGI IMG/M metagenome (GOLD analysis project Ga0209048, IMG submission 187146) | Freshwater lake sediment microbial communities from the University of Notre Dame, USA, for methane emissions studies - CRP12 CR (SPAdes)... | ecosystem: Environmental > Aquatic >...
GCCCGCCGTGGACGGCTGTCCGGCTGACGGTCGCCAGGCCCAGCAGGAGGATGAAGCCGATCGTCTTGGCCAGGAGCAGCCGCCCGTAGGTCGTGGAGGTCACCGCGGCCAGGGGTCCCACCTGGCGCCACGCGGCGTACAGCCCGCTTGCGAGGATGGCGACCGCGGCCGCCAGCGCCCACTGGGAGAACCGGGGCAGGACGGTCCGCAGCGGGCTCTCGGGCCCGGTACGTCCACCCCGGCCGGCGGGCAGCACGCAGACGAGCACCATCACCAGGCCGCCGAACCACACCGCGGCACCCCCGACATGGACCGTGTCGAAGGCCACGGCCAGGACCGGGAAGGAGCCCGTCCCGGCGTGGCCGGCGAGGCCGAGGGTCGCCAGGACCGCGACCCCGACGACGCCTGCGGTGACCAGCAGCGCGACGGGCTCGGGTTCGTCGGGCCGGCGCCGGAGGAGCTCGGTGACCACGAGCACGGCGAGGCCGAGCGCCACGAGCCGGGCCACTGCGGCGTGGCCGTAGAGGGTGTGCCACACCGTGGACAGGGACGACGGCTTGAGGGCGTCGACCAGCGGGAGGCCGCCGGCGTAGGGGCCCTGCAGGGCGAAGGCGAGCGCGGTCGTGACCGCCGCCGCCGTCAGGGTCCACCAGATGAGTCGCCGGGCCCGGCGATCGGCGCGGGCTCCCGGCCAGACGGCCACGGCGAACAGGACGGCCCCGACGAGCATCGTCAACGCGCCGTACAGCAGGAAGCGCACGACGCCGAACACGACGCCGACGGTCCGGCTCCCCCCCGTCGTGGACAGGAGCGCGCTGGCCTCGCCGCGCAGCGAGGAGGCGGCGCCGGCCGTGCCGATCTGGAACGTGAAGGCACCGTGCACGGGATGGGAGTCCGCGGACACGACCCTCCAGGTCACGACGTAGCCGCCGACGGGCAGCGAGGCCGGCACGCCGACGGCGACGGCGTGGCTGTCGCCGTCGGGATGCGCGGCGTTGCCCGAGTCGACCCGTTTCGAGGCGCTGTTGAACACCCGGACCGAGCCGAAGGAGATCTCGACCGGCTCACCGAAGCGGACGACGACCTGCCCGGGGGACTTGTCGAGGACGGACCCCGCCGCCGGCGTGGTCGACTCGAGCTGTGCGTGGGCCGACGCGGGCGCCCCCATCCCACTGACGATGCCGAGGAGGAGCGCCGCGCCCGTCATGAGCCGTCCCCGGACCCCGCGGGCCCGGGCCGGAGAGCGGTTCACGGAGCTCAGACTGCCACGTGCCGCGCCGCTGCCGGGGCCCGCCGGGCCGCCACCGGTGCCCGCGACACCAGCCACAGGAGGACGAGGCCGAGGAGCGACATGAGATGTGGGAGCTCGGCGCTCGGCACGACCCGGCCGGAGGCGATGTCGGCGGACCCGAGCACGGTCATGGCCCCGACGAACACGCCCACGATGGGGACGAGGGCGCCCGCCCGCCCCGGCCGGACCGCGCCCCAGGCCAGCCCGGCCGCCAGGGCGAGCGCCCAGGCGCCCTGCTCGTGGGCCACGTGGACGGGGGCACCGAGGTCGTTGCCGAGGAGGGCGGGCACGGCGATCAGCACCTGTGCAGCGCCGACGAGCGCCAGCGTCAGCCGCAGGATGCCCGGCGCCTCGGCCGCCGTCGCCGTCGCTGCGGCCGCCACCCGCGCCGCCGGTCGCGCCCGCCGGTCGGCTGCGATGACCGAGAGGATCGACGGCGTCAGGTCCGGAACGGGCTCGGCCCGGCGGAGCCGCAGGGCCCGGTTGAGTCCGACCGCCTGGTCGGCCAACGCCCGGCAGTGCCCGCAGCGGGCGAGGTGCTCGTCCAGGACGGCCGGAGCAACACCCATGTCCTCCCCGTCGAGCCGAGCAGACAGGGCCTCACGGCAGCTATCGCACTCCATGACGGTACTGGTCGTCCGCCGTGGGGCGGGAGTTCCCGGTCGGGTCAGGTCTGTGCCCGCCGCCGGCTGGTCACCAGGGCGATGGCGGCGAGCACGACGCCGACGGACCCCACCACGATCCCGACGATCCCTATGGTCTTGGCGTTCGACACCTCGCTCGACGTCGCGACGTTCTTCAGGCTGGCGGTCGGCGCCGCCGCCGATTGCCCACCGGCAGCCGTGGTGGACGTCGCCGCGGAGCCGCCGCCCGAGGTGTCGGGTGCGGCGGGCGCGAGGTCCAGTGTCGGCGCCGGATGATCGGGGGCAGGCTGGCCCGCGGCGGCGGGAGGATCGATCCAGCGCACCACGTCGCCGTTGGAGTAGGTCTGGACCGCCTTGAACGTCAGGCTCGGGACCTTGGGCAGGGTCGCCACGGAGAGGTTGAAGTCCTGGAACCCGCCGACCGGGATGCTCCCGCCCGACCAGACGACCTTGCTGACGGCCTCGGTGTAGGTGCCGTCGTCGGTCTTGACGGGCTTGGCGAGGGCGGTGCTCGTCACCTGGAACGTCCAGCCCGGCGCCGTCGAGGCGTTCACGCCGAGCAGCGGCGTGTCCGTCGGAAGGTCGATCTCGACGTTGATCGTGGTGGCCTTGTCCTCCTCGTTGGGCACCCGGACGGCGATGAGCGCGTCGGACCCGCCCTGGGTGGCGTCGGTCGAGTGGAGCGTCACGTGGGCCGCGGCGGGCCCGGCCAGGGCGCCGACGAGGCCGACGGCGAGCGCGGCGCCGGCGATGGTGCGAATGGGGAGACGGGCGGAGAGGGTCATGCTCGGAATAGTCGTCCGATGGCGCCCCGGGGTTCCCGGCTCCCGCCGGCCCGCTCCGCCCGCCGGCCCGCTCCGCCCGACCCTCGATTGAAAATGAGAACTGTTCTTGCTACGGTCGTCCGCGATGGCGTCCCGATGGAGCTCCGGTTGGCGCGCCCGGCCCGTCCGTGCGGGCGCCCTGGCCCTCGCCGTCTCGGCGGCGGCCGCCTGCTCGCCGTCGGCGTCCTCGACGTCGGGAACGTCCGGAACGGCGGCGTCGGGGCCGGTCCCGGCCCGCACGCTCGCAATCGTGGCCGGTGAGAACTTCTGGGGGAGCCTGGCGGCCCAACTGGCCGGCAGGGCCGGCAGGGTGACGAGCGTCCTGACCGACCCGAACGCCGATCCCCACCAGTACGAGTCGAGCTCGGACGACGCCCGCGCCTTCGCGACGGCCGACTACGTCGTCGTCAACGGCGCGGGGTACGACACGTGGGCCCAGAAGCTCCTGAGCGCCAACCCCAACCGCGGGCGCCGGACACTCGTCGTGGCCGACCTGCTGGGCAGGAAGGAGGGCGACAACCCCCACTTCTGGTACGACCCGACGTACGTGACGACCGTGGCCGATCGCATCACCGCCGATCTGAAGACCCTCGATCCAGCCGACTCGGCCTATCTCGACGCGCAGCGTCAGGCGTTCGACCGTGCGTCGGAGCCCTACCGGGACCGGTTGGCGAGCATCAAGGCGAGCTTCGCCGGCACCCCCGTCGGGTCCACGGAGAGCGTCTTCGCCTACCTCGCCGACCACCTCGGGCTGACGCTGGTCTCGCCGCCCGGGTTCATGGCTGCGGTCGCGGAGGGCAACGACCCGCCGGCGGGGACGGTGACCCGGTTCGAGGACCAGGTGACCCAGAAGCGGATCCGGGTGCTGGTGTACAACCGCCAGACCTCCACCGCCGTCACGACCAACCTCACGAAGCTGGCAGCCGCCCACGGCGTGCCGACCGTCGGGATCACCGAGACGGTCCAGCCGCCCGGCGCCAGCTTCGAGGAGTGGCAGGCGGCCCAGCTCGAGCGCCTCCAGCAGGCCCTCGAGGCCGGTGGGCAGCGTCCCCAGGCCCCGGCGGCACCCGCACCGTGAGCACCGAATCGCGTCACGCGTCCACCTCCGCCGGCCCGGCGTCGGCCGCCGCGGGCACCCGGCCGGCGGTCGTGTCGGCCCGGGAGCTGGCCGTGTCGTACGGCCGGGCCCCCGTGTGGAGCGGCGCCACCTTCGATCTCCGGCCCGGGGAGTTCGTCGGGGTGCTCGGCCCCAACGGCGCCGGGAAGTCCACCCTCCTGCGACTCATCCTCGGCCTCGTCCCGCCGTCGGGCGGGTCGCTGGAGGTCCTCGGTGCGCAGCCCCGGCGGGGCAATCGCGCCATCGGCTACGTCCCGCAGCGCCGACCGATCGACCCGGACCTCCGCCTGCGGGCGACCGAGTTCGTGCGCATGGGCCTCACGGGTCACCGGTGGGGAACCGGTGTGCCCGGGCGCCCCTCCGACGTGCGACGGCGGGTGGACGCCGCGGTCGCCGCAGTGGGCGCCGGGGCGTTCGCCGGGGGACCGATCGGCACGCTCTCCGGCGGCGAGCTGCAGCGGCTGATGCTCGCCCAGGCCATCGTGGGCGACCCTGCGCTGCTGCTGCTCGACGAGCCGCTGGCCAGCCTGGACGTCCGCAACCAGGTCGCGGTCGCCGGGCTGGTCTCGGGTCTGGCCCGGTCCCGGGGACTGGCCGTGCTGCTCATCGCCCACGACGTCAACCCGCTGCTTCCGGTCCTCGACCGGGTGATCTACGTCGCCCGGGGGCAGGTGGCGATCGGGCGACCCGAGGAGGTCGTCACCGCCGCGCGCCTCTCTGCGCTGTACGGAACCCCGGTGGAGGTCCTGCGCGACAGCAGCGGCCGCCTGTTCGTCGTCGGCCTCGAGGAGGAGGCGGCCCACCCCCACCCCCACGCCCACGACGTCGAGCGCCCGGTGCCGGACGCCTACTGACATGGCGCGCAACGGCTCCCTCGTGGCCCGGGTCGCGACTCCCCGCCCGAGCTGGAACGTCGCCGCCGACGTACACGAGCTCTTCCGGTACGCGTTCATGCGGCACGCCTTCCTGGCGGGGACCATCGTGGCGGTGCTCGCCGGTGTCGTCGGCTACCTCGTCGTGCTGCGCCAGTCGTCGTTCGCAGCACACGCCCTGTCGGAGATCGGGTTCGCCGGAGCGACCGGCGGCGTCGTCTACGGGGTCGGAGCCGTGACCGGGCTGCTCGTCTTCGCGCTCGGGGGTGCAGCGCTGATCGGCCTGCTGGGGAAGCGGCTCCGCGGACGGGATGCGGCGATCGGGACCGTGCTGGCCTTCGCCCTCGGGCTCGGCTCCTACTTCCTGACGAAGTTCAAGGGCAACGCCAGCGGCGGCTTCGGTCTGCTCTTCGGCGCCGTCTACAGCGTGAGCGTGCACGACATCGTCGTGATCGCGGTCGCCGCCACCCTGAGCCTGGCGCTGATCGCCGCCGTCTACCGCCCGCTGCTCTTCTCCTCGCTCGACGAGGACGTGGCCGAGGCGCGTGGGGTACCGGTCCGCGCCATGTCGGTCGTGTTCTTCGTCGTGCTGGCCGTCGCCGTGACGGCCGCCGTCCAGGTCGTCGGCGTGCTGCTCATCTCCACGCTGCTCGTCACGCCGGGCGCGATCGCGGATCGGCTCTGCGCCACCGCCGCCCGCGCCATCGTCGTGTGCGTGGGTCTCTCCCTGGCGTTCGTCTGGGCAGGCCTGGCGGTCTACTACTACAGCTCCTTCCCGCCGGGGTTCCTGATCGCCACGTTCGCGTTCCTGGCCTACCTCGTCACCCGGCTGGCACCCGCCGCACGGTCGGCCCTGGGGCATCGGACCCCGCCCTCCGACCAGCGGCGCACCGCTGCCGACCCTGTGCCCGCCGTCGGAGGCGGGGCCCCCGGGAGCCGGTCGTCCACCCTGGGCGCACGGTGACGGTCGCCCCGGGACTGCACGACGCGGTGGCCCGCCGGCTCGCCGGGCTGGACCAGCGGTACACACCGATGCGGCGGGCGCTGGTGGACACGCTCGCCGCCGCGGGCCGGCCGCTCACCGTCCCGGAGATCCTGGCTTCGACGCCCGAGCTCCCGCAGAGCAGCGCCTACCGGAACGTGACGGCCCTGATCGACGCCGGCGTGGTGCGTCGCGTGGCCGGTACCGACGACCACGGTCGGTTCGAGCTGGCCGAGGAGCTGTCCGGTCACCACCACCACCTGGTCTGCGCGGCCTGCGGCAAGGTCGACGACGTGCGCCCGTCCCCCCGCCTCGAGCGGGCGCTCGCCGAGGCGGCCCGGGCCGCCGCCGAGGACCGTGGCTACGACGTCACCGAGCACCGCTTCGACCTCGTGGGCGTGTGCCCGGACTGCCGCTGAGGGGTTGGCGACGCCCAGCCCCGAGGGCGGGGAGTGACCCCGCCGGTCCACCCGCCGCGCCGGTGGGCGTAGCGTGGTCCGGGCGCCGGAGTCGAGGCCCGAAGGGAGGCCACCGAGATGAGCGACGAGGGCAACCGCCCGGAAGACGACCGCTGGAAGGTCACGAGCACCAACACCGAGTGGGGCCCGTACCCCGGCGACGAGCTGGCGAGGGGGGCGACCCCGCCCGCGCCCGAGATCCCGATGTCGAAGACCTGGCCGTGGGTGGCCGGGGCCGCGGTCGTGCTCCGCGTGCTCCTGCCGATCCTGCTCATCGCCGCCGTGGTCCTCGCCATCGTCGGCCTCGTCGCCCACTGGTTCTGACCAGGGCCGTCACCCGTCGATCGCCCGCTGGAGCGATGGGGTGAGACGGGGGACGATCGCCAGCCCGGCGGCGGCGGCGGCCACCGAGACGGCGAAGGCCAGCGCCACGCCGACCCGAGGATCCCACCCGTTGGCGTGGCCGAGGGCGACCGCCGCGCCCCCCACACCCGTGCCGAGGGCGATCCCCAGCACGTCGGTGAGCTGCATCCCGGCCGTGGCCCGACCCTCCTGCCCGGGTTCGGCCTCATGGAGGACCGACAGGGTGATCGGCGCGTACGCCAGGCCGATTCCGAAGCCCGCGATGCTCCAGGCCACCGGGCCGAGCAGGACGGTGGTGCCGGGCAGCAGCAGGCCGGCGACGAGGACGATGCCGGCGACCACGAACACGAGACCTGCGCCGATGCAGCGTCGGGGGCCCCACGTCGCCACCCGACGCTCCTGGACCCACGCCCCCGCGGTCCAGAGCAGGGTGGAGCAGGTCAGGGTCAGGCCCGCCGCCGTGGCCGACGTGCCGCGGATGGACGCCATCGTGTAGGGCACATAGGCGTCGGCCCCGAAGAAGGCGAACGTGAGCAGACCGCGCGCCAGCACCGCGGCCGGGAGGCCGGCCCGGGCGCGCATCGTCCCGGGCGGGACCAGGCGCAGGAAGGCGGGCACCGCGAGCAGCCCGCCGACGAGGAGCAGGCCAGTGGTCGCCGGGGGGGCCGCCACGGTGAGACCGGCCAGGACCACCCCGGCACCCGCCGCCACGCGGATGGCGTCGAGGACCGGGATCGGCACCGCCTCGCCCCGCGGCGGCCCGGGGACCCCCCGCACCGCGGGGAAGGCGAGGATCCCGGCGCCGAGGACGACCGGCAGCAGCCCGAGGAACACCCACCGCCATCCGACGTGGTCGGCGACGAGCCCGGCGGCCGCCGGCCCGATGAGGCCGGGCACCACCCAGGCCGTGGACAGGACGGCGAACATCCGGGGCCTGGCGGCTTCGGCGTAGGCCCGGCCGATGGCGACGTAGGCCACTGCGGGGATGGCGCCGGCTCCGAAGCCCTGGATCGCCCGTCCGACCACCAGGACCGGCATGTCGGGCGCCAGGCCACCGACGGCGAGTCCGACGCCGAACAGCGCGAGCCCGACGGTGAAGGGGCCGGTGAGCCCCTGGCGGTCGGCCAGCCCGCCGGCCACGACGATCCCGACCAGGTTGCCGAGGAAGAACGCGCTGAACACCCAACCGTACAGACGGACGTCGCCGAGCTGGCGGCTGATGACCGGCAGGGCCGTGGCGACGGACAGGGCCTCGAGCGCCACCAGGGTGACGGTGAGCACCAGCCCGACGGTGAGCCGCCGGTGCGAGCGTTCCCACACCCCGCCGGCCTGGGCGGTCTGCGCCATGGCCCCAGTCTGGCGGCTCGGAGGGGCGCCGGCCGCCGGGGCGGCCGCCGCCGGGCGGCGACGGGTCGGCCCCGGCGACGCCCTACACTCCCCCCATCGGAGAGGTCGTCCGCCGTGACCGCGCGACCCGGCCGGGAACGGGTCGTCCCTGGCGGACGTGGGCCGCCCTTGCCGGCCTGTTCCTGGCGCTGCGGTTACCCAGCCTGGTCGAGCCCACGTGGTACTCGGACGAGGGGACGTACCTCGACATCGGCCGGTCTCTCCTGCACGGCGCCGTCCTCTACCACGGTGTCTGGGACAACAAGCCGCCGGGGGTCTACTGGGTGGCCGCCGCGGTGGTCGCGGTCGCCGGGCCCGGCGCGCCCGCCTTCCCCGTTCTCGTCTCGCTGCTCGCGGTCGCGTGCGCGGCGGCGGTCTGGCGGCTCGGTCGCCGCTTCGGCGGGCCGGGAGCGGCCACCGTTGCCACCGCTGTCGCGATCGTGCTGGTCTCCCTGCCCAACTTCGAGGGCGACCTGTTCAACGCCGAGGTCGTCGGCGCCGTGCTCGTGGCCTGGGCGGTGGTGCTCGTCACCGGGCCCCGGGAGCCTGGGCGGAGCTGGTGGCGGCTTCCGGGGGCCGGCGCCCTGGTGGCCCTCGCCGTCCTGTTCAAGGCCGTGTTCATCCTCGATCTCGCCGTCGTGCTCGCTGTGCCGCTGTGGGAGGCCCGGGCCGCCGGGCGGTCGTGGCGGGCGGCGTGGCCGTCGGCCGCCAGGATCGGTGGTGGCGCGGCCGCGGTACTGGGCGCGGCGGCCGTGGTGCTCGGTGCCGTGGGCTCGCTGGGCGCGTCGGTCGACGTGCTCGTGAGCCAGGACGTGCGCTACGTGCAGCTGGCCAACGGCCCGGGCGGGAGCGTCCTGCAGTCCGCCGGCACGGGAAGCCGCGCGCTGTACAGCGCGCTGCTTCTGGCCCGGGTTGCGGTGCTCCTGACCGGGTTCGGGGTCCTCGCCTGGCGGGCGTCGGGGCGTGGGCGCGTCCCGGTGGCGGTGGTCGCCTGGTGGCTCGGGTGCGACCTCGCCGGCGTCATGGTGTCGGCACGGGGGTTCAGCCACTACCTGCAGCAGGCGATGCCGGTCGGAGCCCTTGCCGCGGCGATGTGTGCCGGGGCGCTCTGGCGGCGGGGAGCCGTCGGACGGATCGCCGCCGTGCTCGCCGTGACCGCCACCGGGCCGCTGCTTCAGCTTGCCCTGTTCGCGCCCGGGGCCTCGGTGGCCTTCGCCGACAACCGCCCGCTTCCCAGGTTCGAGGCCGGAAGCTTCCGCGCCTCACAGGTCGGGCGCTACTACGTGCTCGGCTACCGGCGTCTCGCTGGCGCGGTCTCGCGGGCCTCCTACGAGGCGCTCTTCCCCACGAACATGGCCCGTCAGCGAGCGGTGGTCGCCGTCTTCCGGCGCTATGCCCCGCCCGGTGACCCGGTCTACGTGTGGGGGACCGTCCACTGGAGCTACGCCCTGAGCGACCGGGTACCGGCCGGACGCTACGCCAGCCTCAACGCCGCCTTCCTCGTGGACCCGGGCGCCCAGCGGCGTCTGGTCGCCGAGCTGACCGCCCACCCCCCGTCCGTGCTCGTCGTCGACGTCGAGCTGCCGCCCGAGATGATCGGCCTGACCCGGCGGCTGGGCTATGTGCGGCTCCCGGGCGCGGCGGCCGGAGACGACGTCCTGCTGGCCCCCTGGGCGTCGTCCGGCGGGCCGGGCTGACCGGCTCGGTGCCGACACCGGGACGCGGCGGCAGACCCCGAGGAGTCGGGGCAGGATTGGAGGGGATGACCTTCTCGATCTCGAGGCTCGACCACGTCCAGCTGGCCATGCCCCCGGGCCGCGAGGCGGAGGCCGAGGGGTTCTACGCCGGCATCCTGGGGATGGAGGTCCTGGAGAAGCCGCCGGTGCTCGCCGCCCGCGGCGGCCGGTGGTTCGGATCGGGCGACGTCCGCATCGACCTGGGGGTCGAAGCCGACTTCCGCCCGGCGAAGAAGGCCCATCCTGCGCTCGTCGTCGAGGGCCTCGACGAGCTGGTCGCCGTGCTGGGGGCTCGGGGCATCGGCGTGCGCTGGGACGAGGACCTGCCTGGTGTGCGCCGGTGCCACGTGGACGACCCGTTCGGCAACCGGATCGAGCTCATCGAGCGCTGATCGACGCGTCGGGCCGGCACCCGACGTCCGCGTCCCCCGGGGGTGGCACCCACGAGCGGGCGCCGTCGAACGGTCCTAGGCTTCGTCGAGAGTCGAACGGCTCAAAGGGGGGGTGGTCGTCGTGGCGTTTGTGCAGATCATCGAGTTCCGGACGTCGAAGCCAGACGAGATGTCCAAGGTCGAACAGGAGTGGGAGCGGGCGACCGAGGGCAAGCGCAGGGCCGTCCGCCGCGTCCTCGCCCAGGATCGGGACAACCCTGGCCGCTATTTCAACATCGTGTTCTTCGACTCCTATGAGGCGGCGATGGAGAACTCGGCACTGCCCGAGACCAGCCGGTTCGCGGAGAAGATGATGTCGTTCGCCGACGGCCCGGCGACGTTCTACAACCTCGATGTGGTGACCGACGCCACCTGAGCGCCGCCACGTCCCCGGAGCGGTGCACCATGTCCGCCTCGCGTCGTCGGCGACGCGGAGCCCGCGCCAGGCGGGGCTCGCACGCCGTCGGCGTCGTGCGGCGGCGGGGCCGGTCACGACGTCGATGGCGGACCGGCTCGCCCACCGGCGATGAGCGCGGCCGGGATGTCGACAGACCCGGAAGGCGACGAGACCGCTCCTGCGTCGTAGGGTGGATCGATCCGCTGGACATGCCCATGCAGGGAGGTAGACGGTGCCCAAGACCCTGACGGCTGCCACCAGGCCAGAGATCGTCCACCTCTCCCCGGAGGAACGAGCAGCCAGCGGCAAGGCAGCCCGGGCGAAGGTGCCGCTCGAGGCTCACGGCGACTGGGCGCCGGCGCCGGCCCGACCCGACCCGCTCGCCCTGCTCGAGGAGCAGGCATTGTCGCGGGTGCCCGAGCTCGTCCCGATCCGCCACGGGCGGATGGCCGCGTCCCCGTTCGCCTTCTACCGGGGCGCGGCCTACGTCCTGGCCGCCGACCTCGGCCCCACGCCGCGCACCGGTCTCAACGTGCAGCTCTGCGGCGATGCGCACCTGTCGAACTTCGGCGGGTTCGCGTCGCCCGAGCGGACCATGGTCTTCGACGTCAACGACTTCGACGAGACCCTCCCCGGTCCCTTCGAGTGGGACGTCAAGCGGCTCGCCGCCAGCTTGGAGATCGCGGCCCGCGGCAGGAAGGCGAACGCCAAGGAGCGCACGGCCATCGTGACGCAGGCCGTCCGTTCCTACCGCCAGGCCATGCGGACCTTCGCCTCGATGAGGAACCTCGACGTCTGGTACGCCCGCCTGGACGTCGACGCCATCATCCGCACCTGGGGGAACGAGGCCGGGCCCAAGGCGGTCAAGAACTTTCAACAGGCCGTCTTGACAGCGGAGGGCAAGGATCGCCTGAAGGCGGCGGCCAAGCTGACCCACCTCGTCGACGGGGAGTTGCGCATCGTCAGTGACCCACCCCTCATCGTGCCGGTGGAGGAGATCTTCTCGGACGCCGACGCCAAGTCCGTCGACGACCTGGTCCGGACGGTCTTCCACGCCTACCGCCGGAGCCTGCAAGGCGATCGCCGCCGCCTGCTGGAGAGCTACCGCCTCGTCCACGTGGCCCGCAAGGTCGTCGGCGTCGGCAGCGTGGGGACACGGGCATGGGTGGCGCTGCTCCTGGGCCGGGACGACCAGGACCCGCTGTTCCTGCAGGTCAAGGAGGCGCAGGCGTCCGTCCTCGAGCCGTTCCTCCGCAAGAGCACGTTCACCAGCCACGCCCAGCGCGTCGTCGAGGGCCAGCACCTCATGCAGGCAGCCAGCGACATCTTCCTCGGCTGGGAGCGCAACACGAGCGTCGAGGGCAAGCCGATCGACTACTACATGCGTCAGCTGTGGGACTGGAAGTTCTCAGTCGACGTCGAGGCGATGACACCGCCGGCGATGGGCATCTACGGCCAGATGTGCGGCTGGACGCTCGCCCGTGCCCACGCCCGATCGGGCGACCGCATCGCCATCGCGTCCTACCTGGGGGGAAGCGACAAGTTCGATCAGGCCGTCGCCACGTTCGCCCGCGCCTACGCAGCGCAGAACGACCTCGACCACCGGGCGCTGATCGAGGCCATCGCCAGGGGTCGTATGGAAGGACAGTCCGGCATCTGAGCCGACATCCCGCGGGGAACGGGCCGCCGCCAGACCGGCCCGGTGCGGCGTTCGTGCACACAGGTCCCGGGACACCGAGGCAGCCAGATCGGTCGGCCGGTATCGTCGGTCGTTGCGGCGGAGGTGACGGAAAGGGGCGGTGTGCAGGCTCAGACACTGGCGCTCGCCTTCGTCGCTGCGCTCTACCCCGTGGGGCTGCTCGCCGTGAGCCTGCTCCTGGCGACCGACCGGCCGCTGAGGTTGGGACTGTCGTTCTACTTCGGGGCGGCGACCAGCCTGTTCGTCGTCGGGATCCTCGTGATCACCGTGCTCCACGGTGCCGGTCTGTCGAGCAGCAGCAGCGGGGGCGCCCGTGGCGGCTTCCGGGTCGGCCTGGGGACGGCCATGCTGGTGGCCGCCTGGCTGATCGCCCGGCGCCCCGCCCCGGAGTCTGAGAAGAAGGAGCCGTCGTGGAAGGTGCGCCTCCGTGACGCCAGGCCGGCCGCGGTGTTCCTCACGGGGGCCATCCTCTACTCGCCGTCGGGGAGCTACCTCGGGGCGGTGCAGCAGATCGCCACCTCGGAATCCGGCCTGGCCCCTGCGCTGCAACTGCTCGTCGTGGTCGCCATCGTGCTGCTCACCGTGGAGATCCCGCTGCTGGCCTACGCCCTCAGGCCCGAGGCCACGGCCCGTGCGCTGCGGCGGGCCCAGGGCTGGATCGACCGCCACGGGCGCCAGGCGCTCGTGGTCGGGCTCGTCCTGATCGGGGGCTACCTCGTCATCGACGGGATCGTCACGATCGTGTGATGCCCGGCACCGGGGGCGCCGCCGAGAGCGCCAGTGCCGAGCGACAGGCAGCCGGCCGGTCGACGTCAGGGATGCTGTCCCCGGTCCCGGCGCCCCGGATGACGACTGGACGCGGATGGGCCGCGGGATGATGACGTCGTTCACGCCCGCCTGGCGGGACGAATCAGCGGCCAAGGCCGCCTACCTCGCCCACAACGACCAGGTGTGGGCGACGGCGCCCGCTGGTCGCCTGCTCGAGTGGCGGCCCGCTGACGGCTGGTGCCGATCTGCGCCGCGCTCGGGCTGGCCGTTCCCGCCCGGCCGTTCCCGTACGTGAACACGACCCCACAGACCCGGGCCGACCTTGGACTGGACGTCCCGTAGACCTCGAAGACGCCGCGGCTCGGGCCCCCGGCGCCGTCGGCCTCGTCGGCGTCGTTGACCATGCTCATCGTCCTGACGGAGCATCCCGATCTCGCCACGCGCGATCTCTCGTCGCTGCGAGCTGTTGGATCCGGTGGTGCACCGGTTCCGGCCGACCTGGTCCGGTGCATCGAGGCCACCCTCGGGGTGGGGTTCGCCATGGTGTTCGGCCAGACCGAGTGCACCGCGGTGGCCACCCAGACGCGACCGGACGACACACCCGAGGACGAAGCCGAGACCGTCGGCCAGCCGCTGCCCCAGATCAAGGTCAACGTCATCGACCCCGTCACCGGGGAGGTCGTTGCGCCGGGAACCCTTGGGGAGATCTGCATCCGGGGTTCCTGCGTCATGGCCGGCTACTACGACATGCCCGAGGCCATCCTCGGCGGCCATCGACGAGCGGGCTTCGGTGACGGTGGGTTCAACACATGGTGAGCCCGCCGCTCACCGAGACGGTCTGGCCCGTCATGTAGGCGGCGTCGCCGCCGGCCAGGAACGCGACGACCTTGGCGATGTCGTTCGGGTGGGCGATGCGGCGCAGAGGAATGGCCTGGGCCAGCCCGTCGTAGAGCTTCGGACTTGCCTGGGCGACCTGGTCGAGGAGCGCGGTGTCCGTTGGGCCGGGGCACACGCAGTTGACCGTGACGCCGTGGCGGGCGTGCTCCCGGGCGAGCGTCTTGGTGAACGCGATCACGCCGCCCTTCGTGGCGGAGTACACGGCCTCGCCGGACGAGCCGACACGTCCGGCGTCGGAGCCGAGGTTGACGATCGTGCCCTGGCCGCGATCGACCATCCCCGGCAGGACGGCCTTGCAGGTGTTGAACACGCCCGTGAGGTTCACCCCGACGACGCGATCCCAGTCGTCCGGGTTCGTGTCGAGGAACGGGGCGATCACGTCGATCCCCGCGTTGTTGACCAGCACGGCGATCGCGCCGAGCTGTGCCTCGGTCGCCTCGACGCCCGCCAGCACGCTGTCGAGGGACGCCACGTCGACAGCCAGGCCGACGCACGATCGGCCCACGGAGCGGATACGTCCGGCGAGGTCGCTCGCGCCCGCTCCGTCCAGATCCCACACCGCCACCGGGGCGCCGTTGGCGGCCAGCATGTCGGCAATCGCCGCACCGATGCCCCGACTCCCGCCGGTAACCACTGCGGTGCGTCCGTTCAGGCTCATCGGATGGTTCCCCTCGCTCAGTCTGGATGTCGTCGGCCGCAGGGTATCGGCCTGCGCCCGGTCCGTCGGGCCGATCCGCTCGGGTGGTCGGCGTTCGACTGCTCCGTGCCACCGCTCCTACGATCCCCGGGGCGTGGCTGGCTTCAGTCGTCCCGATGGTGTTGAGATCGACGACGACCCCGAACGGGTCGACGTCGATGCGGTTCACCGCTTCCTCACCGAGGAGTCCTACTGGGCGACCGGCCGAGATCGGGCGACCGTGGAGCGGTTGGTGCGGGAGGCGACTCGGGTCGTCGGCGCCTACGACGCAGGTCGACAGGTCGGGTTCGCTCGCTGCTTCTCCGACCGCGTCACCGTGGCGTGGGTGGGCGACGTCTACGTGGAGGCGTCCCACCGGGGACGCCGCATCGGCGAGGACGCGGTGCGTTTCCTGATTGAAGGATCCGACTTCGTCGGCATCCGGTGGATGCTGGGCACGGCGGACGCGCACATGTTCTACGCCAGGCTGGGCTTCGGGTCGCCAAGTGCGCGGATCCTGGAGCGGCCCCGCGGGGCCGGTGACCCTCCCACCCCCGCACACGGGTGCTGAGGGGCGTGCCACAGGCCCGGTGGCCTGTGGAGATCTCAACGGATGACCACCACTCCCAGCCCTCTGTTTCCCGGTTCGACCCCGAGCCGGATCGGAACGCTCGACTCCGCGGCGGGGTATCCGTCGACAGAGACGACCCAGCGACTCTTCGACGAGCTCGACTTCCAGCGGGCGGTGCAGGGCTACCTGTGGGCCATCCCCTACGTGGGCTTCGGGCAGTGGCAGAACGAGCACGAGGAGGTGTTCGGCGCACAGGACGGCGCGGCGCTCACCGAGGGGCTCCGCTTCTACCCGGCCGATCGGCTGGCCGGCCCACCGGCCAACCGACTGGTCCGCCCCGAAGGCAGGGAGTGGAGCGGCACGCAGCCCCGGGGCCTGGCGTACTGGGAGGTCGTCTCCCGGCTCGTGGCCGAGGAGCCGGTGCACGATCGGGATCGCATCGTGCTGGCCATGCTGGAGCACCTCGGGATCGTCAAGGGCCGGCCCTTCACCCCTGATGACTGCCAGCGCAAGATCCTCGAGGAGGCCGCCGTCGTCGGCGAGGCCATGGCTCGGGCGATCGGCTTCGAGCCTCGCTTCGAGGGCGCGACCGTGTACCCAGGACGTGACTGGAAGCTGGCGCTCGTGCTCGATGCCAGCCAGGAGACCGAACACACCACTCAGCTCGACGAGCGCACGGCCTGGTTCTACGAAGCCGTCACCTCGAGCAAGGGGATGACCACGACCACGCCCGGCCAAGGCCAGGTGTACCTCCATGTGGGCCGAGACGCCCACGGCGCCTGGCTCACCGGCGACCACGCCTACGAGCTCACGGTTCCAGTCGACGCACCCGTCGAGCAGTTCTGGTCCTTCACCGTCTACGACGCCGACACTCGCTGCTTCGTCGACAACCCGCATGAGTGGGCCGACCGCTCATCGCGCGACCCGCTCGCCGTCAACGACGACGGCAGCGTTACGCTCCACATCGCGGCCCGACCCCCAGCGAGCTGTGACGCCAACTGGATCCCCACCACGCCCGGACGGGGTTGGTTCGGCTACTTCCGTCTCTACGCACCGAGCGCCGCGTACTTCGACCGCACCTGGCAGCTCCCCGACATCCGACGCGTTGACTGAGCCGGCAACGGCTGCCCTCGCAGGGAACCGCCGCATCCGTCGATGACGGACCCGGGCATCGGCGAGAAACCTCTGGTTACTCTGGCAGACCCGGGTCTGACCAGGGCAGTTGTGACTTCCACAACGGGAGTGGGCCGCCAGGGTCTCGAACCCTGCACCTTGGGATTAAAAGTCCCCTGCTCTACCCGATGAGCTAGCGGCCCGGAGATGCGCGAGAGGCTAGGCGAAACCCCCGCCGGGCAGGCCATGCAGAGCGCGAACCTACCGAGGGCCACCGCGGCCCCTGCGCGGTCCGCGCGGCGGCGTGATTCCGGACCAGGCCAGGTCGGCCGCCGCAGGCCACGAGCGACGAGGTCCACCAGGGGTCACCGGATGCCGGTGTCACAGCTGATGTCGGCGCGGGTGGGGGCGCCGACCGCAACGGTGACGGATGTCGCCGGACAGCGGGGGAACACGTTCGCGGTCATCACGATCAGCGTGTACGTGCCCGGTGACAGGACCACGCTGTAGCGGCCCGTGCTGTCGGTGCGGGTGGTGGCCACGCGGCCCGACGGCGCTCGGGCGTCGACTTCACCGACAACCGGCCGGGGCGGGCAGGGCTGGCCGGGCCGCTCGACCGGGCACGTGGGTCCGGCGCTGACGATGCCGTAGGCGCCGGTGCCCGCCGGAGGGACGGGTGCGGGAGTCGGCGGTGACTGGGTCGATAATGGCGCGGTCCCGGCAGTCGTGGACGATCCTCCCCCGGCGTGATCCGGAGGGATGGCCGTCGTGGAGGCCGGCCCGACGGTCCCCGAGCCCACGGTGCTCGACGATGCGGAGGAACTCCCGACCGTCGAGGGTGAGGTCACCGTGGGTGGCGCCGTGCCGGTCGACGCCGAGTCTGGCGACGAGGTGCCACAACCACCGATCGCCATGGCGGCGGCTGTGACGGCGGCAAGGGTGATGAGGCGGCGGGTGAAGGCACCGGAGAGTGCGACCATCACCCGCTTGGACTCTCGGCACGCCTCGTTGGTTCCGGACGCGGCTCGGCCCGTCGTCGCAACCACCGAACTGCGGAGCGGGGAACGGATCCGATGACGGGGCGGACATGTCCATCGTGCGACCGCCGGGTCGGTCGGATGCCCGGACGTTCCACGTACCTGCCGGTGACGGACCACGACGTGGACGCGGGTCTGGGCCACCCCCGGCACCGGTCGGTGCCGCCTCTGCCGGGATACCCTCTGGGGTACCGTGGGCGCATGGCACCTCACGACCACGGCAAAGCCGTCCTCGACGATCTCAGCCCGCTCGGCCGGCAGCTGCGCCGATCGATCCCTGACGTCTACGGGGGATTCCAGGCCCTGCATGCCGCTGCCCTGGCCGCCGGCGCGCTGGACGTGAAGACCAAGGAGCTCATCGCGCTCGCGATCGCAGTGAGCCACCGATGCGATGGCTGCATCGCATCCCACGCGCGAGGAGCGGCTCGTGCGGGTGCGACCCGCCAGGAGGCCGCGGAAGCGATCGGGGTCGCGATCTTCATGAACGGGGGGCCGGGGACGGTCTACGGGCCCCGTGCGTTCGACGCGTTCTGCGAGTTCACCCCCGAGCAGGAATCGGCCGGCTGAGGAACCGGAGCGCAGGCGACCCCCCACCTCACACCGTGAGCCTCACCCCCGTGCCCTCGTCACGCTGACCTCAGGTGAAGATGATCTCGCCGCCTGCTGCCTTCTCGTAGAACTCGCCCACCGTGATGATGTCCTCGACCTGGTCGATGAAGTCGTCCTTGGTGAGCTTGAACATGTCCACCGAGAGCTTGCAGGCGTACATCCCGGCGCCGGTGTCGGCGATCATCTCCACGAACTCCGGGATCGACGGGATGTCGAGGGCCTCCATCTGGTGCTCCATGTAGTGGGTCATCACCGAGGACATCCCTGGGAAGCCCCCGAGCCAGGTCGCCACGTGCAGCCCGGGGTTGCCCACCGTGGCGACCTTGATGTGCTCGTGGCGCTTCTTGTGGATGGCGTCGAGACCGAAGAACGTGAAGAACAGGTTCGCCTCGATCCCCTCGGCCCGGGCGCCGTTGGCCATGATCAGCCCGGGGTAGATCCCTTCGAGGGACCCTTTCGACATGATGATCGAGACCTTCTCGATGGTCTCACCCATGATGCGTCCTTTCGCTCGCCCGAGACCTCAGATGCAGCCGTGGGGCTTGGGGATGCCGGCGATCCTCGCCGCCGTCTTCGCCGGGCCCTTCGGGAACAGCTCGTACAGCTCCTTCACGGACACCCCAGAGGCCTTGCCGAGGACTCGCACCGTCGGACCGGTGCCCTTCTCGAAGTACTCCTTGCGCATGAAGTTGATGACCTCCCAGTGGCGGTCGGTGAGGGCGTCGATGCCGTCGTCCCGGGCCAGCTCGGGCGCCATGTCCTCGGTCCATTGGTCCGGGTTCTCGAAGAACCCCTCCTCGTTCACGTCGACCGTCGTGCCGGCGACCGTCTTGGTGGGCATGTGGTGTCTCCCTTCCGATTGGTCAGTGGTTCTGCGCTGCGCCCGTCTCCTTGCCGGCGGCCGGCATCTCCGCTCCGATGCCCGGGATGTCGCGGCCGGGCAGGAGGCTGTGCCAGTAGAACCACTGGAACATCAGCTTGCCGAGGTGGTTGAGCCGCGATTCCTTGAGCAGTGGCAGGCCGACCTGGGCCGGGAAGTGCCCGGGCAGCGGCTCGGTGTCGTAGTTGAAGTCGATGAGCAGCGCCTTGTTGAAGCCGGTCTCGATGAAGCAGTTGGCGTGACCGTCATAGCTGGCGTCCAGGGGCTCGGCCCCGAGGAACCGCTTGACGTTCTCGACCAGCACCTCGCCCTCGAAATGGGTCACCGACCCCGCCTTGGAAACGGGCAGGTTCGACGCGTCGCCGATGACGAACACGTTGGCCTTGGCCCGGGCCTGGAGGGTGTGCTCGTCGGCTGGGACGAAGTTGAGCTCGTCGCCCAGGCCGGGCGACCGGCCCACGAACTCCGCCCCGCCGTGGAGCGGGACGACGACCGCGAGATCGAAGGGGACCTCCCGGCCGTCGTAGCCGATCAGCCTGCCAGCTCCGCCGTCCACCTCGCCCGTGTTGAACTCCGTCACCAGCTCGACGCCCTTGGCGGCCAGCAACCCGGCGAGCCGTGCCGACGCGACGGGCTTCGTGAAGGCGCCGTCCAGTGGCGTGACGTAGGTGAGCTCGACCGCGTCGCGCACACCTCGTTCGCGCAGGTACCAGTCGGCCAGGAAGCAGAACTCGAGTGGGGCCACCGGGCACTTGATCGGCATGTCGACCACGTTCACGACCAGCCGGCCCCGTTCGAACCGCGTCAACGAAGCCTCGAGGGCGGCAGCGCCCTCCAGGGAGTAGAACGTGAAGACCTTCTCCATCCAACCGGGTCCGGTCAACCCCTCGGTCTCCTCGGGCAGCAGGACCGAGCCCGTGGCGACAACCACCACGTCGTACTGCAGGGAGGAGCCATCAGCGAGGACGACCGTGTCGGTGGCAAGGTCGACGTGGTCGATGGGGCACTCCCGGTAGTCGATACCACGGTGCAGCTGGCGCCCCCTCGGGCGCACGATGTCCTCCGGGTGGGTGAGGCCGAAGGGGACGAAGAGGAGGCCGGGCTGGTAGACGTGGCGGTCGTCCTGGTCGACGACGGTGATGTGTGCGTCCGGCAACGCCCGCCGCAGGCGGTTCGCCGTGAGCGTCCCCCCGGTCCCGCCCCCGAGCACCACGATCCGTTCCGCCATCGCCCTCACCTTCCGAGACTCGAGGTCGGGCACCGTCCGACGACGCATCCCGCCGCGGCCCCCACGGCGGTCGGGAAGCCGGCTCGACAGATACCCATGGGGGTAGTGTGATCCCCCTCGACCCGGCTCAGACAGGGCCCAAGGTCCCTGGGGCCGGGCCAACCGTCCCGACCGGGGATGCCCGAGCCCGGTCGGGGGCGGGCCGAGCCGGGGGGCCCGTCGGCGCCGACGATCGCCGGGCGCCTCCGCGGCGGCGCCCGGCGACCTGGATCGATCACCGCCGGCCCTATCCTCCCAGGAGTTGTCAGGACGATCATGGAAGACGACATCGGTCTGGGAGGTCGCGGTGCGTGTCATCGAGGTGTTCGCCGACGTGGTGTGTCCGTTCACCCACGCCGGATTGCGACGGTTGGTGGCTCGCCGGTCGGAGCTCCACCGAGACGATGTCCTGCTGCGTGTGCGGGCGTGGCCGTTGGAGCTGGTGAACGGCAGGCTGCTCGCCGCGGACATGGCGGCGGAGCAGGTCGCCGCGCTGCGCGGCGGGGTCGCCCCCGACCTCTTCAGCGGGTTCGACCCCGGTCGCTTCCCACGCTCGTCCCTCCCGGCCCTGGCGCTGGCCGCGGAGGGCTACGCGGCAGGGCCGGCGGTCGGCGAGGCGATCAGCCTGGCGTTGCGGACCGCGTTGTTCGAGGAGGGCCGGGACATCGGTGACCTCGCCGTGCTCGTTGACATCGCCGCCCGCCACGGGGTGGCCTTCGCCGACCCGGAGGGCGGTCGGGAGGCGGTCATGGCGGACTGGACGGAGGGCAGAGACCGAGGCGTCATCGGATCACCCCACTTCTTCATTGACGGCACCGACGTGTTCTGCCCCACGCTGGACATCCGCCGGGTCGGGGGATCGTTCGAGATCAGTCTGGACACGGCCGGTTACGCCGAGTTCATCCACCGGTGCTTCGGCGACGAGGGTCGGTGACGGGCCCGGCGGTCGCCGGTCCCGTCGGGGGTGTCAGCCCGGCCCGGCTGAGCGCTCACCCCACCGGCGTGCAGATCACGACGGGGATGGGGCGCTCGGTGCGCGCCTGATAGGTGTCGTAGGACTTGTACATGGCGACGAGGCGCGGCCACAGGCTCTGCTTCTCCGCGTCCGTCGCCGTCCGGGCCGTGCAGGTGAGCGTCTCGGTCCCGATCTCGATGCGGACGGTCGGGTCGGCGACCAGGTTCAGGTACCACTCGGGATGCTGCGACATCCCGCCCTTGGACGCGACGACGACCACGTCGTCACCGTCACGCAGGTAGAGCAGCGCAACGGTCCGATCCTGGCCCGACTTCCGGCCTCGGGTGGTCAGCAGGCAGATCGGGGCGCCGCCCGGGAACCGTCCCCCGATGCGGCCCTTCGAGCGCCGGTAGAGCCAGGCATTGACCGTCGATGCCACCCGGATGAACCCGGTGCCGAAGCGCTCCTGCTTCGGGGTGTACGGCTTGGGCTGCGCTGCCATGCGGTCACCGTAGCTGCGGCTGGGGGGTGGGGCTCGGGGCGCCGCGCCGCTACACGGCCGGAGGACCGTCCCCGGACCCCTCACGGCGGCGGACCGCACGGACCGCCAGGCCGCGTGGCCCGCCCCCTTCGTCCACGCTGGCTGTCCATTGCGCGGCCCACCCCGGTCAGAGTTCGCCACTCCGCGGTGGAAACGCCCGGTCGCGGCGAATTCGCGACCTCCAGCGCGCGACATCACCGCGGTCGTCTCTCGTCCGCACCACGATCGCAAGAATCGGAGTGTGCCCTCGGCCCGACCACCCGTACCGTAGGGCCGATGGAACGGATGGAACCTCTGGATGATGCCAGGTGGTCGGCGGTCGTCTCGAGGGACCGCGCCGCCGACGGGCTGTTCGTGTACGCGGTGCGAACGACGGGCGTGTGCTGTCGGCCGTCGTGCCCGTCACGGCGGCCTCAACGGGCCAATGTCGAGTTCTTCCCGACCGTCGCCGCCGCGGTGGAGTCCGGCTACCGGGCCTGTCGGCGTTGTGCGCCAGAGGCGGCGGCGGGGACGGATGACGCGACCGCCCGCGTCGTGGCCACGTGCCGCCGGATCGAAGAGGCGGGCGGGCCGGTGGCGCTCGCCGAGTTGGGTCGAGCGGTGCATTGGAGCGGCGCCCACCTCCAGCGGGTCTTCACCCGGCTCGTCGGGGTCTCGCCCCGGTCCTACGGCGAGGCGTGCCGGACGCAGCTCGGGCGACGTGCGCTGCTGGCGTCGGGGTCGGTGGGGGAGGCGGTCTACGACGCGGGGTACGGCTCGGTCCGGGCCTTCTACGAGGAAACGGGGCGGCGGCTGGGCATGACGCCGTCGACGTACGCCGCCGGCGGCCGCGGGGCGACCGTCAGGATCGGGCTGGTCGACACCGTGCTCGGGCGTGTGCTCGTGGCCGCGACCGAATCGGGACTGTGCGCCGTGCGGATCGGGCACGACGACGAGGCGCTGCTGGCGTCCCTGCGTGCGGAGCTGCCGCGGGCGGCGTTCGTCCGAGCCGATGAGGAACTGGGCGACGTCCTGGCGGCCGTCGCGGCGCTGGCGAGGGGGGAGAAGGCCGGGGTCGACCTCCCGCTCGACGTGGCATCGACCGCGTTCCAGGCACGCGTGTGGGACGCCCTGCAGTCGATCCCGACCGGCGAGACCCGCAGCTACGCGCAGATCGCGGCGGAGATCGGGCACCCGACGGCCGTGCGGGCCGTCGGCCGCGCCTGCGCCACCAACCCGGTGGCGCTGGTCGTGCCCTGCCACCGGGTCGTGCGCTCGGACGGGTCGCTCGGCGGCTACCGATGGGGTCTGGAGGTCAAGTCGGCCCTCCTGGCCAGCGAGGCTCGGGGCTCAGCCCCGCGTGCGCCGGCCGATCGGGCGTAGCGCCCGCCGGGTCAGTTGCCGAAGTCCCAGGTCTGGCCGGCCTCGTACTGACGGAGCACGTTCTTGGCGATCAGGATCTTGTGGACCTCGTCGGGGCCGTCGGCGATCCGGAGCACGCGGGCGCCGAGGTACATGCCCGCGAGCGGCAGGTCGTTGCTCACCCCCGCCCCGCCCCAGACCTGGATGGCCCGGTCGACGACGCGGTGGAAGGCGGCCGGGACGAAGACCTTGATCGCCGAGATCGACGTCCTGGCCTGCGGGTCGTTGTTGGCGACCCGCTCGGCTGCATGGATCGTCATCAGGCGGGCGGCCTCGATGTCCATGTAGGAGTCGGCGATGTAGCCCTGGATGAACTCCTTGTCCTTCAGGAGCCCGCCGTGCACCTGGCGCGTGAGCGTGCGCTCCACCATGAGATCGAACGCCCGCCACATCTGGCCGATGGAGTTCATGCAGTGGTAGACCCGCCCTGCCCCGAGGCGGTCCTGGGCGGCCTGGTGACCCTGGCCGACGAGGCCCAGGGTGTTGTCGATGGGCACCCTGACGTTCTCGTAGACGACCTCGCAGTGGTCCGAGGTGTGTCGGCCGAAGATCCCGATGCCACGAACGATGTTCACGCCGGCCGTGTCGGTGGGCACGATGATCTGGGTCATCTGCCCGGGTCTGCCGAGCTCCCCGGTGGGGTCGTTCGCCCGGCACATGACGATGAAGAAGTTGGCGGCGATGCCGTTCGACGTGAACCACTTGTGGCCGTTGATGACCCAGTGGTCCCCGTCGCGCACCGCCTCGGTCCTGATCGATCTCGGGTCGGAGCCCGCGTTGTCGGGCTCTGTCATCGAGAAGCCCGACTCCATCGTCCCCTCAACGAGCGGGATCAGCCACTTGCGCTTCTGCTCCTCGGTCCCGTACTTGACCAGGATGGTGGCGTTGCCCGAGTTGGGGGCGGCAACCCCGAACAGCGCCGAGGCTCCCACCCCATAGGCGAGCACCTCGTACATGTAGGCGAGGGAGAGGAAGTCGAGACCCATCCCCCCGTACTCCCGGGGAAGGTGTGGTGCCCACAGGCCGGCCTCGTTGACCTTCGCCTTGATCTCCTCGCGGAGGGTGATGGTCTGTCGACGGACATGCTCACGCTCGTCGTCGGCCATGGTGTAGCCGCGCAACGTGGCCCACAGACGCTCCTCGTTGGGCAGGATCTCCTCGTTGATGAACTCGGCGGTGCGGCGCCGGAGATCGTTGATCCGCCCGTCGATCCCGGGGATGGGGCTGACAGTGATGGGCATCGCGGTCTCCTTGGCTCAGCCCGCCGGCTCGACGTGGGCGCGGATGAGCGAACGGCCCTGGTCGAGCCAGCCCTTGGACGCGGCGTAGGACAGCATCCCCTCGAAGCCCTCCTCCCAGCCAGCCCCGACCCGCCCCTGCACCGCCCGCCTGACTGCGGCGACGGCGATCAGGGCATCGCCGGTCTCACGGTCGAGGCGTCCGAACCCTGAGCTGCGGAGGGTGGCATCCAGGTCTGCGACGTCCGGAGCCACGGCGACGTGGAAGCGCTGGAGGTCCTCGGGGCCGACGACGCGGACCTCGCCGCGGGACACGTCGACGATCATGGGCGCTCAGGATAGGCACCGGGTCGGGGGGCGACCGCGTGGCTGGCTGACGGCGCGCGTCAGCAGAGGTCCCTCGGCCGCACGAAGTCGTGGAGCCGGGCGATCCCTGGCCGGAGCTCGGCCCACCGCCCGATGGGCAGGCGCAGATCGGCGAGCGCGCCGGTGGGGAAGCGATCCGGAAGCTCGGTGCCTCCGCCCACCAGCGTGATCAGCAGCTCCTCCATCCCCGGGTTGTGGCCGATGACCAGCACCGAGTCGAGGTGGTCGTCGAGGCCCTGCAGCCTGGCCAGGAGGGCGTCCGCGCCGGCTCCGTAGAGCCCGTCCTCGACCAGCACCGCACTGGCCGGTCCGAGCTCGAGCAGGCCGAGGGTCTGACGGGCCCGGACGGCCGAGGAGCACAGGACCACGTCGGGCTCGAACCGTTGCCGTCCGAGATGCCCGGCCATGGCCACGGCGGCCCTCCGACCCCGCGGGCTCAGTGGTCGGTCATGGTCGCCGACACGGGGGTCGTCCCAGCTCGACTTGGCGTGGCGGAGGAGCACGAGACGCTTGGCGACCATGGCCGACCCGACCCTACCGGGGTGGCGGCGCCCGTCGCCGGCTCGGCGACCCTGTCCTCCGGCGCGGGGTGGGCTCTACGGTGTCACGGTGGACGTCGCCGAGCTGTACGCCACCACCCGTGCCCGCCTGCTCGACCTGGCCGGCGGGCTGGACCCCGACCAGGCCACAGCCCCGGTGCCGGCCCTTCCCGGCTGGTCGGTGAAGGATGCCTACGCGCATCTGGCCGGGCTCTGCGCAGACGTGCTCGATGGGCGGATGGACGGGGCCGGATCGCCGCCCTGGACCGCCAGGCAGGTTGCCGAGCGCGCCGACCGGGACCTTCCGGAGGTGCGCGGCGAGTGGGAGGACCGGGGCCCGGAGCTCGATGCCTGGCTCCGCAGCCAGGGTGGCCAGCGCACCCTCTTCGTGGCGTTCGACGTGTGGACGCACGAGCAGGACATCCGTGCCGCGGTGGGCCTTCCGGGCGAGCACCACGACGGGCGGGCCAGCTACCTCGTCGACCACGCCCTGGCCGTGTTCGACCGTCGGTTCACCGAGGCCGGCGCGCCGGCCCTGCAGGTCGTGGCCGACAGCACGAGGCGGGTGCTCGGCGCGGGGGAGCCGGGAGCCACCCTGCGGGCCTCGGACTACGAGATGCTGCGGGTCCTGTTCGGGCGGCGCAGCCGGACGCAGATCGTGCGGGCGGACTGGGAGGGTGACCCGGGTCCCTACGTCGAGCACCTCCACCTCTTCGAGCCCCCGTTGACCGATCTTCTGGACTGAGGGTCCGGGACGATCCGTCCGGACACGCCGGTGGCCCCGGGCCAGCAGGGTGCGGACGCCCTGCCGGGCCCGGGGTGCATCACCGATTCGGCCTCGCCGGGGTCCTACCGTAGAGACATGCGGACTCCATGGAGCGGCGGGACCGAGACGACGGCGGGGACTCGGGTCGGGCCGGGGCTGGTCGACGGAGCGCCCCGGTGACCGACACCCAGTCGACCTACCCGGTGCCCAAGCCCTATCTGACGAGCGGGGAGCTGCAGTCGACGCCGCTGCCCAAGGTGCGGCGGGGCGGCATCGACCCCAAGGTGGTGGGCGAGATCCGCCGTCGGGCGGCGTCGACCATCGACGCTCTCTACGCCACGATCGACAAGCTCCAGTCGGAGCTCAACGGCCATCTGGGCGACGCCGACGCGGATCAGACCGCCGACACGGCGTCGGCCGCACGGTTGCTGGAAGCGGCGACCCGCACGGCCGATGCGCTGATCGTCGAGGCCAGGTCCCGGGCCGACGAGCTCGACGAGGAGACGGCACGGCGGCGGGCCGAGATCGAGGCCGAGCTTGTCGCCGAGGAGGCACGTCGGGACGAGGCCCGGGCCCGGATCGCCGAGGAGGTCGCCGAGGCGGAGGCCGCGGCGGATGCGCGCCGGGCCCAGATCGAGGCGGAGGTCGAGCGCTGGGACGCCGAGCTCGACGTCCGTCGGGACCACATCCTCGGCCAGTTGAGCGAACTGGCCGACCTGGTGACCGCCGTCGACCCGCGGGTGCCGCTCGCCGGGACGGGATCGGTCAGCGGCTTGGCCCGACACGACACCCTGCAGCTCGCCGAGGCCGACCCCATCGTCATCGGCTGAAGACCTGGCGGACCCTTCCCGGCCACGCCGGTCAGGAGCCGGTCCACGAGGCTGGCCGCTTCTGCAGGAACGCGCCCATACCCTCCTGGGCATCGGCCGCCATGGCGTTGAGGGCCATGACCGGCTTCGCCAGGTCGTAGGCCTGGTGCTGGTCGAGGTCGATCTGGCGGTAGAACGTCTGCTTGCCGATCTCGACGACCAGCGGGCTGGCGTCGGCGATGCGGGCCGCGAGAGCGGCGACGGCCCCGTCGAGCTCCGCGGTCGGGACCACGACGTTGACGAGACCCCAGTCGGCGGCCGTCGCGCTGTCGATCAGCTCCCCCGTGAGCAGCATCTGCATGGCCCGCTTGCGCCCGACGGCCCGCGAGAGCGGCACCATCGGCGTGGAGCAGAACAGGCCGATCTTCACCCCGGGCGTGCCGAACCGGGCGGCCTCGCCGGCCACGGCGAGATCGCACGAGGCGACCAGCTGGCATCCGGCCGCCGTCGCGATGCCGTGGACCTTGGCGATGACCGGCTGGGGGACGGCCTGCACCGTCTCCATGAGCACGGTGCAGAGATCGAACAGGTCCCGGTAGAACGGCACCGTCCGCCCGACCATCTCCGAGAGATCGTGGCCCGCCGAGAAGCAGGGCCCGGCGCCCGCGATCACGATCACCCGCCCCGAGGCCTCCCTGAGGGCCTCCACGAGGTCCTGCATCAGCGCCATCGACAGCGCGTTGCGCTTCTCCGGGCGGTTGAGGGTGATCTCGGTGACGGGGCCCGACTGGGCGACCACCAGGTGCTCGAAACCCATGCCCGACCTCCTCGTCGGCGGCCAGCATGCCCCGCCCCGGGGTCGACGACAACCGTCCACCCACCCACCCGCCCGCGGGACGGGCGGCGATCCGGGGGCCCCTCGCGCCGCCGGTGGTGACATCACGGTGGGTGGTTGGGTGACCGCGTGAGAGCGCCGACGCACCGACCGCCGCGTCGGCCGGTTCGCCGGGGCCCGACCATCGCCGGGCCGGCCGCGGGGGATCACGGTGGCCGCCCTGCCGGTACGATCCCGGCCATCGTCACGGGTCACCAGCTGCACGAACCGGCCGGGACGGATCCGGACTCGCGGCCCCTCGGCCTGGCGCTCGGCGCCGTCGCCGGCCTCCTCGGCCTCCTCGGCTGCGCCGCGCTCGCCGCCCGTGCCTGGGTCCCGGTCGACGACGACGCCATCATCTGGCTGCGGACCCGGGACGTCGGTACCAGGCACACGCCGCTGCTCGGCCTCTACTCCCGCTACGGCTGGAGTCACCCGGGGCCCGTCGTCTTCACTGCGCTGGCCGTCCCGCTCCGCCTCCTCGGCGGCCGCCCGTCGGCGCTCATGGTCGGCGCGCTGGTGCTCAACGTGGCCGCAGGCGCCACCGCCGTGTCGTTCGCAGGACGCACCGCGGGGCCGGGCGCCGCGGTCGCCATGGCCCTGGGCGTCGCGGTGCTCGCCGTCGGCCTGGGCAACCGGCTCATCGACCCGTGGCCACCCGACCTCGTCGTCCTCCCCCTCGTGAGCTTCGTGTGTGCCGTGTGGGCGTGGAGTGCCGGGGACCGCGTCGCCCTCCCCGTCGCCGCCGGCATCGGCTCCCTCCTCGTGCAGGCCCACGTCAGCCTCGCCCTCCCGGTCGGTGCGGTCGGCGCCGTCGGCGCCGTCATGCGCCTGGCATGGACCCGGGTCGCCGACGGCCGGGGGCTGGAGCCGGCCGGGACGGACCTCCCGGGGCCGGATTCGGGCGCCACGGACCCGGGCGCCACGGACCGACGCCGTGGGGATGCCGCCGCGGTGGGGAACGCCGGGGCGGAGCCCACCTCACCCGTTCCAGGGGAAGGGCCCGGGGCACGGGTGCCCGTGGTCACGATCGGCGTCCTCGTCGTGCTGTGGGCGCCGGCCCTGCTCCAGGAGTTGTTCGGGCACCCGGCCAACCTGTCCCAGATCCTTCGGTTCTTCACCCACCCCGCACCGCAGCCCCTCGTCGGCTGGTCACAGGGCATCCGCCTCGCTGCCCGGACCCTCGCGCCGTGGGGGCCGTGGCTGGGAACCAGACGGGTCGGAGTCCTCGGCGCCCCCCTGCCGGCCCCGGTCTGGTGGCTGCTCGCGCCGGCGGGGGTGCTCGTGCTCAGCGCAGCCGCGGCGCGCGTCGCGCGCGACCGCATCGGCCTCCGCCTGGTGCTCCTCGTCGCCGCCGGCCAGGTGGCCGCGGTGACCGCGGAGTCGCGAATCGTCGGCTTCCCCTATGCCTACCTGACCCATTGGACCCGCGCCGTCGCCTGCCTGACCGTCGTGACCCCGTTGGTCGTGTTCGGCCGCCTGGCCTTCGCGGCGGCGGTCCGGGAGGCGACCGATCGTGATCTCCGGGAAGGCGCCGCCGGCCGGGCCCTGACGGGCGGGGCGCTCGCCGCCGTCGCGGCCTTCGTCGCGGTGCTCGGAGCGACCCGGACATCGCCGCCGTCACCCGCCGACCAGGCCCGCTTCCGACAGCTCCTGCCGCCTGCGGTTGCCGCGGTCGCCCGGGGCACGACGGTGAGGGTCGCGTCACGGGCCGGTCCGTTCTCCGCCCCGGCGTCCTCCCTGGCGGTCGAGCTCGAGCGCCACGGGCGGACCGCGCTCCTGCCGTCGGGATCCACCGTCAGGGGCGAGCCGTTGGACGAGGCGGGAGCCGGCCACGGCGCCCCCCCGGGCCGCGTGCTTCCGACGCTGGTCGTGGCCGTGGGTTCCTGGCTGGATGACCTGTCGGCGCGCCCCGGGGCCCGCGTCGTGTCGATGGTCGACCCGCTGGGCCCCGCCGACCGCCAGGAGGCCGACCGCCTCCGGGACACGCTCGCGAAGCGAGCCCGGGCGATGGGCCGCGCCGACCTCGTCCCGACCATCGAGGACACCCCGGCTCAGCTCGGGATCGTGGCCCCCCCGGAGCTCGGGACCGACGACGTCCGCCGGCTGGTCACCCTCGCCCTCCACGGACCGGCCACGGCGGTGGTGCTGCTCCCTCCGACGACCTGGGACGCCGGCGGCTGAACGGCGGTCGTCCGGGCACCGTCAGCGGCCGAGGTCGCCGGTCATCTCGCTCGGCGCGATGTCCAGGAAGCGCTCCAGGTTGCGGTGGAGGTTGATGATCCGGCACTCCTCGCCGGAGAGCGTCAAGCGGGTGAGGCCGGGCTGGTGCAGTCCCCGCTGGGCCCTGCCCAGGGCGGCGACGTCCTGGTTGACGACCAGGCCGAACGCGGCCGAGTCCGCCGGGACCGCGATGTCGACGGGCTTCGACCGCGGCGCGGGGTCGCCCGGTGGCCGGCGCTGGAAGGCGAACACGTCCATCACCGCATCGTCGGGGGTCGACCCGGGGCGGGCCCGCACCACCGAGAGCAGATCGGGGAAGATGAGCACCGTGGTGTTGGGGAACAGGTTGTACTGCTGCATGTTGAGGATCTGCTCGTCGCGGTAGGACGAGAAGTCGAGACCCAGGGAGCGGCCTCGGTCGCGGACCAGGTTCGCGAGCACGTGCCGCAGATCCACACCGTCAGGGATCGGCGGCAGCGCCCCGGCGGCGGTCTTGTCGTGGAGACCGATGCGCGCCCCCATCACCTCGACGAAGGACCGCCAGACCTGCTCGTCGTCGGGGCGGTCGCGCAACCGGGGCGACGGCACCCCGTAGGGCTGCTCGAGCTTGCCGTGTCGCCCCCAGAGCCGCTGTGGCGAGTTCACGTCGTCGCACATCGGGAGCATCTCCCGGTGGATGCCCTGGACGTGGTACGTCTCGCTGAAGCCGTCGATGAGGGTCTTCCAGTTGCACGCCAGCGCGGTCGAGACCACGAACTGGCAGCGGAAGTCCTCGATGCCGGCCCAGGCGGCGTCGTCCGGGACCCCCTCGAGGAACTCGTCGAGCGGCTCGGCCCCGGTGTCGAGGTTCACGAAGACCAGCGGCCCCCAGGTGCCGACCTGCACGCCCGGGAGCGGGTAGTCCTCGTTGCGGAGGGCGCCGAACCCCCTGCGGGACGGGACCTCCCGGAGGCGACCCTCCAGGTCCCAGCACCAGCGGTGGTACGAGCAGCGGAGCTCGTCGAGCCCGCCGCCCGAGCCGGCACAGAGCTCGTTGCCCCGGTGCAGGCACACGTTCTGGAAGGCCCGCAGCACGCCGTCGTGTCCCCGCACGAGGAGCACCGAGTACGGGCCGACCTCGTAGGCGAAGAAGTCGCCGGGGCTGGCGACGTGGTCGACGGTGCAGGCGAGCTGCCAGACGCGCGGCCACAGGCGGGTCCGTTCGACGGCGGCGAACTCCGGCGACGTGTAGCGCGAGGCCGGAACGGTCACCGGCGTGCGGGCTCGCGGCATGCTCGTGATGGTCGTGCCGAGGGCGGCTTCGGTGCCCGGGTCCGGGGTGGCCGTCATCGGTTGCCCGCCGTGTCAGCGGGTGCCACGCACCTCCGGATCACGAGCTCGTGCACGGTGCGGATCCCTCTGTCCCCGTCTCGGGCCCGCAGGCCTCAGCCGCCGCGCGAGGCCCGCGGCTGCCCGGAGCTGAACGACTCGATCCAGTAGCCCACCTCCACGGCGTGATCCCCGAGCCGCTCGAGGAACCTGGCCACCAGCGCCATCTCGATGAGGACGGGCGCGCGGAGCACGCCGGACGCGAGCTCGCCGATCAGCCCCGTGTAGAGGTCGTCGATCCGCTCGTCCTCCTGCTCGAGGTGGTCGGCGATCTGCTCGTTGCCCTCGGCGAAGGCGTCGGTCACCTGCCGCCACATGTCCCGCGCCTGGTCGAAGAGCTGGGCCACCAGGCCCCGCACACGGGGTGGCAGCTCGTTGCCGATGTGCATCCTGCCCCGGCGGGCAACGTCTCGTGCGAGCGCGGCGGTGAGCTCGAGCTCGGGAACGATCCGCAGCGCCGCCACGAGGAAGCGGAGCTCGCCGGCCACCGGTTGCTGGCGCACCAGCTGCTCGACCACGAGCGACTCCACCGTCCGGTGGAACTCCTCGATGATGTCGCGGGTGGCCTCCACGCGCTGGGCTGCGTCGTCCTCCCCGGCGAGGAAGGCGGCCTCCGCCCCGCCGATCGCCTCCTGGACGAGGACGATCATCCGACTGAGCGCCGCCCTGATCTCCTCGAGGTGGTGGTGGTACTCGACGCGGAGCTCCCCGGCCATCGGCGCCACGGTAGTCGGCCGGTGTCCCGTGGGCCCGGTCCGATCCCGGGCCGCCTCGCCGGCCGGGGTGCCTCGCGGGGTCCCGGGTGGGTAGGGTGATCGGCCGTGGACGAATCCCGAGCCCGAGAGTTGCTCGACGCCGAGCGCGAGCGCTTGGTCACCATCCAGGAGGACCTGCGCCGCTCGGGCGTGGGGACCGAGGGAGAGCGGGACGAGCTCGACGAGCTGAGCCTGATGGACCAGCATCCGGCCGACGTCGCGACGGAGACCGCGGACCGCAGCCGCGACCTCGGGTTCCTCGAGCAGTACGAGCGTGACCTGGCCGACGTGGGGGATGCCCTCCGCCGCCTGGAGGACGGGACGTACGGCCGGTGCCAGGTCTGTGGCCGACCCATCCCCGACGAGCGGCTCGAGGCCGATCCCACCGCACGCTTCGACGTCGCCCACGAACGGGCGGTCGAGGCCGCCGAGCTCGGCTACGGCGAGGCGCCCCCGCCGCGCTAGCCGGGACCGGGCTCCATGGGAAGGCGTGACCTGGATCGCCTCGAGGCGAGATGGCGGGCAGGTCGCGTCAGGCGGTAGCCGGCTGGATCCGTCGCTACCCGTTCCCGCCCCGCTACCGGGCCGCTGAGCGGGTGGCGCTGGAAACCGCCGACCGGGTGCGGCTGGCGGCGTGGTGGCTGCCCGGTCCGGCTGACGCGCCCGCTGCCGTCGTGCTGGTCCACGGGGCGATGCACCACTCGCGCAGCCCGCGTGTCCTGGCCTTCGCCGAAGCGCTGTCCACCGGCGTGCCGGTGCTCGTGCCGGATCTGCGGGGCCACGGGTGGTCGGGGGGTCGATCCAGCCTGGGCGGGCACGAGTCGCTCGACGTTGCGGCCTGCGTCCGCGAGGCGTCGGGCCGGACCGGCCTGCCGGTCGTCACGGTGGGGATGAGCCTGGGCGCCGCCGCCGTCCTGCTGTCGGCCGGTCGCTACGGCGGGGTGGCCGGGGTCGTGGCCGTGTCGGCCCCCGCGTTCACGAGCTGGGAGCGACCCGGCGCCGCCCGTCTGCACCGGATCGCCTCGACCCGGAGCGGCCGGCTCCTGTCGGCCGTGGCGCTCAGGACCCGGCTCGCCGCGGAGCTCGCGGAGATCGAGGAGGCGGCGCACGAGGTGGCGTCGATCGCCCCGGCCTGGATCGTGCTCGTCCACGATCCCGAGGACGACTACTTCGGACCCGAGCATCCCGAGGCCATCCGGGAGTGGGCGGCCGGGCCGGCGGAGATCTGGTGGAAGCGCGGCGGCGGGCACGGCACCGACCTGCTCGACGCCGCCCTCGCCGTCCGGCTGCTCGACGTCATCGGGGCGCGGGCCCGGGGCGGGGCGAACCCGGTGGTGCCCTGACGGTCGCCTCATGGTGATCGAGGCGCTCCACGAGCTCGAGCCGGTTGCCGAAGGGGTCGTCGACGTACGCCCGGTGCAGCCCGTCGACACCCTGGCCGCGGCGCACCCGGTATCCCGCGCCGTGGAGGTGGTCGACCAGCTCGGGCAGCCCGTGCACGGCCAGAGCGGCGTGGGCCTTCCGGGCGGGGCGGAAGCCGTCCTCGACGCCGAGGTGGACCCGCAGACCGCCCCGTTCGAACCAGCAGCCCCCCGGTGTTCCCGGTCCTCCCCGGGCAGCCTGCTTCGGGGCCCGCGGAATCCCCAGCACGCCCACGTAGAAGGCCTCGGCCTCCGCAGCCCGGCCCGGCGGCATGGCCAGCCGGACGTGGTCGAGTCCGACGACGGTGCCGTCCCAGGCGGCGGCGTCGTCGCTGAGGCCCCAGGCCTCGAGGAAGCCCCGGGCCCGTTCCGAGCGCGGGTAGCGGTCGACGATCTCCCGGAACCGCTCGTCGTGTCCGGCCACCAAGAGATGGGCGATCTCGTGGACGATGACGTAGTCGAGCACCCATGACGGCGCCCGGGCCAGGCGACTCGAGATCCGGACGGTCCCGGTGGCCGGCGTGCAGGATCCCCAGCGATGGCCCTGGCGGTCGGACCACCGCACCGATGAGGGGACGGGCAGCCGGTGGCGGGCGGCCAGGCGCCG
>Ga0209048_10000774_pt1 | contig 33855 bp, 26 predicted proteins | sample FrelakmetCRP12CR_FD_187146 | JGI IMG/M metagenome (GOLD analysis project Ga0209048, IMG submission 187146) | Freshwater lake sediment microbial communities from the University of Notre Dame, USA, for methane emissions studies - CRP12 CR (SPAdes)... | ecosystem: Environmental > Aquatic >...
CCGCGGCTCCGACGTCGGGTGCGGCCACGCTTGGTCATGCCCTGGTCCGTCCCCCGCCCTCGGCTGCCGTCGGACCCCAGCGTCACACCGTCGGTGCGGGGCCTCCTGTTCCTGGCCGTCCTGGTCGCGATCGTTTTGACCGGGGTGGCCGCCGCGCTGCTGTGGCCACCGCACCCGCACCCGCCCACCCCACCGAACCTCTCGGCACCGGTGAACCCGATCCCGGGCACGGTCGAGTTCGTCCGCACCTACGAGTGCCGGGCCTTCACCAGTGGCTCGGTGACCGACGTGCCGGCGCCGACGTCGACGCCACAGTGCTCGACGGCGCAGGTCCTGGTCCGCGCCGGACCGGACAGGGGCAGGCAGGTCCCCGTCGACCAGCTCGGCCAGGGCGGCAACCCCGCCCTCCACGTGTCGGACGCTGGCGGGGCCTCGGCGCCCTCGTGGGCCTCGGCATCACCTGGCTGGTGCTCGTGCGCTTCGTCCTCCCGGCGATCCTCGAGGGCAGGAACCCCGTGGCGGTAAGCCTTGTCGGCTCGGCGATGATCGTGCTCGTGGTGCTGTTCGTCGCCCACGGCCTCACGCCCCGGACGGCCACCGCGGTCCTCGGCACGCTGGCGAGCCTGGTCGTCGTGCAGGTCGTCGCCGAGCTCGCCGTCCGGGGTGCCGCGCTGACCGGCCTGGCATCCGACGAGGGGGCCTACCTGCAGAGCGTCGTCGGCAGCGTCAGACTCCAGGGTCTCATGCTGGGCGGCGTGGTCATCGGGTCACTCGGCGTCCTGAACGACATGACCGTGACCCAGGCGTCGACCGTGTGGGAGATCCACCACGCCGAACCGGCCCGGCGGTTCGGCGACCTGTACCGCTCGGGGATGCGCGTCGGGCGAGATCACATTGCCTCCACCGTGTACACGCTCGTCCTCGCCTACGCCGGGGGCCGCCCTGCCCACGCTCCTGCTGTTCACCCTGGCCGGTCGCCGGGTCGGAGACGTGGTCACATCCGAGCTCGTGGCCGAGGAGGTGGTGCGGACACTCGCCGGCAGCATCGGCCTGGTGCTCGCCGTTCCCCTCACCACCGCCCTGGCGACGCTGGTGGTGACCAGCGGGACACGCGTCGGTGCCCGCCGTGGCGTGACCGCCGGCCTGGACGTCGAGGCCGGGGCGGCCTGAGCACGACGGCCTGAGCGGGCTGAGGCGGTCAGCCCCGGGGACGGACGACCACCTTGCCGATGACACGGCGCTCGGCCAGGTCGGTGAGCGCGGCGGCGACCCCTTCGAGCCCGATCTCCCGATCCACGACCGGGCGGATGCGCCCGTGGCGGTGCAGGTCGAGCAGCTCGGCGTGCACCCCTCGCATGAACGACCGACCCGCCTCGTCCCGGCTGTAGGCGCCCAGGTAGACGCCCAGGACCGACTGGTTGCGATAGAGCAGCTGGTTGGCCGGGATCTGCTGGATCTGTCCGCCGGCGAAGCCCACCACGAGGATCCGTCCCTCCGACGCCGTGCAGCGGCGGGCGGCGTCGAACCACTCGCCGCCGACCGGGTCGAACACCACGTCGACGCCCCGTCCGGTGGTGGCCTCGAGCGCGGCGTCCACGAGATCGTCGCACGTCGTGTCCACGGCGACGTCGGCGCCGAGCGCCCGGCACACGTCGACCCTCCCGGGTCCCCCAGCCGCCGCGATCACCCGCGCTCCCGCCACCTTCCCGATCTGAACCGCGGCCGAGCCCACGCCGCCGGCGGCGGCCAGCACCAGCAGCGTCTCCCCCGCACGGATCCCCGCCCGCCGGTGCAGCGACACGTGGGCGGTCGTGAAGGCGATGAGCATCGCCGCAGCCGCCCCGTCGTCGATGGTCTCGGGAAGCGGGTACAGCCGATCGGCCACCAGGATCGCCTCCTCGGCGAGGGCGCCGTCCGGCAGCTCGGCAACCCCGCAGAACCGCCGTCCGACCAGCGAGGGATCCACGCCCGGCCCGGTCGCCACCACGAGGCCCGCCGCGTCGAGGCCCGGGGTGAACGGGAGCTCCGGCCGCAAGGCGTAGGTGCCCCGGCACAGGAGCACGTCGGGCAGGTTGCAGGCGGCTGCGCCGACCCGGACGCGCACCTGGCCGGGGCCCGGCTCCGGCGACGGAACGTCGGTGACCTCCAACACCTCGGCCGGCTCACCGTGGCGGCTCACCCGCAGGGCCCGCACGGCCGGCTACCAGGCCCCGGACGCCCGGAGCCGGGCGAGCCGATCGTCGTCGTAGCCGAGCAGGTCACGGAGCACGGCCTCGTTGTGCTGGCCGAGGGTCGGCGGCAGTGCCGTCTCCCCGCGGCGGGCACCGTCGACGAGGAAGGGGCCGAGGAGCACCTGCACGGGCCCGGTCCCTGGCACGTCCACGGTCGTCGTCGCCCCCCGATACGCCAGTTGAGGGTCCCCGAGGGCCTCGTCGAGGGTCCGCACCGCGGCGGCGGGGATCCCTGCCGCGCCGAGCCGTGCGAGCCACTCGTCCGCCGGGCCGCTGGCGAAGGCCCGTCGCATGCCCGCCACGTAGTCCCCGACTCCGACCAGGCGGCCCTCGGCCGTGGCCCACCTCGGGTCGCCGGCGAAGGTCGCGCAGCCGGGTATCTCGGCCACGAGCGCCAGGAGTCGGGCGTGGAAGTGCAGCGGGGTCTGCACGAGGAGCGCCCGGCCGTCGGACGACTCCACGACCAGCGTGGTGGGCGGCGCGAGCGACCCGTAGCGGTCGGCGACGGCCAGCCACTGGAGGAGGCACTCGGCCAGGCTGAGGTCCAGGTGGCAACCGGCGCCCGTGCGCTCCCGGGCGTAGAGGGCGGCGGCGGTCGCCTGGGCGGCGGCTGCCGCGCCGGCCACGTCGGCGATGGTGACGGGAAGCGGCCAGCCCGGGCCGTCTCCACGGGCCCCGGTGAGCTCGAGGACGCCGGTGGCCGCCTGGACCGGCCCGTCGGTCGCCGGCCGGCCGGCTCCGGGGCCCTCGGAGCCGTACCCCGTGATGCTGCAGTAGATGAGCCGGGGATTGACCGTGCGGAGCTCATCGTAGGTGACGCCCAGGCGGGCGGTGACCCCCGGTCGGAAGTTCTCGAGGAGCACGTCGGCGTGCGCGACCAGGTCCAGGAGCACCCCCCGCCCGGCCTCGGACTTGAGGTCGAGGGTCACGCTGAGCCGGTCGCGGTGCAACGCCAGCCAGAAGGGCGACGGCGGGTCGCCCGGCGCGAGCCCGCTGCCCGCCCGGGTGGGATCGCCGGCGGGTGGCTCCACCTTGATCACCTCGGCCCCCAGCTCGCCGAGGGTGTGGGTCGCCAAGGGGCCCGACAGGAACGTCGACAGGTCGATGACCCGGACACCGGCGAGAGGGTGGTGCACCGCCACGCCCCGTTCAGGCCTCGTCGCGGGCGAGGCACCCCCGCACGAAGTCGTGGATGCGTGCGCGGGCGATCCGGCCCAGCCCGGTGGGCTCCGAGTCGATCCCGTGGGGCCCGTCCGGATACACGGCCAGCTCGACCCGGCTCCCGGCGGCGGCGAGGCGGGCGGCGAGGAACAGCGAATCGTCCAGGAGCCAGTCGGCGGTGCCGACGGTGATGAGGACCGGCGGGAGGTCGCCGAGGTCCGCCCACAGGGGCGACACGGCCGGGTCGCGGGCCTCCTCGGCGGTCCGGCCGGGCAGGTAGTGGGCCCGGTTGGACCCGTCACCCGTGGCGTAGGGGACCACGCCGGCCATCCGCCGACCGCTGGGCGTGCCCCCGAGGTCGTAGGCGCCATAGCACAGGTCGGCACCCCGGAACGGTGGACAGCCCCCGAGGTGGTCGCGAAGCCTGAGCAGGGTGACCATTGCGAGGTACGCGCCCGCCGACTCGCCTCCCAGCACCAGGCGGTCGGTGCCGAACTCGGCGGGGGCCCGCTCGACCAGCCACCGGGCTGCGGCCTCGGCATCGTCCGGCCCCGCCGGGAACGGATGCTCCGGCGCCAGCCGGTAGTCCACGCTCACCACCAGGGCGTCGCAGGCCTGGGCCAGCGCCCAGTTCCGGAGGTCCATGCTGGCCGCAGAGCCGAGGGTCATCCCTCCGCCGTGGAAGTGCAGGTAGACCCCCCGGATTCGCTCCGGGACGAGGATCCGGATGGGAATGGGCCCCTCCGGGCCCGGGATCCGTCGGGTGGTCGGGAAGTCGAGGGCCCGCATGCCGAACAGGCCTCCCGGGGCCATCGCCCCGCGCAGCCAGCGGAGGCCCTCGGCGCTGGACGTGTCGAGGCCGGCCATCGCCCTGGTCGTCTCCATCAGCACCAGGTTCCGCGCCCGCTGCTCGTCGGTGTGGGCGAGCAGCGCCGGGTCGAACAGCGCCATGGCCCCCTCCTCCGGACGGCAGGCTAGCGACGGTGACGGGCCCCTGCCCGGGTCCGCGGCCCCTGACGACAAGGGCTGTTCGCCTCTAGACAGCGGACCGTTCATGTTCTAGCAAGGTCGTGTGACGAGCCCTCCCGACCCCCAGGCACCGGAGCAGTCGAGTCGGATGACCCGCTTCTGGAGCTGGATGGCGTTCAACTTCGGGAAGTACGCGCTGATCGTGGCTGCGGCGTGCGTGGTCGTCACCCTCGTCCTCGGCGTCGGGCTCAGCAACCTGCGGTTCGCGACCGGCCAGGACAGCTACCTCAACAAGGACCAGCAGGCCTACAAGGACAACCGGGACTACCAGGCGCTCTTCGGCGGCGACGCCATGCTGGTGCTGTTCACCGCCAACCCCGGCACCGACGTCTCCGGACTCGGCGCCAAGGCCAACCGGGACATCATCGACTCGGCGGCGGAACGCCTCCGCAACAGCGGGCAGGTCAGCTCGGTCATCACCCCGTCGGACGCCCTGCGCTTCACCCAGAAGCTGGTCCAGGCGCCGCCGGGCGGCGGGCCCACCGACAGCCCCGCCGGCAAGATCCTCCTCGCCGCCCTGGCCCGTGACCCCAACCCGGCGGCCAAGAAGGCACGCCAGACCGACGCCACCGTCACGCTCCTCCGACTGAACGGCGTGGGCGACCAGACGCTGGACAACCCCGAGTACGTCAAGTTCCTCCTGTACGACAACCACGGGTTCACCGTGGGGGCGGACGGCAAGCTCGTGGCGCCACCCCAGGACCAGCTGCACATCCGCAAGGCCCTGCTCCCGTTCTTCCCCGACCCGCACCACTCGCTCATGGTCGTGCGCCTGCCGGGCAACTCGCCCATCGACAAGGAAGGCAAGGCGTCTGACGAGGTCGTCGCCACGATTGGGGGCGTGAACCCGAACGGCTTCACCGTGGTGACCACCGGCTACCCGGTGCTCCTCAAGAACATCAACGACTACCTCCAGGGCGGGTTCCTCACCCTCGGCGCCATCGCCGTCGGTGTGATGATCCTCATCCTCGGCCTGCTGTTCAACGTTCGCTGGCGGCTGCTGCCGCTCCTCGTCGTGATCGTCGGGGTGGCGTGGGGCTTCGGCGTCTTCGGCTTCCTCGGGATCCCCCTGTCGCTCGTCACCATCTCGGGCCTGCCCATCCTCATCGGCCTCGGCATCGACTTCTCCATCCAGATGCACAGCCGCGTCGAGGAGGAGGTCGTCATCGACCGGTCCGTCCATCCGATCGCGGAGACCACCAGCAACCTCGGTCCGGCGCTGCTCACCGCGACCGCCGCCGCGGTGGTCTCGTTCATCGCCCTGCAGCTCTCCCACGTCCCGATGATCCGCCAGTTCGGCGTCCTGCTGGCGGTCGGCATCGCCGTGATCTGCATCGCCAGCCTGGTGGTGCCCACCGCTGCCCTCGGCTACCGGGAGTACCACTCCCGGACGGCGACCGGCGACTACCGGTCGGGCCCCCTCGGGCGCCTCGTGGTCTGGCTCGGCTCCCTCCCCCAGGCGGCCGTGGTGCCCCTGATCGTGGCCAGCGTGGTCATCCTCCTCGCCGGCATCGCCGTGGAGGGGAAGCTGACCCTCCAGACCGACCCGCAGAAGTGGGTCAACCAGTCGAGCCCGACGATCAAGGGCCTGCACACCCTGCGCGACCAGATCGGATCGTCGAACGAGCTCGGCATCTACATCCGGACCGCCGACCCGTTCGGGAACCAGGCCGCCGGCTACACCGACGCGTTCGCCCGGAAGTGGCTGGCCAAGTACCCGAAGGACTTCCTGACCGCCTCCAGCATCGTCACCACGACCAGCTACCTGCTCGACCTCCCCGATCCCCCGCCGGGGGCCGCCCCGGTGGCGCCGACCGGCGCCGAGGTCAAGACGGTGTACGACGCCGCGCCGCCCGACATCCAGAAGAGCACCGTGAACCCCGCCACGAACGACCTGAACCTGATCTTCCAGGCGGGCCCGTCGACCCTCAAGCACCAGAAGGTCTACGTGGACGACATCACGGCGAACGCCGACCCGCCGCCCCCGATCAAGGCCACACCCGCCGGCCTGGCTGTGGTGGGGGTCGGGCTGCTGGCCAACCTCGAGGCCAACCGGGCCGCGCTGACCTATGTGGCGCTCGGCCTCGTGTTCCTCTTCCTGCTGCTCCGGTTCCGCTCCCTCGGCAAGGCGGTGATGTGCATGGTGCCCGTCCTCCTGGCCGTCGGGGCCTCCGCCCTTGTCGAGTTCGCCGCGGGGCTGGACCTCAGCCCGCTCACCGCCGTCGGGGGGCCGCTGGTCATCGCGATCTGCACGGAGTTCACCACCCTCATCCTCCTGCGCTACTTCGAGGAGCGTGAGCGTGGCGAGACGCCGGCGCAGGCCGTCGAGGTGGCGGCGTCCCGCACCGGTCGGGCGTTCTTCTGCTCGGCCCTGACCGCCGTCGCGGGCATCGCCGTGCTCGGGCTGTCATCACTGCCCCTCCTGCGGGACTTCGGCATCATCGTCGCGCTGAACGTCTCCATCGCCCTGCTGTCGGCCCTGGTGGTCCTGCCGCCGCTGCTGGTCTGGTCCGACACCCGCAAGCTCCTGCGGGGCGGCCCCGACGCCCACCACGATCCCGAGTTCGACGAGCCCGAGATGATCTACCAGGACTGGGCCCGCCGGGCCGGGCACGAGGTCTCAGCGCCGAGCGCCCGCTGACCCGATCGTCAGGACCGGCCGGTGTAGGACAGGATCGTCTGGAGGTACAGGCTGCGCTCGTAGGCGGTCGGGTCGGCGACCGCGGCATGGCTGACGCTGCCCTTCAGCTGCTCGACGGACTCGTACTCGTGGTCGGCCATCCACCGCTCGACACCGGTGAGGACCTCCGCCACGTGCGACGGCCCCCGGCGCAGCAGCGCCGAGGCCATCATGGCGACGTCGGCGCCCGCCAGCAGGACGCGAAGGACGTCCTCGGGCCCGTGGACGCCGCTCGTGGCGGCCAGCGAGCAGCGCAGCTGGGGCCGCAGGATGGCGATCCACCGGAGTGGCAGCCGGAGGTCGTCGGGCGTGCTCAGGACCATCCGGGGCCGAACGTCGAGGTCCTCGAGGTCGAGATCCGGCTGGTAGAAGCGGTTGAACAGGACCAGTCCACCGGCCCCGGCGGCTTCGATCCGGCCGGCCAGGTTGGCCAGCGCCGTGACGTAGGGCCCGAGCTTGACCGCCACCGGGATGTCGACCGCGGAGGCCACCAGGGCGATCAGGTCGAGGTAGGCGGACTCGACGTCGGCGGCGGTCCGGTCGGGGTCGGCGCTCAGGTAGTAGAGGTTGAGCTCGAGGGCCGACGCCCCGGCGTTCTGGAGCAGGTGGGCGTAGTGCACCCAGCTGCCCGCGGTGACGGCGTTGAGGCTGGCGACCACCGGGACCTCGAGCGCGGTGCACGCCGACTCGAGGAGGCGCAGGTACCGGTCGGAGCCGGTGTTGTAGTCGTCGAGCTCCGGGAAGTAGCCCCCGGCCTCCGGTGAGGTGCCGGCGCCCGTCTCGAGCATCTCGTCGATCGCGAGCTGGTCGTGGACCAGCTGCTCCTCGAACAGCGACGGCAGGACGACGGCGCCGACGCCGGCGGCATCGAGGCGGCGGAGGGTGTCGAGGTCGCCCGTCATCGGCGACGGGGACGCGACCACCGGGCTGCGCAGGGCGAGACCCAGGTAGGTGGTGCCGAGGTCAGGCGTCACCGTCGTCGTCCTTCGTCGTCAGAGTCCCGGACCCGGCCGATCCCGGCGGCTCGGCGAGGGTCCGCTCGACGCCGGCCAGCTGCCGGTAGAGCCGCCACCGCTCGTCGGCATCGGACTGGGCGAGCGCGAAGAGGTGCGCGGCCCGCTGGGGCTCGGAGCGGACCAGGGCGGAGAAGCGCCCCTCGGCCATGGCGAAGTCCCGCACCGGGATCGTCGGCTCGTGGGAGTCGAGCCGGAACGGGTGCTCGTGCTCCTCGATCCCGGGGTGGAACCGGTAGAGCGGCCAGTAGCCGCTCTTGGCCGCGTCCTTCTGGTGCGACATCGAGGTGGCCATGTCGATGCCGTGGGCGATGCACGTGCTGTAGGCGATCACGAGCGACGGCCCCGGCCACGCCTCCGCCTCGAGGAGGGCCTTCACCGTCTGCACGTCGTTGGCGCCGACGGCCACCTGGGCGACATAGACGTCGCCGTAGGACATGGCGATCATCCCGAGGTCCTTCTTGGCGGTCGACTTGCCCGCGGTCGCGAACTTGGCGACCGCCCCCCTCGGCGTCGACTTCGAGGCCTGCCCGCCCGTGTTGGAGTACACCTCGGTGTCGAGGACCAAGATGTTGAGGTCGCGTCCCGATGCGAGGGCGTGGTCGAGGCCGCCCGATCCGATGTCGTAGGCCCAGCCGTCCCCGCCGACGATCCAGACGGTCCTGCGGATGAGCGACTCGACCAGGCCGAGCAGACGCCGGGCGAGATCGGACGGCTCGCCGCCCCCCGACGGCGCTGCCATCCCGGCGAGTGCGTCGAGCCGGGCGGTCAGCTCCCCCACCCGCGCCCGCTGCGCCACGATGGCGGCCTCCGATGACTGGTCCGCGTCGACGATGGCCGCGACGAGGTCGTCGCCCACCGTCGGGGCCAGGCGGGTGAGGAGCCGCCGGGCCGTGTCCTGCTGCTGGTCGAGCGCCAGGCGCATGCCGAGGCCGAACTCGGCGTTGTCCTCGAAGAGCGAGTTCGCCCAGGCCGGCCCGCGGCCGTCGGCGTTGGCCGACCACGGGGTGGTCGGGAGGTTCCCGCCGAAGATCGACGAGCAGCCGGTGGCGTTGGCCACGAGCATCCGGTCACCGAAGAGCTGGGTGATCAGCTTCAGGTACGGGGTCTCGCCGCAGCCGGCGCAGGCGCCGGAGAACTCGAAGAGCGGCTCGAGCACCTGCGACCCCTTCACGGAGTCATGGGGCAGCAGCGCGCGGTCCAGCTCCGGGATGCCGAGGAAGACGCCCCAGCGGTCGCGCTCGCCGTCCCGGTGCTCCTCGGCCGGGAGCAGGTCGAGGGCCTTGTGCTTCACGAGCTCCTTGGACCGGGCCGGGCACACGTCGACGCACACCCCGCAACCGGTGCAGTCGTCGGGGGCCACCTGGATCGTGAGACGGTGACCGGGCAGGTCACGGGAACGGAAGTCCTTGCTCGGGAACCCCTCGGGGGCCGTGTCGAGCGCCGACGGCTCGTAGACCTTCATCCGGATGGCCGCGTGGGGACACACGATCGTGCACTTGCCGCAGTCGATGCACAGGTCCGGGTCCCAGATCGGGAGCTCGGTCGCGATCTGGCGGCGCTCGTAGCGGGCCGTCCCGACGGGGAAGCTCCCTCCGACCGGCAGCGCGCTCACCGGCAGCAGGTCACCCCGGCCCGCCAGCATCGCCGCCGTCACCCGCTGGACGAAGTCCGGCGCGTCGTCCGGGACGACCGGGCGGCGGTGGCGGCCGGCGGTGACCTTGCGCGGGTAGTGGACGCGGTGGAGATGGGCGAGCGCGGCATCGACGGCGGCGAGGTTGCGCTGCACCACGGTCTCGCCGCGCCGCCGGTAGGTGGCCTCGACGGCGTGCTTGATGGCCCCGATCGCCTGCTCCCGGGGCAGCACGCCCGACAGCGCGAAGAAGCACGGCTGCATGACGCTGTTGATCCGCCCCGCCAGGCCCGCGTCCCGAGCCACGCGGGCGCCGTCGATCACCCAGACGTCGAGCTCCCGGGCGAGGACCTCCTCCTGGACCTCGACCGGGAGCCGGTTCCAGACCTCGTCGGGGGGGTACGGGCTGTTGAGCAGGAACGTCGCGCCGGGCCGGGCCCGGTCGAGGACCTCGAGGCGGTCGAGGAGGCCCCACTGGTGGCAGGCCACGAAGTCGGCCCCGTCGACGAGATAGGTTGAGCGGATCGGCCGGGGCCCGAACCGCAGGTGCGAGACGGTCACCGACCCCGACTTCTTGGAGTCGTAGACGAAGTAGCCCTGCGCGTAGAGCTCCGTCTCCTGTCCGATGATCTTCACCGTCGACTTGGTGGAGCCGACGGTGCCGTCGCTGCCGAGGCCGAAGAAGACCGCCCCGACGGCCCCCGGCGACTCCACCCGGAAGAGGGGGTCGACCGGGAGGCTGGTGTGGCTGACGTCGTCCACGATGCCGACGGTGAAGTGGTTGCGCGGCGACGGCGCCTCGAGCTGGTCCAGCACCGCCTTGACCATGGCCGGGGTGAACTCCTTCGAGGACAACCCGTAGCGCCCGCCGACGACCCGTGGTGCGGTCCGGTCGCCGCCCTGCTCGGCGATGGCCGTCACCACGTCGGTGTATAGCGGCTCGCCGACGGCGCCCGGCTCCTTGGTCCGGTCGAGCACGGCGACCCTCCGCACGGTGGACGGCAGGGCCCGCACGAGCTCCTCCGCCGGGAACGGCCGGAAGAGCCGGACCTTCACCAGGCCGACCCGCTCGCCCGCCGCCGTCAGGGCCTCGACGGTCTCCTCCACGGCGCCGAGCCCCGACCCCATGGCGACCACGACCCGCTCGGCGTCGGGAGCGCCGTGGTACTCGACCAACGAGTAGCGGCGCCCGCAGCGGGCGGCGAGCCGGTCCATCGCCCCCTGCACGATCCCGGGGACGGCGTCGTGCCAGGGGTTGGCCGCCTCCCGGGCCTGGAAGAACACGTCGGGATTCTGGGCGGAGCCCCGGAGGGTGGGGCGGTCCGGATCGAGACCGCGCCCCCGGTGGGCCTCGATCCACCGGTCTTCCACGAGCGCGTGCAGGTCGGCGTCGTCGAGCAGGGCGATCTTGTCGACCTCGTGCGAGGTCCGGAACCCGTCGAAGAAGTGCAGGAAGGGGACCCGGGACTCGAGGCTGGCGGCGTGGGCCACGAGCGCGAAGTCGTGGGCCTCCTGCACGCTGCTGGCGGCGAGCATGGCCCAGCCGGTGGTCCGGGCCGCCATCACGTCGCTGTGGTCGCCGAAGATCGACAGCGCATGGGTCGCCACGGAGCGGGCCGCCACGTGGATGACCGCCGGGGTCAGCTCACCCGCCACCTTGAACATGTTGGGCAGCATCAGCAGCAGTCCCTGGGAGGCGGTGAAGGTCGTGACCAACGCCCCCCGCATGCCGGCCCCGTGGAGCGCACCGGCCGCGCCCGCCTCGCTCTGCATCTCGATCACCTGCGGCAGCGCGCCCCAGGTGTTGAGCCGGCCGTGGCTGCGCCACTCGTCGGCCAGCTCGCCCATCGTCGAGGCCGGCGTGATGGGGTAGATGGCGATGACCTCGCTGAGGGCGTACGCGACACGGGCTGCCGCCTCGTTGCCGTCGACACAGACCATGGCACCCACGGGCGGATGATCCGGCGCCGCCCCCGCTCCGCGACCCTCCTCGACCTGGACCCCTGGCATGGCGCGCCTCCTCCCGTCTCAGCATTGCGGCCCGCCCCACGGCCCGACAGAGCCGAACGTCCCAACCGGGAGGGACCGAAGTCGGCGTGCGGCCGGGCGGTGGGCGGGTGGCGTGGGCTGGCGCCGCGCCGCGCCCCGTCGCCCCCTCACCAGCGCGGCGACCAGGTCGCGGTCCGCAGGAGCCTGGACTCCCACTGGTCCCGGTAGGTCAGGGCGTTGGCCATGTAGGTCCCGGCCGCCCGGTGCTCCGGGGGCACCTCGGTGCTGAGCAGCTGGCGGAGACGGTCGAGGCTGTGGATGCGCTGCCAGAGGATCGCCTCGGGACGTCGACCGGTCCCGTGGGCCGGCACCCAGCAGGCCTGGATCTCGAGCAGCCGCGTCGCGTCCGGTTGGCTCGCGAGCAGGGGGTGGTAGTCCCGCCCCCAGAACCCGACGTAGTCGTCCAGCGGGGCGTCCGGCCACCCGGTGTCCTCCATGAACAGGGTCGGGGCGTGGTCGGCGACGGAGGCCCCGACCGAGTCCAGGTCGAGGTCGGTCAGCGGGGACCACGCCACGGGGAGCAGCAGCTTCCCGACGCCGTCGTGGCGGAGCGCGTCGGTGCGAGCGGCCCAGCCGGCCAGGTCACCGTCCCGGACCCGCCGCGCCAGCCGCTCCCAGGCGGCTCCGTCGTGGACGGCCGTGATCGTCACCACCCGGTAGCTGGGCCCGGTCCCGTGCGCCTGGTTGAGGTAGTAGAGCAGGCGGGCGTCCCGGCCCTGCCCGAGGAGGTCCATCCATCCCCCGGGATCCCGGTACGCCGCCTCGAACTCGTCCTCGGCCCGGCCGACCACCCGGTGGACCTCGTGCAGGTAGAGCGTCACCGGCCCGGCCCTGCGTCCGCCCGGGCGACGATCAGCTCCGCCATCTGCCGGCGCGCCAGCTTGCCGAGCTCGTTGTAGGGCAGGGCGTCGACGACCGCGAGGACCTCGGGCAGCTTGAACGGCGCCAGCCGAGCCCGGCACCACTCCCGCAGCTCCTCGAGCGTCGGAGGCGCGCCGCCGTCACGCACGACGATGGCGACACCCACCCGCTCGCCCATCTCCGGGTCGGGCACACCGGCAACGGCCACGTCGACCACGTCCGGGTGGGCGCGGACGGCCTCGGCAACCTCGATCGGGCCGAACTTCTCCCCGCCCCGGTTGATGGTGTCCGACCGCCGACCGGCCGGGTACAGGTAGCCGTCGGCGTCCTGGCGGGCGAGGTCGCCGGTCTCCAGCCATCCCGCCTGCACGTTCTGCCCCGATCGCACCCACAGCTCACCGACCTCCCCGAGGGCCACCTCCTCACGGGTGGCAGGATCGACCACCCGGATCTCGACACCCGGGAGCGGCCGCCCGACCGATCCGAGCCGCCGCGGGTCTCGATGGTCGTCCGGCGACAGCGTGGTGTAGGCCCCGAGGGTCTCGGTCTGGCCGAACACGTTGGAGAAGGCCACGTGCGGCCAGGCGTCCATGGCCCGGCTGATGAGCCCGATCGGGGCGGCGGCCGCACCGTAGGCGACCGAGCGCAACGAGCGGAGATCGGCCGTCGGCTGAGCCGGGTCGTCGAGGATGCGCGCCAGCATCGTGGGCACGAGAAACGCCGAGGCCACCCGGTACCGGGCGACGAGGTCGAGCCAGCGCCCCGCGTCGAAGCGCGGCTGCACGACCGTCGTGTCGCCCCCGTACAGGTTCAGGATCAGCCCGAGCAGGCCACCGACGTGGAAGGAGGGCACGCACATGATGGACACGTTGGGCCCACGCCCGGCCTCGAAGGGTGGTCGGTAGGCCTGGATCCGGGCCGTCACGGCATCGTGGCTGATCGGGACCGCCTTGGGCAGGCCGGTCGTGCCGCTGGTGAACAAGACCAGCGCGGGCGCCGCCCCGCCCCATGCCCGCCCGCCGACGGCGTCCGGCGCGGCGGCATCGTCCGGCCGGTCGAGCACGATGCCGGCGGACCCGAGTGCCGCCGCGAGCCCGGGCGCGCCGTCGGGCCCGGCGACGCCGACCGCCCCGCAGCCGGCGATGGCGACGAGCTGCGCGAGCTCGCCGGTCGTGAGCAGGGGATTCATGTGGGCCGTGGCGGCCCCCAGCTCGGCGGCGGCCAGGGTGGCGGCCGTCCCCCGCACCCCGCCCCAGTCCACCAGCGCGACCCGCGCCCCCGGTCCGACCCCGCGGGCCGCCAGGGTGGCCACCCAGCGCCTGGTTTCCTGCTGCAGGGCGGCGTAGGTCCATTCCGTCCCGTCGTCGAGGACCAGGGCGGTCCGGCCGGGATCGCCGGCAGCCGGTGCGTCCAGGACCGCGGCGATGTTGGCGGGTGCGATCACGTCCACGGCGACCACGCGGCGGTGCGGAGGATCCGGCTGCGCCACTGGTCGCGCCACGACAGGGCGTCGTGCATCCAGGTGCCGGGGCCGCGGCGGTCGGGCGGGATGTCGGTCGTCAGCAGGCCGAGGAGGGTCGCCGGGTTCCGCACCTTCTGGACGAGGACCACCTCGGGGCGGCGGCCCGCGCCGATCGCCGTCACCAGGGCGAGGGCCAGGTCGAGCAGGGACTCCGGGCGCCCGATGAGCGGCGCGTAGTGCCGCCCGGCCTCGTCGAGGTAGCCGGCGAGCAGCCCCCGCTCCGGCCAGACGGTGTCCTCCATGTAGAGGGCGGGTGGATGGTCGACCGGGGTGGACGGGACCGTGGCCAGGTCGAGATCGACGAGCGGCGACCAGGGCACGGGAAGCAGGACGGCCGCGGACACGTCGTGGCGGAGCGCGTCGGTGCGGTGGGCCCAGTCGCAGAGGTCGCCGTCGTGGACCCGCCCGGCCAGCCGCTCCCACGCGGCGCCGTCGGTGACGGCCGTGACGGTCACGACGTGGTAGCTCGGGCCGCTCCCGTGGGCCTGGTTGAAGTACCAGAGCAGCCGGGCGTCGTCCCCCCGGCCCAGCGTGTCCATCCAACCCCCGGGGTCGCGGTAGGCCGCCTCGAACTCGTCCTCGGCGCGGCCCACCACCCGGTGGACCTCGTGCAGGAACAGCGTCACGGCCTCACCCCCGCGGCATCCTCCGACGAAGCAGGCGGGGAAGTCAAGCGCCCGCCGCCCGGGTGCGACCGCCGGTGGGCGCTCCGGCTCATCCGTGCGGTAGAACCCTTGGCGATGGCCACCCAGCTGCTGGCGTCGCACATCTGCAAGCAGTACGGGCGGACGCACATCCTCGAGGACGTGAACCTCGCCGTGGAGGCGGGCGAGGTCGTCGCCCTCACGGGCGAGAACGGGGCCGGCAAGACCACCCTCATGCGCATCAGCGCCGGCCTGCTCCGGGCCGACTCGGGAACCGTGCAGGTTGGCGGGCGGCTCGGCTACTGCCCGCAGATCCCCGGCCTGTTCGAGCTGCTGACCGCCGACGACCACCTCGTCATGTTCGGCCGGGGCTGCGGCCTCAGCCGCGAGGAGGCGCTGAGCCGGGGCCACGCCATCCTGGGCGAGTTCGACTACCCGCTCCACGAGCGGGCTGCGACCCAGGACCTCTCGGGGGGGACGCGCCAGAAGCTCAACCTCGCCCTCGCCCTCCTCGGCGACCCCAGCCTGCTGCTGCTCGACGAGCCGTACCAGGGCTTCGACCGGGGCACCTACGTGAACTTCTGGGACCACTGCCAGAACTGGCGGCGCCAGGGCAAGGCCGTGGTCGTCGTGACCCACATGCTCGCCGAGCTCGAGCGTGTCGACCGGGTCGTCGAGCTCGCCGCCCACCCGTCGCGCGCCCACCACCGGGGTGTCCGGTGACCAAGCTGATGCGGGTGTTCATCATGACGGAGATGCACGGCCGGGACCTCACGCGACGCCACGTCGCGATCGGCCTGCTCGTCGCCCTCCCGCTCAGCTTCTACCTGGCCTCGGCCGGCAGCGGGACGAGCTCGGTCTCCGCCGGGGGGGTGGGCATGGCCTTCGCGGTCTCCGGGGCGGCGCTCTTCTCCATCCTGTCCTCGCGGGAGGTCGACCAGCGCCTGGTGCTGACCGGCTACCGGCCCGTCGAGCTCCTGCTCGGCCGCCTCCTGTTCCTCGGCCCGCTCGGCCTGCTGATCTCGGGCCTGTTCAGCCTGCTGATGGCCCTGCTCTCACAACCCGATCGACCCTGGGTGATGGCGCTCGGCGTGGCCCTCGTGGCGCTCGAGTCGGTCCCCTTCGGCCTGGCCGTCGGGGCCGTGGTGCCCCAGGAGCTCGAGGGCACCCTCGTGCTGATCGGGGTGATCGGGCTGCAGCTGGCCGTGCGGACCGACAGCACCGTCTCCAAGCTGCTCCCGTTCTACGGCCCCCGGAAGGTCCTGGCCGCCAGCCTGGAGCCCCAGGGTCGGATCGCCGTCCCGGTGCTGGAGACGGCGGTCTACGCCCTGGCCCTGCTGATCATCGCCCGGGTGTTCATGTCCCGGCGGGTCAACATCGAGCGCCACGACCTCCTCGGCTGACCGCGGGGAGAGCCCGCCGCTCACCTCCGGGCCTTGGGCAGCCCCAGGTGGCGTTCGGCGATGTTGTTGCGGTTGATCTCGCTCGTCCCGCCGTAGATCGTCGTGACCGGGGAGTGCCGTGCGTCGTACTCGATCCACCCGTCGGCCGCCGAGCCCGGCTCGTGGAACCGCAGGAGGCCCTCGGCGCCCGCCGCCTGCTGGAACCAGCGCGACGCCCGCTGGTAGGCCTCGGTGGCGAACAGCTTCGTCATGGATCCCTCGAGGCCGGGGAGTCCGCCGGTCGCGGCGATCCAGGCGGAGCGCTGGGTGAGCAGCTTCGCCACCTCGTTGTCGATGGCCACGCGGGCCATCCGCTCGCGCAGGATCGGGTCGCCGAGCCGGCCGGCCTCGGCCGCCCACGCCCGGACGTGTCGCAGGAGGGGCACCCCGGGATTGGTACCCCCCATCACCCCGCGCTCGAAGGACAGCGCCACGCCCATGACGCGCCAGCCACCGTTCAGCTCGCCGAGCACGGCGTCGTCGCCGACCCGGACATCGTCGTAGAACGTGGCGTTGGTCCGCTCGGTGCCCATCGTGTGGACGGGCTCCACCGTGATCCCGGGTGTGTCCATCGGGAGGATGAACATCGTCAGGCCCTTGTGCCTGGGCACGTCCGGGTCGGTGCGGGTGAGCAGGATCAACCACGTCGCCTCGTGCGCCATGGTGGTCCACATCTTGGCGCCGTTGATCACCCATTCGTCGCCGTCACGCACCGCCCGGGTGACGATCGAGGCGAGGTCGCTCCCGTGGTCGGGCTCGCTGTAGCCCATGCACACCAGGGCCTCGCCCGAGGTGATCGACGGGAGGATCCGGGCCTTCTGCGCCGCGGTGCCGACATGGCTGACCACGCCGGCGATCATCACGGCGATCGCCAGCGCGTCGTAGGGCGCCCCCGCCTTCTCCAGCTCGTTGAACAGGACCCACAGCTCGATCGGGTCGCCCACGCCGAGGCCCGGGACGGCCCGCTCGATGAGGCCTTGCTCGGCCAGCGCCCGGTACAGGGGACGGCAGCTGAACGTCCCGGTCCGGTGCTGGCGGTCGATCTCGTCCGGCGTCACGTTCGCCGCGACGAGCCGCCGGATCTGCTGGCGGTACTCCTCGACCCCGGGCGGCAGGCTGAAGTCCATCGTCACCGTCCCCCGGCCGACCCGAAGAGCAGGTCGGCGAGGCGGAGGCACTCACGGGACGGGTCGTCGAGGACGAGTGCCCAGCCCCTGGCCCGCCGGTAGAGGAGCTGGATATCGTACTCGGCCGAGAACCCGTAGCCGCCGTGGTAGTGGAGGCTCCGGTCGGTGGCATGGGCGGCGGCGTCGGCGGCGAACACGAACGCCATGGACGCCAGGGCGGGGAAGTCCGTGACCTCGTCGTCGTCGACGTCGCACACGCCGGGGCCCTCGCGGTCCCCGGCCCAGGCCGCCTTCTGGACCAGCAGCCGAGCCCCGTCGATCAGCACGGGCAGGTCGGCGAGGCCGTGCTGCACGGCCTGAAAGGAACCGATCGGCACCCCGAACTGCGTGCGGGCCATGACGTACCCGAGCGCCATCTCGAGCGCGGCGGCGCCGATGCCCACGAGGGCGCCGGCCGTGGCGACCCTCCACTCGTCGAGCACCCGCTCAAAGTCGGCGCCGGTCCCGATGGCCGTCCGCTCCCCGAGCCGGGCCGACCGGTCGGCGAGCGGCGCGGCCGCGTGGTTGCGGGGACCGGCGCCGGGTGGTTCCCCACGGACCGCCACGAGCTCGCCGTCGTCGAGCCCGATCACCACGTCGGCGACCGCCCCGGCCGGTACCAGACGCCAGGTGCCGTCCCCTGCGGCCGGGCGGAGCGACACGGTCGCGACCGCCTCCCCCGCCACCACGTCGCGCGCGGGGAAGCAGCGCGACGCCACGACGTGCTCGAGCAGGGGGACGGGAGCGATCGAGCGACCCAGGGCCTCCGCGACCACGGCGAGGTCGGCGAGGCCGGCGCCGCCGCCGCCTGCGCCCGCCGGCGCGCCCATCCCGGGCGCCTCGATGGCGCGCAGCCGCGCCCAGAGGGAGGGGTCGAAGCCGAGGGGCTCGGCGTCCCGGGCGACGGAGGGACCGGCCTCGTTGGCGAAGAAGCTGGTGAAGGCATCCTGGAGGGCCTGCTGCTCGTCGGACAGACCGAGGTCGACGCTCATGGTTTGCAGTCTGGCTCAGTCGAGCCCGAGAACGCGGCAGGCGTTCTCCCACAGGAACCGTGTCCACACCCCGGCGCGGAGCGGGACCGAGGGAAGCTCCCGGACGATCCGCTCGAGGGACAGGCCGTAGGGGAAGTAGCCCCCGTAGAGGACCTTGTCGGCGCCTCGCGTGTTGGCGAAGGCCACGATGTCGGGCGGGTAGTGCTTCGGTGCGAAGGCCGACGTCGAGTAGTGGAGTCCCGGCCACTTCAGCATCAGCTTGACGGCCAGGTCCGTCCACGGCTCGCAGCCGTGGCGGGTGACGATGACCAGCTCCGGGAAGTCGTAGCACACGTCGTCGAGACGACGGACCTCCTGGGGCCACGCCGGCATCCGGGGCCCGGGCACGCCGGCGTTGAGGAACAGCGGGATCGCGAGGTCGGCGCACACCTCGTACAGCGGGTACATCCGAGGGTCGTCGATGGCCACCTGGGGGTTGGTGCCACAGGGGAAGCAGGCCGCCGCCCGCACCCCGAGCTCCACGACCGCCCGCCGCAGGTCCCGGACCGCGCCCGCGCCCTGGTTGGGGTCGACGGCATAGCTTCCGTGGAGGCGGTCCGGGTGGTCCTCGACCAGCTGTCGTCCGAGATCGTCGCCGCCGAAGGACACCGGCACCAGGCCGGCGGTGATGCCCCACCGGTCCATCTCGGCGAGCAGGTATGCCGAGAAGGGTGCGTCGGCGTCAACCTCGGGGAGATCCTTGAAGAGGAACCCGGCCGGCTGGCGGAGCATCGCCGAGCCCGGGTCGCGCACCAGGTTCCCGAACGCCTGCCGCCAGTTGTCGCGGTCCGGCGGCAGCCCGAGCATGGTGTCGAAGACGCGCGTGCCCTCAGGGATGCCCATGCCGTCGACCATCCTCCCCGTCCCGGGGGGACTCTACCTCCGGTGCCCCGGGCCGCGCCGGCCCGCGGATAAGGTCCGCGTGCGTTGCATCCGAACCCCGGGGGGCAGCATGCGGGTGATGGTCACCGGAGGCACCGGCTTCGTCGGCGCCCACAGCGTCAAGGCGCTCGTCGAGGCCGGGCACGACGTCTGCCTGCTGGTCCGTGACCCGAGCCGGATCCGCCTCACGGTCGGCGCCCTCGGCGTGGCGGACCCCGACCACGTCGTCGGCGACATCACCGATCCCGAAGCCGTGGAGAAGGCCCTCGCCGGGTGTGACGCGGCGCTGCACTGCGCGGCGATGGTGTCGACGTCCAGGCGCGACGCCGAACGGATGCTGGCCGTCAACCCCCTCGGCGCCCGCACCGTCGTCGGCCTCGCCGTGGAACACGGGCTGGATCCGGTGGTCCACGTGTCGAGCATCGCGGCGCTGTTCGACCCCCACCGGGCCGAGCTCCGGTCCGATCTGCCCGTCACGGCCGGGCAGTCCCCGTACGGCCGGTCCAAGGCCCAGGCCGAGACCTACGTCCGGGGCCTCCAGCTCGACGGCGCGCCGGTGGTCATCACGTATCCGGGAAGCGTCATCGGACCCGCCGCCGGGCCGGTGATCGGGGAGAGCTCGAACGGCATCATCACCCAGCTCAGGGCCGGCATGCTGCCGCTCCACCGGGGCGCCTGGTCGGTCATCGACGTCCGAGACGTCGGCCGGATCCACACGGCCGTCATGGAGCCGGGCCGCGGTCCGCGCCGGTACCTCTGCGGCGGCCACTACCTCACGCTCGACGACGTCGCCCGGATCCACCGCGAGCTCACCGGCCGGCGGTTCCCGGTGCTCCCGCTCCCCCCCGAGCTGCTGCTGGGCGTCGGCCGGGTGGTCGACGTGATCATGCAGGTGACGCCGCTCGATTCGGTCTTCACCCACGAGGCCATGGAGTACCTCACCAAGGCCATGCCGACCGATGACTCGGCCATCCGCGACGACCTCGGCATCGAGCTGCGGGACCCCCGGGACACCCTGGGCGAGGCGATCGTCGACCTGCTTCGCCTGGGCCACCTCTCGGCCCGGGACGTCGGCCTGCTGGCCCCGCACTGACGCCCGACCGGCTCGGGGCAGCACCCCGTCCCGCCGGTGCCTGCCTAGGCTGACACAATGTCCCGCATCCGGTCGGACCCGGCGCTGCTCGACGAGGCCCTGCAGGACTACCGGTTGGCCTGCGTGTCCCGGGCGATCGACGACCGGGAGCGGATGCTGCAGGCACAGGGCCGGGTGTTCTTCCAGATCTCGGGTGCCGGCCACGAGGCGCTGCTGCTCGGCCTCGCCCGGTCCCTCCGCCCGGGCTACGACTGGTTCTTCCCCTACTACCGCGACCGGGCGCTCCTGCTCGGGCTGGGCCTGAGCCCCTACGACATGCTCCTCGAGTCGGTCGGCTCGGCGGAGGACCCGGCGTCGGCCGGGCGTCAGATGCCGAGCCACTGGGGACACCCCGCACTGCACGTCGTGACCCAGTCGAGCCCCACCGGCAGCCAGTGCCTCCCGGCGGTCGGGTGCGCCGAGGCGGCCCGCTACCTGGGCCGGCGGCCGGGCCTCACCGGGGTGAGCACGGCCCACGGCGACGAGCTCACCTACGTGAGCCTCGGCGAGGGAGCGTGCAGTGAGGGCGAGTTCTGGGAGTCCCTCAACACGGCCTGCACCGAGCACCTCCCCGTCCTGTACGTGGTGGCCGACAACGGCTACGCGATCAGCGTTCCCTCCACCGAGCAGGCGCCCGGCCCGATCTCCGAGCTCGTGCTGGGCTTCCGCGGCCTGGCCGTGTACGCCATCGACGGGTGCGACTGGTTCGAGGCCCGCACCAGGGGCGCGGAGGCGATCGCCCGGGTGCGCGCCGGCACCGGGCCCGCGTTGATCCACGCCAAGGTCACCCGGCCGTACTCCCACTCGGGCATGGACACCCAGGGCAAGTACCGCCTGCCCGCCGAGCTGGCCGAGGAGGGCCGCCACGACCCCATCCTCCTGCTCCGCAGGGCGCTCGTGGCCAGTGGGGCGCTGACCGACCACGACGCCGAGCGGATCGAGGCGGAAGCGAGGGACGAGGTCGCGGACGCGGCCCGCCGGGCCCTGGCCGCAGCCCGGCCCGACCCCGGGCGGGTGACCGAGCAGGTGCTCGACCTGCCCCCGACGACCGAGGGCGACCCGGGAGGCGCCGGCGAGCCGGTCGTGCTGCTGACGGCCATCAACCACTGCCTGCACGAGCAGATGGCTGCCGACGAGCGGATCCGGCTGTTCGGCGAGGACGTCGCCGATGCCCGCGAGGCCGTCATCGCGTCGGTCGAGGGCAAGGGCGGCGTCTTCGGCGCGACCCTCGGCCTCCAGCGGGCCTTCGGCCTCGCCCGCTGCTTCAACGCCCCCCTCGCCGAAGCGAACATCGTCGGGCGCGGGATCGGCCAGGCGATCCGGGGCCTGCACCCGTGCGTGGAGATCCAGTTCTTCGACTACATCTGGCCGGCCATGCAGCAGCTGAGGAGCGAGGCGGCGACCGTCCGCTGGCGATCCAACGGGTCGTTCACCGTGCCACTCGTCGTGCGGGTCCCGATCGGCGGCTACCTGACCGGGGGCGCGATCTGGCACAGCCAGTCGGGCGAGTCGATCTTCGCCCACGTCCCCGGCCTGGCGATCGTGATGCCCAGCCGGAGCCGTGACGCCGTCGGCCTGCTCCGCACCGCCTTCGCCGCCGACGACCCGGTCCTGTTCCTCGAGCACAAGCGCCTGTACCGCCAGCCCTGGACGGCCGACCCCTACCCGGACGCCGGCTTCCGGGTGCCGCTCGGGCGGGGCTGCGTGGTCCGCCCGGGGACGCACCTCACCGTGGTGACCTACGGCTACACCGTCCACCTCGCCCTCGAGGCCGCCGGGCAGCTGGCGGCCGACGGCTTCGAGGTCGAGGTCCTCGACCTCCGGAGCATCGCGCCGTGGGACCACGACCTGGTGGCGGAGTCGGTCGGGCGCACCGGGCGACTGCTCGTCGTCCACGAGGACACCCTCACCTGCGGCTTCGGTGCCGAGGTCGCGGCGTGGGCGGCGCAGGAGCTGTTCTGGTCCCTCGACGCGCCCGTTCGCCGCGTGGCGGCGCTCGACACCTGCGTGCCCTACGAGCCCGAGCTCGAGCGGGCCGTCCTGCCGCAGGTCGCCGACATCGCGGAGGCCGCCCGGGGCGTCCTCCGCTCCTGACCACGGTCGCCATCGGTTGCCCGCGCGGCGCCGTCCGTGGTGGCATGGGTGCTCCAGCCGCCGAGCACGGGGGAACGATGTCCGTCGCAGTCGCCGATCCGCTCACCACAGCCCGGGCCCTCGCGCCGACGATCGACCGGGGTGCGGCCGAGGCAGAGATCGCCGGCACCATCCCCGAGGACACGGTCTCGGCCATCCGCAGCGCCGGCCTGCTCGCGCTCGCCGTCCCGCGGGCCCTCGGAGGCGTCGACGCCGACCTCGCGACCCTGCTGGGCGTGTACGAGGAGCTCAGCCGGGCCGACGGCTCCACCGGCTGGGCGGTCATGGCGGCCGGGATCGCGTCGGGGTTCGCGGCCGCCTACACCGGCGACGACGCGGCGCAGGCCATGTTCGGCGGCGACGAGCCGGGTGTCCACGCCGGGCAGTTCGCGCCCCGCGGCCAGGCCGTCGTGACGGAGGGCGGCTACCGGCTGAGCGGCCAGTGGGGCTTCGCCAGCGGCAGTCAGTTCGCCACCTGGCTGTCGGCGGGCGCCATCCCGCTGGAGGACGGTCACCCCCGGCTCGGCCCGGACGGGGTTCCCGAGATGCTCGCGTGCTTCGTGCCCAAGGGAGCCGCCACCCTGCTCGGCAACTGGGAGGTCATGGGCCTGCGGGCGACCTGCAGCCAGGACTACGCCCTGTCCGATGTGTTCGTCGGCGAGGGGTTCACCTTCCCGCTCCTGCACCCGACCGTCCACCGGGGAGGACCCCTCCACCACCTCGGGGTGCTCGTCCTCACCGCGACCGGGCACGCCGCCTTCGCGCTGGGCGTGGGACGCCGGGCGCTCGACGAGCTCGCCGGGGTGGCCCGCGACAAGCAGCGCCTCGGCGACACCAGTCCTCTCGCCTCGCGGCCGACGTTCCTCACCGACCTGGCCAAGGCCGAGGCCGCCCTCCGGTCGGCCCGGCTGTTCGTGCACGACACCTTCGGGGCGGCCTGGGACGCCGTGTGCGCTGGGCGGGAGCCCGACGTGCGGGAGGTGCAGCTGACCCGGCTGGCGACGACCCACGCGACCCTCGTCGCCACCGAGGCCGCCGACCTCGCGTACCGGATGGCGGGCAGCCAGTCCCTCCGCAACCCGAGCGTGCTCGGCCGGTGCTTCCGCGACATCCATGCCGCGACCCAGCACCTCTTCGTCGACGACAGGACGTGGACCGACGCCGGCGCCGTCCTCGTGGGCGTCCCCGCCGGCAGCTGAGCGCACCCCGCCCCCACCGCCGCAACGCGTCGTGGGGCCGGCCCGGGCCCCCACGACGGTCAGCCCCGATCGCCGACGATCTCGGCCAGGCCCTCGGGACTCAGAACCGTGATCGTGCCCCGACCGGTGGTCACGATCGACGCGTCGCGGAGCCGCTGCAGGGCGCGCGAGGTGGCCTCCCGACTGGCTCCCACCCACGCCGCCAGGTCCTCCTGGGTCAGCCAGAGGGTGGCTCCGGCCCGCCCGCGGCCGTGCTCGGCCGCGCGCTGGCTGAGGAGCTGCAGGCGCAGGGCCACCCGGGCGAGCAACGTGGCGCCCTCCCGGTCGCTCAGGTCCCGGTCGGTGGCCCGGACCTGGGCCACGAGGACCCGGAGGAGGCGGACGGCGAGCCGGGGATGGGCATCGAGGAGGCGGTTGAACTGCTCGGCGCTGATCACCACCGTCTCCGTCGCCTCGAGCGCCACGGCCGTGGCGGACCGGGGCCGGCCGTCGATGGCCGACAGCTCCCCGAGGAGCTCACCGGGGCCCTTCTCGGCGAGGGTGAGCTCCCGCCCGGCGCGGGCGGCGACGACGACCCTCACCCGTCCCGATCGCAGCGCGAACACCGAGCCGCCGGGGTCACGCTCACGGAAGAGGACCTGCGCCCGCCGGAACGAGCGGACCCGGCCCGCTGCCGCGAACGCCGCCCACTCGTCGGGCTGGAGCACCTCGTCCCGGGAGGTGGTCACCGCCGGGGGTCCGCGCCCGAGGTCTCGACCAGGAGGTGCCGGGGCCCGCACTCGAAGAAGGTCGGGACGTTCTCGTACCGGTACTCCGGTGCCGGCCGCAGGACCCCCGGCCCGAAGCGGTCGAACAACGCCTCCGCGCCGATGCGGGCGACCGTCCGGGCCAGACCCGCCCCGGGGCACACGTGGGCCCCGAAGCCGAACGTGAGGTGCTGGTCGGCGTCGCCTCGCCCGGGGCGGAACCGGTCCGCCTCGGCGAACACGGCCTCGTCCCGGTTGGCGGACGCGGTCCCGACGATGACCCGCTCCCCCGCCCCCACGGGAACCCCGGCCACCGTGGTGTCGCGAACGCAACCCCGTGCCACGAACAGGACCGGCGGGCGGAGGCGCAGGCTCTCCTCCAGCGCGCCGGCGAGCACCGCGCCGTCGGCTCGGGCACCCGCGTCGAGCGCCGGGTCGACGAGCAGCTGGTGGACGAGGTTCCCCAGCAGCTGGCTGGTCGTCGTGAGACCGCCGGTGATGAGGTTGCGGACCAGGGCGCGCACCTGCGGCCGGCTGAGCGGCTCGTCCGCGACCTGCAGCCGGAGCAGCCGGGTCACGACCTCGTCCGGATGCTCGTCGCGCCCCGCGGCCAGCTCGGCGGCCCGTTGGGCGACCCGGTCGTCGATGTAGGCCGCGAACTCGGGGAACGCCGCGGCGAACCCCTCCCCGCGCTCGGACCGGTTGGTCGCGGGGAAGCCGCTCGCCATCAGCTCGGTGGCCCAGGCGGCGATCCGGTCGGCGTCCTCCGGCGGGAACCCCAGAAGGTGGACCGTGACCCGGTTGGGGAGCGGGACCGTGAAGGCCGGTACGAGGTCCGCCCTCCCCGGCGCGGGAAGCGCCGCCAGCAGCTCGTCGGCCGTGCGTCGGACGAAACCCTCGGCCGACCGCACGACGCGGGGCGTCAGGGCGGTCACCATGACCCGGCGGACGGCCGTGTGCTGCGGAGGGTCCATCTCGCCGAGGGTCCGGTCCTCGGGAGGGACGACCACCCCGGGCGCCTTGAACCCCGACGCGTTGGAGAACGACTCGACGTCCCGCAGGACCTCACGGCACGGCTCGTGACGGGTCACGTACCGCATGGACTCGCCGATCCTGGCCACCGGACCCTCCCGGCGCAGCTCCTCGAGGAGCGGCCACGCGTCGTGGGCCTGCGCCGGGTCGAAGGGGTCGAAGGTCCTCACCGTCTGCGCCTCCCCCGCTGCCGTGGCGCTCGATCCTACCGGCGGCGCCCGTCGGGGCACCCGGTGGGACCGGGGCGCACCGCTCGATCCCTGACAGCTCCCGATGGAGCTGCGGGACACGGCCGGGCGATGTTCAGCCCGAAGCCGTGCCGGCGCCGAGGAAGGCGAACGGCTCGGCCGGTCAGAACCGGGCCGACGCCTCGACCTCAGAAGGGCACCTGCCTGGGCAGCGCGAGAACCCACAGTGTCGTGGCGACCACGACGATCCCGGCGACGGACACCAGGCCGGGTCGAAGCTCGAACACCCCGATGCGGCCCTGGATCCCGAGCATGACGAGCGCCGCCGCGAAGAGGACGACGGTCAGGACGTACTTGTCGCCGGTGGCGCCCTGCTCGTCGTCGCGAGCAGCCAGGTCCCGGGCCTTGCTCTGGTACTCGCGTGCCGTGGCGCCGACGCCAACTGGTACTGCGGCATCTCGAACGGCGTCTTCGGGGCACCCTCGTCCGTGAGCGGATCGAGCCGCTGAACCGGGTCGACTCGTACGCGCACCACGCCGACAGGAGCGCGCTCAGCGCGAGGAGGGTGGTGACGGCCAACTCGAGCTGGCGCTCCCGCGGCGAGTTCGCGACCTGCTCCCCGCCGGTCGGCTCCTCGTCCTCCTCGCCGGTCGGCGCTTCACCGCTCGCCATGCGGACCGATACGACGGCGCGGCGGGACTCGAACCCCCAACTCCCTGCTTGTAAGGTCGGCGCCCGTGGCGGGCTCACGGGAGACGTTCGTCCTGGACCAGGTCGAAGGGCTCCAGCCCTTCGACTTCGTCGTCGTGGCCCTCCCCGACGACCCCTTCAGCGCCGTGGAGGTGTCACGCGACGAGGACGGCGCCCTCCAGGTGCGGGTGGCGCCCCGGCCCCCGACCCTCCCGTTCACCGCCGAGCAGTTGGCCACGCTCGATCGGATCGGCTTCGCCGCCGGGGACCCCTTCTGGCTGCTGGCGCCCGCGCCCGCCGACACGGCCTCGGCCGTGGCCGTGCTGGAGCGGACCCTGACCGGGGTCTTCGACGCCGGCGACGCGACCCCGGTCGACCTGACCCACGGGAGCCGGCGCTCCGAGCACGAGGCCTCGCTCAAGCTCGCGGCACTCCGGGAGCGGATCGAGCCGCTCCTGGCCGACATCCTGGGCCATCCGCCGACGAAGGACGAGGACGGGGACTACGTCTTCGACCACGAGTCCACGCGCGTGTTCGTCGCCCCCCGGGCCGTGCCGGGCGTGCCGGTGCTCATCCGGGTCTTCGCCATCACCAACTTCGCGGTGTCGATGACCCCCGAGCTCGGGCTGTTCCTCGCCCGGCTCAACTTCGGCCTGATGTTCGGGCGCTTCGCCCTCGACACCGAGCACCGCGCCGTCTGGTTCAGCGAGACGCTCCTCGGCGAGCAGGTGAGCGACGAGGAGTTCCGTTTCACGGTCGGGATCGTGGCCCAGACCGCCAACGAGTGGGACGACCGCATCGCCCAGATGTTCGGGGGCATGACCCACGGCAGTGCCGTCCGGGAGGAGCAGGACCAGGTGCCACCCAAGCCCGGCGAGGGGGGGTACCTGTAGTAGGGGCCCACGCCCCGGACCTCGCCCGCGCCGACGGGATCGTCGGGCCGGCTCCGGCCTGCACCCCGGCCTACACTCCTCGCGTCATGCGACTGTCGGCGGGGATGACGGCGGTGGTGACCGGGGCGGGCGGCGGCATCGGCCGCAGCCTGACCGTGCGACTGGCCGCCGAGGGCCTGCGGGTCGTGGCCGCCGACGTGGAGGAGGCCGCGCTCGATGCCACGGCCGTGCTCGCCGGCACGCCGGGGGTCGACGTGAGCACCTGCGTGGCCGACGTGGCCGACCCGGGGGCGGTCGAGGCCCTCGCCGACCACGCGTGGACGACCTTCGGGGGGGTGGACCTGCTGTGCAACAACGCCGGTGTCTTCCAGGGGGGCCTGCTCTGGGAGTGCAGCACCGCCGACGTCGAGTGGACGCTCGGGGTCAACCTGCACGGCATCCTGAACGCCGTCCGTGCGTTCGTCCCCCGCCTGATCGGGCAGGGGACGCCCGCCCACGTCGTCAACACCGCGTCGATGGCCGGCCTGATGACGGCGGCCTTCACGGGCCCGTACACCATCTCCAAGTTCGCTGCCCTGGCCGCCAGCGAGTGCCTGGCCAAGGACCTTGCCGCCGTGGGCGCCCCGATCACGGTCTCGGTGCTGTGCCCGAGCCTGGTTGCCACCGGCATCGCCCGCTCACGACGCAACCGCCCAGCGGGCCTGGCCGCGCCGCTCAGCGAGAGTGGCGCGTTCGTCGAGCAGGTCCTCGCCGACACCACCGCCACCGGCCTGTCCGCCGACGACGTCGCCGCGATCGTCGTGGAGGCGGTCCGGCGCGGTGACTTCCTCATCCCCACGCGTCCGAGCTACGCCGGTCAGATCGGCGGGCGGACCGAGGACCTGCTGGCCCTCCGGCTGCCCCGGACCCCCGACATCGACTGAACGACTGGCCCGGGCGTCCACAACCCCCGCCGGAGGAGACATGACGCGCTCGCTGCAGGAGATCTCGGACCGCCTCGAGATCCAGGACCTGCTCGTGGACTACAGCCACGCCATCGACCACGCCGACTGGGACGCCCTCGACGAGCTCTTCACGATCGACGCCGTCATCGACTACACGGAGATGGGCGGGCCCCGGGGAAACCTGGCCGAGATCAAGGACTTCCTGCGGTCGGCGCTCCCCGTCTTCGCCAGCTACCAGCACCTCGTCGCCACCTCCAAGGTCACCGTGGCCGGCGATCTCGCCCACGGTCGCACCATCTGCCACAACCCGATGGTGCTGGCCTCGGGCGACGCCGACCCCCAGGTGCTGGTCTTCGGGCTCTGGTACCGCGACACGTTCCGGCGCACCCGCGACGGCTGGCGGATCTCGGACCGCTACGAGGAGCGCTGCTACGTCCCTCCGGGCTTCTGGACCACCCGGCCCTGAAGGGGTCCCCGGAACCGGCGAGCCCTGCCCGCGATGGGTGAGGGTGGACGGCTCGGTGCAGGGGCGGGCGGGTGCCAGGCGTGCGGCTACTGCCTGCTGCTCGAGCGCGCCGTGTGGGGCTGAGCGGCCTCCCCCTCGCCGTGGTCCGGTAGGGTCACGGGCCGGTTCGCGAGGGCCGGCAGGCCGATCGCCCGGCCGGCGGGAAGGGGCTGCGCGGGTGACGGGACCACTCGAGGGCATTCGCGTCGTGGAGCTCGGCGTCTGGGTCGCCGGACCCGCTGCCGCGGGGATCCTGGGCGACTGGGGGGCCGACGTCGTGAAGATCGAGCCCCCCACCGGGGACCCGGCGCGGACGTTCCGGCGCATGCTCGGCGGGGACCTGCCGACCAACCCCCCCTTCGAGCTCGACAACCGCTCGAAGCGCAGCATCGTGCTGGACCTCGCCACCGGGGCCGGCCGGCAGGCCGCGCTCGATCTCCTCGATGCCGCCGACGTGTTCGTGACGAACATCCGGGCGTCGGCGCTGCGCCGGATCGGGCTCGACCACGACCACCTGCTGACCCGGAACCCCCGCCTGGTGTACGGGATCATCACCGGCTACGGCCTCGGCGGTCCCGACGCCGACCGGCCGGCCTACGACATCGCGGCCTGGTGGGCCCGCTCGGGGATCGCGAGCCTCCTGACCCCGCCCGGCGGCGCCCTCCCGTTCCAGCGCGGGGGGATGGGCGACCACACCGTCGCCATGACCGGCGCCGCGATGATCAGCGCCGCGCTCGTCGCCCGGGCCCGGACGGGCGAGGGGCAGCTCGTGTCCACCTCCCTGCTCCGCCAGGGCGCGTACACCGTCGGGTTCGACCTCAACACCGCCGTGATGTGGGGCCTCTCCATCGGGGTGGGTCGCCGCGAGACCATGGGCAACCCGTCCATCAACAACTACACGGCCGGCGACGGCCGGCGTTTCTGGATCGTGGGGCTCGAGGGTGAGCGGCACTGGCCGCCTCTCGCCCGGGTGGTCGGGCACCCGGAATGGCTCGAGGATGGGCGGTTCGCCACCCCCCGGGCCCGCGCCGAGAACGCCCGGGAGCTCATCGCCGCGCTCGACGAGGTCTTCGCCACGCGCTCGCTCGACGAGTGGGCCGAGCGGTTCGGGGCGGAGCCCGACTTCTTCTGGGCGCCGGTCAACACCCTCGAGGACCTTCTGGCCGACGCCCAGTTCCACGAGGGCGGGGGCCTGGTCGAGGTGCCGGGCGCCGACGGCTCCACCTCGATGGTGGCCACGCCTGCGGACTTCCACGGGACGGGATCGGGTCCGCGGGCGGTCGCCCCGGCACTCGGCGAGCACACCGGGGAGGTGCTCGCGGAGCTCGGCTACACCCGGGAGCAGATCGACGCCCTCGCGGCGGGCGCGGCGCGACGTCGGGAGCCGGCCCCCGGTTCGGCCGACTGACGGGACCGCAGCCGGCGTCGGACGCCGGGTCAGCCGTCCGCGGCGAGGCGCTCCCACCCACGGGGCGGCGGGGCGAGTCGCCAGAACTGCTCGGGCACGTTGGCGGCGATCCGCTCGGCGAGGGCGTGGTCGCGCTCCAGCGGTGAGATCTGGCTGGTGTAGCACCAGATGGCCCGCCGCTTGCGCTCGGGGTCGGCGTCCACGGCCACCATCGCCGGGGTCGGCCAGAGGCCGGACCGGAACAGGCGCGCCACCCTCCAGGCCAGCAGGCCCGGAAGGTGCTTGTACCCGTGGTCCTCGTAGCAGAACCAGGCGAGCTCGGGATGCCCGTCGAGCACCAGCCGGGCCGCCTCGTGGGTGAGGACGTGGTCAGGGTTGGCCAGGCCCATCGGCGCGAACACGGCCGTCGCCCCCGCGAGCAGGATCGCCCGCTCGAGCACGGGCGCGACCTCCCCGGGGGTGGGACGCTCCTCCTTCGCGAGGTACTGGTGGTCGGGGAAGTCGAGCCAGACCGGCGTGGCGCCCAGGACCTCCATGGCCGCGGCGTCCTCCTCCCGCCGGCGGGCCACGACGTCGTCGCCGGCACGGAACCCGCCCGCGGCGTCCCAGGCGGTCGGCGGGACGGGATAGGCGGGCGGGCGGCCACCCAGGACCGTCACCACGGTGGTCGCCGACGACCCGGCGTGGCGGGTCAGCAGCAGGCCGGCGCCCATCGCCGCGTCGTCGAAGTGCGGCGACACGACCACGATGCTCGACAGGACCCCGGGGCCCACCTCGCCCCAGGTCGGCTGCTCGACCTCCACAACCCCTCCCCTGTCCCGACGGCCCGCCGGACCGCCGGCGCCCGCGTTCCCCGAAGCCTGAGGCGCGTCAGCGTATCGTCCGGGCAAGCGGGGCCGCCGCCCCGTCGCGGACCCACGCGTGCTCCACGTCGTCAACCGGAGGTGCCCGCCCGTGCCCTCCGAGGGGCCGCACGGCCCGGGACCGAGGTCCGGGCAGGCCGGGGGGCCGCCCGTCATCCGCCTAACCTCGGCCCCATCGCCGCGCCCGACTGGAAGCTCCGCGTCCCGCCCGGGGACCTCGCCCGTGGATGGGTCTCCGCCGGGTTCTGGAACGACGACCCGCTCGGCGCCCTGCTGGGTCGGCGGCTGGCCGAGCGCCGCGACCTCGCCTTCGTGACGCGCTCAGCGGTGCACCCGTGGTCCGGCACCTTCGGAGCGGTGCTGGACCTCAGCCGGCGCGTCGCGGGGGCGCTGCGGGCCCGGGGGGTGGGGGCGGGCGACGTCGTGGCCTTCCAGCTGCCGAACTGGGTCGAGGCCGCTGCGACCTTCTACGCGGCGGCCCGGATCGGCGCGGTGGTCGCGCCCATCGTCCACTTCTACGGGCCCCGTGAGGTGGGCTACATCCTCGGACAGTCCGGGGCCCGGCTGCTCGTGACGGCGGACCGCTTCGGGCACCATGACTACCTCGCCGACCTCGAGCCCCTGCGTGGCACCCTCCCGGCGCTGGAGGAGGTGGCCGTGGTCGAGACGGGCGGCGGGCCCCTGCCGGGCTGGGCGACCCCGTTCGCCCGGCTGGCCGGTGCCGACCCCGAACCCGAGGTGGCGGCGGTCGACCCGTCGTCGCCGGCGCTCGTTGCCTACACCTCCGGGACCACCTCGTCCCCGAAGGGCGTGGTCCACTCCCACCGGAGCATCGGCGCCGAGATCCGCCAGCTCGCGGCCGCCCTGCCCGACGCGTCGGCGCCGATGCTCTACGGGGCCCCGGTCGGCCACGCCATCGGGATGCTCGGCGCGCTCCTCGTGCCCGTCCACCGGGGCGAGCCGATCCATCTCATCGACGTGTGGGACCCGCGGCGGGTGCTGGCCCACATGGCGGAGGAGGGGCTGGCCAGCGGGACCGGGGCGACGGTCTTCCTGACCAGCCTGATCGACCACCCGGACTGCTCCCCCGCCCACCTCGCCCTCATGTCGCACGTCGGGCTGGGTGGCTCGGCGGTCCCCCGGGCCGTCGCCGACCGGGCCACGGCCCTCGGCATCTCGATCGTCCGCATGTACGGATCGACCGAGCACCCGTCGATCACGGGGTGCACCCACGACCTCCCGCTCGACAAGCGCGTGGCGACCGACGGCCGGCCCCTGCCGGGGTGCGAGCTGCGCATCGTGGACAGCGGACGGGACCTCGGCCCGGGCGACCCCGGCGAGATCTGGTCGCGGGGACCGGACTGCTTCGCCGGCTACACGGACCCGGCGCTCACGGCGGCCGCCTTCGCGCCCGGGGGTTGGTACCGCACCGAGGACGTCGGCGTGGTCGACACCGACGGCTACCTCACGATCACCGACCGGCGCAAGGACATCATCATCCGGGGCGGCGAGAACGTGAGCGCCCAGGAGGTCGAAGAGCTGCTGCTCGGCCTGCCCGGCGTCGCCGAGGTGGCGGTCGTAGCCGCCCCCGACGCCCGGCTCGGCGAGCACGCGTGCGCCGTCATCCGGCCGGCCCCCGGTGGGGCGCCCCCCGACCTCGACAGCCTCCGGAACCATCTCGGGCAGGCCGGGCTCGCCCGCCAGAAATGGCCCGAGGAGCTCCGCCTCGTCGACGAGCTGCCGCGAACGGCGTCGGGCAAGGTCCAGAAGCACCTGCTGCGGGAGCGCCTGCGGTCGGGCTGGTAGGGCGCCTCAGGGGTCGCGGGGCAGGCCCAGCAGCCGCTCGGCGATCACGTTGCGCTGCACCTCGCTGGTCCCCCCGGCGATGGTGAGGCACCGGTTGGCCAGGAAGCCGAACGACCACTGGCCGCCGGGCCCCTCGGTGGTGGCGCCCTCGGGGCCGAGCAGCCCCAGCCCCAGCTCCTGGACGCGCTGGTCGTGCTCGACACCGAGCAGCTTGCGCACGCTCGACTCCGGCCCGGGCGCGGCACCGGTGACGGCCCGCACGGTGGTGCGCAGGCCGAGGAGGGCGACGGCCTGGGCTTCGGCGAGCAGACCCCCGACGGCCTCGACGTCGACGGGGTCGAGCGCCTCGACGCCGCCGAGGGCGGCGACGAGGGCGAGGAGGGCCTCGATGCCTCCCCCGAAGGAGGACCCGCTCCCCATGGCCACCCGCTCGTTGGCCAGCGTCGTCCGGGCCAGGGGCCATCCGCCGTGCACCTCGCCGACCACGGCGTCGTCGGGGACGGCCACGTCGTTGAGGAACACCTCGTTGAACATGGTGAAGCCCGTCAGCTCGCGGAGGGGCCGGATGTCGATGCCCGCGCTCCGCATGTCGACGACGAAGTACGTGATGCCGAGGTGCTTCGGCGCGTCGGGATCGGTCCGGGCCAGGCAGATGGCCCAATCGGCCTCACGGGCCATCGACGTCCAGACCTTCTGGCCGTTGAGCACCCAGCCGCCGTCCGTCCTCGTCGCCCGCGTGGCCAGGGACGCGAGGTCCGACCCGGCCCCCGGCTCGCTGAACATCTGGCACCACGTGAGCTCGCCCAGCAGCGTGGGCCGGACCCATCGCTGCTGCTGCGCGGCGGTGCCGTGGGCGACGATGGTCGGCGCGGCCCAGGCGCCAACCCCCAGGTTCGGGCGCCGCACCCCGGCCAGACGCAGCTCCTCGTCGATGACGAGCTGCTCGACCGCCCCCGCGTCACGGCCCCACGG